>Ga0208134_1000083_pt1 | contig 52756 bp, 60 predicted proteins | sample VirMetDEL_Mar_31_FD_184515 | JGI IMG/M metagenome (GOLD analysis project Ga0208134, IMG submission 184515) | Aqueous microbial communities from the Delaware River and Bay under freshwater to marine salinity gradient to study organic matter... | ecosystem: Environmental > Aquatic > Marine >...
ACGGCTACCTAGCCGAAGTAAATTTTATTGATGGCGCACAGCTAACCCCTGACAGCTTTGGCGAGACTAAGGACGGCATCTGGATACCAAAAGATACCAGCGGCCTGACATTCGGAACCAATGGTTTCCACCTGACATTCAAGGATGATGTTGTTAGTGAGGGGTTCAATACAGTCACCTATACTGGAACAGGGGCAAATCAAAGCCTCAGCGGGTTGGGTTTTTCTCCGGCATTTGTTTGGGTCAAGGTAAGAGATGGCACTAACAATCATCGACTTTTTGATGTTGTGCGTGGCTCAACAAAAGATTTAATTTCTAACAGTACGTCTGCTGAAAGCACCACATCAGTACGCTTGCAAAGTTTTGATGGTGATGGCTTTACTGTTGGTAGTAATGCAGAAGTCAATACGAATGGTGGTGATATTGTTGGCTGGTGCTGGGAAGCTGGCGGCACACCAACAGCCGACAACAGTGCTGGTGCAGGGGCTACCCCAACAGCGGGTTCTGTTAAGATAGATGGGTCTAATCTTGGTTCAGCATTGGCTGGGTCAATACCAGCAACTAGATTATCGGCTAACACTGCTAGAGGTTTTTCAGTCGTTACTTTTACAAGCAACGGCAACGACAATCAAACAGTAGCGCACCAATTAGGTGCAGTACCAAAATGGATTATAATTAAAAATAGGAGTGCTACTGGGGCTTGGGTTGTTGGGCTTACGCACACTGGGTTTGATTGGGATAATGATTATTATCAATTAAGTGATAATGGTGCAAAAAGAACCGATGGTAGTGGTACTGTTTTTGGCGCAGACCCTACCAGCACTCTGTTTACTTTTGGCTCTTCATTTGGTTCAAACGGAACAAATCTTGTAGCGTATTGTTGGTCAGAAATTTCTGGCTACAGTAAGATTGGCACTTACAGCGGCACAGGGTCAACGGTTTCTGTAGACACCGGCTTTAAGGCTGCGTGGGTTCTTATTAAACGCACAGACTCTGCTGGTTTTAGCTGGATAATACTTGATAATACTAGGAATCCGTCTGGCGAATTAGACGACTTTTTATTAGCCGAAACAAACATTGTAGAAACAAACAATGGAAGTGTAAAAGTATTGCCAACTTCATCAGGATTTGATGTTACTGGAACACATACATCAATTAACACATCAGGCGGCACCTACATCTATATGGCCTTTGCCGATACCAGAGAAGCAGCCTTCTTCAAAGATGTAACCACCAACGGCAATCACTGGACACCTGTGAATCTAGATTATCGGGATAGTGTGCCGGATACGCCTACGAATAACTTTGCTACGTTGAACCCTTTAGATAATTACAACACTGGCGCAACCCTTAGTGAAGGTAATCTAAAATGGACTATCGGTGGTGCAGATGGTGCGTCACGTTCTACTCATGTAATGACCGCAGGTAAATGGTATGTCGAGTTTCTCTCAAACAATGATTATATCGGCGTTGTTAGTGGAAATGCCAGTATTGTTGATATGAATGGAACGCAAACTATTTATTATGCACAAGACGGAACAAAAAGAGTAAATGGCAGCAGTAGTTCATATGGTGCTTCTTATGCAGATGGAGATATTATTGGCATTGCCCTTGACCTTGACGCCAGTCCACAAACAGTTAACTTTTATAAAAACAATGCTGCTCAAGGTTCGCTAAATTTAACCGATGTAGGTAATGAAGGCTATTCAGTTAGCTGTGGCAGCGGTAGTGGTAGCACCAACGCAACAGCCAACTTTGGTCAAGACAGTTCTTTTTCTGGCGCAAAATCTACAGCCAACGCCAACGCAGATGGCAACGGTCACGGCAGCTTTGCCTACGCACCACCGACCGGATACCTTGCCTTGTGTTCACAGAATTTGCCAGACGTAGAAATTATTGATGGCACTGAGTATTTCAACACGGTGCTGTGGACAGGCAATGGCGCAAGCAGTCGTGCTATAAGTGGAGTTGGCTTCAGTCCTGATTTTGTGTGGGCAAAGCAACGTGGACAAGCTATTGGTCATGTATTGTATGATAGTGTTCGTGGCGCAGGGAATGATAAAGAGTTATCTAGTGACGCCACAACGGCAGAGGGTGGCGGTAACAGTGACCAATACGGTTATTTGTCATCTTTTGACAGTGATGGATTTACTGGCGTAGATGGAACAGGTTCACCCAACTACTATTTTAACGAAAACAGCAAAACATTTGTTGCTTGGAACTGGCTGGCCGGAACAGCGTTCAGCAACGATGCTTCAGCAACAAGCGTTGGTACGATTGACAGTGAGGGTCAGGTCAATACAAAGGCTGGGTTTAGCATTATAAGTTACACCGGCAACGCTACTTCTGGTGCAACGATTGCACACGGATTAAGTTCTGTACCCCAAATGCTAATTGTTAAACGCAGAAACGCTGCTAACGGATGGGCTGTTTATCACGAGGCATTAGGAACAGGCAGCGAGGTTTATCTAAACTATACCCAAGCAAAAACAAATAGTAACTTTTGGATAACGTCACCAACATCAAGCGTATTTTCAGTTAGCGCATCAGACTATGTTAACACCGCACACACATATATCTGTTATGCGTTTCACTCAGTTGATGGCTACTCAAAGGTTGGCAGCTACACTGGAAACGGAAATGCAGATGGCACGTTTGTTCACACAGGGTTTAGGCCAGCTTGGATTTTATTTAAAAATACCAGTACAACAACAAATTGGGAAATATATGACACAACAAGGCAACCCAGTAATGTTGCTTTAGGGCCAATTTATGCAAATCTAAGCAACGCAGAAGAATCCCACGCAACATTACCCGCATTGGATATTTTAAGTAATGGTTTCAAACCAAGAAGTACTTGGGCTGAATTTAACACTAGCGGTCATACTTATGTCTACCTCGCCTTTGCCGAACAGCCCTTCAAATTTGCTAATGCACGATAGGAGAAACTAAGATGCCGTGGAAATATAGCGGAAGAATAATCAGAGTTGGCAAGGCGTGGGTCGATAACAACGGCACCTCGTACCCTGCCGTGTGGAACAATTACAGCGCAGATGAAAAGGCTGCTATTGGCCTTACTTGGGAAGATGAGGTTGCGGCACACGACAACAGGTTTTATTGGGGGCGTAATGCTGATGGCACACTTATACCTAAGAGCCTAACAGATACACTGTGGGTTGATGAGGATGGCAACGCTGTAAACGACCCAATGACAGGTGAGCAGGGTAAAACTCTTGGCCTGAAGTCCAACGCCATAGCCCTAGCCAAGACCCAAGCTGCTGGGTTGCTTGCACCATACGACTGGTATGTGACTAGGAAATCAGAGAAGTCTACAGCAATCCCAAGCGCAGTTAGTACCTATAGAGATGCCGTCAGGACGGCTTGCGCGGCAATAGAGACATCAATCGGCAATGCAAGTGACCTTGCTGCGTTTATGGCTTTATACGATACACCTGTTGATTCAGATGGCAACCCAACAGGTAACGCACCTATCAACGACTGGCCTGACGCTATATAAAATAAGACTTGCTTTTTCATTACAAATACAGTAAAATTAACTAGGAATAGCTATCAATGGATTTAGTACACATAATCGACACCCTAATCGGCATAGTTGTGATGGGGGGTGCGTGGTTTGTTTCTGGCATGACAAAGGAACAGAAGCGCATAGAGATTCTTCTCAACCGTACTCGTGAGGAGTACGTCACTCGTAGTGAGGTTCGGGAAGACATGAGTCGGGTTATGGAAGCACTACATCGTGTAGAAGACAAGCTAGACCGCGTGTTACAGAAAGACTAGTAGATGGCAATAACTACAGACGCAGAACTACAAACCGAAGTTGGTAAACTAGCTGTAGCAGACCCCACGAACATCCCTGCAGTTACGGGCATCGTTCCCACTGTTGGCGCGGGTGAGGACATTGCTGCGGCATCAGGGCAGCTAGGAACAGGCCCCGCAACAGCCACAGGTTTAGCAACCACAACAGGCATAGCCCCTGCAACCCCAACTGCTCCTGCAGCTAGCGTAGGTCAGATTGCCTCTGTAGACGACGTTAGTACCGATTTGACGCAGCTAGGTGGAGCGCAGGCTGCTCAACTAACTCCTGCACAACCCTACGTTGACATGACAGGTGTTCAGGGGACGGTATCAGCGGGTTCGCAGGCCACTGCTGCAACGCAAACTCTCGACCCACAGGCTACGGTTCAAACCCAGCTTGGTAACCTGATGTCCTCTATTCAGTCGGGTGCGCCACTTCCCCCGTGGGCTGCTCCGGGGGTTCGCAAAGTTAGTGCTATGATGCAGGCTCGTGGCTTGGGTTCCAGTTCGATGGCGGCGGCTGCAATCACACAGTCCCTGATGGAGTCCGGTGTTCAGATAGCTGCACGGGATGCAGACAAGTACGCTGCAATCCAGTTGCAAAACCTGAACAACCAGCAACAGACTGCCCTGTCCAACGCCGCGACCTACGCTGCAATGGACAAGTCGAACCTCAATGCTCGTCTTCAGGGGGCTGTTACAGAGGCACAGTCTATACTATCTGTAGACTTGAAGAACCTCGACAACAAGCAAAAGAGTGACACCCTAACCTACAGTGCCTTGACCCAAGGCTTGTTCAAGGATGCGGCAGAAGAGAACGCTCGTAACCAGTTCAACGCCAAGAACGAGTTGCAGGTTGAGGAGTTCTTTGCCGAACTGGGTTCGCAGGTCGAGACAGCAAACGCCAACCGCACAGCGGCTATGAGACAGTTCAATGCTGGTGAGATGAACGCAATGACGCAGTTCGACAACCAGATGAAGGACTCCCGTGACAAGTTCAATGCGAACATGAAGTTTGCGGTAGACCAGTCCAATGCAGTCTGGAGACGCGAAGTCAACACTGCAGGAACAGCCATCCAAAACGAAACAAATCGTATCAACACACAGAACCTTTACAATGCAAGTCAGAATGCCCTGAACGGTCTTTGGCAGCAGTATCGTGACAACGCCTCTTGGAACTTCCAGAAGAGTGAAAATGCCCTAGAGAGGCAGCATACAACCGCCACGAACGCAATGCAAATTGCCGCTGCTGAATCTGCCTACAATCAACAGCAGAAGGATGAAATGGCGGGTACCCTTGCAAAATGGTTAATAGGGATGTTTTAGTAATGAGTTTTAGTTTATATGATGTCTTGCCCGGTTGGGTAGGAACTGCGGCAGAATTTTTTTTAGGGGACGACCGTAGTCTTGGTGGAAAAGGTGCTGAAAATAGAGGACTGCTTGGTAGCGGAGCCGACTCTTTTCTACGAAATATAAAAACAACAGAAGGCACTGCTGCAAGCCGTAGTGCAGCAGAACAACGTCGCATCACTATGGATGTGCCTAGGCTAACAGGAACTGCTCCGGGGGGCAGGGCTAGAGTTCAGGGGGTAGCTCAAGACCGACTCTTTGCAGGGAGCAGTATTCCTGCAGTTCAGACTGCAATTAGGCGGGCTATGAGTGGGGGACTTTCGCAGGGACAATACTCTAACCTATGGAGAATGTACGCTTCTCAACGTAATTTAGCGCAGGGACGAGGAACGCCTCGTACTGCAGTCGGGTCTTCTGCACTAAAGGGAGTAACACCTACAGCAGCAGCCAGCCCTGTTAAACGAACAGATATAAAGGCGGTATAAGCAGCATGGCAGAACGTAATCCCCTTGCAGGAACTATAGGAAATATTGACCCGTTTGCAGCACCCCCGCCGGGACACTCCCTGACACAGGATAATTCTAGGTGGTCTTGGGGACAAGCTCCCAAGAACGCCGACCCAGAAGCGGCCTTAGAAGAGGTCGTTGAAAGACTTACCAAGCCTAAAATTAAACAGGAAACTTTAAAGCTTCTGTTGGTAGGTATATCCGTAGAAGTTATTGTAGAAGGCATTATCATTCAAGGGTTTCAAGAGGGAGCGTTTAGCCTAGACACGGGCCTTCTTATGAAGCCTGCTTTGGGTATCCTGATTGCTGACATGGCAGAGGAAGAAGAAATACCCTATCGACTGTTCGAAAAGGATGACCCGGAATCCGAAGGCACAATGGATGATGAAACCTTCTTCAGAATGATGAAAGACAATAACCCCCAAATGTTCTCCTACATTCAAGAGGCAGTAAACGCGGGTATTCGGGCAGGAGTCACTCCACAAGAACCAGAAGAGCGAGGGTTTCTAGCACCCCAAGAGGAGACTGAATAATGGCTATGGGAGTTGCATTTGTAACGGGGTTGTTGCAGGGAAGCATAGACAAGCGGCAGGCTGCTATCCAAGCAGCGCAAGACCAAAAAGAAGCTGAAGCTGCTGCCGCTGCAAAAACAGCGGAGTTTACAGTTGACCTCGTGAAGTCTGGAAAAGTTGATACCAATAGCGAAGGTTTTAAAAACTTCCAAAAAACTGGAGACGTAAGATACTTAGTCAACGTGTCTAACACCATGGACAAGGTAAGCAATACGACTGCTGTTGGGGGTATAACCTTTGGCTTTAGAAACGATGGGGATTCTCCTATGGTTGCGGCTGGTAAAAACTTGCAGGGGATGAATACTCAGCTAACAAATCCATCATTTTATGCTGATGCTATTAGTAAAGCAAAGGCAAACCCCACCACCCTAAGGGCTGGTTTAGAGTTTATAGCATCTCAAAAAGCTTTGTATCAACAAAAATTTTGGTTGGATAACAGTGGTAAGGATGCGAATACAGGTAAGGTTACTGTTCCCCGATTTGCAGACTTTTCAGGCGGGGGCTTTAATGCTCTACTCCGGTTTGAAACAGAGTTGCAAGATATTTCAGGAACAGGGCAGGGTGCTGCTGAAGCACTGGCGATTGCTGAGTTAGATACCAAAGTAAACATAGCTACAGGTGGCAAAGGATTGAAGAGTGACGAGTTTTACGTAGAAATGCCCGATATTGTTAAAGAGGAAGATACTACGCAACAGCCTGACGTTTCGGCAGGAGCCGCTCCTAAACCTATGGTTGGTGGTATATTTAAGTTTGAGAGTGAGCAGCAGGCAATGCACGTTACAGTGCTAGCTGACAAGCTTGGGTTTGCAAACGTAAACATGATGTTTAAAAACTTGGCCTCTATCAGTAAGTTTGAAAAAGAAGATTTCTACAGAAATAAAGAAGCTCTCCTGAATGCAGCACAATTAAATGCTGCGGGTATTTTAAATTTTGATAGTGTGGGTGGAACTAGCGATGCAGAAAACATTGCTGTAACGCAGACACTAGCAGACATAGGGGGTCCTACAGATAATCTATCCAATCAGATAGCCGCTGTGTATCCTTTAATGGCTGTAATGTACCGCAACAACCCTTCTATGCCTCCCGGTTTTAGCGAAGGCAATATAAGTGGGGCGCAGTACCTAGCTAATCAAAAGATAAAAGCAGGAGAGGTTCGCGAAGTATATGAAGCAGCAGACCTGTCTGTGGGTATGCTAGAAGAACTCATCAAGTTAGAGGGAGACTTAGGTACCACAGGAGTTGTAAGGGAATTTCAAAAGATTGGTGCAGGTCTGTTTGGAGAAGGCGGTACAATTGACCAGATGTTCGGTAGTGGAAAGGTTCGCTACAGAGAGGACGACGCTAGTTCAATAGTTTTAGCGGATACTGCTAGAAAAGTTTTAGCAGAACAAGGGTTCACGGATGTTAGTGGGCCGTTGGGTAGAATTGAGTCTTTGAAAATTGCCCTAGCTGCAAAGATGGCCCGTGCTGTTGACCCGGCTGGTCGATTGTCAAACCAAGACTTTGAGATGCAGCTTAGACGACTAGGAGATGCAGGCTTCTTTAGTTCTACAGAATTTAAAAAGGCTTCTCTGCAACAGGTTCTCGAAGAGTTCACAGAAAAACGTGACTCTGTAGAGAGGGTGTTTAGGATTTCTGGGATGGACTCCTTGGAAGAAAAGGATTTCATAGAAATAAAAGCCTACAAGATAGTTGATAATGCACGTAGGATGCGTAAGAAATACAACATAAATCAGCCTGTTGTTTCTGATGACTCTGGGGGTATGCCTAAACCTGAAGGACCAGCGTACATAACGGATACTGATACTGTTAACGCCTTAAATAACTCAACGCCAGACTCAAGTTTAGCTACCCAAGATGGAAGACCTATCTATGAAACCGGGGGAAAATTCTATTCCAAAGATGACAAGGGATATTTAGAAGTACCTCAAGGAAACGTTCAAATATTACAGTAGAGAACTAAATGGCACTAGCACCTAACACAGTAGAAGAAGAAACACCGCCTGTAGTCAATCCGGCTCCTGCGAACGACCCTGTAGTTGTGGACAACGCGGCTATAGCGTCTGCTCCTGTTTCTCAAGAAGCCCCGGAACCTGTTGCTAAACCGGAACCCCCTAAACCTGTAGCCAACTTTCGAAAAGCCGTAGTAGAGAAAAAAGCTGAGATTTTGACGCGACCTTCTATTAAGGAACTAGAACAGAATGACATTGAAAAGCAACGAAACGGTAAGAGTGCAGACGATGTTTTAGATGAAATAGTTGCCAGTAACAAAGCCCGAAGATATGGGGACACAATAATAACCCCGACTATGGTAACCAACGCCCGACCAGAACGTGGTCGAGTAGAGGACAAGGATACCTACCTAAGATTTCGTTCTATTCTAGGCAAGTTCGAGGGACCCAAAGAGGGGGTCGTCATGCCGGGAGTTCGTGAGGAAGAGATTGTAGGTGTAGCTGATGTAAACGAACTGTATCACGGATACATGCCTAAGTGGAAGAGAACAGCTAAGACACGATTATCTGTAGACGAGATGATGAAGAATGCTGGTCTTCCTGACGATGTGCGACAAATTGCTGTGGAAGAGTTTACCTATGGCAACCTGTTCGAGGAATACTATAGACGACTCAGAGAAGCCGGTAGGGGATTAACGGTAGCCCTTCCAAATATAATCAAAGACAATACCACCGCCGCTGTTAAATCTATGTGGGCAGCGGGAACAACAAACATATTTAGTCCCGCTTTTAAGTCAGAGTACGCTTCTAGGGAAACAGAAATACGGGAAGGTCACGAGGCTTGGAAAAGCAAACTTAGAACAGCATTTGGGTTTATAGGATGGAACATTGAAGCTGCCGCTAATTTCAATGAGATTATCCACGAGACTTTAGAAGACAAATTCAAGGAGTCAGACCCTGATAAGTACGAAAGCCTAGCGTTTGAAAAAGACGAAAAGGGAACCTTCCTTCTTGACCCGGATGGTAATAAAATACAGCGTAAGTTCGTAGCCCCTGACCAAGCAGACTATTTACTAGACGCAGGTTTTGAAACACTATCCTACCCTGAAAGAGCAGCCGCAATCATAGGCGAAGAAGCCACCATAATGGTCTTGACGGGGGGCGGGTACACCGCTGCTAGAGGCTCAAAACTTTTAAATGAGGCCTTGAGACTAAAACGAAATCCCAAGTACGCTACTATGTTAGAAGGTATAGATGACCCTGAAGACATTGTAAAGGCTGCGTCACACATACTAAAGTTTGATAAAACCAACAAGTTTTTTCAGGCAGGACTTTTGAAGTATAGAACAGACGAATCTCGTCAGCTTTTAAATAGTCAGATAGATGTGGCTCAAAAAAGAATGGCTGCTTTGAAAGCCAAACGAAACAAGACTACGGTTGAAGAGAAGGAGTTGGCATCTCTTCCTAACGTTATAAAACAATACAAGAACACTCGCAGTAACGCTAGGGTTCGCGGGAGATACTACCCGTATATCAAGGACTCTATAGAAAACGCTGCCGTAATTGGTGGTGGTGCATTCCTGTTTCGCGAACATGGGTTCTTCTTTGAGGATGAGAATACTCGCGAGTTCGCAGGCTTAATGGCTATGAGTCTTGGGGGCTATAGGATTGCTGGGGGTCTTGGTATGGTTGTAGGAGCCACAGCCAAAACCGGAGCAAAGAGCGTTGCTTCATCAACTGTTCCCGGCATATTCCAAATGACTTCTGAAATGATTGGCATGATTCCCGTGGTCGGTCCCGTGGTGGTAGACCAGACTGTAAAGAATATACAGGCGGTAATGGGTCGGAGCTTGGGTCCCGGAGAATTGCGAAACCTAGAAGTAATTGTAGGAACATTCGCAAGACTAGACCCTAGAATGAGACGGGAAGCAATGGAGTCAATGGGACAGACCCGTAAGCTCTATGACAGAATTGTAAATGCTTTCCCTGAGGGTGCGGAACGTGAAGCGGCTCGTGAAGCATTCCTAACCAGCTATGCTAACTCCACGGGTCTTTTGACCCTAGCTGCATCTGATGCCCTAAACAAATCCGAAGTCAATATGGCAGGGATTATGGGTGTTCAAATATCGGACATGGAAAACAATCTACGGGAGTCCACGAACTTAATCAGGGCAACTGACATGTCTCTCGACAGGTTCATGGAGATGACCCAGAATATTAAGAATGCTGACTCGCGTAAAATGGTAGAGGAGTGGGTTCAAGCTCGTAAGGCGGGTCTTGGTAATTTATCAAGAGCCTTGAGAGACAAGAACACTACAGAACTAAAATCACTAGACGCAGTAGAAGATTACGTAATCTCAACAGGGCAACTCCGTCCGGGTGACCTTTCAATGCGGCAGAATTTTGTCTCGTTGAGAAAGGAGTACCTTGAGTCTCTAGGACAAACAGTAAATGAAGCTGAAGTTATAAAAGCCTTAGACGAAAAGATTAACAAAAGTATTGACGAGGCTATCGACGCGGCTAAAGCTGCACGAGGTACGGGAACCCACAAAGCCTCGAACAACAAAGTTTTGGAGATGTTCCTAGATGAAACAACTGCACTAGCATACAGGGACGGACAAAAGCCTTACAAAGAGTTGGATGTCTTTGCAGAGGGACGTAACATAGACACTTCCCCCGTGTTCGAAGACCTGATGGCACAGGATGATTTCAAGGGAATTATTAGGTACTTTGGTCCTGAGTCAGAGATATTTGATTCGAAGGTGGGTAGACTAGCCTTGAAATCCTTTGAAGATATGATGTACAGGACAATACCTAAAGACAAGATGCAGGAGATGCGTTCTGAGTTTACCAAACGACACTTGGAATCTAAGGGTGCTGAAGGTATAGATGCCACTAACATGACAGACCACGAACTGTTCCTAGAGGTCCTAAAAACAGATAGAGCAAATGCTTTAGAGACAGGTCGAGAAGTTACCTTCAAACCCTTCACTGTAGGCAACGCCTACGAACTAGAGCTTATGAACCGTGCGTTTAAAAAGGCGGGTGATAATTACGAAGATGCGGGGGACTCCAACCTAGCCCGTATATTCAGGGGGTTTGCCAGCCGCATGGACAACACACTCGAAAGACAAGACCCACAATACTTTGAAAAGCTAGAGGATGCACGACAGGCTTGGCGACGAAGTGTCGGAGAAGCTATGGAAGAGGGGATGCCTCTAGGAGACTTTGCGAAGTCTAGGCAGCGTATGTTATCTGTAGCAGAACGCGGCACAAAGATGGGAGTCTTTGGAACAGCAGCATTGTACAAGAAGGGACAGGAGCCTGTTGAACTTATATCCGACTTATCAAAGGGTATATCTGACTTCATGTCACCGGGAAGCAAGAAAGATATTGTTCTCTTGCAGACAACTATGGAGAGACTGACCTCATCACTTGGTAGAGTTATGCCCAATGGTTCGCGGGGTTTTGATTTGACGAACCCAACAGAAGCTCGTAGGTTCAAACAGCTTAAAGCTATTGTTCAAGAAATTGTAATGGAACAGACAGGCGACAGGGTACTAGGTGTAGCTAAAAAGAAGAGAGCCGTTGCAGGAGCGAGACTAACAAGCTTGGACGGTTTTGATGGCGGCACAATTGGAGAGATGGACCAGATTACAAGCAATCTCCTGATACCTGTGATAAGAACTGAGGGCGGTCCTGTAGAATACGAAGCTCTCATAGATGTTGCAGATATGTATGGTGCTACAACCGATTTACAAAAAGCAGTCACTGATTCTAAAGCAAACAGAGAAGCTTTTATAAATCTTAGAAAAGACTTTAAAGCAGCTAAGGCGGATGCTAAGTCAGATATAAACAAAGCATTAGAAGATGAAGAAGACAAGCTAAAACTCTGGGAAGAAAACGTTAGTCAGCTTAGTTCAAAGGACTTCTTTGAAAATTTCATACTGTCAGGAGAGGGTGGCGGTTTAGAAATCTTAAAGCGAGATGCTATTAAAGTATATAAAGCTGCAGGGTATAGTGACGAAGCCGCAGAAGCAGCTTTTAAAAATGTAGCTATGAAATATACTATTACAGGTATGTTCGAGGCTGCAGGTGTAGGCCCCGTTAAGGGTAAGGTACCCGGAGCAGAAGCAGGACGAGAAGCTCCTGTTAGAGATACAGCAAGCCCAGAACAGTTGCTAGAATTAATGACAAGTGATGGGGTTCGCGAACAATTAGAAAAAATACTAGAGCCTGAACACTTAGACTTCATAGAAGACATAGTTCGTTATACAAACGAAAGTACAATGACTGTTAAAGTTCAGCAGCCAAGTGGAGTATTTAGCGGCTTAACTATGAGCAGTAAAATTAGCCGCTTGTGGAGTCTTGCTAGGGGCGTGGTAAGTCCTGCGTACATAGCAACAGACTACGCTTTCAACGCTGCTAAAGCTGGTCAGATTGATATATTTAAACTGGCTCTTCAGGATAAGAATGCTGCAGAGGTTATGGTATCGTTCTTTCAGCCTATGGAACTAATAACTCCTGCAAAAATAAAGCGGTTCAATAACGCTGTAAAAACATTTGCATTTACAGAGTTAGCTCGTCAGGGCGAAGACCTATCCCTAATATACATAGACGAAGAAGATACTACAGAAGATGTCAGGTTAAAGGACGATGTTATGTCTATGCAGACCGACAAAACAATATACGACAATCCAACTGTTTTTGATGAGGAACAAGACAATGATGAAACCAATACCCAAGGGCAATAAGGGACTTGCCAAGCTGTCCAAGCCTGTACGTAATAACATGGGCTTCATGGCTCGTGGCGGTAAGGCCAAGGGCTACGCCTATGGCTCAATGGTTCGCAGCCCCATGAACCCGGATACTAACATGAGTCCTAAAATGAACCCTATGATGCCGCGAACCCAACAGTCCGGTTCGAAGCAGGGTGGCATGGGTTCTGTTATGTCAGCCCCGTCACCAATGACGAACAAGATGGAAGGCATGATGTACGGCGGTAAAACAAAGAAGAAGATGTAACGATGAAAAAATCTGTACCAGCCCCGCCGGGGTTTCACTGGATGAAGAGTGGCAGGAGTTACCGCCTAATGAAAAACCCCAAGGACGGTTATAAACGTCACAAGGGGTCTAGCCTACGAGCCTCGTTCGAGGTTCAAAAAGTTCACAAGGGTTAGATATACCTGCTCGACTTGTTTAGGACCTCATCTCCTACAGACTTTAAGTACCTAAGAAGACTTGCTACCTTGAAGGTTCCTTCATAAGCTGGCAGGTCTTTTTCCATTAGGCGAACAAACTGGTCGGCGTTCACACAGTCCATGTCTAGTTCGATGCTGCCCTTGTCGTTCAGTTTTGCTGTTAGGGTGAACAGGTCAGCCTTGGGGTGCTTGTTGCTCATCTTTATATGCCTTAATTACATCAGAAGAAAACAGCTTCTGCAAGTTCAAGAGATACATCCGTGAAGCGTTGTTGTCACCGCCACTCACGGATTTTTTGTAGTCGAGGTTGTCGATGATTCGTTTTAGGGATGGTACGTCGAACACAAGGGTTGCAAAAGTATCCTCTCCTATGCACAGATTGTGGAACCAGTAGTCGGCTTCCGTAGCATTGATACCGCTAGGCTTTCCATAGGATTCATACTCAATCGCTATGTTGCCTGTCTTTACCCACATGCCCCGCTCAGACTTTACTTCTATCTTCTTGTCTGTGAGCATGTCAGCAACCCGCTGTTCGCGAACCTTACCATAGGACAGGTCTAGGTCGAACTTCTTACGGTCACTCACTGCGGGTTCCATACCATCCATCAGGCTGCTTCTTTCTTTAACGCTTCTGCAAGCGTTTTCATAAAGGTTGACTGTGATGCCTGTAGTTGACCCAGCCTAAGATTCAATCTGTTTATCTGGTCACGAACATCCCTAATTTGCATAACAAGATACTGTTCTGTAAACTCCATCTTGTCAACATCGTATTCTACATCGTCCACTGTGACGGTGTTTTTTTGTTTCTTACTCATTGTCTTCATCCTCTGGTAAGTATACCATTACAAACGCATTGCAAGTTGGGCAACTCAGGTTGGTTTCCATGACAAACCCATCTAGGTCTGAGTCATGGTCACCACCCCAAGTTAACTCACTCTTACAATGCCAGCACTTCATGCTGCTGTCAAGTCCACTATTTCACACACCCCTGCTGAACAGGCAAGCTCCTGCGAGCCACTGGTGTTATCTTCCTTTTCGAACTCTGCTAGGTTCTCCCAGTCAATGTGAACCACATTCATACGCTCCTGCCACTCCGTATACTCATCAGGCTCTATGTCTTGGTAGGGTGCCTGTTGATATGTGTGGTCACTGTGAGGCAGGAACGACACGCCCGAAGCTACATCAAAGTTCTCGTAGACCCACGCACCAACTTCCATCCACTCATGTTCCTTCACAGTTACAGTGATAGATGGCTTGTGTTCGCACCAGTGTATAGCGTAAGTCTTCCACAGTTCTAGCTGTTCTATAGCCGACATCTGTGTCCTTGTAACGGCACCTGATGGTGACTTCATAGGAAAGCTAAACACAGTGACACTGTCAGGCTTACCCATGTCTCTCTCTGATGGCACACCACTATTGATTAGAAACTGTGTTAGGGGGTCCTTGTTATCGCCGCGAACTGTCCTGATAAAGTGGTCGTTGTGTCTTGCATGTATCCCGCTCGCTGCGTCCACCAGTTGTGACACAGTACCCGACGGCTTTACACAAGTGATTGCACTGCTCACTGGGATTCCAAGCATGTTCGCAAACTCCCGATTCGTATCTACTGCGACTTGCCGCATCTCTTCTAGCCAACGCTTGCTGTCTACATTTTTGGATAAAACGGGATGGTCCATGATACCAGTCAAGGACACACCTAATAAACGCTCTTCCTCTGTGTTGTCTTTCCATACCTTCCTCAAGTATTTAAAATCAGTCAGGGTGGACTGCATAGTTCCAAGAATGGTAGCTAGTCTAACCTTTTGTTTCAACGTTTCAAGAGTATCATTCTCCCGAACCACACACTCTGACAGGTTGCAAAACTGGTACGGGCGTAAGATTATCTCACTGCAGGGGTTCGTACCCCACATGTGTCCTGTCTCTCGTCTTCCATTACGAGCCACCTGCTTGTCAGCAGCCTCGCGATTGAACATGCCACGCTCGCCGGACTTGCTGTCGTACAGGGCAAGCCACTCACGCATGAACGTACCCATCTCTGGCTTGCTCTTGTAGGCAACAGAGTTGTTCGCCAAGGCTCGTTGTCCATTACGATATATTTGTTTGTCGGGTTCATCCCACCATTCACCAGCTTTGGCGTGGCGCATCTGGTCATCATTTAAATTAGATAGGCTAATCAAGGCTGACCTGCGAACGCCCCCTACAACGACTACCTCGCCCACCTTACACATGAGGTCGTGGCACTCAATAGGAAACAGTCTGCGTCCCGCTGCCTTCTTAAATATATTCACAGTAAAGTTGAACAGGTCAACTAGGGGTTGCGGCCCACTAGCCCTGCCCCCCATAATCTTTAGCCGCGAACCTGCCGGACGAATATCGGATACATCCCATGTGGGAATCTGTCCTGCGTACAACAACGCAACCAGTTCGCGGTATGACTTTGCCCACCCCGGCTTGCTGTCTGCTACCTTGATAACAGTGTCGGACTCGTTCATTGCGTCACTTATTACAGGCAGCTTATCTACATTCTCTCGTTCTACAGAAAACCCGACTCCGGTACCACACATGAGAATATACATGCACTCATCGAAGGAACGGGGATTGTCAACAGGTATGTAACTACAGTTGTAGCCACAGATATTGTCACGAGATAACGCAGAGCCTGCAGTCATCATTGCTCTCATAGACGGCATAACCCCAAGGGACAAGACCCCTTCCTCAACCTCTTTGACAACGTCAGAGGGAATACTAACACCACACTTTTCTTTAACGTGGCTAGTCATAAAGTCTATGTACCGCCCTACAGTTTCTCCCCAATGTTCGCGGCGACTGTCACTGTCGAGCCAACGAGCATAGCGGGATTTGTGAATGAATTGTTGATATACAGTGGGCAGTTGGTTGTTCATTTGGTTTCTCCTTGAACCTTTAATAATTTGTTTAAGTACCATGCGGCCTTGTTTAGGTCTTCTGTTTTGTTCTTGTAGCGTTCTCGCCATGTGTACTTTAGGTTGTTACCCTTACAGTACCCCCTAAATTCTTCTGGGGTTAGGGCTGCTTGTATGGCATCTATGCACTCTATTCCTGCACTGTTGTAGTGTGGGGGACTGTTAACCATGTCCACAACAACATTACCATAGGCTTCTTTGCCTGCTCGTTCATTCGATTCGGCAATCTTCTCTTTCATATACGCTTCATGTCGTTTCATTGTTTTTTCCCAAAGTCTACCTTGACAACATTCTCTTCTCTGGACAATATCTTAGGTTCATCCATACTGTCAATCTCTTCTTTGATGTCATCCATAATAGAATCAGCCACATCATAAAAGGCTATACGAGCCATGCCTGCTTTCATAACCCTATCAAAGTCATTCTGTAGCAACTCCATCAACCCCTGTTGAGCCACAAACCCAGCATCCATGAAGTCATCTTCTACATCATCTTCGATTATAGTGGTTGTATCGTAGGCAGTCAGGTTGAAGGTTTCATCATTAACCCTGCTCAGTATAATATACCATCTTTCAGGTAATAGGCTTGCCTTTTCAAACTCTCGTTCATCAGCCATTTGTAATCCAATCTTGAGGTATGTTACCTACAGCCCACGGGAAACCATAGCGGTTCGCCCAGTCAGCATAGGTTGTTTTGCTACCCCTGTAAATTTTGTTACTGGCTCGTAGGAACACGAACCGGATATCCAAGTCTGGGTGCTGCTGCTTAATAAGCTGCATCTTAACCCTGTCACCCTTATCTAGGTGGCCTTTTGCTTCTACATATATGCCTGTCTGTGGCAGGTAAAAGTCAGGTGTGTAGGTACGTACCTTGGGTATGTATTCAAACTTGTGCTTCTCATACTCAAAGGGTACATCACGGTTTGCAAGAGACTTAGCTATGTTAATCTCGAACGCAGACCTATATCTAGTGCCTCTCATAATCCTTGCAACGGAAACCCCGCCTTCATTCCGTCTAGCCTTTTCAACAGATACTGTCCTACTTTTGGGGAACGTTTTTCTAGCAGTGCCATCTCTTCTGATAGTAGAAGTGTCGGAAGGCATACAAGAACTCCTTGTCTAAGATGATGAATAATGATTTGAAACTCCTCTTCTATGAGCTTGATATCTCGAACCTCACTCTCCCAAGCCAAGGCTCCCCCTGCTGAGAAGTTATCACGCATAGTGAGGGGCAGGGATGTTTCCATCCTGCGAACATCAACAGTTGCAGGACCACCCCCTCGCTTCTCATGTGACTCCACAAACACACAGCGCATCTCTGGATTCAAGTCAAAAAGTTCGAGGGGATAACCCCGTGTGTACAAGATAGGCATGGCTAGGCAACATCCTTTACGTGCTTGGTGTACCAAGTGTACGGCTTGAACTTTGCCTTGGACGTTGCTTTAGGAGCGTGGACTGCATTCTTCCAACACATTGTTTTAAATGAACAAAACGTACATGTCTTGGGCATGAGTCGGTTACCCGTCTCTACCTTCTGCCCATCTACAGTGTGCATCTCCGGTGTTGACTGAAATGGAATCTTGAAGGGTGCATCATTCGTGATAGCTTCAACACGCCTGTTCGCATCCTCTAAGTAGGCTTTACGGTCTTCACTTTGTTCGAGGGGTGCCTCTACAAAGTCCCACTCACCATTGGATTTGTTAATTACAATCCATCCACCGAACCGCTTACCCTCTGATTCTGCATACAAATGTCCCTGCATGATGTAGCCAAAGGGGTCATCTTCCTTGATGACATCGTAACCACCCCGACCAGAGAACTTGTTGTCGTATGACCACGGGCTTGCAGTCTTTACATCCCACACTTCTTCTTCGCCATCCACATCAAGAACCAAGTCTAGGGTTCCATTGATGGTTTGACCAGCGAGTTCGAGGGAACACTTCTTCTGTTCATCTACAACGTTTAAGCCAGCGGCTTTCATAACCAAGATTGCAAAGGCTTCTAGTAAGTCCCCTGTTGCGAACCTGACTATATCATTGTAGGCAACATCCTGTTTGTGTCCCTGCTTCTCTAGTTGTTGTTGACATAGGGGACGACCAACACCCGACATACGAATGCGGTAGTCACCACGACTAGAAAACTGTTTACGCATAGCTGCCTTACAGTCTTCTCCGAACTGTTCTATCAAATGCTCAAGGCGAGAGGAGTCTATTTCCCCCCGCCCTGCTCTTTGTAGAAAGTCCTGTACCTCTACAAGCGGAAGCATACTACCCAGCCAGACGTTGTTCTAAGTCGATATCGGCTGGGTTAGACATTGCTTTCTGCGCTTGCTTATAGTCTTCGAACACAGACTCATTATGAGCCACGACAGTTTCACCGAACTTCTTCATAAGTTCCTTGTCACCGTCAGTGATGCTAACTTCCTTTACTAGGGATAGCTTTGGAGTCCAGTACACCACACCACCGTTCTTCTGCTTTTCAGTAGTAAAGTTAATCACTGCCTTCTGCATCATTATCTTACGGTCAGTAAGCTGCTTCTGAATGAAGTCGCTAACAGGACGGAAACCAGAACGCTTGAAGTATGCAATGAACGGCATAGCTTCGATTGGAGCCGCAACTCCTTGAGCATTCTTTGCATTGGGTGCATCCATAACTCCATAGATAACCTGATTACAGTTTACCGAACGACTCAACAAAACCTGCGGGTCATCAGGAGTTAGGGCTTCCTCTTCTTGCTTAGACAGCCGCCCACACTTATTACCCCCTAGGGTATCCGGGAACTCGCCACCTAGCTTATTCTTCTGAACAGACTTACAAGAGAAGCGACCCTCTTCTTGGTCCCATACAGACCACTCGAAGGTTCGAAGGAGAGGCCGTATCTGAACATCGTCAGCATAGACAACACCGGAACCGTTCCAGATTCGCCATGCTCCCCGTGGTAACGAGATACCGTCGTCAGTCTCCTGCTCGTAGTTAATGGTTAAGCGAGGCAAACCCATCTTAGGTTTACTATCGCCGTCAGCCTGCCCACTCAATTCCATGAGTGCTTTTTCGTTACCCTCATCAAAAGCGGTGAGGAAGTTATTCAAGTCATCATTTATCATTTCAATTTCATTTCCCATGAGTAATTCTCCTAGTTGGGATTTTGTACGTAAAAGGATTATACAGTAAGTACCTCTTCCAAGTCAAGCCAGTTTTTTCCTATTTTTAATTCGATACCAACTGGCATGTTGTATTCGATACCATACCTTTCCTTTGATTCCATAGGGATAGCTAACATACACTCTGCCATAACGTCAATACATTGTTTTTCTTCACTGGGGTATACGTCCATAACTATAGAATCGTGAACCGTGTTGCATATGACAGACTTCATGCCTAGCTCTCGTACCTTCCTATCTAATAAAATCAAGGACATAGGTAGTAGGTCAGCAGTTGCAAACCCTTGAACAGGATAGTTGCAGATTGCAGTGCGGTCAGTAGCCGTACCCCAATCAGTCCAACGTGCCTGTGGAAAAGCATACTGTCTACCTGATGGCAGTCGGATGTGCTTCTTCATAACAGCATGTTTCTGTAGCTCCTCGTGCCACTTTGTCACACCATTGTACTTTTCTTTAAAAGCAGAGTAATAACGTTTCTGGTCTTCCGTACCAGACACACCACCATAGAGCGGTTTGAAGGTATGCGCTTTAGCATCCTGTCGTGAGCATCCGATAACACTGGCAGTATAATTGTGAACATCTGTACCTATCTCCACATCATGTTTGATACCCTCATCATCTGCAAGGAAGCCTGCCACCCTAAACTCTAGCTGGGCATAGTCCCCTTCCAGTATCGAACCACCCTCGAACCTGCTTTCAACAGCCCGTCGTATAATGAAGGTAGAGCCTCGTGGCATATTCTGAAAGTTAGGATTGCGGCTCGAAAGGCGACCCGTCGCTGTAACACACTGCATAAATTCTGTGTGTATGAAACCCTCGCCATCCATGTTGTTCTCCATCCCCTCAACGAACGAACGAAGGTAGGTGCGAACTGCGCTGTAACGTATGTAAGCTTCTGCAAACTCACGGGCTTCTCCTCTAAGGGATGTGAACATACTCTCTAGGGTTTCTTTGTCAGTCTTGAATCCGGCAGCAGCAACATCGTATGGGTCACGAGGTACTAACTTGAAGCCCGCAACCTGACCTGTCGATGTATAGCGCACACCAGCCCCCTCACAGGGCTTACAGACTCTGATAGCCTTACCTAGCGTACCATCCTTCTTACGCGCTGTGTAGCGTCCCTTGCCCCCGCAATCGGTACATTGACTTCCGACTGTCTTGTACAGGACGGTTGTCTCGTTGACAACGTGACGTTTGAAGTCCGACTTCTTCATGCGGGTTCGTCGCTTGGGCTTCTTACCTGCCCCGCGAATCTCGTGACCTAGGTTGAAGATGCCAGCCCACTTGGTCTTGTTCTTTACCTTACAGGAGTAAAACAGTTTAGAACGGTCATCCGGGCTGTCTAGGTTAATAGGTGTGTCACCCATAGCATACGCAGCTAGTTCTTCTAGGCGGCGTTCTAGGGTAAAGAGTTCATCCTCATACTCGCGCCGAATGTCAGCGAGGGTAGTTCTATTTATCTTGATGCCGTTCCGTTCGATGCGGGACAGCGTGTCCGTCATCTCAAGCGACAGACGCAAAGTGGGCAAGAGTGTTTGGTTGTTCATTGAATAGTTCCTCAAATGTAGTGCCAAAGGCTTCGAGTTGTGCAAGGGCTACTTGCTCTGTGGAAATGACATCTGCCTTTCCATATGTTTCTATTATATCCCACGGTATGTCGTAGAAGGTCTTGCCTTCCTTAAAGTACGGCGCAACGAGGTCTTTCTCTTTTTGCACATCACTATACTTTTCTGCAAGAGCAGCAAGTGAAAGAGGCCACCTCTGGGAGCGGGCAAGAATATATTCTGCAACCATTGTATCATAGACATGTCCTTCATAAACGAATCCGCATTCGCGAATCCACGATAAATCAAACTTTATGTTTTGTCCCACAACCACATCAGCCCTGTCAAGAGCCGCTTGGAATACTTCGAAGGCAAACTCATGCGGTTCGCGAACACTGTGGTAGTAGCAGTGGTAGTGAACGTGCTGCTCGCCCAGCCACTTGTAACCATTTGAAACTAAAGAGTTTCCAAAGTACGGCAGGGCTGTTGTCGAGCCGTTGGCTTTGGGCTTGTGGGTAGTCTCTACATCAAAAGTAAGTACCCTCATTTCTTTTCTCCAAACGTATGTATCATGTGGCAGTTTGCACAGAGAACCCTACACTTTCTAACCTCGTCCATCAAACGTTTTAGTTTTAGGGTTACCATGTTAGATACATCCTGAACTTTTAGGGACGGGTCTAAGTGGTCAAACTGTAAAGCCGCTGGATGTTCATTGTATCCACACAGACTGCAGCCCTTGGCTTTCTTGTATATATTCAGCCATCTTCTTCGTATTTTTTTGATGCGTACCTTGTTGTCATGGTTTCTTTTCTTAGAGGCATAAAACTTATCTGAGCTTCTCCAATCCTGATGCTTACCGGACATGCCCCAGAACATCATGCCATCATCTCTAACATCACCGTGCTTCAGCATTAGTAGTACACCCCCCTCTGAATATCTATGTGACTATTAAACATACCATGCCACCCATTCAACTTGTTCTTGGATATACAAATGTGCCGCGTGGTATTCTCTTCTTCAGATGTACCGGTCTTACCTATGCCAATGATAACATCTGCCTCACCAGCCTTACCGGTTCGCGAACCATCTAACATAGCATAGTCAATGAACTGCCTGTCGTGGGCTTCAAAGCTTGCCTGACTAACCGACCACACAAGTAGCCTGTTACGTTTGGCAATCTCACGAGCCAAGACATAGGTTTCCTTGAGGCGTTCATCACCACGGTTGAACTCACCGCTCACCCTGAATTTATCTAGCTGGTCACAAAACATGACATCAGGTTCGTTTAGCTGGGCGTAATCGTTTAGCTCATCCATAGATGTACCGACAGAATCCATCACAGTTAGGTAAGGTTCTATCTCTTCTATGCACCTAGGTAACAAAGCCTCTGCACCTGAGTTCATCTCCTCGTATGTCATACCAAAGTAACTCTGTATGATACGCAGCTTTATCTTTTCTGCAGGCTCCTCGTTAGCCCAGTACACAACCTTTTGTTTTTGCTTAACATAACTGGCTGCTATGAAGGCACAGAAGGTAGTCTTGCCAACTTCGGGACGGGCAAAGATTATACCTAGGTTACCCCTGTCCATGCCAGCTAGGTTTTCTTGTAGTAAGTCCCACGTAAATGGAAAGTCAGGCGCACCCGTACCCTCTTCTAGTAGCTGGGTGAAGTCCTTGGACACCTCACTGTATGTGGTCTTGTCGGACATACGCCCATCCTCGACCATATCAATCAGGGTCTTGAGTTCGCCAAAGTGTTCGGACTCCCCCGTAAAGATGGCAATGGCTTTCTCACCAATCTGCCTAGCCCTGTCCCTAACCCAGAAGTTCTTGACGACATCCAGTTCGAGGGACATGTCAGGAGATATGTGGGTGGGTAGATTTCCTATTATGTCATACAGTTCGAACACTGCACTCTTAGGCATTGCCGGATTACGGTCATTGACTAGGGCAGATAACTGGTTAGGGTGTATGTCTATGTCGTAGGTCTTGTGTCCGTAGGTGATAGTATCGAACAGCGTTGCATAACGCCCCTCGAACATATCACGACTAACAATGTTCTTTACCTTACCATAGAAGTCTTTGTTTAGTATGAACCCAAGAACTTGTAGTTCAAGGGATATATCTTTCGAAGGTTCGTTTTCGTTCATCATCTGTCATATCTTTCACATCTTTGTTTAAAACAACTAAGCTTGTTGGCCTGATGGCCTGTAGTCTGCGAACAAGTTGCAAGCCCTTCTTGGTTGCATCCTTGTCTAGGGCTACAAGTAGCCTATCATATTTTCTTAGATAGGGCAAGTGACTGTCCTGCAGGTTGGTTCCCAGCAGGGCTACTGCCGAAAAATCAGAAGATAAACAGCACCCGCTAGAACAATCCTCGACAATAACTCCGACGCGGGCGGTGCCGCATATAAAAGGTACACCAGATTTTCCATATCTCCACCATTTAGGTTTGATGTTATCTAAAGTACGACCAGCCGCATCAACCACCTGTCTGCCATCCTTTATCAGGTAGACAACACGGTTCATACGAAAGTCGTAACGAATATCGACACGACCAGCAAGGTACGCATCGTAGGCATTTGCCTTCTTGACATAGGATTCGGCACGAGGTTCGCGGGACAGGGCAACAAACGTGTCAGGCAGTTCGAATGGTATGCTTGAGTTGTTGTTTGTTTCCAATGACTTAGTGCGTAACAGGGGGTGAACTGCAGTGTCCTTGCGTATCCTAAACCCTGTTCGCCCACGAACCCCACAGTCTGCATGAAAGCAGAACCATAAGCGTTCGCCCCCCGTGTCCGAAACACTGAAGGTATTCTTCTTGCCACACGCAGGACAGTCCATCCGTAGACGACCTTCTGGTGCTATTGACAAGTCAGTAACATAATCTTTTAGCCAAACTGTCATGGGCTATCTCCTATGCCCCGACAACTACCTGACAGGAAAACTTGTGTCAAGTACATTTTTTGTTTGACAAACGCTTGACAGCCATGTTACGCAATACGAACAGTAACCCTATAGGGAAACCCTACTATGAAAATAACTAATAAAATTAACCCTATAGCTAAACTATTAAGGGACAAAGAATACCAGAAACAAGTTGTACCTAATAGAAAGAAAGACAAGTTGGATAAACTGGCAAAGAAGGAACTTAACAATGCCAAGACCAAACAAGATACTTGAACCCACCAAGACATACAATCTACTGATGAAGGAACAGCAGTATGATAAGCTTGCATACATGGCACATCATATGCAAAAGAGTTCCCTCGAACAGGTTGCAGTTGCTGACTTGATTAGGGATGCCATAGATATATACCTAGAATCTTACGAGGATGAAAATGGAATCGTTGAAAACCAGAAAACTTGAGCTAGAGATAGTTCGCAGACAGTATGATGACAGGTGGATTGTCAACACACCAGCATCGTCTGTTCGTATTGGAGAGACAGACAGAGACACGGTAAGGAAGAAAGACTGTGTTGATTACTTGAGACTTGTTACAATCTTTATTGGAAAAAGTGAAAATGAATGTCGTTTGTGGGTTGACAGTAACAAACAAACACTGGTAAAACTAGGGACACCTTACGAAGTCGCTTAGTAGTAAGGTTGAACAGGGGGAGTGGTTACCCCTTGTACTTTCGTTGGTTGGTTGAAGAGCGGGGCTAGATTCATTTCTAGTCCCGTTTCTTTTTTTGTTGACACCCCTGTTTGTTTCCGATATTGGTTACTAATCAACTGCCAGATAGGAGAAACCAAATGGCGAAGAAACTACAAAACATGACACAAGACGAACGCATTGCTTACTGGGAAAACATCCGTGAGAAGGAGCGTATCAATCGCCGGAACCGGATAGCTAAGTTAACTATGGAGCAACGTGCGGCAGTCATCAACATAAACAAACTGTTAGACACAGTGCTTGACGTTGCATTGTATCCTGACATGGGTGGCATCAAGGCTGTTACTGCCTACGACCTACAAGAACTGTCTGACGCAATGGACGCACTACAGTATCAATTCAATTTGCGGGGGGAGTGACATGGCTACCAAACTAACCCACGCAGAATACTCAATCAAACACACAGAGATATTTGCTCGTATGTCAGCAAACTTTCTAGCTACACCCCTGCCCAGTGACTGGGATACATGGGAAGAAGAAAAGCTAGATAACTTTATCAGTGACAATCACTGGCAACCGTTTGAATACTGGGATGTCAACGATGTGTATGAATTGATTGACCAGCTAACGATTGATGTTATGAACCTGATGGGATTGGAGATGAGCCGTGACTGAACGAACTTGGGAAGTTAAGGTGGAAGCGACGACAACCCGTGAAGTTATTGTCCACGCTGACACAGAATATGAGGCACAGATACAAGCCCAGATAGAAATGGTGGGCTTAGTCGGTGGTGAAAATACCAAAGTATTAGCTGTTAAGGAGACAACCAATGATTAAGACTGACAAAGTATGGCTACAACTAACACGCACAGAGGCTAACGCCCTGATGGTTATGTTGGATGGTGAAATGGAAAACCGCTTTCAGTTTGAGGGGCTTGACCTAAAGGAATGGGAACAGCTAGACTTGGAAGCATACAAGATACTAGCCTTTCATAAGTACAAGACATGGTACATGGAGAATTGCGATGGGTAAGATGAGCGACTGGGCAATCCAGCTAGAGGAAGACTTCTGGTATCTTGCCAACAGTAAGATAGGCAACTGTGAATACTTTGGCGAGTTTATGCAAGAAATGGAACAGCACCGCGATTTCTTGGGGTTGCGTGACGACAGAGAATATGCTGATATGTTGCGTGAAGCTTGGGACAACTACTGGAGTAAGTACATATGAAAAAGCGAATCCACATAAACCAACATGTAATCCGTTCTAATGCAAAGAACGAAGAAAACAATCCGGTGATTACAGTTAAGACTAGCAAGCGCAATGTCTACGCACACAAGGTTGATATTGGCGGTTCGTCTACTGTCGTCTATTCTCCTGACAAACCGCTATCGTGCGGGGCTAAAGTCTGGATAGAAACAGACGCGCCGGTTTCGTGCCAGTGTGATGATGGTGTCGTAATGATGGGTGGGGTGTATCATGCAGATTGAGCCACGCTATCCCAACGCGGCAAGCGACCCACGCCTATCAAACACGGCTGACAAATGGCGAACCCTAAACAGACAAATCCACGACAAAGAGTGGAACGGGGAGCCGGTGACAAACGCCGAACGTGACAAACTAGCCACACTAAAGCGGGCATTGAACGATGACAAACACTACACGCCAAACTTTTGACAAACCGACCACACTAAACCCGCAATATAAATGCGACACTTGCGGCGAACCGGCGATGGTGGTTGAGATGGACAAGTTCTTTTCCTGTCCAGAATGTTACCTAAAAAGATTAGGTAAGAAAATAAAAGGGCTTGACCATGCCGGTTATTATCCGTAAAAGAAACCCAACCTAAACCAACGAAGGAACCCGAACCGATGAAAAAGGCAGATATAAATAAACCAGCCGTGACCATGTATCCTAAATCAGTTAAACTATTATCTGATTATCCGCATTCGGTCTTGAAGCAATCTAAAAATGCGAAGCTTTCAAAAGATAAATTACCTGTAATTAAAAAGGGCAAGTTCAAGGGCTATGTGATTTATACCCTAACTTTGCAAGAACGCGCCACCTGTCCCCGCTCTTGTTACCACTGGGATAATTGCTATGGTAATAACATGATGTTCGCGCACCGGTTGCAGCATGGCAGCGAATTAGAGCAGCGCATCAAAAACGAAATAGCAGAATTGTGCGCCACCTATAAAGGGGTGATTGTCCGGTTGCACGTTTTAGGCGACTTTTATTCTGTGGATTATGTTGCAGTCTGGCAGCATCTATTATCTAAATTTGATAACTTGGCGGTCTGGGGCTTTACCGGCTATGAGCCTAACAGCGATATCGGGCTTGCGCTTCGTGCGGTTCGCGGCGTGTTCGGTGAGCGTTTTTCTGTACGGTATAGCAACGCACCAACTTGGCAATTCAGCGCGAACAGTGCCGACCTATACAAACCGGAAAAGAACAAATCTATTGTTTGTCCCGAACAAACCGGCAAGGCGGAATCGTGCGCGACCTGTACCTTGTGTTGGTCTGCACCGGATAAACAAATCCTGTTTGTTACGCATTGACCAAATGACAAATCAACCACGCCAACTTTTTCTTGGGGCTAGTATGTTACTTGCAATTATCCTTGGTGGTTCGGGGGGATTGGGTGCGGTATTAGCAAAGGGTGTCGCGAGTCGCGGGGCGGCATCCATTTTATTTATCTGTTTTTTTTGTTGACCGATTCGCCAGCGGCATGGCATAAACAAATCAAGGCTGGTTGCAACAACCATGCCAACAACCAAGAACGAAAGGAACATTAACCATGTTCGATTTAGTACCAATTGAAAACCAAGCCAGCTTTGTCAATCGGGGCGGCGGCACTTATACGTTTGAACACAACGACCCCGCGAACGTCGATTTGTTCGACCAGATTGGGGCGGTTCGTAAAATCCCGATTGAGGCGTTGCAGTTTGTCCGGCAGGAAGGCGCAGCGACCATTTGCCAAAACGTGCCTATGCCCGATTACTTTGCACTAGAGAATAGCGCAACCGGTGATGTTCTGGACGTCGCCCCAATAGGCCGTTCTTATAAATTAGAACCCCATGACCGGTTATTTGCAAAGCAGGCCGATTTATTGAGCGAATCAGATTTGCCGCTTGGTGATGTGTCGGTTGTTGACCGGCTCTATGAGGGTGGGCTTCGGGCGCATCGCACTATTCACTTTAACGACCTGCAAACGACCGTAGGGGATAGCAGCGACTTGGTTCGGTGCCGCATGGATATCTTTAACAGCGTAGACAAGTCTTGGTGCTTTCAAATATTCAGCGGGGCATATCGTGACCTTTGCCGCAATACCTTGGTTTTCGGTGGTGAAAAGTCATATCACCAAAAAGCAAAGCATACCAAGAATCTGAGCGTTGAAGCCATGATAACCAAGGCGGGCGGCTCTCTTGATATGTGGACGAACCAGCGCGACCAAATGCGGGCTTGGCAGGGTTCGCGGTTATCCGACGAACAGTTTGCGAACATCTTGAAAGAGACCATTTGCGCCAAGACTGGGCGGGCTGTTAAAGCCGGTGTTCTTGAGGGTGTTAATGAACGCCTAATGAATGCCTTGCTTTACATGTTCGACAAGGAAAAGCCCGAACTGGGCGGGACAATGTGGGCGGCCTATAATGCCTTGACCCACTGGGCAACTCATACGAATGAGACCGTCACCAATCTTGAGACCGGCAAGGAATACCAGACCGGCAAGAAAACGGCCAAGGTTTATGATGTGCAGCGCAAGCGAAATGAACAGGTTGCCAGCGTCTTGAATAGTGACGCTTGGTTGTCGGTGGCAGCATGATTGAATCGTTGCTGCTTTTCTTAATCTTCTTTGTGATATGAAAGATAACCAATGGAAGCCTTATATGTAATTTATCGGAGCCTGACCGTTCTCTTGATAATCTCTATAATATATGCGGTCTTTATTGTTTGAACCACCAAAGCCCTGAGGGGCGGAAAGAACCGAAACCATGTTTAATTTACCATCGAAGTTAAGAGCCGACCTGCATAGCATCGAAGCCCGGATAGAGGAAGCAATCCGCATGGATGAGCGGCACAATATCCTAACCCGAATGGCATCCGAACGCGAAGCCGACGCAAGGCGGTTCCTTGCCGATATCTTTGCAGACCGGAATGGGGAACAGACCCGCATCAAACGACCCAAGCCTAATAGCAAGCTTGGCCGGTTGCATGGTTGCCTAGCTTCGCGAACCTATGCTGTCAACCGCGACACCCTTGTCAGGCATTCCGGCATGACACCGGTCAGCGTCCACCAAGGCATTCAACAGCTTCGGCAGCGGGGCTATACCATCGAATGTAACCGGCAGGGAACCAAGCCGAAATATAGGCTTGTAGCGTAGCCTCCCGCGAACCCGTCGGGGCTGGCTTTCCTCCCTTGAACAGCCCCATAACCTTGCCCCCGTCTATCCGGCGGGGGTCTTTTTATGTCCGGCATATATTAATGCGGGTTAACTGGCGGTAATCCCGTGGTTATTCGGCGGTGTGGTTTAGCCGTGTTTGTATATATTCCCTTAACCGAAAGGCCACCCCAGATAGTAACCGGCATGACAAATCAGGCAACGCGGGCGCGGGTGCGGGCGCATGTTCGAGGGGTTTCGTATGTGTTCGCGGGGTTGCCGGTGCTTTCGGTATGCGTCAAGGTCTCGGTGAGGTATCCTAATTATAAAAATATTTGGCTGTGCGCGGGTACGCGAGGGACACCCCACCCCCCCGGCACTTGCTATGCAAACCCGACATATTTTTTGTAATTTTAAGGTTATCCATACAGGGTATTTTGCGAACCTCTAGGGTACCCAACAGAAAAACCCCACCGGAGAACCAGCGGGGACCATTTTGCGAACCATTAGGGGACCCTGCAGGGTACATAGGGGGTTTACCCCGGCAGGACTAGGTCCTATAGTAGCGTCAAATTCCCGATTTGTCAACAGGTTTTTTCATTTTTGGTTATTTTTCTATAAACCATGCTGAAAACAGGTTGACAGAGGTTGCAAAAGCCGCCATAATACAAGGGTATGACAACGGTTCGCAGGAAAACCCCATGTTCGAAGCTATTTTACTGATATGCCTAGCTGCAGCACCCGAAGAATGTGTTGAGTTGAGTGACACACGAGGTCCCTACACCAATGAGGTAGACTGCATGAGACGTATCGACGAAATGGCAGAGTTTGCGATAGAGGTAAACCTGTTCGACCTAAACATAAGGTGGAAGTGTACAGCCCCAGAGGCCCTACAAACCTAAATCCCCATGAACTTACTACCCCAGACGAATAAAAAAGCTGCCCTGACAGAGAAACAGGAGCAGTTCTTGGATGTCCTGTTCGAAAACAACGGCAATATGTCCGTTGCTGCCGAAATCGTGGGCTATTCTCCCAAATCCGTGGGCTGGCTAAAGGAACGCCTAGCCGATGAGATTATAGAGCGTACCAAAACCATGTTAGCAGGCCACTCCCTGTCAGCCGCGAACAAGTTAGCAAGCCTCGTAACGGCTCCTGACATCGAACGCGGGGACGACCTTCGTATGAAGGCAGCAGAATCCATCCTGAACCGCGTTGGTATCGCAAAACAGGAAACAATGAACCACAACGTACAGGCAATCCACGGGGTTGTCCTGTTGCCACCCAAGAAAGAGGTCGTCATAGACGGATAAGGTTATGGAACTAGCAAGAAACGCAATGCGAAGCAACATTCAGGACATGAGCAATCAAGAGTACGAAGAGTTTATAAAAAAGATGCTCAAAGAAGCAGACAGCGATGCTGAAGCTGGTGAGATTAAATCCATGTACGACAAGATACGTGGAGCCAAAGCCAAGGGCGGCAAGGTTCCCGGCTACCGCTATGGCACTCCCAAGGGCGGCGTGAAGAAGATGTCAGCATGTAAAGGCCGCAAAGCTGCAAGTAGTGCAGAAAAAGCCTAGCCCGTGGCCCCACGCAAAAGAGTCCTAGTCCCCCCGAACCCAGAAGACCTAGGCAAGGTCGGCAGACCTAAGAAAAGACCCGGCGAACCCAAGACCACACACAAGATTAGTGACCGGGAACGTGCGCGGCGTTCTGTGCAGATGAAGCTAAAGAATGCCAAGAAGAAGCAGGTCAAGCAGGATGTGAAGACAGCCCGGAACCGTCGCAAGGTTCGTGACCTGACCAGCGCAGCCAAGAATGTAGAGAATGCCCTAAACGGAAACAAGACCCGTGTGGTAGATGCTGCAGACTTAGACGTATTACCCCCAGCAGTTACGGACCTAATAGATGATACCCCTGTCATTTTCAAACCTAATGAAGGACCTCAAGAGGACTTTCTTTCGGCTTCCGAACAGGATGTACTTTATGGCGGGGCCGCTGGCGGTGGCAAGTCATTTGCTTTACTTGCTGACCCCCTACGCTATTGCCATAATCCCAACCATCGTGGCCTTCTTCTCCGGCGAACGCTCGACGAACTAACGGAACTCATCGACAAGTCGAAGCAGCTATACCCCAAGGCATTTCCCGGCGCACACTTTAGAGAGTCCAAGTCAACGTGGGTCTTTCCATCCGGTGCAACCATGTGGTTTACCTATCTCGACAGAGATAAGGATGTCACCCGTTTTCAGGGACAGGCGTTTAACTGGATTGGCATAGATGAAATAACACAGTACCCCAGCAGCTACGTCTGGGACTATCTTCGTTCTCGTCTTCGTTCGACGGACCCTGAACTACAGAAGAACCTAACCATGCGCTGCACAGCGAACCCCGGTGGTGTTGGCGGCTGGTGGGTCAAGAAGATGTACATTGATGCCCACGAACAGAACAAGGCGTTCGGGGCTAAAGACTTAGAAACAGGTCGAACCTTTGTGTGGCCTGACAACCATCCAAAAGCAGGTCAACCCCTATTCTACCGCAAGTTTATCCCAGCGAGGTTGACTGACAACCCCTTCCTGATGGCAGATGGTCAGTATGAGGCCATGCTTCGGTCACTCCCGGATGTCGAGCGTAGACGACTCCTAGAAGGGGACTGGGATGTGGCAGAGGGAGCGGCCTTCCCAGAGTTTTCGAGGGTACGACATGTGGTCGAACATTTTGAGCTTCCCACGAACTGGCCTCGCATACGTGCCGCCGACTATGGCTACTCGTCGCCGTCGTGTGTCCTGTGGGGTGCTATTGATTGGGATAACAATATTTGGATTTATCGCGAACTTTACGTAAAACACTTGACAGCAGAGCAATTAGCTGATAAAATATTAGAATGTGAGGAGTTGGACCCGTTACCTCATTATACGGTCCTAGACTCTTCATGCTGGAACAAGACCGGATTCGGCCCTTCTATCGCAGAGACTATGATGAGGGCCGGGGTTAGGTGGACTCCATCCGACCGCAATCGTCTACAAGGAAAAATGGAACTACACAGGCGGCTTGCTGACGACCCCCACTCTAATGAACCCCGTATGCGAATCTTTTCCACTTGTAAGCATATCATTGCACAGCTATCGGGCATTCCACTCTCCAAAACTAACAGTGAAGATGTAGACACGAGAGCAGAGGACCATGCCTACGATGCGTTGCGATATATGGTTATGACGCGAACCAGCGGATACACTTCGATACACAAACAACTGCAGGGCATCAAAGACCAAGCCTTCCAGCCCTATGATGCTACGTTTGGATACTAATGGCAGACCTCGACCCAAAAACCGCAACCCTTCGTGAAGTTGCTGAAGCTTACGCTGAGAAGTCGAAGCGGGGGAAGGCGTTTGTTACTTCTTCATTACAATTCTTTAAAGACATTGCAGACGAACCCGGCTCTGCCCTACGGCTGTTCGAAAAGGACCCTGAAGGGGTTACCCTTCTTTCCAAGACTTTTAAAGGTACAGAAGATACATCGACCGTCAAGACAGCGATGCAAAACCTTCGCCAAGTTGGTTTAACCTTAAAAGAGTCCGTCGGTCCTGACACACCAGAATACAAGCTGTTACCAGACAAAGCCCCGAACACAGATGTAAACAATCGTATCTTTGGGCGTAGCGAACCTGCTAAAGCTGCATCAGAGGTTGCAATCAACCCAGATAAAGCTAAGATGAGCCAGTTGTTCGCAGGTGTTTCTAAGTATCTTGACAACCCTAATACCAAAGCCACTGCCCAAGCAATTATTTTTAACCTCAATACTGGCCTTCGTCCTAACGCTGCTGCTGGTCTTCAGGTAACTGCATATAAACCTGATAGTGGTGCTATCTATATTGAGGCAGAAACCAAGGGTGCAAAGGGCCGTCCTGTAAATATCCCCTTGAACCCTATTGCAGACAGTATCCTACAGGATAGTCTAGCTTCAGGAAACAAAGAAAACTTCTTTGTTAAACCAAACGGCAAGGTAGTTACATCTAGCGATATGACAGACCTTTTAAAGGATGTCAAGGTAAAAGACATTGCCTTTGATGCTGCTACGGGTAAATATTTTGATACACTAGCCCCTGCTGGCTTTACAGGTAAGAAGGGTTCGGCCCTTTTGCGTAACATCCACGCTACCGTGGGACAATCAATTGGTGTAGACCAAGACCGCCTAGCTTTCTTGCAGGGTCGTAGTCTCAAGTCAGCCGGTAAGAGCAGTACAGGAGAACTCACAACCTACCAGCAGGCATTTCCGGGTGCAGTTGGTGAAGTTGACCGCCAGAACGCCAATATGTTTGCTAGTTTCTGGGGGGACGCTGCCAAGGAAGCAGGGTTTGACATTAAATCCAAGATTCCGATGCCAGAAACCCGTATCACAACCCAGACTGCAGGATATGAAGGCTACTTCGAACTCCCGGTTCGTGAAGAGGTTCCCACTACTCTCAAGTCCACAGACAACATAGACAAGAATGTAACCTCTAGCAACTTACAAGAAGAACTTTCTAGTAAAGGGTTGGACTGGGATGGTCTGGTTAAAAACATAGGTAAGAAAATTGACACTACAATTAAAGCTGGTGGGGCTGCCCTACTTGGAACGGGTCTTTACGAAGCTGCTCGTGACCCCGAAGGGGCTGGCGCAGCAATGGCACGGGACTTGGCTATAGAAGGAGTTGGTTTAGCTGCACGTGTGGGAGCAGGTGTTGCCGGAGCTTTGCCCATGATTTTGGACTCGACAGCTACTGCTGGTCCCGAACTATCAGAGATGCCACCCCCGCGAACAGACTTTATCCCTGCCAGAGAGGTAGAGGAAACAGACGAAGACATAATGGCACGAGTTGCCACACAGGATTCTGGCATGATTCCAGAACCGGACAGGGTTCCTCAAGCCGCCCCTGCCCAAGACCAAGGCTTTCTTTCCGTTAACTAGGAGGCAGAGATGCCAGACAATAACTACAACTACGGTGCAGCCTATGTAATGAACTCTGATAAAGTCAGCGTCGATACAGATGAGGGTGCATCAAAACTATACCGTGAAGGTCTTGAGTTTAACACTCGTGTAAAGACAGGCCCAATCACAGAAGATATGCCCAAGAAGCAAACCAAGCCTACTGTAGAAGCTTCATTTAACACAATGGCAGAAGACAGAAACTACTTTAGCTAGGACTCTACATGTCTGAAGATAACTTTCTCCAACCGGATGATGACACGGTAGTTCCGGTACACGCTCCTGATGAGCAGATGCCGGGTCTTGCAGGATACGTAACCTCAAAGTTTAGGGATGCTGAAACTGGTCGTTTTGCTCACGAGCAACGCTGGCTACAGGCATACAAAAACTTCAGGGGTATCTACGACTCTACAACTCAGTATCGTGATTCCGAACGGTCCAAGGTCTTTGTTCGAATTACCAAGACAAAGGTTCTTGCTGCGTTCGGTCAAATAATAGACATCCTGTTCGCAAACAAGAAGTTCCCCTTGGTTGTGGAATCAACTCCCGTGCCGGAAGGCATTGCGGAGTTTGCCCACATGAAGACCCCCTTGGACGAGGCAACTGAACAAGACCCCTATGGGTTCTCAGGAGATGGTCGCGAACTAGCTCCCGGTGCCTTGCAAGCAAAACCCGGTGGTGACTTCTTAGGTGGCCTAGAGTCCAAGTATGGACAACTAGACCTAGCAGAGGGTCCGGCACGGATAGGCGAACCGCAACTCAAGCCTGCTCAAGAAGCAGCCCTGCGGATGGAAAAAGTTATACACGACCAACTCACTGACACAAACGCTGTGAACGTGATGCGGAACTCCGTGTTCGAAGCAGCCCTCTTGGGAACTGGCGTTGTAAAGGGACCATTCAACTTTTACAAGCGGGTCCACAAGTGGGAGCGTAACGAAGAGGGAGAACGGGTTTATAACCCGGATGAGAAGACCGTTCCACGGATTGAGATGGTGTCGATATGGGACTTTCACCCTGACCCCTCTGCTACTAGCATAGATGACTGCGAGTACGTCATAGAGCGTCACCGCATGAACCGTCAACAGCTTCGTGCGTTGATAAAACGACCACACTTTATTTCGGAAGCAATCGAAGAGTGCCTAGCTAAAGGTCCGAACTATGAGGACAAGTACTACGAGGACACTATTCGTGAGGACGAGACAGAGCCATTCTACCAAGGCAACCGCTACGAGGTCTTGGAATACTGGGGTGTCTTAGATGCTAAACTAGCCGAAGAAGTTGGCTTGGAAGGTGCTGGAGACATGTCGGAGTTCGACGAGCTTCAGGTAAACGTCTGGGTTTGCGGCAACATGGTTATACGCTGCGTCTTAAATCCCTTCACACCCGCCCGTATCCCCTATCAAGTCTTCCCATACGAAGTCAACCCCTATCAACTCTGGGGTGTCGGTGTAGCGGAGAACATGGAAGATGCTCAGAAGCTAATGAACGGTCACGTTCGTATGGCTATCGACAACCTCGCCCTTGCAGGCAACCTCGTCTTTGACGTAGATGAAGCTAGTCTCGTGCCGGGACAGAACATGGACATCTTCCCCGGAAAGATATTCCGTAGGCAGTCTGGTGTTACAGGCACAGCCATCAACGGCTTAAAGTTTCCGAACACGGCGGGGGAAAACCTGCAGATGTACCAGATTAGTCGTCAGCTTGCTGATGAAGAGACGGGCATCCCGTCAATCATGCACGGACAGACAGGTGTAACCGGAACTGGGCGAACCGCCGCTGGCCTTTCCATGCTCATGGGTTCTGCTGGCTTGTCCATGAAGACTGTCATCAAGAACATTGACGATATGCTCTTGAAGCCCTTGGGCGAAGCCTACTTCCAGTGGAACATGCAGTTCAACGAGGAAGCAGAAGACATCCAAGGCGACCTAGAAATTAAACCACGCGGCGTTGCAGCCGTGATGCAGAAAGAGGTTCGCACACAGCGGCTAACGTCCCTGTTGCAAACCGTCGCCAACCCCATGTTAGCTCCGTTCATCAAGATACCAAACCTGATGCGCGAACTGGCTATCTCACAGGACATAGACCCTGACAGCCTAGTCAACGATGCAAACCAAGCACAACTCTACGCAAAAATGTTACAAGGAATGCAGGCTAATGTACAGCAAGGAACAGGCGAAGCTGGTGGCCCCGCTGCTGGCCCAGCCCAAGATATGGCAGGGGCTGGAGGAGTATCTCCAAATCCTGAAGGAACAGACCCACAGGGGTCTGGTAACGGCACAATCGGAGTCGGAACTGCGCCAACTGCAGGGGAAAGCGGCTTTACTGGAAATGCTCCTTCAGTTGAAGGATAACCACGAGGCAATAGTTAGAAATGGCACCTAAACCACCAACGTTCTTTAACCCAGAATCTATTAGCTATGACCAGTATTCCAAGGGTCCTGTTGACTTCTACAATCAGGCCCTAGATGTGGATAGCTTGACAGGTACTGGTATTGATATTGTCAACCCCGATGACATTACCAAGTTGAAGGATTATGGGATAGCTGGTGGTGGTGGTGACGACGGCGGCGATACTCAGGATGATGCCCTGAATGACTTGGGGGGTATAAATATACAGGCCACTCCTGAAGAAATAGCGCAGGGAAAAACTTCGATGTTTCCGGGCGGGACGGGGATAGAGTACAATAACTTTAATGCCTACGATAAATACGAGTCCTATTCGGACTACATAACCGGAGAAAAGCCGCCGGGGATGGCAGACCGGGTAGACTTTATTTCTAACGTCATGGAACCCCTCACATCTGGCAGGTTTGGAGACATAGACTTTACAGCGGGAACGAAGGGGCTTGCTGACCGCGTTGGAACCGACATGGTCGAGGGCGTTACAAAGCCCGATGCTAAGACTGGGATAAAGGGAGCCTTGGTAGCTGCAAACCCCATGCTAGGTCTTGTAGGCTCTGCCGTACTCAGCACCACCACCGTAAGAAACGCTTTTGGCAACATCAGCGCACGGCCTGATGGTATCCTTGGTATGGTTGCAGATGCGGTTCACTCTACTCAGTACGCGGATATGGCGCACAATAGGGCTGTTGCACGGGCCAACATGACTGATTTTAGAGAGTCAGTGAGTGGCATGACTGAAGACCGTTTTCAAGATGACAGTTTAGCAGGAAGATTTGCAGCAGACCGGGACATTGGCTTCTCCATGTCGTTTGGAAGCGGCACCGGAGCAACAGGCATAACCCGCAAAGCCGGAACCTTCACCTACACAGGAAACATGCGCGGCCTAGACAATCAAACCCTGAAGAACATGGAAGCTGTGCAGCGGGGCTTTGTCCCTAGTACCTTTGGAAACCGAAACTTTGGTTTTGACTACACAGGCAGGGGTGCCACCACTTTCGAGGAAGCCGGTTACAGCGGGGAAGTTGCAGGGGGTGGACGCTACACCGATACCGGAGCTTTTATGGACCGGTACGGTCGTACTTCCATGATGGGCCTTGCCAGTCACTCTAAGTCTTTAGCAGCCAAGCATGGTTTAAGTGAAGCTGAGATTGGTTCAATCCTGAGTGCCACCCGTAAAGGTCAAGGGAAGCTCATGGATAATATCAAGGCAGCAAAAGCTTCCAAGGCGCAGGCATTAGAGACAGCAAGAATCGTAGAAGAAAGAACAAGGCAGGCAGCAGCAGACAAAGCACTTAGAGACCAATATGGTTCCGGTGTTGTTACCAGTGAAGACAGTGGCGGTGATTATGGTGTCGGCGGCGGCGGCGGTGACTTTGATAGTGGTGGTAATTTTGGTTCTACCGCAGATGATGATGTAGAAGCAGGGGATTTTAAATATGGCGGTAAAGTACCCGGCTACGCCATGGGAACCCCGCCAGCGGGGGTACAAGCCTCACAGAGCGGTTTTGTAGACAGACCGCCATCACAGGTCTCCGAAGCCGGTAAAGTCGCTGACGACCGTCCTATGAAGGCTAAAGAGGGAACCTACGTTATAAATGCGGCTGCTGTCGAGTTCGCGGGAGAGCAGGACATCCGCAAAATGATTATGGATGCCCAGAAAGAAGCGGTTCGCAGGGGTCTTTCAACAGGAGACTTTGAACGGCATTCCGACCTCGTTGATATTGCGGTGTCTCGCGGGGAAGTAACCGTAGCCCCACACCTAGTAGATATCATTGGCGAAGACCGCCTAGAGAAGATTAATAAACGAGGCATTCGGAAAACCGAACAGCGCATAGCAGAGAATGGGCAGGAGCCGGTTCAAGCCGCAGGGGGTGGCTTTATCACTAGAAAAAAGTTTCATAGTGGCGGGGGCGTACACTCGCACAACGTAAAAGCAGCAGTAGGTATATCTGGGACTTCCAAGTATGGTATGACTAGCGAAGACTTAGAAATTGACCATCTTCAGGAAGAACAATATAAAAGAAAATCAGCCACTCCTACTTTTAAATCTAAAGCTGAAGAAGAGTTGTATAATCAGGGAGTTCAATTCGGTGACACAGAGGTTTTTGCTGACATACTAGGTAAAACAAACTTTAATAAGCTTATTCAAGCAGCGGCTAGAGATAGTAGAACATTAAGTGATACTGTAACAACTTTAAGACCGGGTGAGAACGTGGCTAACCCTTACCACAGGAATGCAATGGGGTTATACGCTCAGTATGGGCGAGAACCCTACACTTCACCTGTATATGAAGATGGTGAAATAAATTATACAGATTCTCTAAATAATCGCATGGGTGCAAAATCCACTAAAGACTTTAGAGCAGACGTATCGAATAGTGCTATACTAATGAGAAGTCCCGCCGGATTTGGTGGACCTAGCACGGATTATTTAAAACCCCCTATGGCTTATACTGCAACTCTAGCCCATGAATTAATGCACAAGGGGGCAGACATACTAGCAAACGACCCAAACTTTAATCCTAGTAGGTCGTTGGTTGCAATGCAAGGGTTATACGCAAGATTACCCAGCATTACTAGATATATAGATGATAAAATAGATTTTGAAACGTATAGTAAAGCAAAGGATGAAAAACGAACTAGCGGAGATGCCGAACATAGGTACATTGCGGCTGTTATAGGGCAAGCTTATCTACGAAGAAATATAGAAAGTGTAGCGGGAGCTTTTGAAAAGTCACAAAGACCCCCTAAAGGTTTTGAAGATTCATTTGGAAAAGTGACAGGCTCTGACCTTGTAAACGAAGCAAAACAGAATATTCTATATGAAACACGAAGAGTATTTGAAAGTTATTTAACTCCTGCAAACAGGAAACAGTTTTTTGAAGAAAACAGCCTGTTTAAATTAGATTCTGAATATGACACTTTAGATTTAAAAGTAGGAAAGATTTGGAACAGAAAAGATGTAAATGAAATTCCGTTTGAAGAATTAGCTGCAGCCTATGATTCTATAAACAGAATTATGGCAGAAGATTACGCAGCAATATTGTTTAAAAACGCGGTAGTAGATAAGCCCGTTAACATCCCCCGTAGGAAGACCTCTCCAAAACCAGCTTCTGCAAAAGCACCCTTACAGGATGCAACAGGTGCCGCAGTAGGAAGTCAACCTGCACCCGAACAAAAATATGAACGCGGCTTCCTAGACAAGATGCTAGGTGTAACACCTGCGTACTAATCCGCTGGCTACCCACAAGTTCGTGGCCCCAGCACAACCGACGCGGCTACCCACAGCCATGTGGCCCCGCAAGTGAGGTAAATACAATGGCAAAAGCAAGAGGCCACCGTGCCAACAAAGTAAACGACTCTTTCGGAACAATCAACAACGACTCCCTGTACAAAGGAAAATACCGGGACGAAGTTTACAAGGATGAAGACGAAGAGTCAAATGTGGAAGCTCAAGACGCTGACCCCGTAGAACAAGCGGCTACTCAGCAAGAACAGAGCGAAAGCTTCGTAGAAGCCAAGAAGGAATCTAGCGAAGACCACGACTACAAGAAACGGTATGATGACTTGAAACGTCATTATGATTCCAAGGTAGACGAGTTCAAAGGAGAAATTGAAAACCTACGAAAAACAATGACAGACCGTGCGGCAGAAATGCCACGAGGCGTAACGCCCCCACGAACACAAGAAGAGCTAGATGAGTTCAAGGAACGATACCCAGATGTCTTCGAAGTTGTTCAGACGGTTTCGAGTATGCAGACCGAATCACAGGTTGCAAAACTACGACAAGAACTAGGCACTATTCAGGAACGGGAAAAGGAACTAGAAAAGCAGAAAGCCTACGAGCAACTGCTTCGCGCCCACCCCGACTTCGCAGAGTTAAAGGCCGACGAAAAGTTCTTGACATGGTTAGAAGAGCAGCCAAGCTCAATTGCAGATGGTATCTATAAGAATAGTACCGACTCCAAGTGGGCGGCACGGGTCATAGACCTCTACAAAGCCGATACCGGCTCAACTAAAAAGAAGAAGACCAAAGATGCTTCGGCAGCAGACGCAGTTACCAGAACCCCTGCTAGGGACGTAAATACGGATGCTATTGGAGACAAGAAAATCTGGAAAGCTTCACAAATCGCCAAGATGAAACCGTGGGAGTTCGAGAAGATGGAAGCTGAACTCGACCAAGCACGGAATGAAGGGCGAATCGACTTAAACTCTTAAAACCTCAAAAATAGAGAAGGAATGAACAATGGCGTTCACTACTGCTTCTGGATATGGAAACTTACCTTCCGGTAATTTTGCACCAGAAATCTTTAGCCAAAAAGTTCTCAAATTCTTTCGTCGCGCTTCGGTTGTTGAAGACATCACGAACACAGATTACGCTGGCGAAATTGAAAACTTTGGCGACACAGTCCGTATCATCAAAGAGCCGACTGTTACAGTATCCGCTTACCAGCGGGGTTCTGTTGTAAACCCACAAGACTTGGCTGATGACCAGATTACTATGGTTGTTGACCAAGCTAATGCGTTTGCTTTCAAAATCGACGACATTGAAGAGCGTCACTCGCACGTAAACTTCGAGGCACTTGCTACCTCTTCAGGTGCATTTGCATTGAAGCGTAAGTACGACAAGACTGTTCTTCAGGCTATGGCTAACGGTGCAGGTATTGCAGCTTCTGCTGTATCCGGCACAACTCTGACTACTACTGCTGCTGCAGGTACTCTTGGTACTGCTGCTGCACCAATCAACATTGAGACAGACGACGCTGGCATCAACATGATGCTTGCAATGGCCCGTCTCCTTGACGATGAGTCAGTGCCAGAAGAAAATCGCTGGTTTGTAGCACCACCAATCTTCTACGAGAAGGTGTTTCAAGCTGGGAATAAAATTGCGGAAGTACAGGTTACTGGCGACGGTACCTCACCACTTCGCAACGGTCTTGCAACTGTCGGCACACTTGCTGGCTTCCGTTGCTACAAGTCAACTGCTCTTAACAGCACAGGCGGCACAGACCAAGTTACTTTGACAGACGCATCTGCAACCCTCGCAACTGATGGTTCTGAGAACATTGTTCTTGCAGGTCACATGTCATCCACCTCTACTGCTTCGCACATTGCGAAAACAGAAGTGGTTCGTTCAACTGAATCGTTCTCCGACGTTATTCGTGGACTGCATGTTTTTGGGCAAAAAGTACTTCGCCAAGAAGCAATCGTTCGCGGTGTCGTAGACTTCGCATAAGGGGGGCTAGATAAATGGCTACTTTTGACCATACCATCACTGGTGGTGGAACTGTAGGACATCCCGCTAATGCGATTCGTCCTTATATCGTGCAGTCAAAAATCTTTGACGCTGCCGATGATAACCTTACAGCTAACGATGTCATCAAAGTGATTGACCTACCGGACAACTCGATTGTTCTTGGTGGTTGCCTTGATGTCCTTGAAGCTGGCGGTTCTAGTGTGACTTTTGACGTTGGTATCAGCACCGACATTGATGCCTTCTGTGATGGTGTCGATGGTAACGCTGACGCTATCTACAACTTTCACCCTACAGCAGCAGGTATCAACACAGTAATTGCTACAGACGCTATCCAAGTTAAAATCTTGGGTGCAGACTCTGCTGTAGTTCGTTTCCGTGTTATTGCCTTGATTGCTGACATTGGTGACCCAACTGCAATGGTCCAGACTGCTGCAGTTCAGACTGGCGTATAATACTAATCAAGGGGGCAGGGCAACTTGCCCTCTTGACTTTTTATTTATTTTGTGATAAAAGCAGATAACCTTGCCGGGGGTAAATACACATGGCAGCTAAGAAATCAAAAAGCCCAAAGCCCAAGAACGCAGCATTGTACTCACGGGTTAAGGCAGAAGCTAAACGTAAATTTAAAGTATACCCAAGCGCATACGCAAATGCTTGGCTGGTTAGAACCTATAAGAAGCGTGGTGGCACCTACGCCTAAATCGGAGAATAGTAATGGCAACACTTATGGAAAAGCTTAATAACGCTTTAAAAACTAAGAAACCTCTTAGCTCATCTTTAACAGCAGAATACAACTCAATAAGAGGTTCACTACTTCCTAATAAAAGAAAACGGCTAGATGCACTGATGAATAAAAATGCGAAAGTAGCAGGACCGAAAAGTACAGCCGCTCTAGCAAAAAAAGTTATCTCTACAGACAGAGAACTAAAGGCTAGAAAAGGTGGAAACCCGGAGATACAGAGAAAACAGGGGTCTATGAAGGCAGGTGCAAAAGGGTCTTTTCAAAAACTGATGCACGGCGGTAAGGTCAAGAAGAAGTAGGCATGGCTAAACCAAAGGGCGGCTTAACGAAATGGTTCAAGGAAGACTGGCGGGACGTAAAGACCGGCAAGAAGTGTGGTCGTTCCGGTAAGGATAAAAAGAAACGCCCCTACCCAGCCTGTAGACCTGCCAAAGTCGCCAAGCGTATAACTAAAAAAGAAGCAGCTAAGAAGACAGGGCCACGTAGAGTAAACTGGTCTGTTACTGCATCAGGAAAACGAAGGAAGAAAAGTGCCACCAAGAAAGCCTGACAAGATGCCAGCCCGCAACAAGAAGAACTATCGTTCTACTAAGTCGGGTGCCGGAATGACTAAAGCTGGCGTTGCTGCTTACCGTCGCAAGAACCCCGGCAGCAAGTTAAAGACTGCTGTTACTGGGAAGGTCAAGCCGGGAAGCACTGCAGCTAAACGTCGCAAATCTTACTGTGCAAGGTCAGCCGGACAGATGAAGAAATTTCCTGCAGCAGCAAAGAATCCCAACAGTCGCTTACGTCAAGCGCGGAAGAGGTGGAAATGTTAGCAGCCCTTATTGGACCAATAGCAGACCTTGCTGGAACGTGGATGTCTGGCAAAGTCGAAGAGAAGAAAGCCCAATCCGCTACCAAAGTAGCAAAGGCACAAGCCGAAGCCATAGTTATGCAGAAGAAGGCTACGGGGGAAATTGATTGGGACTTAGAGATGGCGAAGGGTAGCCAGTCATCTTGGAAGGACGAATGGCTCACCATCTTATTTAGCATACCACTTATCTTAGCTTTTACTCCGGGGATGGAAGACCTTGTACGTAACGGATTTCAACAATTGGAGCAAATGCCTGAATGGTACCAGTACAGCTTGGGCGTTATTGTTGCTGCAAGCTTTGGAGTCAGGTCAGCGACAAAGTTCTTTGGTAAGAAGTGATGACTGTAGAAGCATTTCTAAAATGGAAGATACTTCCTAGATTTATGATGTTAGCCAGCACAGTAATGTCTTGGCGGTGTGCCGAATGGTTTATGGATTTGCCTGACCCTACAGCCTCACAGTCAGCGTTCGTCAGTGTTGTAATGGGCGTAATGACAGGCGTTTTTGGAATTTGGATGGGCCACGAACACAAGGGAGATAACGTAGTTGAAAGCCGCAGCAACAAAGCTCAACGAAAGTAGCGAAGTCACAATTCCCCTTCGGAATTTGATTAGCATGATTGCGTTTACTGCTGTCAGTGTTTGGGTTTATTTTGGCCTCACTGAACGCATTTCGTTTCTTGAACACAATCTAGAATTGACTATGCAAGAAGTTGAAGAGAATGACGACTGGATTGATAAATTTGAGCCGCCTAAGTCTGTGCAGGACACAGTAGGTAGAGTTCACGAACTAGAAATAGAACTTGCTAAACTGAAGTTGCAGATACAAGTCTTGCATGACTAAGAAGAGTCCGTGCAAAGGAATTTGTGTATTGGATAAGGAAAGAGTTAAGTGTATCGGGTGTGGACGAACCATCGAAGAAATAACTAACTGGGGTAAAGCCAAATGAAATACAGAACAGAACATTTCCTAGATAAACTAATTCACCATGAGGGTATGGTGCTTACTGTGTATGAAGACAGTCTGGGCATCGAAACTATCGGCATTGGTCGCAACCTTAAAGACAGAGGCATTACCAAAGAAGAGCTAGACTACATGGACATTCCTAGCATGGATGTGGTCTACGAACACGGTATTACCGAAGCCGACGCTCGTTACCTTGCCATGAACGACATCCGCATAGTCGAAAACGAACTGTGTCGAGTTCATCCTTGCGTTGAAGACTTAGATAGTGTAAGACAGTTGATACTGATGGACATGGCATTTAATATGGGAGTTCCCCGCTTGTGTAAATTTAAAAACATGTGGGGTGCAATCCACGACGGTAACTACGAGATAGCATCTATCGAAATGTTGGATTCCAGATGGGCGAAGCAAGTGGGTTCGAGGGCCGTTAAACTTTCGGACGCGATGAGAGCGGGGGAGTTTTAATGTCTACATACGGAAAACAAGAAGGCAATTATATTGTGTACCGTAATAAACAAGGTACTATAACAAGTAAAACTTGGAGTCCCGTGACAAAAAAAGATTCCATACGCAAGCAGACATTTAGTCGTAAAGCTGCGGATAGTGCAGAGAAGTCTACTATAGAAAAGTATGCCGAAGAAGGTATGTCAATTGTAAAAGGATTATTTGATTAGTGCCACCACGTAATCATAGAGACTGGACTAAGACTCCCAAAGTAGAACACATCAGTTCTTCAATCTACTCTAGTCACGACATCTACAAGCAGGAACAAGAAAACATCTTCTCTAAGGTGTGGGTTCCTATGTGCCACATCTCTGAGATGTACAATGAGGGTAACTACAGGACCACACAAATTGCTAGACAAAATGTAATTGCAGTTAATACCAAAGATGGTGTTAGGGCATACCGTAACTACGGATTTAATTCACCTTCGGGTACTGTAGCTGCACCAATCGTAACAGTTGAACCACAGCTACACTGTGAAGTAAAACATGGCGGCATGGTCTGGGTTACCCTAGACCCTAACCCAACGCAAAGTGTAGACGAGTGGACAGGCGGTGCATTTGACTGTATTGCGGATGCTATCGACACTGAAGAAATGGAAGTCTTTCACTACCACAAGGCAGTAATAGATACAAACTACAAGCTGTGGCACGATACCAACAGCGAGTTCTACCACGATTTTATGCACTACTTTAATCGTGTGTCAGGGTTTAACGATGAATACTTTGCTAGAAAGAACATACCATTCGATAACGGACATGTTAATGTTAGCAGCTTCACCGTTAACTACGAGGAGTACGACGGCTTTGAGGATAGAGGAGAGCTTAGTTTCCCTAACCTGCCACCCAATCAGTGGTACATGGTTGACCTGTTCCCCGGATTTAATTTTAACCTGCGCGGTAGTGCTTACCGAAGTGATAGCGTTACACCTCTTGGGCCAAACAAGGTTCTTATTGAGTTTCGCGGCTACGGTCTTAAAAAAGATACCCCAGAGGAACGGCAGACTCGTATCAAGCACCACAATTCTATCTGGGGTCCGTTTGGGCGTAACCTACACGAAGACCTCATAGGCGTAGCAGGTCAGGGTACAACAATGCGTGAGGGAACCGAACCTCGCAACATCCTGCACGGGCGGCACGAGAACAGTACCATTCACGACGAAGTTGGTATGCGCCACTACTACGCAGAGTGGAGCAAATGGATGGGCTTGGATGCGAGTAAGTCTTGGCAATTAGTGGCGTAGTTATGTTTTGTCTTATTGCAGTTAGCCCTGTTGAGGTAAAAGCTGCTGTACACTCTACTCACAAATGGCTTTCTCACTGTCACGTAGCTGTAACCGAACACGGGTTTTACAACCCGGATGAGAATTGCTTCTGCGTTGGAATGGATAAAGAGATAGAATGATTGTGTTTGTGCTATACGTGTACTTGGGTGCAAATATAATAGACCGCACACAACAGTTCGTAGACATGGATAGATGCCTATACTTTGCTCAAAGATTGTCGCGACAACAGTCTGTTCCAGCAAGTGGGGGTAAAAGACAAAAGATAACCGCAGTATGTAGACCCCAACCAAAGTAGGAACCAACCATGATTGCAGAAACACTCGCGGGTATAGCCCTTGTGAAGAGTGCCGTAGATGGTATCAAATCTGCAATAGGAACCGCCAACGACATCGGGGACATAGCAGGTTACATAGATAATCTGTTCGAGGGCGAAAAGCAGGTACAGCAAGTTCGCAACAAAAAAGCGGGTAACGTAGGTATTGGTGACCAGTTTGGTGTAGACACTGTTGCCCGTGAAGTCATTGATGCACGTATCGCTGCAGAAAAACTCCAAGAAGTAGCCACGATGGTTGACATGCGGTTCGGGCCGGGAACTTGGAAGGGTATCGTTACTGAACGGGCCAATCGTATCAAGGCCGCAAAGGAAGCTGCTGCTGCAGCCCGAAAAGCAGAAATCCTACGACAAGAAGAAATAATGGAAAACATCAAGGTAGCGGCTCTGATAGTGATGGTTTTTGCAATCGGTATTGGACTCTTGATAGCGTTGATGGTTTCTACCGCATCTGCCTTTATCAATTAAATTCTTGACTAAACTTCAAAATCAGTATATAATACTTTTGAAGGGAATACTATGAAACAACTTGCAATAGACGCACTGCGTTACAGATATGAGGCACAGAAAAAAAGTGCAAAATATACTCTCACAAATTACTTCCAAAATCCAGCAGCTATTGGGGAGCATCCTGACCTTCTTGAAGAAATGGACAAAGCTATTGGAAGCTGGGAAGAAGCTAACAGTAGGCTTCAAGCTTTGGATGACATCACAGACGAGGGGTATCCGTCCCTGTTTGACTAGTTACCTTGCACTGGGTTTGCTAAATTGTGGCAAGCCCTTTACTCGTGTGGGCAACTGGTTTTGGAAAAAACATCGTACAGTCCTAAACTGGAATAAAAAGTGATACCTCACCAGTTCTTAAAGCCAGTTTATTTAAGAAGGACAAAGTTCCCCCCTGTATACAAAAGCGAAGACTTAAAGCTTATACGTACTTTACCCGGTGGGGTCAAGCACTACAAATTAAAAGAGAAGAAGAGTAAGGTAAATGGCTAGTAGTTATCTTGTGTTAGTAAACAATGTTCTTCGGGACATGAACGAAGTTGAGCTTACCAGTTCTACGTTTGCTACTTCTCGTGGTGTGCAGACAACTGTAAAAGATTACATCAACCGTTCTATCTCTGACATACTAAACTCTGAATTAAACTGGCCCTTTACTCACGCTGAAGGGTCTGTTGACGTTATTGCAGGTAAATCGTTGTACAGCTACGCTTCGATTGCGTCTACACTAAAGTACGTAGACTACGATAACATGATACTAAAGCCTAAGAACTACATAACCAACGGAACCTACGAGGTTGCGGGAGCGGCTAGTATAACAGGCTGGACTACAGTGAGTGGTTCTCCTGCAGCGAGTTCTAAGTTTGGTAACACTCTATTACTGACTAACGCAGAGGCAACTCAACAAGTTAATGATTTAATTGTAGGCAGGTCTTACACAGTCTTAACACAGACAAGTGGCGCAACGCTAACTTTGGAAATAGGAACGAGTTCTGGTGGTTCGCAAACTAAATCTTCTACCCTGACAATCAGTAGTGGTAACGAGGTTCTTCTTACCGAAACTATATTCACAGCTACGGCTACAAGTCATTTTGTAAGCTTTACAGAAGCAGCCGGAAGCGCAGCCTTTGTCAAGTTAGTTGAATTGAGTGAAAACATAACACCTATACAGTTAAAGTATTTGTCTTATGAGGAATACAACGAACGATATAGAGAGAGAGACTCTCGTCCTGATGTAGATAAGTTTGGGGACCCGGAGTTTGTTTACACCAGCTACAATAATGAAATCGGATTGACACCTATACCGGACACAAGTAACCGTTCATTAACTTTTGATTATTATGTTTCTTCATCTGCTTTGTCGGGTGCTACAGACACATCAATTGTACCGGAGCGTTTCGAACCCGTTATTAATGCCCGTGCAAAATACTATACCTACATGTTTCGTTCCGATACTCAGACGGCACAGTTTGCTATGAAGGAATATGAAGATGGCTTAAAACGTATGAAGGTAGAATTACTAAACAGAAAAGATTACATGAGAGCAGTTTAATATGCCGGATTTAGAACTCCAAGGGGTTAGCCCCCTTTCTTTCAACTGCGAGGGTGGCTTGATATTAAACAGGTCTACCTTTATTATGCAGCCGGGACAAGCTCTTGAGTTGGAAAACTTTGAGCCTGACGTTGGTGGCGGGTACAAAAGGATGTTGGGGTTTCGTCCCTTTGTAAATCAGATTGTACCTGAAACAAACTCGTCTGGTGAAGCTGTCTTAATGTCTACGCAGTTCAACAACTTTGTATTGGCTGCACGAGGCGAAAAGATATTTAGTTCTGCATCTAGTGAGTTATCACAGGGTATTGCTTCAGCTACAGCCATGACAGGGGCTGGAACATTAAACCTTGACAGCACTGACGGGTTTAGCTCCAGCGGCACTGTCCAGATAAATTCTGAAATATTTACCTACACAGGTAAGACTGCGTTGACCCTGACAGGTGTAACAAGGGCAACGAGCAGCACTACCGCTGCAGCACACGCAGTCGATGATGTTGTTTCTGAAACTTGGACTGTGAGAGACACCGGAAGAACAAACGCAGCCCGTTACAATTTTGAGCGATACAACTTTGACGGCAACGAAAAAATCATAGTCGTTGACCAGACTAACGCTCCTACGATATTCAATACGTCCCTTACTGCAACAGATGTAAGCAACAGTGCGGTAGCTGGTGCAAAACACATTGCTGCTTTTAAGAACCACATGTTCTACTCCGGCATGTCTGCTACACCCCAAGAGATAGTCTTTAGCGAACCCTTCGATGAGGATGCGTTTGTTTCAGGGCAGGGTGCCGGAAGTATTAAGGTTGACGACACGATTGTTGGCTTGAGGGCTTTCCGGGGTGACTTGTTTATCTTCTGTGAGAACAGAATATTTAAGTTGGGCGGCAGTTCGCTCAGTGACTTTGCAATTGTTCCTGTTACTAGAAACATCGGATGTGTAAACGGTTTTACCATCTTGGAATTTGCTGGTGACTTGGTGTTCTTGGGGCCGGATGGCTTGCGTACTGTTGCTGGTACAGCCCGTATTGGTGACGTTGAGTTGGGTACCATAAGCACCAATGTTCAGCAGTTGTTCAGGGATAACCTGACTAATGCGGAAGCGTTTGTTTCCCTAGTCATACCCGACAAAACCCAGTACCGTATATTCTTCTCAAAAGAGGGACAGGCACAGACATCTTCACTAGGGGCTATCTGTGTTATGAAGGGACAGGCATTTGAGTTTTCGACTATGAAGGGTATTCGCCCTGCTTGTGCGGATACGGTCGTTGAAGCTGGAGATGTGGTAGCCATACATGGTGGCTTCGATGGTTTTGTATACAGGCAAGAACGGGGTAACACTTTTGACGGTACTTTAATAAATGCCAAGTACAGAAGTCCTGACTTGAGTATGGGTGACCCCGGAGTTCGCAAACACATGCAGCGGGTTAATATCAACTACGCACCAGAGTCAACCCTAGACGCAGACTTGTTTGTAAGATATGACTACGAATCGAGTAACTCTATTCGCCCTGCACCGTACCCCCTAGACAGTACAAATGTTGCGGGTACATACGGCAGTTCGACTTATGGAAACGCAGTGTACGGTGGACCGTCACAGCCTATTGTTCGTAAAGCAGTAGAAGGTTCAGGATTTGCTGTAGCATTACGAGTAGAAGACGGGGCAACCGCTACTGCCCCATACACCCTAAAAGGGTTTCAATTAGAATTTCAGGTGGGAGCAAGAAGGTAAATGGGCGCAACCTATACACGACAGTCCACGTATGCTGACGGCGATACAATTTCCGCTGCAGATACCAACGACGAGTTTAACCAACTACTTGCGGCATTTGCTGCAAGCACGGGCCACACGCACGATGGAACTGCTGGAGAGGGGGGACCAATCTCTGCTCTGGCAAGTAACACCATCACTTTTGGAACAGGTGCAGACACCGACATTGCAGTTACTTTCGACGGTAACACCAGTGACGGCGTTCTCACATGGATGGAAGATGAGGATTACTTCCAATTCTCTGACGACATACTTATGTCCACCACAGAAAAGATACAGTTCCGTGATACTGCAATATACATCAACTCAAGCACAGATGGGCAACTCGACCTTGTAGCTGACACAGAAATACAGATTGCAGCCACAACTATTGATGTAAACGGTAACCTAGATGTTAGCGGGACTGTTGTTGGAGCCAGCACAATATCGGCGGGTACAGCGTTTGTTCCCGACGCAAGTGATGGTGCCGCACTAGGTACATCATCCCTAGAGTTTAGCGACTTGTTTCTTGCTGATGCAGCCGTAATCAACTTAGGCGCAGACCAAGATACGACTCTTACTCACGTTGCTGACACAGGCATCCTTCTGAACTCAACACGACAGTTACAGTTTGGTGATAGTGGCACATACATACATCAGTCAGCCGATGGTGTCCTCGACCTTGTTTCTGACACTGAAATAGAAATCAACGCTACCACAATCGACATTAACGGTGCGGCTGAACTGTCTGGCAACCTTACTCTTGGCGCACAACTGCGTATGCCAGATAACACAGCAAGTAAAATTCTTGTTGCAGACGGCACCAGCTTTGAAGAAAAGGCAGTTGGCGACCTTTCTGAAATATCCACAGTAGCGAATGATGACGTATTCCTCGCTGTAGATACATCAGGGGGTGGACTAAAGAAGATTTCAAGAAGCACTATAGTTGCAGGTCTTGCAACATCCGGGGCTATATCTAACGTAGTTGAGGATACGTCTCCCCAGCTAGGTGGCAACCTCGACATGAACGGTGCGGATATCGTTACGACATCCAACGCCACAATTGACTTGGCTCCTAATGGCACAGGCACAGTGGTTGTGCGAGGAAACACCAACTCAGGTAGAATCGTATTTAATTGTGAAAGTAACAGTCATGGTCAAACAGTAGCGTCACAACCTCATTCTGCTGCTGTAACAAACACCATGTTACTCCCAGCAGGAAGTAGTTCAACCCTTGTTTCCCTTGTATCAACAGATACCCTGACAAACAAGACACTCACCAGCCCCGTCCTAAATACAGCTACTGTAGGTACATCCATTGTTCCTGCTAGTGCGGATGGGGCAACTCTTGGAACTGCATCTGCTGAGTTCAGTGACCTGTTCCTTGCGGATGCGAGTACCGTACAATTTGGTAACGACCAAGACGTAACCCTGACCCACGTTGCTGATACCGGGTTGTTACTAAATGCAGCAAGTGTAATTCAGTTCCGTGACTCTGCAATTAACATTGGCTCTCCGGCTGATGGTGACTTGGATATCAACGCTGACGATGAAATTGAGTTGAACTCAACCCTGATTGACGTAAACGGTAACTTGGATGTTAGTGGCACAATCGTAGGCGCAAGCACTCTTTCTGCAACAACAGGAACATTTAGTGGTATCCTGAAGACAGACGATGCGACTGAAGCAACAAGCACAACTGATGGTTCCCTACAGACTGACGGTGGTTTGTCTGTTGTTAAGGATGCGGTGTTTGGTGATGATGTCATGTTGTTATCAGACAGTGCCGTACTAAAGTTTGGTGCAGATAGCGATGTCACACTCACACACGCTGCTGATACAAGCCTGACTTGTAACCTAATGATGGCTGCAACCACGTTTGAACCTAGTGCAGATACTGCTGCAGGGGACAACGCTGCTATAGGCTACACTTCTGCTGAAGGACTTATCCTAACAGGACAAGGTTCCTCTACAGACGTTACAATCAAGAACGACGCAGATGCTACAGTAGCTTCGATTGCAACAGGCACAACCATATTCACTATGAATGATGATGTGGCAGTTAGCGGAAGAGCAGTTGGTCATGTAACCACTGACAACGATGGCAGCTTTGACTTGGCGGTAGGCAACGACTTTAAGTGTACCACTGCCGGGAACCTCACCCTGACCTTTACAAATCCAGCGGCAGGTCAATCAGGAAACATAATGTTTATCAATGGTAGTAACCACACAATATCAGCCCACGCCTCAGTAGCCATCAACGCTGATGTACTAACAGCCATCTCAGCCAGCGGCACATACCATCTTGCTTATTATTGTAGCGCAGCATCTGGGAACGATTCCATCCTAGTCAGCGGTTCAGCTATTTTAACTTAGGGAATACGAATGTCTTTAATCAAAGCAGCAGGTTCAGGCGAAGTAAGCACAGGCTTTTACAAGCATTTGCTTGACCAGTCGTTGAAGTTTAATGATGACGATGCTCAGTATTTAACCAGAACCCCTGCGTCTGCTAGTAATCAAAAAACGTGGACTTGGAGTAGTTGGGTCAAGCTGGGTAGAATTTCGGGAGACATGGGTTGGCTTTGGGGTGCGCAGGGTCAAACTGCAA
>Ga0208134_1000084_pt1 | contig 52642 bp, 63 predicted proteins | sample VirMetDEL_Mar_31_FD_184515 | JGI IMG/M metagenome (GOLD analysis project Ga0208134, IMG submission 184515) | Aqueous microbial communities from the Delaware River and Bay under freshwater to marine salinity gradient to study organic matter... | ecosystem: Environmental > Aquatic > Marine >...
TAATATTAGAGACTAAAGCATCTTTACCGACCGCTGTGTTCCGAGCGCCGGTGGTGTTAGTGTATAAAGAGTCTTTACCAACAGCAACATTATCCGCGCCGGAAGTGTTATTGTATAAAGCCCGTCTACCAAGGGCGGTGTGACTATGCCCTGTAGTGTTGAATAGCATGGTGTCATGGCCCGCAGCTACGTTGTCATACCCCGTCGTGCTAGTCATCATGCAGTTAAGCCCTAACGAGACATTAGAACTTCCTGTAGTGTTGGCCTTCATAGACCCTAAACCTACCGCTACATTAGCGCTACCTGTGGTGCTAATTTTTAAAGCTTCATAACCAACCGCTGTGTTGCTATTAGCAGTAGTGTTAGCCCCTAAAGCACTCTTGCCCACAGCGGTGTTTTGTAAGCCTGTTGTATTAGCATCCAAAGCAGCTTGGCCTACTGCTACGTTTCCAGCGCCTGTTGTATTTGATGCCAGACTGTTCTGTCCGACAGCCGTATTCTCAGCACCTGTAGTAGTTGCGGTTAAAGCAGTGGAACCAACGGCTGTGTTGCTACTAGCCGTAGTAATCGCATCACCCGCTAGTCCACCGATGAGAGTGTTGTATAAGCCTATGCTGATATTGCCCCCAGCAAAATGCCCTACTGCGGTGTTGTAAGAGTCTGTAGCTGAGGTAAAGTTTTGGTTCTCCAAGGCTCCTTGACCAATAGCAACGTTTTTCTGCCCTTTAGTATCAGCACTTAATGCTTGCATACCTACAGCTACGTTGAACGAACCGGTGTTAAGCGCATCACCTGCTATACCCCCGATAAGGGTGTTTTTGATGCCGGTGGTTACTGCTGCTCCTGCGCTAAAACCTACCGCCGTGTTGTATGCGTCTGTGGAGCTTGTAAGGTTTTGATTTGCTAGAGCTGAGTATCCAATTGCTACGCTTCTCTGCCCTAGAGTATCCGAACCTAAAGCTGCATACCCCACTGCGGTGTTGTAGCTAGAGGAAGTGAGCGAATCACCTGCAAGTCCACCTAGGAGAGTGTTGTTTACGCCTGTGGTTATTTCCGATCCTGCAAGAGAACCTATAGCTACGTTGTATGATTCGGTACCAGCATTTTGATTTTGAAGTGCTTGTCGGCCGATAGCGACAGTGCTTCCGTTAGCATCTTCTGAGGTAAGAGCCAAGTAGCCAATTGCTACGTTAAAACCTCCCGTAGTAAGCGAACCTAAAGCATCTCTGCCTATTGCTACATTGTGTATTCCCGTAGTAAGAGAATCAGCAGTAAAAGCACCGATGAGGGTGTTGTTTACGGCTGTGGTTACTGATACTCCCGCGTTAAAGCCTACAGCCGTGTTGTAAGTATTCGTAGAGGAAATAAAGTTTTGGTTCGCTAACGCTTGCATACCTATTGCTACAGAGCGGTTACCTAGAGTGTCTGCGCCTAATGCTCTAAAACCAAGCGCCACATTCTCAACACCGGTGGTTAAAGCGTCCCCCACAAGGGAACCGATGAGTGTGTTTTGTACTCCTGTGGTTACTGCCGCTCCTGCGCTAAAACCTACCGCCGTGTTGTATGTGTTTGTGGAGCTGGTAAAGTTTTGGGCCTCTAAAGCTGATGTACCTATTGCTACAGAGCGGTTACCTAGAGTGTCTGCACTTAAAGCGTTGTAACCTAAAGCAACATTATAATCAGCATCTTGTAGAGCGTCGCCAGCCAGTGTACCTGCAAGGGTGTTACCCATACCCGTGGTTATTGCTCCTCCTGCTTCATCACCTACGAGGGTATTGTAGTTACCACCCGCTATAATGCTGTTACCGGCGTTGACACCTGCACGGAAGTTAGAGGTGCCTAGCGTGTTGGTGTACATGCCGCCAACAATAGCTTCGCCGGATAGGTAGAGGTCTTTGAAGCGACCAGTAGCGAAACCTAAATCAATAGCCGCATCGGCACCTATATTGGTTGTTGTATTGTGGGGGATTACTGCCGTAACCGAGTCAAGAAATCTTAACCCGGCCGCTCCGGTACCTATTGCCAAATCTCCACCGTAAGCATTAATACTGCCAACGGTTGTGCCATTCTTTAAAAACTCCTGTATGGCCCCGTCGCTAGTTAGCCTGTTCGCATATAAAACAGGTGCTGCACTTCTTGTGATTGTAGTGGAACCACTAGGTCTCGTTCTGAATCCTGATGCTGTTCCCCAGTCGCTTTCAGCGGTGGCACCAACGAGTAAGTTGCCCGCGCCGTCGATTCTTACCCTCTCCAATCCACCTGTTGCAATCGCAACTTGGTTGGCGGCAGGAAAGAAGATTCCTCCGTCTGTATCACCTGAGTTTGTGTAAGCAGGAGCTGACGCCGAGCCATCTGGTGCCTTAATTACACCAGCGCCTGATACAACCAAACCATCAGCCGTCACCGTGCCATTTACATCAGCGTTACCGTCAACCGTCAAGCCATCAGCCGTAACGGTGCCGTCCACGTTCAGCGAGGTGTCAATGTCCACAGCACCTGTAGTGTTTGCGATGTTGATTGCAAGCGTGCCGTCATTAGCTGAGATAGTGGACGTTTCAATGTCCGTGGCGTTAACGACGTCGTCTTTAAGCAAAACGCTGTCAATAGTTACGCCGGTCCCTACGGTGGTCTCGTTGACCGTGTTCGTCGTAAGAACTTGCCCGCTATCTATAACTAAGTTGGTGGTGCCGGACGTGTTGCCCTGCGCTAGAACTTCGGACAGCGTGTCAAAAGAGCCAACCTGAGCGTCAACGTATGCCTTAATAGACTGTTGCGTCGCAAGCTTGGTGGCGCTATTGGAGACCATGTCGTCTTCGTCTTTAATGCCCGTGACGGTCGCACCGTCTGCTGCAATATTAAGACTGGTGTTCGCAACTACCGTGGTGCCTGTTACGGCGGCCGCAGTGGCGCCACCAATAACAGAGCTGTCGATAGTTCCGCCGTTAATGTCCGCCGTAGTGGCCGTCAGGTCCGCCGTTGTTAACAGAGGTGTCGTTAGCGCGGTAACCCGCAGCTTGTTGTACACATCAACAACGGTGGCCGAGGTGCCGTTACCGTCAAACTTAAGGACCACATCGCATCCAGCAGGTACTTCAAAATCGTTGCTGGTGCTGTACGTGCCTTGAAAGAGAATGGCCGACTGACCGCCGGAAAGATTGTTGCGAACAAAGACTATCTTCTCAGCATCGTTTGGATCTAAGCGCAGGTAGGACGTGCCGCCCAGGTCGCCGGCATCGGTGAGTTCAATCCATTTATTACGGCCGTCAGACGTTGAACCGTTGCTGATTTCCAGCAAGTTTGGAGTCCCCGACGTGCCCGGATTGGCCAGCGTTAAAACAACCGCGCCGTTAATGGCTTGGTCGAGGATGTCGAAATTGACGTTAGTAGTATCGCCCCACGTACCCGATTGCTCGCCCGTGGCGGGCTTCTCGATTCCGAGGTTGACTGTATAGGTACTTGGCATTTCTAAATCCTCATGCTGCTATTTTTGACCAATCGGCACTCTGACCGGGCGCTTCCGACGACCATGACGGTGTCTGGCTTACGGCAATGTCACTGTACGATGGAGTTTGACCGGGAATAATGTCACCGTATACCAGTGCGCTTCCCGTCACTCCATCTGCATAGACGCCTATTATGTTTACGACAGCACCACCAATAACTTCGGTAACGCTGCCAACTCTTCCTGTTCCTGTTACACCCGTGACGAGAATATTCTGTTCCGTCTGGGTCGTAACCGTTCCTACTGTTGCAGTTCCGGATGTTCCTGTAACGTACACAAAGGCAATGCCTTCTACGGAAGCTTGCCCTATCTGACCTACCGCTTCCAATCCTATCGGAGACACGGTTGCTGTCGCAATAACGGATACTGTTCCAACAGAACTTGTTGCTTCTAGTCCGGTGACAGGTGCGTTTGATTCCGCAATAACGGTGACAGGACTTACTGCTCCCGTACCCGCAACACCTATGGCCGCAATGTTCGCCTCAGCAATTACCGTAACAGAGCCAATCGACCCGGTAGCGGTAACGCCCTCAACCACAACATTCGCATCTGCAACTATTGATATAGTGCCTATGTTTGCCGTTGCGCTTGGGAGCCCTTCATCCTGACCCCACGAACCACCGCCCCAACCTTGGCTGGATGAATTCCAGCCTTTGAAGTAGACGGTTACATCAGTCATTACGCTATCCGAATGATAGCATTACTGGCGTCAGCAGTCGGGAAAACAATGGTAAAGTCACCCGCTGTAGACGTTTTATCCGAACCAAAATCCAGCACAATTACAGACGGGTTCGTTAGAGCCACGGATGTAGTGTTAGGGGTAGAATTGTAGATCAAAGCCCCTCGTGCGGTTATTGTTGCGGCGGTGAAGGTTTCATCCGCAAAGTCGGTCAGCGCAGTGGTGCCGGACACAGAAGGATTGACTGGCGTAAGCGCCTGGCCACCTGTTGTATATCCAGAACCGCTGGCAACTTCGTTTGAGGTAGTGTACGCCGTAGTAGCTGCATTAAGAGTAGCTGCGCTGGTGTACAAGGCGAGTAAAAATGTATCGCCCGTGGATGAGTCGAAATCGTGAGCGCCGTAAAGCAATTCTTGCTTAAAGCTGCTACACATATAGTTGCCTGAAAACGCCATGGCTACAGTCTCCTTATGAGTTCAGCAAGCTCTCTATGGCCTGCATGGATTAATTCATTGTACACCGTTGTTCTATCACTTTTGATAGCTTCACGCATATAAACTTCAAGCACTTTGACCATGTCCTTACGAAAGGCATGAGCCTGTGCTTTTATTGCCTCGGGCGCAGTTTCGCTAATAGCTAAGATCTTGTGCGCACATCGTTCTGCAATTTCTTCTGGAGTAAACCCGCGCTTATCCGTGGTGTGTACCTCAACGTTAAACGCTGTGTTTGTTTGCAAAGCAGAAAAAGTCATTGTTTCGGCCTAATTAGTTTTCCGGTACGGTATTCGTCCGTTACTTCTTTAGATTCACCCAGCATCTTCATGCCCATAACGGCTTCACCAAAGCGTTTTTCGTACATGGCCAGCATGTCAGGCTCACCCTTCATGTAAATGTAGGCCTCCATCAAGCTTCCGTACAACATAGCTATTTCAGCGTTTTCGCTTAGCCAGGTTGTCGCTGTATCGGCACCCGCCGTTAAACTGGCAGGCCGGTAGAAATAATGTAACTCTACCGCGTAAGACGCGTCAGGTGTTGGCCCAACAATGAAGTTGTTTATGTCAAAAACAGCGTAATAACGAGGGTCACCTGTGGTAGCCGCATCGGGATTAAACGATTGAACAAAATCAACATCTTTAAAGTCTAAAAACACATGGTCCCCGCTGGAGTCCACAAAAGACAACGCAAACGAGGCAAGGTAGTCGCTAGGACAGGCCAAATACTTGTTGGACCCTGTCAGAGCGCCGCTAACATTCTTTTTAAACAAGCTGAGCTGGACGTTTTTAAGAATCCGCTCTTCTGCCTGCCGGATAAATAGGGGCAAGTTGTTGACGAAGGACGTTTCGTCGTTTTCGGTGTAATCCTGAATAGCTTGCTTCAGTTCTGCGTATGTGAAACTCATGTAACCACCGTTATTTGTCCAACCTGACCGAAGCCTTGTACGGGCCGCAGCTTAGGGGCAACCACTAAAGGTAACCCGACGTACACATCTAAAGGCTCTGTCCGATCTGGGCGAGCATCCTTAAGGGACTGCGGGTCAACCACCTTCCTAAAAGGGCCTAATTGAGGCTGCTTGGGCTCAAATTCATCCGGACCCACTAAAAGTCCGTTCCATTCCTTTTTCATTAACCGATAAGGGTAACGAAAACCCGAACGGTCTGATATAGCCCACGCTTCTTTCCCTGCCGCATTTTTAGCCATTAACCTAACCTGTAATAGTCAAAACTAGGGGCTACGTTGAACGAAGACCGGTCCCGATCTTCCGTGGCAGCTCTGTCAAACTCTTCCTCATAGGACGCTTTTAACATTGCCACCCGATTCGGGGCCCGCTTTAGCGCTATGTAATACGCTAACCCTGCCGCTAGACACGGGTAAAAACGAAAGGGCAGGTCCATGGTGTTAGTATATACATCCGCGTCATCTATGCGAGTTAAAGCGTCATAATAGATCACATCGGTGTTGTTGTCCGGGACAGGCCAAACCTTGAGCTTCGGAGACACTTGTCTGTCCAAGAAGAACTGGTTTACTCGGCCTTGCGTAGACTTGTTTGGGATGCTTAAGTAGCCGTCTCGACTTAACCTGGTTAAAGAATAGTCTGTTCCAGACCGCCTTACCGCCACGGAAAGAACATCAATAACGTCGTTACCAACGTCGTACTCGCTCGTGCCGTCTACAACCGTAATAGTGCGCTGTTTAATGGTCCATTGGTTCAAACCACGGTTAGCCCAATCGGCAAGCAACAGGTTCAAAGACCGTTTGGCAGATTTAAGGTCGTACCCTGTACGAACTTCAAGCCCGCACCGTTCGTAGGCCTCTTCGACATACTCAGCAACGTCTAGCTCAAAATTAGTGCTTCCAGATGTAGTCATAACCCTTACCTACCTTGTGATCGGTGCTATTTAAGCGTTGCGTACGGCGCATTTACTGCCTTTTTTAACTTTGCCGCCTTTTTTCATTCGAGCCACCGGGGCAACTACCGCCAACACAGGCTTTTTCTTTTTCTTGACGTACTCCATGGGAACTTCTCTATCGCCTCGGCGCGCCAGGGGCTTCATGTTTTTGTTTGGCATAGTAACTCTCCTAATATATGGTTAGAGCTTAGTGGTAGAAAGTCGTTCAACACGAATGGTGTCGTAATCATTTAAGCGAAAGCCTGTTAACACGATGTCGGTGTCAATAAAGATGCCCGCCGCAATGGCTTTGTTTAAACCGGCTACGTATTCGTAGAAAGTTTCGTCGGTGTTCTCGTGCGCCAGATCAATAACAAACACCACGTCGTATTTCGGGTCAAACTGAGAAACACATGAGTACAGCGTTTGATAGCTTTTTTCCTGTATGAACAAGATCGCAACCCGGTCTTTATCCCACGCCAAACAATCATTCAAGTTGTCGGAGTCGTCGTAAGACCATTTTCTGACATCATCTACAATTGCAGATTCAATCGGATCGCTAAAAAAAGACTTGTTCATAGCTAAGCCAAAGCCTTATGTATCAAGGGCACTACCATAATCAAAGCCGCTAAGCCCCATATCTTTATGTCCAGCCCTTTTAGCGAATGTTTCTGATCCGCCAGTTTTTCTTCAATTCGCTGGTAGCGTAAATTACACTCCGCTTCATGCTTTTCAAGATTGGCCCAAATATCGGAATCTCTTGCAGGCTTTTGAAGTTTTTCAACATTGTTCATATTAAGCCTCGTTCCGTATGATCACTAACTCAAGGTTCGAGGAGATCTTCAGGTTAGCGTTCGCGCTGGAGCCTATTGCACGAACCTCCATGTCCGACTTTTCTGGAATTGCGATGGGGTATGTGAAGACCAATACTACGCTAGAGTTTTCCGCAGCAAATTGCTGTTGTGTCCGAAAAACACCGCCCTCTTCCCGAATAACCAGTCGTATCGTACCAAATTTATTGTTTGCTTCGGTCAGAGACGTTGTGTCGAACTGCGTTACATAGGCGGTATGCCCGGCAGGTACGGTGTAAACCGCCATCAGTGTCTGTTGTGACGCTACCGCGAGATAAGCGTATGTAACACCTCCGTTGGTAATAGACGCCGCGCCCGTGAGTGCTTGAGACCCTGAGGTAAACGCACGGAACACCCTCAAGAAAAGACCTGAAGTAGTGGCTGTCCCCGAACCCGCTAGGGTAACTGTTTCCGTCAGGGGAGCGTAGTCCGCATCAAGCCCCTGTACCTGAACCTGAACACCGTTGTCTGTTGCACCCGCCGCACTGGTAACAGACATCGCTACTGCGCTAGAGGGGTACGCATAAATACCGCCGAAATCCCAAACAGTCTCTTCAACCGCTTGGACTACAGGGTTGTACCCGAACTTAAAGACATTCGAGTGGCCCATAATTTGGCCACGAGATACCTGAAGCCCGAAAGGCTCTGTGGCCCCGACTTGCGTTATAGATCTAATAGGATTAGCCATCGTTAAACCCCTAGCTATAAAAAACGGTTACAGAGGTACACGCTGTGAACACGGACACGTATATGTCCGAAACCCGCAAACCCTCGTCCGGAATGTTAACGGAATGAGTGTCGGAAGCGTTTAAATCCACGTCAATAGCTATCGATCCGCCATCACCGTCCGTAATTACAAGACGAGGAGAGCCTGTCGTGGTTTTTACTTGTAGCTGCCTAATACGTGCAGGGCCTACCGCAGCAGACCCCGTACCGGCCAAGCGTTTTGATTTTAAATCAGAACCTGCCATTATTTGACACCCCTAGTAGCTTTGGGCTTCTCCACGGCGGACACACTTTTCGGTGCAATCGGAAGAGCCTTACCTTCTTTATCTAAACCACGCAGCGCCAATTCATCGGCGCCAGGGGCGTTTTTTGGAATAAGTGACATGACCTACTCCTTAGGTGGCGGAAATGGTGGCGCCAGTGTCGGAACGCTTCCAGTTTGTGCCGTCGGAGAAAGCTAAGATGGCTGAGCCAGCAGCACCGTTAGATACGTAAACAACAGTACCGGCAATGCCTGCGGCGGAAACGGCATTTGCTACCGTGTAAGTTGGGACTTGGGTCGCGCCTACAACGTCGCCAATAAAGCCGTTGTTGGAGGTAACTGGACCAGAGAAAGTGGTATTGGACATACTATAAGCCTCACATGCGAGTTAAGGTAGAATCTGTCTGCATATCGTCAGTCGGGTCTGTCAGATTCACCGGATTTTTTCCCGATAAGTGCAAACATACCATTATATAGCCGTCTTTGTCAAGAACACGAAAAAAGGAGGCCGAAGCCTCCTTTTTAGTGCAACACAGTAACCGAGTGGTTACGCGGCGCCGGGGGTGCCGTAAACAGAACGCCAATCGGAAACACCGAAAGAATAACGTTCACGGGCCTTGAAGCGCATGTTACCGGTGTCAAAGTCACCTTCCATTGCCGTTTTAATAGGCGAACGGTTGAAGTGCTTGAAGCCGTTAGGCGCGTCAGTCTTAATGAAGAAAGCGTCTGTGTCGGTCAAGAAGTGGTTTACCACTGCGCCGTCAGGAAGCATTCCCATAGACTTCATTGCATTGTTGTCGTTGTCCGCAGTACCAGAGCGCAGGTTCGAGTTGATAACTCGCTCTGCGATGAATTGAAGCTCTTTAGGGATAATGAGCTTCATGCCGCGAACAGCAATCTTCAAGCCACGCTCATCGGTCAAACCAGCAATATCAATTAACATCTGTTCCAACGAAGTTTCGTTGAGGTCGGCAGCAACTGCCAAGACGTTTGTTTGATTGCCAGAAAGTGATGGGTGGGCGGCTGAACACAAGGCAGCGCCATCGCCGATCGCATTAGTGCCAGTCGAGAACGCATTGTTCAGGATAGACGCTGCTTTGATCTGCTTAGTCTGGGCCATAGAGCGGGCCAGAGCCTTGGTGTAACGCGAAGCAAGACGATCGTAAAGATTGTCTTCCACGGCTTCTTCAGTGATGGAGAAGGCCAACGCGATTGTTTCGTGAGTGTAACGAGCGGTGTAAGTTTCTTGAGCGTCGTCAAAACTGATGGACTGGCCTTCATTTTTAACAGGTGCAGTAGAAAAACCACCAAGCATTACTTCTTCTTCAAATGCTCGGTCCGAAGACTCTTCATCAAAGATTTCAGAATGCTCGTTCTCGTAACGGTTGTATTCTAGGCCGAACAAGGCATTAAGGCCGGGTTCAAGCTCTTTCGCTAATTGTGCGCGAGAAATAGCCATTTAGTAGACCTCCTTATATGCCAGTTGTTGTCGCAGTAGTTTGAGAATCAAACCGTGCGCTAGTTGCATTATGGTGAGCGTTCAAACGAACGATAAGCGGGATACCAGCGGCTGCGAAGTCGGTGTTACCTGCGTCGTCCTGAATGCCAACAATGCGCAACGGCAGAGTAGCCGTAGTAGCAATGGTGGATACACCCAATGAAGCGGTTGAGTTACCTACGGTAGAGCCAGCGCGAGCTGAAGTACCCAGCGAAGCATTGGCGAACACGGCGGCTTGTGCCGTAGCACGGTCAGTCAAAGTTGCGTCGGACGAAACTTTAAACAACTGATTAGGGTTGTCGGCAACGAAGGCTTTAACCGGGTGGTTAGTGTCTACGCTTACAGAACCCGAACCGGGCCAATAACTGATCCAGATTGGTTTCTTAGAAACCGAATCGACATATTCAACGCCCATCAGGACACCAAGGGCGGGCACAGTGCCGCCCGCCGTATCACCAGCTTGATCAATAGTGCCCGCTGAAGTGGGTACACAGATTGAAAACTGGTAAATAGCATTGGTGTTGTTGGAAGCGATCTCATACTGGGTTACACCAGTAGAGTTAACGCCGCTGCCAACTATCCCGATAGGTCGAAGACCATAGGCAGTATTTTGATTTGCCATCTTAGTTTTCTCCTAAGGGGGCAGCCCATATCATTTTTGAGGGCCGCCAAAAGTTACACGAGATTGACGGTCAGGTCGACTGATCGTCATCGATGAATGTGCATTCTCTCTCATCATATCGTGATCCACTGCGTCCATTTGGTCCTTACTACGACTATTGAAGTAGTGTGTCCGCTCGGCAATGGTCTCATCTGGAATTCGAGCGAGAAGCAATCCGCCAACTCCAAACACACCTTGGTACTTACCTGTTTCAACTGTAGGGGATTCAAAGTCAGGGTACTCGTCCTTTCGGACCAACTCCCAACCTTCCCGTAATTTTGCGCTGACATTCTTCGTGTCGTCAAAGCCACGCGTTTCGGCGCGAATCCAACGATGTTTAAAGCCGTCAGGGGCAGGTGGTGCATCTAGCATAGACGGTGGGGCCCACGGCTTACGTACAGCCTGTTTGTCCCGAGTTTGGTTAGCGCGGGAAGCACGGTTGATAGCCGAACCATCAGTAGCATTTTTTCGTTCAGTCATACCTTGTTACTCCTTCACGTATTTCGCATATTCTTCAAGCGGCACACCCAATTTTTTCGCAATTGCGACTTGGCTCGGGGTGAGACGGACCTTTCTATTACTGCGCGCAGATGGGGCTCTTGAAGCTCCAATCACCGTCTGAGCGGGTCGTCTTTCGACGTTTTTTGCGACGCCCCCAAATTTATCGGAGATTCGTCGATCTAGCTCAGTATAGTAGTCTTCGCCCTGTGGGTCAAATCCTTCGTCTTCTACAAGCTTTTTATGTATGCCAAAGGCGGCATACGTCATCGCTTCGTCCGAACCAAACCATTCATTTCGAGACGCCCATTGCTCTGCCTTAGGGTCAGGACGCTTAGGCTGTTGAGCCGGCATCGGCTGACGAGCCTGGTGTTGCTGGGCTGCGGCCGCCTGCTGCTGTGCGGCAGAGGCTTGCTGTTGAGATCGATCAGATTGCGCTTTAGCTTGATTGGCACGATCCTGCTGGATAGCCAAACCGGTGAGTGCTCGTTGAGCCTCCACGGTAGCTTTGCTGTCACCCATGTCAATTGCACGAGCTAAATTTGCTTCGGCCTGGGAAATCTGAGTGTTTACGCGGTTGGTGTATTCCGTTACATAGCTGGTATCCAGCTTATTCATCCGTGCTTTAAGGGCTTGAGACTCACCCTGAACAGCTTGGGCGTAGTTAACCGCTTCTTGCTCACGCCTCTCTGCTTCACGCATCTTCTTAGTAAGACGGCTAATACGCTTTTGCGTGGACGTTTCTGCTTTGGAAAACTGGTCGTCAGAGCTTTCGTTATTATCGGACTCGCCGACAACGTCTATCTCTACTTCCGAAGCTTCACTTACATCTAGTTCAATTGAATTGTCATCATCTGACATAGTGCTCTCCTTAGTTTAGTTGATGGATGTCTTCGGGGTCCAGAATGGTTGAAAGAACTTCGTCATCGTTAAGAATCCGAACTTCTCCGCCATCTATTTGAAAGCGAGAGCCTGCATAACGGGCAAATATTACCCATTGCTTCTCTTCGCACCATGCGCCGGAAGGGAATTTAGTGGTATCTTTGTACGCCAAAGGGCCTACTTTAAGGACATAACCAACTTGAGTGGAGATGTGGTTCTTCTCGCTGGTCTCAGTCGGGATGAAGATTCCGCCCGTGGTCTTCTCTTTACCACGATAAGGGAGGATCAAGATGCGCCAGCCCGTAGGGTTAGGCATTCTGTCCAAAAGAGTCTTTCCAATAGAATCCGGGTTAAGGCGAGGCTTTTCCGCGTAAGCCGCAGCTAAGTTATCCGCACCGGTCACAGGATCGACAGTGGGCCTAGCAACTTCTTCTTCTTCAACGGGGGCCTGGAGCTTTGCTGCGGAGGCAGCAAGAGACAATTCTCGGTCTCGACTAGAGCTAGAGCTTTTCTTCTCGGGCTCCTTAAAGCGGGGTATTTCGGGTGATGCGGTCATATAGATTGTTCCTGTTTATCTAGCAGGCGTTTTAATTCCTGTTCCACGTGATTAAGGCTTTCTAGGTTTCCCATAAGCTCACGATATTGTTCCATAGATTTGACATTCCCAAATATCATTAGGTCTGTCACACCTTGGCGTCGTTCTCTCAGAATCCGAAAAACTGACTCTGCAACATAAAGTTCGTCCATTTACTTCTCGCATATAATCAAACAATGTCCGATATAATCCTATCACAACTTATATACGAAGGGCTAGGACAAACTATGCGATTATGCGATTTTCTCGAAATGTGGAGCATCTATAAAAGGTCGACGTCCCTGCGACCGTCGTATATCTATGTAAGCGTTCATTGCATCAGCCGAAGTCCCTTTGTAGGTCCGTAAATCTCCTTCGGACCACGCGGCGCCCCATTTAACAGCTACGCCCAATTCCTTGGCAGCTTTCTTCATAGCGTCGGCAATGTCGTCATACAAGTTAAGTTCCCAGACTCCCGCACTACCCACATAAGCCATCAGGTCCACGGCGTGAGAATAGCCGTCTTCCTGAGGTAAGTGCATAGAATTCATGGTCTGAGACCGCCCTGCAAGAACATGTCCTTCCTGTTCTTCCAGAGTTCGAGTGCCTGCAATACAACCGAAGTCTATCGCAGTCAATTCAATAGCCCGCTTAACCACGGCAACAAGATCAGGGTGAACCCCGTCTAAATTGCCTAGGCTGCGTTTTGACAGTCTAAAAGCCATAAGCCTAACAGCTCCAGTACATAAGGCCCTGAGTTGCAGCGCCTGTGCCGCGAGTCTTCTTCCGACTAGGGGTGTACTCGGCCATCGGGGCAGGGGCCGTTTCGCCGTAAGGAATTCGACCTTGTCCCTTGATGTCTGCGTATGGAACGGCTTTTGGTGTTTTAGAAGGAGCAGAACCTTCGGTTTTGATTTTACGGTTTTTCATAAGTATTCCCTCAATTACCTTGTTGTTTAAGAATTTCACGCTGCATAGCAGCTTGAATGCGGGCTTGCGTCTGTTGCTCTTGTGAAGACAGGCGCTTACCAAATTGTTCTGCACGCGTTGCTTGGTTCTGCGCGTCCAGATCCAGCTTAGCTTGGTCGATTTGATTATCGGCCGCATCAGACTGAGCTTTTATCTCAAGTTCTTTCTCTTTCAGTGCGATTAACGGATCAGGTCCGCCGCCACCGCCCGCCAGTTCAACAGACATTTGTTTGACAGCTTGCAGTCCTTCCGCAATCATCTGCGCGGTTAAGCGCTCTATCTCAAGCATCTGTTGCTCATCCGCAGGTTGACCGCCCGTCTGTTGGACCTGTTGCAGGTAGGTTACGGCGGCTTTCTCGCGTGCTTCCACCTGGACGTGCTCCATGACATGCTTTTGAACCAGCATGGCAACGGCGGGCATACTGCCTACCGATCCGGACGTGCCAAAAATTAAATGTGCTTTGATGTGGGCTTGGTGGTCTTGACCTTCAAAGGCCTTTAACGGCAACACGTCCAAAGCGTTAATGTTCTCTTGCGCAGGGTCAATAGGCTCAGCTTCTTCCGCCGGCACAGCTTTCATTATGCGCTCAATGTCTGTAACACCTAGAGCCTCGTACATGTCACGATATACTTCGTGAATGTTGTGAATCTCCGGTGCTTGAGCCGCGAGCTGCATTTTGGTCTGCGCTAGCATGATTCGCTGAGCTTGACTGAATACGTTAGGGTTGCTGACAGGGATGACGTCTACTCGGCCATCAAAGTCGGACTGCATGATGGTTTCGTCGCCGCCCGGTACAGAATAAGGGTACTCCTGCGGTAAGCTCTCCGACATTACGCGGGACAGGATCTTAAATTCCTGGCGCATGGCATAGTGCAGCCGCTTGTGGACAGCACTCATAACTCGCGCACCTTGCTCCATCATTGCCATCGTCGTTCCGACAGCCGCTTGCTGATTACCGTCGCCGACCTTAAGGTCCGTGATAGTAGCAAAACGTTGTGCGGCATCGACGACAAAGCCCAATAGCTGGAACAATGTTTGATCTGGACCTTTAAACGGCAACGGCATCAGGCTGTCGCGGATAGCGCCACCCGGAGCATCTACATCACGGAATTCACCAGGCTGTAGTGGTTCGTCGTCATCCCTGATCCGTAGGCCGCGAGCCTTGAAACCAGCCGGAAGGTTAGACAGTGTGCCGGCATCGATCAGTTGTCGAAGGGCCGAGGTGGCTGTACGAGACAGACCGCCAATGGTGTGGATCAAGCCGAGGCCATAGAAGCCAAAGCCGGGCAAAAACTTGTAGTGTGTAAAATATGATATTTTTTTGCGGCGCTCATCGTCTTCACGATAGTTGCGACGAATCGACAATACCTGTCCGTTGTCTTCGGATATGGTGACAATATATGGGATTTTAATTCCCGTGTAATCACCTTCTTCGTCGAGGTCTTCGTAGCCTTCCAGATCAAGGTCGACGTGGCACTCTAAAATAGTACAGTCATAATCGATCTGATTTGAATCTTGACCGTCTATTCGACTAAACGCGCCGTCTAAAGAGGACATTTCCTTTTGAGAGGGTATTACCTCTACATCTAAGTACACTTCCGCAACCTGACGTTTCCGCAGATCGTTTAGCGACATCCGCACAACTTGGGTGATGTTAGGGCACGTCTCAAGGTCGGCCGTCTCATACGGGACCACAAGGTTCTCCGCAGGGACGAACCTGGATACAGCACGGCCCAACGTCTCATCGTAATATGTTTTCTTAAAGGTAGAACCCGCCAACGGCAAGAAGAACAACATCTGGTCCATGTCAGGGGTGTATTCTTCCATCTCGTTAGTGATGTAGTAGTTCATAAACTGTTTGACGCGCTGAGCTTGCTGGACCTTGGCGGACGTGGAGGCGCCCATAACTACTGTACGCACGGGGCCCGATGGCGGCAACAGCTCATTAAAGGCTTGCGCTTGAAACTGTGTGGCAGCTTCCGCTAACAGCGGGTGAGTCACACCGGAGGCTCCGCGAAAAGGCTGTGTGCGCTCTTCGTAGTTAAAGCCCAGTAGCTCTAAGCCGCTGGAGTACGCTTCTTCCCAATCTTGTCGACTGGCTTTGTTGGCGTCGAACTCTTCCAACAGCTCAGAGGAAATGCGTTGTAGCTCACGGTCCGGGATTTCTTCGGCAAGGTTTGCGTCAAAGGCCTGGTCTAGGGCGCGTTGCTCGCTAGGGTCAAAATCAATGGTGACGCCGCCGTCTTCTTCGGGCGTAATCTCAATACCTTCGACATCTTCCACGCTAAGCATGGCCATTACGTCGTTCTGAGAATCAGGTAGCTCTAGTTCAAGCTCGGCTGCCATGTCGTCTACGTTTAGCTGTGAGGGGACGTTTCGATCCATCATCCCCGCATTTGTTTTGCCGTTTGCCATTCTAGCTCCTAATAATAATCATCTGGTATGAAATAGCCGGAGTTGTCACGAGGGTAGTATACATCGGGACCGGTTTCCGGACTTCTGAAATTTTTACGCCATCGGGGCTTATCCGAGGGAGTATCTTGCTCTTCCGGCTTTCTGCCTAAGATGACATTTAACTGCTCGAAGATGCGGTTGTCTACCGCCTCGGTTATTTGTGCGGGCGTGGCGTTGATGCCAGCCTTCTTAAATAGGTCTATACCGATAGCGTTGTTGCGCAGATCCATTGCCTTGTGCAACCGGTTACCGAAGAATCCTTCGTGGACCATGCCTACACGTTTGGCGGTTTTTGGTCCATACCCACTGGCCGTAAGGGCCGAGCCTAGCATATGTGCTCGCGTATCTTCTAGCTCTTGCGGAGTTGGCATATCGTCGCGTGGGCGTGTAAAGCGAGTTTTACCGCCAGCAAGGTTAATGCCACCAGTGCCGTCAGGCATAGCTTCAGTAGGGTAATTGTAATCCGACGCAAGCTGTTCGAAAAAAGATTCGCCATCGGGGTACAGAGTCTCGCGCATAGATTCATTAGGTCGACCAGACCGTCGTACAGCATCGATGACATCACCGTCCGCCATATCAATTGCCCCTTCTGGCGCATCTGACCAAAGTCTATCCGCCACAAACGCGCCAACACCCTGCTCTTCATACTCAGGCTCCTGATAAAACTCTTGCATATCATCCGTCGGAACGTCTAAACTTACCGTCGCGCCGCCGTTTTTGTAATACGAGACATGGCCCCCTGCGCCAAGGTTCACCCTGTTTTCGTTCATGCGCAGTCCTTCCAGTCAAAAGTTAATAATAAACGCGTACTTTAGCACTGTTTTCGTCATCTTCCCAGTCATCCGTGGGGAGGCGCACGAAATTGCCCTGCCTGTAGCGCATTAAGGCCTGCGTCATACTATCGACCAAGTCATCAAACTCGCCGTTAGGGAATGCGGCCACTTCTTCTACTAGCTCATCTGCCCACGTCTCATCAGGGACCCAGACCATTCCGGCTTCAAACAGAGGCGACACGCTGTGCAATCGAGACACTTTGTCGTTGCCGCGACTAGGGGTAAAGTTTACCACAGGTATGCCCATGGCACGCAATTCCTGCGTAAGGGGCGTTCCGCTGGCTTTAGCCTCGATAATAACTGTATCAGGTTCCCAGAATCCGTACAATTCTAACGCAACTTGCTTCAGTTCCGGGAAGTCCCAACGACCCTTCTTACTGTCCAGCAAAATTAAGTTTGGACCGCTACCACCTTCATTTGGATAAAATACCCCCCATGTCGTAATCGCCGAATAATCCGCCGTCTCTTTCTTAGAAAACGCTGTATCGTAACTCTGGATGACGAATTCGAGCTGGGGGACCCTGTCTTTTTCCCACAACTTCCACCACTCACGCTTAATGATGGCGTTCTCTTCGCCCGTGGGGTTCTGCTGATACTGCGCATTCCACTTGCTCTGAGGGATAGATGCGCGGACCGAGATCAGATCCTCAAGGCTCCAATACTCAGGCCAGCATGGCGTGCCGTCATCAAAGATGGCCGGCAGCTCGACAACTTCCCACTGATCAGCTAACGGATCTTTAGCCATAGACCGCATCAATTGACCCGTCATATCCTTCTCAGACCAGCGTGTCTGGACCAATACAATCGAACCGCCAGGCTGTAACCGCTGACGAGGGCCACCGGTATACCAGTCCCATGCGTCATCAAAGCCTGCCGCCGACATGGCCGTTTGCTCCGAGTGCGGGTCATCAATAATGATTAAGTCGCCACCACGGCCCGCGAGGTTAGAACCTACGCCCACGGCATAGTACATTCCCCCGGCGCTCGTGTCCCACCGCCCTGAGGCCTTGCTGTCCGCAGCCAGCTTGACGTCCGGGAACACGTCTCGATACACGTCAGTATCTAACAAGTTCTTCGTTTTACGACCAAAGTTTACCGCGAGCTCCGTCGTGTGCGTCGCTTGAATGATCTTCATAGCCGGATTCTTACCCATCATCCACGCCGGAAACAAGAAAGATGCGAACTCGCTCTTCGTGTGCCGTGGGGCCATGTTAATGATAAGTCTCTTTAGCTCACCGCTTGCGACCCGTTCTAGCTTGTCCGCGATGATTTTGTGATGTCGACCGGCAATGAACTCTGGCCACATAACTTTTACAAAATTTAAAAAATTATTTTGGCATGCCTCGTTTTTATCAAGCTGCGCGAGTCGTAACTCAAGCTTAAGCTTCTTTTCTGCTAGCTCAGGATTACTGGCTGAATTCATAGGGGCCCCTTGGTCTTTATTGACGAATATCGGATTGCGGCACACGGCTCACGGGACTGATTATATGCGATTTTTTGCACAAATATAAGACAGTTAACGTTCATTCGTTTTTCCTGATGAATATTCGAGAGAAACCTGGCCCTTGCACCCGGTGGGTGGACCGGGGCGGCCTCGCTGCGCTCGAGCAATTCTGGTCTGCGCGCCTGGGAATCTGACCCGATAGCCGGGGGACCCGGGCGAAAAACTAGGGCCCGCCGGGCGCGGACCTGGGACCAGGGTGCGCGGGCCTGGGGCCTGGGACCGCGTCGCAGTAAACCGGACCAGGATGCGCGGACCTGGGACCGCGTCGCAGTAAAACCGGCCACGGATGCGCAGGCCTGGTGGCCAGGATGCGCTGGACCTGGGACCAGGATGCGCGGACTACGGACCTCGGACTACGGACTACGGACCGCAGCAAACTGGCCAGGATGCGCGGACCTGGTGGCCACGGATGCGCGGACCTCGGACCAGGGTGCGCGGACATCGGCGCCGGTCGATTACAGCCCCGATCATGATACTCGGACCTTTCCGACCAGGCCTCGGCGTCTGGTACGTTTATCATATGCATCGGGACGCGGCCCGGGGCTTATTGCACTGTTTTTCCCTAGGCAATAAAAAGCCCGCGGTAGCGGGCTTGTTTTATCGTTTTGAGCGTTATGATTCGGCTTGCTGCCTTTCCCGGGCGTTGTCTAGTTGTCTCTGCATCAGGTCGATTTTAGCAGCAAGGATGTGCCGGCGCGCTTCTTCAAGCGCTCGTTCCTCTGCGATAATAGTGTCTAGCATATCGATAGTCTCTGATAGTTTAGCTACGGCGTTACCTTCGCGGCCGCACGATAGCATAAAGCCTGCTAGCATCAGTTTAGCCCGCATGATCTCGGTGTTAGTTCGGCTGTCATCCTGCTTGTTTACTATTGTCATATTGTTTACTCCGTTGTGTAAGTGGCCACCTTCGCCCGGTGGTGACCCCAGTATACTAATTATCTTATACGTGTCAAATAATAGGCAATAAAAAGCCCGCATCAGCAGGCTAGTTGATCGGGACCGAAGGGGTTATTGGTTACCTATATCACCTGCCACGTGGTGGCGTAAGATAGAACCAGGTGGCAGTGATTTGACAAAGCGCGCCAGCTTTTCTGCATCTGTCTCAGCGATCTGGTCTGCATTAGACGTAGCGTCCCAGTGTAGTCGCACCCGCCCGCCGTCTGCATAACATCCGCCTGAGGTGTCAGGGTCAGCCGCTTTAGCTTTTCCCGCCCCGTGTGCAGTAAACCCGATAATGAATGATCGGTCCGACCTGGCACACAATGGCGCACCATCACCGCATTGTGCGCAGGACATCTCGCGGTATTCAGCAGGACATCTAACTACCGGAACAGTCGAGCCTTCCTTAAATACGCCATCAGATCCAAATATCCCCAGTAGCTGGGCGTTTGTGGTTTTACCATTATCCCAAGCATCTGGCGCCACGACTGTAACAGTAGGGACATACCGCGACGATAACGCAGCACTAGTCAGGTCCTTGGCGGAATAGTTCACAACGGTTTGGCCCGCGCTTACAAGGTGCGCCCAGTCTTGCCAGTCAAAATGGGAGTAAGTGAACGACACCCCACGGCGCGGCACTGCTTTTAATAACGCGGCAAAATATACCGGATCGATTTTATCGGCGCCGGTGCCGGTACAATTAAGCTCACAAGTCTTAGGGCACGTCGCATACTTGTCGCCGTCGCCTGCTCGGTAGGTCACTGCTATGCCCCGGGTTTTTACTGCGCCGCTCATTGCTACTGTTTTTAGCATGTTATATCCCCCGCGCATTCTTGAAAGGTGAAGCCGCCGCCAACATCGCATCCGATACTGTACGCCCGGCCAAGACTAACGCCCTGGCTATATAAAAGGGCGGCCTGGTCCCGCGTAAGCGGGGAGCTTATAAAACCATGGCGCGCAAAATCCTGCGTAAGCTCGTTAATATAGTTTTCCATTGTAATTCCTCGTTGTGTTAGTGGTCCAGCTTGCCCGCCGGTTTCTTGAGTATACTAATTATCTTATACCTGTCAACTCCAAAGCAATAAAAAGCCCGCTTGTGCGGGCTGGTGGTATTCATTTCCTCCTTACGATTCTACGCCTAGACCTCGGCCTCGGCCCCGGACTCGGTGACCGGGTCCTGTTTCTGTTCTGCTCATAACGCTCTACGTTTTCTTTTCCGTACCATAGCTTAGACAGCCACCCAAATATAAAAAACATCAGTCTAGCTCCCTAGTGTGTCGCTGTCTTCAGCCTGTAGTTTTTGCGCCAGCTGATCGATTGCGTACATCACTGCGCGGTATTCTTCGTCGCCAGGTGTTACCGGGACGCCATCAATATCAAGCAGGGCGCCGTCTGAGTGAATGCCAAACATATCCTGGTCACCTTCTACCTCCATCCCATACCAAGACACCAGGCCGTCAGATCCGTTGTCATCTATTGAAAGGAATTGTACGTTTGAAATGTTCATATTGTTACCTCATTGCGTAAGTTGGACCAGACTTTGCCCGTCTGGTTATGCGACTTTATGCGATTACTCTGGGGATATCAAGCTTAGAATAGTATTCCAGTCGAAATCCCCCTCGGAATAGTATAGCGGCGCCGTCTTAAGACCCTCCAGTTTTAGGTCAACCGATTCACGGCCATGATATAGATAGATGCTCTGGGGCTTTGTTTTAGTCTCTAGCTTCCGTATCAATACCCAGACGCTCGCGTGACTATGATTAGACAGCCATGCAACCTGGTGCGGCCGTAGATCCACAGCATTGCCTGCGGTCGCCTTCAGCTCTATAAAATGAAACTCCCCTTTATCGTCACATAATAGAACGTCCGGAATACCAGGCATCGCCCACGTCTCAATCCTCGTCGGCGTCCATTTCCTCGGGTTCTTCGATATCCCCGTTTTCATAAGTCGCCAAAGGTCTGCTTCCCGCTTTGTCGCTGTTTTTGGTATCGCTCGTTCTTTCGGCAATAGTGTTGATAATGATCGGGTCATAACTTTCCTTTATTTCTCTGAGGGCAGATTCGACGTCCTCTTTGCTCATTGAATCGATGCTGCCGTGCCTAATTTCTGATTTGCTCACATATATGTCGCCCTGAGCCTGTCCCCTGCGATACTCAGCTTGGACCGCAGCAGAATATGCGCCACTATCTAACGCCATGTCTCGAATCTTTTGCAGATCTCTGAGATGCCGCTGGTACGTCACGCCAAATTTAGCGTCCAGTTCCATTCGATACGCTTGTATAGCAGCGACAACGTGAGGGCTAACCGTGGGGTTGGTCAGTTCATACGCTCTAGTGTGAGCAGAGCCAACAGGGTACCCCGCATTTACGGCCGCTTCTCGCATTGTGATCTGCCCATCTTTAGACACCAGCTCTTTGACAAATAGCTCTTGCCGTCGAGTTAATGTTTGGTGCCTAGTCACCTTCGGTCGACCTACTTTTTTCTTTTCCAAATGTGTAACCGCCCCTTTTAAATGTGTAACCGGTGTAACCGGTGTAACCTTTTTAGTGCTTTTCTTAGTCATTTCAGAGTTCTTCAGTTAAAAGACGACAGTTTAGCCTCAAAAACGCCCTTATGTATACCCAGAATCAAGAGTAATTTTAAAGGAAAAAAACTTCTCAGAACCGCTTAACGCGCCCAAATGCTCTGAAACGCACTAAAGGTTACACAAACTATTTATTCAGTTCAAATATGTAACCAAATATGTAACCACTCAACCCAGCTGTGCCGGGCCTCTCAGGGCAAAGTTACATAAGTTACACCGGTTACGCCTATATTTATCAAAAGTTTTTTTTTTTATTTCTGAGCTGTATATATGTAGAAAGTGTAACCAAGACCTCAGGTAGTCTTTTTGACAACCATAAAAGACCTTGTTGACCCCTCTGCTGACCCATATATTGAACCTATGTCCAAGACCCGGAACGGTATTCGGTTACCCTTTGTACCCCTAATACACGACCCCAGGTACTCAGTTACCTCTTTGTACCAGTATTCTCTGAACCAAGGTCCGTAGGCCGTGATCCGTGACACCGAAAGCGTCTAGCACATCCTCTGGCGTAACCTCCACGCCCGGTGCAATCTCGACCGAGGTAATGGGTTCGCGCTTAAGGGCGTGTGCTTCCCGCTTCGCTTTGTCGAGGTCCGCCTGTTGCAGGTCGTATACCCGCTCGGTCCACAATGAGTCGGCGTCCCACAGTCGATTTCGGAAAACGTTGGTAATCCGATTGACTGGCATGCGAGATATCCAATTATATGGGTTAACGGTCAGGAAGTGATTTTGCATGGTGTCGTTGTTCTTGAACGCGTCGCAGAACGTGTTGGTCAAGCTGCGACTGTCGAGGTATATAAAGAATTCGTCTAGGATTTCGTCGTCTTTCACAGTAGCCCCTCCAGGTCTTGTTTGTCGATATTGGCTTGCACATGGTCCTCTATAGCGTGCCGCCACTTGCAGGCGTCGGCAGCGGCCTCTGCTGAGCTGGATTTTGCCCGACTCTGCCCGGTGATGTAGCGTGGTACGGCAATCTTATTTTTTGCCATCACGGTCATAACGTCATCTTGTGACAGGTTAAGCTCGCGCGCTATTTTGTACACCGACTTATTTGCGTGCAGCATGGCCGCTATTCTGTGCTCCATAGTTCGCTCCATTGTAAGTTACTTAACCAAATATGATTTTAAATTGCATCCTGGAAAGCCGCTTTTTTTTGAGAAGGTGAACAAACTAGATATCTTACCCTCTACTGAATTTCCATTTACTGCCGCTGAATGCAATTGAACAGTGCTTGGCTTTCGGGTGCTTGAGTTTTTAATTGTCAGGCTTGACCCGTCTACCATTACCGCGTCAATGCGAAAGCCCTTTTGAATCGCTACTGCAACAACTTCTAGTATGTTGTCAGCTATTAACTCGCCAGTAGCTCGGTCAGGTCTTTGAATGTAAAGCCGATCATCCCCTGATGCTTTTTTAGCGGCTCTGGCTTCGTTCATGAAAACCTCTGTTGCGGCAAAGGCGTTTAAGATCTGGTTGGCTTGGTTTGTCATCTTAGTTCTCCAATATCATCGGTTGTACTTCGACGCCCACCATCAGGTGGAATATCTGCTTGGCCTGTGGTCCGAGAAGCGTGGGCCGCGACCAGTCGTACCGTACAGCAGACGCCACGGCCTGGTGTCGGTGTGGTATCCCGGCGCGGTATGTGAATGTATAGCCGGTGATGTCATCTATGAGCTTTTTCATTTTGAATCCTCATTAATTGCGGCGATATCAGCCATCGTTGTGATTGACCTGAACGGTAAACCACTCAACCATTGAGTGATGCTTACGGAAAATGGATTCTATTATTTCCCACATATCGATGCCAGAAATGACCGGCTTAGTCAGATCAAACCGCTCAGCTCGATAGCCATCAACGCAGCGCGCAAACTGATACCCGCTGATGTCATCTAGGAGCTTTTTCATACGGCCGCCTTATTAAGGATAACGGTGTGTGGGACGCCTGCGATGTCGAAGGAGAGCTTACCCTTCAACGCCAGCTTGGCAGCGAGGCACATAGCCTCTGTGGGATCGAACCCGGTTGTCTCCAGGAGCATTGGTGCGATGTACGGGAAACGCCAGCCTGAGGTCGTGCCCAGCCCTTCATCGGTATCGGGCTTTATGACAGTGTACGTATCGGTGTTGAACTTTTCTTTTTGCATGGCGTGCGATTCCTCTATAGCGTGATCGATTGCGTTGATGACCAGCAGTTGTAAAACATAGGGCTGAGCGACCGTCCACTTCGCCACCGGGTCCGACTTCTCGTTTAAGACGGTCTTAACCTGAGCGTCATCGGTATGTATCGCGAATAGCGCAAACTTACCATCTAGCTCCATCTCGAACCAGTTTGACGACGAATAGTTTTCATCGGCGCCTGACGTAATGGTCAGGTGGCTGTACTTAACGTTATCTATCTTCATTGGTCTTCCTCCTGAAACGGGGATTCCCGTTTCGTAATGAGCTGCTCGGCAGCTTGCCATCCCGCATACATTGACCGGGTGACAATGTATTTATAATCACCAATCTGGACGCCTCGGAAAGGTTTTGTTGTTCGGTATAAATGCAATTTTTCCGCTTCATCTAATGTCATATAAAACGCCTCAAACGCTTCTCTGCTCATAAATTACCGACTTTCTCAATCAGCTGCTTCCCGCGCACTGCCGAATCGATAATATCCTGGGCATCCGTCATTAAGTCTTTGTGACCCCTATTGCCGGGCTTCAACGCTTTCTTGATCAAATGCTGATACGCGGGGTTTGTGACACCCCACGCCGTAAGAACGTCGTAAACGTCAACCCATACGCCGGGTACGATCTCGACGTGGTAATGAGTGCGCTGGAGTCCTTTATCCGCTGTTATGGTCTCTTTAGTGACCACAGGGTTTGCCCACTCTGCCCGCGCCTCTCTCATCTGCATAACCTCAGCGCCTGTCAATCGCCCGCAGGGCATACTGTTGATCCACTCGGAAGAATCCACGTCTAAAAAGAATGCCTGCCGTGCTGCGCCCGACCCGAACGCTGCGTTATATACGTGCGCAAGATCTTTGCTTTCTAGGTATCTCCAAAATCGGTCCAAAGTTGTGCCTATCATTGCGCGTCCTCCGCATCAAAGAAATCCTGTATTTCTATTAGCTCAGCACGAAGGTCGTCGGCAATCTCTTCCTCCCAGACTTCAAGGGCCAGCTCTCGGGTCTCCGTTGTAGCCGTCATAACGTGTTTTTCCATAGCTTCGTCAAACCAACTTACGATAAATACTTTCATACTAACCCCCTTACCAAGTGATAAGCATCGGCTTATACCGCAGCAGTATGTCGACCAGCACGACGACAGCAATGCCGACGACGGTTGCTAAGACGATCTTGCCGTTTGTAGTCCACACGGACGTCGACGTGTTATACGTAGCAGCTAACTGCGAACGCATGGGCTCAGGCCACTTCTTGAGCCACCGAGGGTCGTTGCCCGCGAGTAACCATTGGATAACCTCTTCGTGGTCCCAACGGTTCAAGTTGCGAGGTCCGCGAGGCGCGGTAGACGGGATTTGGTACGGGGCAGGAAACGCACCCTTCTTAAGCCGACGGTACAAAGTTGGCTTAGAAATGGACGCGAGCGTGCAGACATGATCGAGCGTTATTAGGTTTTTCATAATGTTCTCCGTTAATGGAAACCGAAGTATATGAGATGATATGCGACAATGTCAACTAATGTAGTTCTCTTTTAACCTCTAGCTCTGGATTTTCTTCCAGCTCCGTCTCTAGCGCCGCATCAAGAATGCAGGTAGACAGTAGGCTCATGGCAAACGGGACATCATCCGAGATGTGGATCAGGTGTGCGATAAGCTGGGTTAAGGCTCCTCCCAGCGCGGGAACAGTGTCGAGCTGCATGCCTTCAAACTCATCTATAAGCTGTGCTGCCATCTCGGCAGCACTTAGATAGTCTTCTCGTGCAGCGACGTCTTCTGGGTTGTCGAGGTCGTATTCCTTGCTGCGGTCTGTCATGTAGCGTCCTTCTTAGAACGGCACGTCAGCGTTAAATGCAGGTGCCGAGGGGTTCGAGGGCGTGGAAGGCTTCCACGTATCTACCTCAGCATACCACTTACCGCCCCGGCTTTCACATACTTGAACGTTAATCCATTCATCTGTCTGCTCTGTAAGGAATTGAATCAGTTCTTCACGCTTTATGCTGATGTTGCATTTTACCCAGTCGGGCGCCGTGTCGCGTGGTTTCTTTGCCAAAAGGCCATTCACAAATATCTTTTCCATTATTTTTCTCCATATATAAAAAGCCCCCGGTCGGGGGCAACCGATTCGGGGGAAGGTCTTACACAACGAGGAACATGTATACATATTCCCATTTAGTATACACGACAGCATTCACAAGTGAACGTGCCGCGCACATAAGGGGACTGGTTAATCTTTGTGGTACTTGTCTACTTCTTTAGACGCGTGAGGCGCGTCCCGATACCATTCAAACACTAGGCGTAACTGACCACCAATGGTACGGCCCTCGGACTTCGACAGGGCTTTGATCTCTTCGTACACTTCGCGTGGTACTAAGATCGACTTCCAACGTGTTGTATCCATTACTATATCTCTGTTTGATTCTATATTATCTAGGATATTATAGGAACATATGCAAGAAAGCAAGAGCCCTGCGCAAGCAAAGCTCACTGCGCGTTATTTAGCTTCACCCCAAGACGGGCCTATCTCGATGTCGCACACGTTGGGCACCTCCAACGGTATGGCGGTCTCCATTACGCGGGCTATTTCCTGGGCCTCTTCGATGTTTTTGACAGACATTGCCAGCTCATCGTGAATCTGCAACATAGGCAGCTTACCGGCCTTGTACAAGTTAACCATGGCCTGTTTAGTCATGTCCGCCGCTGACGCTTGTATGAGCCTGTTAAGGGCCTTGTATGTAAACGCTCGCTTGAGCCGGGTTGTGGGTCCGTAGGTGTCGACCGCTTCTTTGTACGGCAGGGCCTTGCTCATGGCAAAGGTGTCCGGCTCCCACATTTCAAAGCGGCACTTTCTGCCACCCAATGAGCGCAAAGAGCCGGCTGAGGACTTCTCGTTAAGCCGGTTTGTGACACCCGTCATCAACCCTTTTACGAACGGAACCCTCGCATGATACTGCTTTACCAAACCCTTAGCGTCTTCAACGGGTATATCCAATTGCTCGGACATCTTATTGACACCCATGCCGTAAATCAACCCCAGGTTAATGGTTTTAGCCTGCTTACGGGGGATGTTCGCCATGTCTGCGACAAGGCTGTGGAAATCGGTGTCGGGCTTCGTGTTGTACGCTTCGACAAAGTCCGCCGCACCTTCTAGCTGCATTCCGCGAGACTTTCCATACACATGCGCATAATGTACCAAGATGCGCGGTTCCTGCTGCGAGAAATCGATTGCGGCCCACTGCTCGCCTTCTTCTGGCAAGAACAAACTCCGGATCAACGGACCCATCACAGGATCGCGAGCCGGGATCTGCTGTAGATTCGGATTGGACATACTGATACGGCCCGATACCGTACCGCCGTCGTCCGAGCGTATCTGATTGATGTGCGAGTGTATTCGCCCGTCTGCCCGGCAATGCTTCATGATCGAATTGATAAAGGTGCCTGACGTCTTATTCAGGGACCGGGCTTCGACGATCAGCTTGGCAACAGGGTGTGGGTTTTCTTGTAGAAATAGTTTGGTAAACGACGGCGCGCCTTTTTCTGTTTTTGGGTACTGTATGTGCAGTTTGTCGAAAGCCCTGGCTAACGACTGTCCTGCCCATATCTCGACATCCGTTCCCGCTTCACGCTTCAGCATCTTCATCACTTCGCGCTCACGCTTCAACAGGCTGTCCCGCGTGCGCTCAACTTTGTTAACGTCTACTCGAACACCACGCATAGTCATGTCGACTAAACAGGGCAGCAGGTCCAGCTCTAGGTTAGCAACGGCCCACAAGTCTTCCTGGCCTAGGCGTATGGAGAAATAATTCCACAGCTCCAGCGTCAGCTCAGCGTCCACCTCAGCGTAAGGTCCAACGTACATGGCAGGCATCTTCCACATCTCAGCCTTGGGGTCTACTCCAAACTCGCGTGCCGCCGCCGTCAAACCCTTCTCGGACTTCGTCTTGTTCAGCAGGTCATATGACAACGCATTCAGACTGTAGCTAAACCGGTTCTCGTCCAGCAGTGCCGCGACTAACATTGTGTCGATGATGCGGCCATTGACAGTAAACCCCATGCGTTTGATCCAGCCTAGGTCGTACTGAGCATTGTGCATGATCTTATCCGCAGGGCATTCAAACACCTTCCTAAGCCAGCGGTTGACGATCTTCTCGTCTAGGTTACCGCCGCCGAAATGACGGATCGGGATGTAGCCGGACCAGCCGTCCACGGCAATGGCGTAACCCACTACTTCACCATCTCCTGTGGGCCAACCCGGACCAAACTTCTTAAGGTTTGGGTCGCGTGTTTCAACGTCTATTGCAATCTTGGAGGCACCCGTTAAATCCGGCAACTCCAGCGGTGGAACCCACTCGCTCTTTGGCGCAAACATCGCCATCTGTAAATCAGCCATCACTGTCCCCTTTAGGTGCTTACCATTTTCTCGTGCTGAGCTGTTCTGTTCTAGGATGTCTTAAGTTCTCTACCAACAACGAATTGTCGATGTGGTCTCGGGTATTCACACAACGTGCGCTGCGGGTATGTCGTTTTGTTCCGCCGCAGAGCTCGCACACTTTACCTTCAAAGAATTTCAAGCCTTGTTCTAAAGCGTCTGCTCTGACAAGCATTTTTTCTGCATCTGATCTAAGGTCTGTTGGTGTCACTTTTGCATAGTTCATGTTGTTATTTTCCATAATGAGTTGAGCTTGGCGTAATCTGGTCGATTAATTTCACTAGCTGCGGTAACTTGTTTGTACTTACCTTCGCAGGGTATACAGCTGTAGTGTCGGCGCCCGCTTGAGTAGTTTCGGTACAGCGGTGCGGCAACAATCCGCCCGCACGAAAAGCAAGGGGCTTTTTGAGGCAACTTTCTAGCCATCACAATTCTCCTATGAAGTTAATAAAGGTCATAATAGATTCAATGTTGGCAAACACAACTAACGCTGCGGCCGGCAACGCGAGAAGCGTTAGTGACTCTAACGCTGCGGCAAGAAAGGTGTCTTTATCAACAAACACGAAGTAACAGACTTGAAAGACAAAGGCAAACGCGACGAAGCCCCACAATATAGAATAATTCATAGTAGCTTCCACTGCACTTCGCCGTGGTCGTTAACGACCAAGGCTTTCTTAGAATATTTGTCCAGCGCCCAATACGCGCTTTGCAGCACCGCTTCAACTTCGGCGGAGACGATAGGACCACCGGCTAATGTTTCCACCGTACCGATCAGCGTCTGTATCTGCTCGCGGTATTCGGCTATTTCCTGCTTAGTAGTGTTAATAGTCATTGCATGTAACCTCTCTGTAGTATTGTCTGAAATGCTCTAGGCACACAAAGCAATTCACATAAGTCTCGGTTATCTTAACAAAATCAACGTCGTCTCGGTTGCGCGTCATAAACGCGTGATAGACGTCGTAGTCATCGGTGATCATTCCAAAAATCCACCCAACAATAGAGTCGGCATGGATCATGCGGTAATAGTTGGCCAGCGCATCAAACTTCTCGTACTCAAACGAAGCAAGGGCCTTGGCAAGGTCTGGGATAACTTCGTACTCAACCCAGCGAGTGTATGCGTCGTCAAGGTCTTCGTCGTAAGCCTCGCGGTCCAACATGTTTCTCAAATCGATTTCGGGAGTGGACATAATATTTCCTTAGTTGATTGCTGTGAACGGAGTGTATGCGATGGTATGCGATGATGTCAAACATTTATAAGTCGTAACTGCGTGTAGCGTCCTCAGAGTCCACTATATACAAGTTCTGCTTTGTACGCGTAATGGCTACGTAGAACACGCGGTGCATATCATCAGGGTTGTTTCGCATCTCTGCATCTGCCGCAGGGCTCAGGTCCGTGAACAAAACCACGTTATCCGCCTCACCGCCTTTTGACCCGTGAATCGTGGACGCTGTAATGCGAGGCACGCCGTTAAATTTCTCGCCCCTGCGCAGTAACGCCGTAACATACGCCCGGTCAGAGTCGGGCAGCTTGTCCAATGCTTCGGACCAGATCATCTCGTCCGTAGCTTTTAATCCGTATTGCGCGATCAGTGTGGGCAGGTCGACCAGATCATGGTCCTCTAACCCCACCAGCTTTTTATAGCCCCGCAGAACACGACCCCCTAGCGACATGTAGCCGTATATTTTTCGAGCAACAGCGCCCGAAACTTCGCGGCCTTTGCGTAATTGTTCCCAGCCGTTAACCGCCTCAGAAAGCTTTTCGTTAATAGACCGATGGCCACGGTAGTTAAACAAGTAGCCGCTGGACTTCAGGTCGCGTGCCACGGGTTGCAGCAGGTAACCGGCTTGCGACAGTATGAGCCAGGATCCTTCGGTCATATCCACCGCGTTAATGGTACTTATCCGTGTGACGCGGCCCTGCTCGGCCCTAGGCTCGTAGCTCTTAGGGAATCGACTGGCAATGCGACGAACGACACCTTCGGCGAGGGTATGGACCGCTTGAGGGATGCGATAAGATTGAGACAGGGTTTCGGAGCCGCCCGGCAGGTTGATGAAGTGATCGACATCGGCGCCCGCCCAGCGGTAGATGGCTTGATCATCGTCTCCCGCGCAATACATTCGCTTAGACTTTTTATCAATAGCGTGCGCCAGCTCCCATTGCAATGGGCTGAGATCTTGCGCTTCATCTAAGAAGCACAGGTCAAACTCCGGGCAGAACCGCTCAGCGTCATCAACAAACGCGACTAACATGTCGGTAAAGTCGTACAACCCCAGGCTTTCTTTGTACTCACGCAAACACTTGTCAACGTACTGAACAGTGGACCAATCGGTTTCAATGCTGCTCTGATTGTACTGCGAACGTAGGGGAACTTTGCGCAAGCGGGACAGGTTAATAAGACCCAGGATGGGGTCGTTGCTTGCCACCATTGACGGCACGTCCTCGTCAAAGTTGCCGGCTTTTGTTCCGCCTAGTGTGACTCCGATGGCTTTGCTCAGCTCGCGGAAATGCGCTTCTTGCATAACTTGTTCAGACCGGATGTCGGTCATGTTTAGTGCAAGAGAGTGCAATGTTCGGAAGTGGATCAGATCGTTCTTGGCGTCAAGCCCGAACCGCTCAGCGGCCCGTTCTTTTGCCTCGGTGGCGGCCTTCTTGGTGAAAGCGAGGAAAGCAATTCGTTGGGGAGGTATACCAGAGGACAAAGCCTCGTCGACCATGTTGAGCAACGTGGTCGTCTTGCCTGTGCCAGGCGGACCGAATATCCTAAACATCGGATGCCACCCCCTTGCGGTAGATCTGCTGAACCCGCTGCTTAGAAATGTTAAACCATTTCGCCACAGCCGTTAGAGTCATTTTCTGCTCGTCTATCATGCGCACAATCTCCTTGTTGCGCTTGCTCTTAAAAAGGTCAATTGCCATCAGAAAGGGGCCTTGTGCTGAGAACCGAAGTCCGGTGTAGTTATTTCCAGATCAGCTAAATCAAACGACGGTATCTGCCATACTCGGATAGAGCGGTTCTTTATTTTTAATACGGTGCTGCAACCGTTAATGTCGCGCAAACGCTGCGCGATGCGATGCGATTTGTACTCGAAGAACTTATTCTTCTTCAAAAAGTTCTCGAAGTCTCGCAACCGAAAGTAGGTGATCTTGCCTTCTTCTTCGGTCCACGGCCTGCGCAACAAGATCTCTTCTTTGTCTTGCGCAACTTGCATGTGACGACAAAATTCTTCCAAATAGTCGTAGAACTGACCACTGATGCTTGCATCTACAGCCACTTCAATGATGGCACTCTCGTTGTCACGCATTTCAATCAGCAGGGTGCTTATGCGGCCTTCCCACTGGGGCTTAGCTACTGAGCGCGGCATGAAGTTAAGCTGCTCCATACACGCCTTCTGAAACGTCATCTGATTCATCAGGGCTTCGGTGTCCATCTCTAATGGCTCGCCATTGACGTCCATAAACCAAATAGGCGGGGTAGAATTATACTTACGCAGGTTGGCGATAGATGCGCCTGCTATAGCGGCACCGATGCCGAACTTACGGGTACGGCACAGCTCTTTGTTGCAGTGCGCGTTGATAGGAGAGTCAGAGCATTTGTACGCATAGTCTTTGCGCTCAAGCTGCTTAGCAACCGTGTTAACTTCGCTGAGCGGCAATGGAGGCGAGATGTATTCCATGTTGTACTGTAGTATTTCCGATTTCCAGTCGTCCGGGTAAGCTTTGCGCAGATAAACACCGATGTTAAACAAGCCGTTGTTTCTGCCGCCTTCGCTTATTCCGTCTTTGCACAGAATCTGCAAACAAGGCGGACCGTCTTGCAGACGTTTAGTTTCATTGCTGCCCACTACTTGCAGCTTAACCACCTGCTCGGGTGTTTGTGCATGCTTGGTATGTAACTCAATAAACTCTTCGATGGTGGCCGAAGTGCCGTCGTCTAAAAACGCATACCGCAGCCCGTCTTCGTGATTGTAGTACGGCAGGTTCAAGAAGTTGCCGACGTCGCCCCGGTCCAGATGCAGCTTTATCTGCTTAGGGAATATCTCGCTTTCACCGTAGCCCAGTGCAGCGGCCATAGCTTGAAGAGATTTCTGCATGTCTTTTGCAGGGGTCCACTCGGTAGTAAAAAGAAAACAATGTGCCCCGCCTGACTTTGAGCGGCACACGACCAGTGGCAACTTAAGCCGCCTGACTTTGTCAATCAGCAGCTTATGGTCTAGAGGGTACTGATCGATGTCTATACAGCCCCACTTGCAGCTGTTGTCTTCATTAATAGGTATGATCCCAAGACCGTTTCCGGACCCGGATAAATGATTGGCCCACAGGGCTTCTGTTTGCGGCTCGCGAATAACGCCGGCCTTACCTTGGGCTTTACCGTTCGCGCCTGTTTTCTCTATCTTAAAGTAACCGTGTGCTTCCTGAAGGCCTTCAAAGATGGCCATGAACTGTTGTAAATTTGACATTTCCTGTCCCCATACGGAAAGATAGGCGGAGCATGATGCTCCGCCAGTACGCTAACTTAAAATGGGATGTTGTGGTTAGAGCCGTCGTCATCCGTATGCTTAACAACGACATCGCCGCTTGTGATGCTCTCTGCGAAAGTCTTAGCGCGACCATAAAGGCCTGCGTCTGAGATAGGGCCTTCAACAGACATCTCCCAACCGTGCCAAGAACCTTTAGAGTTTTCCTCTGAGATAGTCTTAAGATGGTAGACGTGAGAGAAACGCGGCGGCGTAAACGGACCTTTCGATCCCATCATGCTGCGTGACGCCATCATGCTGTTCCACTTACGCGACTTCTTAAGCTGCGTGGACTTCATTGAAATAAGCGCTGTCTCAAACCCACCGTCGTCGCTCATCAGTACGACAAAGTGCTGATGCGTTTCTTCAATGTACTCGCCGCTGCCGTCAATGACGTAGTCCTTGTTGTCTTCAGTAGAACGCTGAACCTGGGGACGAATGTCGCCTGGCTCGTAAATTGCTACCGGTGCGCCGCTGCCGCTGCCGCGAGGCGCCCACTGAATAAAGCGACGCTGATATGCGCATGGGATAACACGCACGCCCAGCTTACCTTTGTACACCATACCGGTAACGGTATTGTAGATGTCGCCTTTACGAGCTTCTTCGTTTTCGTCTAAAATAGGATCATTACCAGACAAAACTTTCAAGAATGGAAGCGCAAGGTCATCTTGGCCCATGTTCTCCATGCCGCGACCCGCGTCCGCTTCAAACATAGATGGATCAAATAAGACGATGTCGGAGTTTGTTGCTTCTACTACTTCTTTAGATATTGCCATTTTACTTGCCTCTCTTAATAACTGCACGTTGACCAACCCAAGCTCCAAATAATTCCATTGGAAAATCCTCTCCCGCTTCACAACGCTCTTTCACAAATGCGCGTAAAGTCTGAGGATGGACTTCGGTTTTCTGTTCGGGGATAAACCCTTGTTGTTCTGCAAAAGCTGAGAACGAGCTTGCACGATCATCTTCCCCGCGACCAAATTGGCACACGACAGTATTCTTAATGATGTCGTCGTAACCTTTGTCGCGCAGCCAGTTGTAGGCATCAGGACGATTCTTAACTAAAATAGACGCGCCATACGTTTGCTTTACCTGTACAGTTGAGCCGTCGTCTAGCGAGAAGGATGAAATACCCATCTCAGCCAGCATTGCGGGCATCTCTTCATCGGTAAGCTTCTGTAAGTCTTTCTTGCATGTCTTGAGAGATTCCTCAAGCTTTTCAACGGTTGCTTCGGTGTCTCGAATTAAGCGCGCTAATCCTGCTACTGAAGTAAGTCCGTTCTGGTCGATCTTTTCGACAGATGTAGCCTGATTCTCTTCAAAATCCTGCTCCATCATTCTGGCGAGGTCGTCATTCATATTACTCTCCTTCGTGGTTAAAGGCACCGTCTGGGCCTTGACAAAGCTAGATATTATCTTATATCCTGTTCATGTCAAGCGGTTTTAAAAAAAAGAGGAACGGCATGTTAAATTATATCTACGAAACTAACCCTTACGAGCACCAGCGGGTCGCTTTAGAAGAGTCGTGGTCTGCGGAGTATTACGCGCTATTCATGGAGATGGGCACGGGCAAGACAAAAGTGGCTATCGATACAATGGGGGTGCTGTACGAAGCTGGTAAACTCAAAGCGGCTTTGATTATAGCCCCCAAGGGCGTATACGACAACTGGGTTAGAGGTGAGATACCAATACACCTACCAAAACGCATCCCTAGGAAGGTCTGTCGGTGGATACCGTCCAAGACTAAACGCTTTGAGACGGAGCTGACAGACTTTATATTAGACAAGACACTGGGGCTTAAGCTGTTTGTAATGAATGTAGAAGCGTTCTCCACGTCTCGCGGATCTGACGCCGCCATCGCGTTTCTGCATCAGAATCCGGACAATATGGTGCTAGTAGATGAGTCGACCACTATTAAAAACCGGAAGGCTGCGCGCACTCGAAACATCATGGCGCTTCAGCAGCATTCTAAGTACCGCCGCATATTGACAGGGTCACCTATCACCAAGAGCCCTATGGACCTGTTCAGTCAGTGCAACTTCCTGGGCGAGAAGTCGCTGGGTCAAAACAGCTACTACGCTTTTCAAGCACGGTATGCAAATGTTCAACGACGTACCATGGGCCACCGCAGTTTTCAGTCTATAGTAGGCTATCAGCGATTGGACGAATTATCGGACAAGCTAGAAGTGTTTAGCAACCGTGTGTTAAAAGCGGACTGCCTAGACCTGCCTGCAAAAGTGTACGTCCGACGCGACGTAGAACTTACGACAGAGCAGGCTACTTTGTACAAGCAAATGCAAAAGTTGGCATTGGCTAAGCTGGACAGCGGGGAGTTGGCAACCACCGCCAGCGTACTTACGCAGATCATGCGACTACAGCAGATATGCTGTGGGCACTTGCAGCCGGACGATGGCACGGTACAGTCGCTGGACAACAACCGGCTGGATGAGCTGTTGGGGTTGACAGATGAGTTGCAGGGAAAGGCCATCTTATGGGCTACGTACACACACGACATCCTGGCGATTGGCGCAGAACTTGGCGCCCGTTTTGGCGCTGATTCGGTGGCCACGTACTACGGCGCCACACCCCAGGACGAACGACAGGAAATTGTCAATCGGTTTCAAGATCCGGAAGATCCGTTGCGATTTTTTGTAGGGCAACCTAGGACAGGGGGCTACGGCATTACGCTGACGCAGGCCAATACGGTGATCTACTACAGCAACAGCTATGACCTTGAGATTAGACTACAGTCGGAGGATCGGGCGCATCGGATCGGGCAGACGAACAAAGTGACCTATATCGATCTGGTGTCACCGGGTACGGTAGATGAGAAAATCCTCCAAGCCCTGCGCACTAAAAACAATATAGCGGGCGAGGTCTTAAAGGAGGATGTCCGGGGATGGTTGTGTAGCTAATAGCTACACGGTGTACACTGTACGCCTTTTCTGTGCCGTGGTTCCAGGCTCGTGCCCCCCGAGGCAGTCTTGTATTTCTTCGCGGGTCACGGTCCTTCGACCCACTTCGCCATAAGTCTTAGATCGATCCACTACTGTCAGGAATGACCGTGAGCGCCAACCATGCTCGTGCGCGTAAGCATCAGCGCCCGCCATTTGGTTCCACGACTCTACCATGCACGTGCCCAGCTCTTTGCTAACGGATCGGTGGTGGATATGGCCAATATCAATGTAATGGTAAATGGTCTCGCCAAAATCCTGCGCGTAATCCGTCGCCATCACATCCGCCAACTTCACCGGCTTACATTTGTCCGAGTGATGAACCATCACAAGCGTGTTTCCCATCCGATACGGTATGAACACGTTACTGTTCTCAAGGATCGTGATGCGTGGGTTGTTCTCGTACAGCATAGACAGCCACATCTGACTCATGTGATCTAGCACGCGGCTGTGATTGCCTTGGTTAATAATCACGTCGACGTATTTGAATTTCTGTGCGCACCGCTCAATGATGTACCGGTATATTCTCCCGTAAACGTGAGCCATACGATATAGGCGGCCGTCTGTGTCGAGAGCGTGGCCACTGTGTGCCGTCGTACCACTCATGTTGTCGTAGTGTGCGAAATCCCCGAGGTCATTAATAACACATCGTTCGCAAGCGGGGGTGCGTGTTACCAAGCGGTCTATCGCTAGACACAATTCCTTTTCGGCTATCTCCAGGTTGAAGTCTTGGCCTACTTCGGCGGCATAAGCGATCATACCAATGTGCGCGTCACCGATTTGGAACCACGGAATTATGTCCGTTTCTAATCCGTTTTCGACGTATTCTTGTTGAACCAGCTCCGGAAGGGGCTCAACAAAAGCCGTTATAGCCGCTTTTACCACATCGATGTCGCGGTCCAATTCGGTCTTGGCCCAGTATTGAAAGACCTGTCCATCCTTGACTTGTATGGTGGCCTTCGTTGCTGTCATGCCTTTAGGCATGGGTACGTTCAGTCCGATGTCTGGGTGGTAGAACCGAGCGTGGGCTTTCTTTTTCAGGTTATGGAGGTGTTCGTTTATGGTTGTTTTGCTGAGCCCCAGTTCTGTCGCTATGGCTCGTTCAGAAAGGCTTTTGCGTTTAAGTCGAAGAACTTCACCTTGACGACTGGTCAGTTCCATCTCGTCGAATATCTCGTTGCTCCAATCCCACATTTTAATACCCTGAGTATGAATTAAGAGGCTACCAGTCGATTCCCATCGAGTCGGGCTCGGGCTTAGCGGAGGCCCGTTGCAGAAGGAGCACCTCCCATTGCGGTTGAACAGGACTATTCTACCACTATTTTACAGGCAAAAAAAAGCCCCGAAATAATCGAGGCTTTTACCATTTCTCCTTGTCGGCCCAGTAGGCCGCTGACATTTTACCTTTGGATATGTTCTTTCCGTGGCGCGCTTTAAACGAAGCACGTTTCTTCTTCATAGCGTCGGACTCGCCCGACTTGGGCTTGCCAGCGGTACTAGCGCCTTGCTCTCCAAATCGAATTGTTTTTACTTTGTCGCCTTGCTTTGCCACAACGACGTGTGACTTGGTAGCGTGATCTGGAGTGCGCTTGGGTTTATTAAATCCAGATACGCCCGCTCGTGCAAGCCGGGGGTCTTTCTTTTTTTCTGCCATAATACCTACCAGCCTTTCTTTGCAATTAACGTTAGTCTCGTTTGTTCCAAAGTTCAAACAACGCCCGGACCTTGTCTTTTAGGCTTGCGACGTCTGCGTGCATCTTGGCCAGCACAATAACCAGTGTTATCAGTGCAAGCATTATGGGCGTCAGCACGCCCAGAGTGTCTAATACTTCCATCATGTTCCTCTACCCGCCTTGGTTACCAAAATGAGCTTTCTCGGCGCGACCCACAAGGTCCACGAAGTCGTTGACGCGACTTGACAAAGCTTCTTGCTGCGCCTGAGAGTACGTGTCGGTCAAATAACTTCGGTATGACCCTAACGGTTGGCCGCCTCCTCCAGAAGGGCCTTGGTTCATCTCTGAAAACAACCCACCAACACCCTGCATGGGCGGAGGGCCCATTGAACCTGGACCCATTGTTCCTATGTTGGAAAAATCAGTGGGTGCTTGCGGACCCATGCCAGCTCCTTTTTCCGCTAGACTTCCCGGTCCGTTTACGAAATTAGGAACTATACTCTCTTGCCCCATACTCGTCGGAGAGCTCATTGAACCCGGACCCATTGTGCCGTAGTTGGAAAAATCAGTGGGTGCTTGCGGACCCATGATGGCTCCTTTTTCCGCTAGACTTCCCGGTCCATTTACGAAATTAGGCTCTATATTCTCTTGACCCATACCCGTCGGAGGCGCCATACCCTGCCCGCCCATTTGCTGCTGAAAAGCGGGGGCCATTTGAGGTGAAGCGAGACTGGATATTCCGCCACCCAGGCGTTGCATTTGGGTTCTCATCGGGTTGGCATAAGGTGACGACAGTGCGCCACCCGTTGCCATGTATTGAACAGGTGTGTTATTTGTGTAAGGCATTATGCGTTCCCCATTAAGCTGCCGATACCGAGAAGATCGCGGTCCTCGGGAAATAAAGCTGCGTAGCGTTCCCGGTCCACGGGTCCGGATGATGAGATAGGCGGCGGAGCGGCCTGGGGTGGTGGCGCCATTTGTTGCGGAGCCTGCGGCGGTGGGGCTACGGGCCGTGGTGCTTGGACCCTAGGCTGACTTTGGGCGTTTAAGCCAGCCGCCTGTTGTGCGGCCCTACGCTGCTGCTGCAACCTAAAGTCTTCTTTAGCGCCCGGCACTACAGCGATGTCCGGAGAGATTTGACCTTCTTCTTCAGGTCGCGTTTCACGGCCCACGGCTGGAATCAATCTTCTTGGGACGGCAAAGCCTAGTTCTGACAACATGTCCACTACCCGCTGCCCAATGGCCAGCTTCTCTCTTTCGGTCCTGCCCTCTCTGAGCATGGCGGCCAAGAGTTGTGGGTTTGACATTATTTCGGCCATAACGTCTGTCTTCATAGACGAAGGCAGTTTCGCAAACACATCCCTCATGAGACGAGAACCGGCGGAGCCTGCAATAAGCCCGGAGCCCGATCCGCCCGTAAGTTGGGAAACTTTGGCGCCTAAGTTTGAACCGGATATCCTAAGATACATGTCCAAAAGTGGACCGGCCTTGTCGATCAACGGGCCTATCTCCCCACTGGCTTCGCCGGCTTCGTACTTAATCATTTCTGTCAGCGTCTTTTTCAAGTTGTTTTCTTCAGACTTGGTTATAAGGCCTTTTTCCAGCATCCATCGCATAGGCGTCGTATCAGCAGACATTGCCGCCGGTACTTTTTCAAACAAAGCAGAATACGTGGCAGAAGGGCTCATGGTGCGACTAGTGCCGCCACCGTACGTAAAGCCCCATTCCAGGATGGACTGCTGTAGACCCTTCATGGCGGATTCTTTGATGTCTTCCGGAGCGTTGTTCACTACATCAAACAGTCTGTTCAAAGACTTCAGCGGCGTTTTATGTCCTTTCGACATGATAGACGCGATCACTTGCGTAGGGCTTTCGTTGGTGTCGACCAACAAGTTTTTGAAGTTAATCTCGTTTTTGACTTTTTTGTTGATAACACTGTTCTCATTGGTAACCAACGAGACCGTGTTTGCTGCGCTGGCAGCGTCCGCTAAATCGTCAGACAAGCCCGGGATCTTTTCCAAGATAAGGGCGTTACGCTCGCGCCAGTCCGCCAACTTTTTAGGAGAAACTTGACCGGTTTCCGTGTCAAAAATAGAAGCGGCGGCGTTACGGACCATTTTATCGGTAATGTCCGCCAACGAGCCTACGGTTTCTTCCGCATCCGCCAAGTTTTGTTCCACAAGGAAAGTTCCCACTTCGTGGATGTCGGCCAATCGCAAATAGGTGGGGTTTGAACCGCCCTGAAACAGTTTATCCATAATAAGCTCAGGAGAAACGCGGTCTGCACCTGTTTTGTCCTTGAGCGACGTTTTACCAACAAAAGCGCGAGTAAATACGTCATTCAGGGCTTTGGAATAGGACCGTGCGACGGTGTAGGCCGAATCTTTGCCTACGGCACCATCTATGTCGTCCAGTAAAGCGTCCGCCATTGCAAAAGCTACTCCGGCAGCGGGGGCATCCCCAGTAGCGCGTAGCTTGCGGCCCATAGCTAAAGCATTGCTGCGCATGTCTATGAGTTCGGTTACGCTGGTTTCAAGGGGGATGTCTTTGCCGGGAAATTGCTGCACAATCTCTTCGCTTGGAGCATCCCCTGCGTCAAGTCCGTTGTCCACCGCAGTGTCTACGGGCTCGGACACTCTTTTCATGAAGTCTTTTAAGGCCTTCAGCTGACTGGTAACGTCTTCCCGAGCTTCCTTTGTTTGAGGTAATTTTTCGTCCCAAACCTGCATAAAGCGAGGGCTGTCCAGCGACAAGGAATTGTTGGTCACGGCATCGTACAGTTTTTTCTCTTTAGCACGAGCTTGCGTTAAACTGCTGTCGATGACGGTAGACAAAGATCGCGACAGGTCCATCGCACCTTCAGCGGTGTCCCCGCGAACACGAGTAAAAGCCGATAAAACGTTGTCTGTTGCAGAGGTGAGTTTGGTTTCCAAGTTTGATTCAAAGACACTGTTCATTATTGAGCCGGCTTCTTGAAGAGCTTTTTGGTCGTCGGTATTAATTAACGAGAAAACCATGACCTCCAAAGCGTCCAGCATTTGATTTGCGGCTTGAGTACGGTTCTCGCCCAACGAGTTGCCTAGCTGGTCCAGTGCGTTTTCGATACCCAGAAGGGTAGGGCTGCCGGTTTTTAACCCGGAAGTAATCTGTATTTTCTCCTGCGTGACCGGATCAATAAAGCTTTTATTATCAGACAATGCTTTGATAAGAGCGGGGATGTCTTCTTTGTTCTGCTCCAGCAGCGTGTAGATTTTGTTAACCGCCTTCTTTTTACGCGCATTCTGAATAGGAGACATCACGGCCTCCATGCCGCCCTGCGTAAAGGTGTCCTTCTGGCTTTTAAACACCTCGGTTATGGACCCCAGGCGAGTAGCAACCGCAGCTACAGGGTTGGTAAAAGCAACTGCGGCCACACTTCCCCCCATTTCACCCGCCATCCGTGCGCGCCAGTCTCCTGGGGCCATTCCTTCCGAAAGCGCCGCACCGGCCGTGGCACCTGCTCCGAGTAAAGTTTCTACTAACACCGTGGCGCCAGGAGCTTTTCGCGCTTCCGCGCCCGTTCGAGCTAAAGCTTTCTCTGAACCCGCCAGCAATCGCTGCAACATAGGGTCTTTCTTCATCGCCGCTTGTGCTTGTTGCGTAGGCGTTAAAGCTTGGTAGGAGGCTTTTTCGGCAGCGGTCATTGGGCCGACTCGGGTTGCCGCAAGCCTGTTTGCGGCGATGTTTTTTAGGTAAGCTGACGCCCCCATTTCGGCTTTTAAATAATTTGATCCCATCATAAAAGGGAGTGGGAGCCACGCCAGGGCTCCAGCCGCTGTCTTACCTGCTTCGTATTCCGCTCGATACGATGGCAAGATAGGTACTTCGGGACTAAAGATAGCTTCCTGCGCGTCGCCCCCCATTTCTTGTCCAAACATAAAACCCATCAAACCGCCTATCGTGCCGAGGACGGGAAGGGCTATCTTCGCGCCCACCGAGACAGGGTTTGAAGGGGCGATAGCTTGCTGTGCCGCCATGCCCACGTTCCAGCCTACGGCCGCGCCCGCTAAGGCGCCGGTTTGCGTTACAGCGTCCCGCTTAAATCCTTCTAAAAATGTTCCGCGTTGTATGGGTTTCCCATTGGGGTCCACGGCGAATAACTCGATAATATCGTCCGAGCTTAAGCGCCGGAGGTTTGGCGACAGGTCTCGTTGGTTTTCCAACATGTCAAAGATAGGCGCTGTGCCGTCCCGAAGGCCTTCAAACGTTATCAGGCCTGGATTCGATGCTTCCGCTTCCATGGCCAATTGCTGGGCGAATAGATCCACCGCAGGAATTTTACGGTCGGCAGGGACACCTTCTTGTGTTCCTTCCAACATTTTTAGAAAGCTCTCAAACTGAGGCTTATCGAAAACAATTTGTGGTAAATCAATGGGCTTGAGTACGCCTACCGAATCGGCAGGCGTTACGGGTGTAGGAGAAGCTACCGGAGATGGGGCGCCAACTCCGGGTTGCGCTGCACCGACAACGGGTTCAGCGGGTTCAGTTGCAAAAGGATCTAACGTTTCAATGCCTTGTACTGTCATCGCTGCGTTCCTCCGGTATTGAGCCGGTTGGCGTCTTGTAAAAACCGCTCCGACTTGGTCATCGTGGGCGCGTTACTTTCGGTTGAGATGGTGTCGCCTCGGGCAGTCAACGCATCTTCGAATATGGTTATAGCGGCCGTGTATTCCCCCAGTAACCCCTCCAAAGATCCGTGCAGCGTCCTCGCGGCCGTAACCTGCTCGGGTTTATACTGCTTGGGGTTATTTAAAATATCCGTGGCCCCCATGTAAGCGCCGCTTATTTCGTTTCGAGACGCTATAAGCTGTGCTAAAGCCTCTTGGTCGCTATTAAAGGTACTGCCTTTAAAATTATCGACCGATTTTTCCAGCATGCCTATGTCGGAAACAAATACTCTTCCGTCTATGCCGCCACGGGCGAGCAACAATGTTTGGCGCGCCAACGAGTCTAGCTGTTTAGACGCCTTTGCCACCATTGCGCCTTCTTCGCCTGCAACACCTTTATATATTCCCAGCTCCCCCAGTACGCCCATAAGAGAGTTCATGCCTCGCATGATGCCTGACTTAAAGCCTACGCCCTTCGTAAGGTCTACGCCGCCAACAATGGTAGTAGCGTCGCCTTTAAAGGCTTCAAAGTTCACGGTACCGTCTTCGTTAAATCTCTCCGCACCGACAACGGTTTCTATCTTTTGCTGCGGTCTACGGATGGCGTCAGCCGCCGCCCATTTAGCCGGTAACTTGCCTCCTGGCTGAGATTCATAGGAGCCTGTTTGAGCATTGAACACCTGCTTAGGTGCTGTAAACTGATTCAACGCCAGTTCAACGGTTAACGCTTCGTCTTCTGTCAGGGTTCCTTCTTCGTAGCCTTTCAAAAGCTTGCCGTTATTGAGGATAGCCAGCACGTCGTTTCCAAACGCCACTCCTTCCGGTTTAGCAAACGCAATCGGCATTGTGCCGCCTTTAACGTAATTGCTGCCCACAAGCTGCGCCAAACGCTCTTTTCCGTCAGGGGTGGAAACATCTACCGTAACAACGTCGTTCGGATTACCCGTGTTAACGAGGTTAACAAGGCTCGGCGTCGACGATTCCACGCTTGCAGCGTCTTTTGACAGTACAAACCCTTTTTTCAGTAGTTGGCGGATTTGATCCGGTCCGTCGGGGCTGTTGGCATACACACTTTTAACGTTTGTAGGGCTACCCGGGTCAATAAAAGACATTATGACAGGTGTTTTTGGCTCTGATCCGGTAGAAGAGCTGAACGAAACGTCTGTAAGGCCCTTCTGGAAGGCTTCTAGTTCCGCCGCAGTGAAGGACCCTGTTTTCGACACACTTTTTCCGTTGGCGTCTTTCCCCTTGACCGTGAACATTTGCGCCAGAGTCAGGTTGGAAGGCTTATCCACCTTGTCGGGCTTAGTGAGGTACTGGCCCTGCGCCGCATATTCATCGACTAAGCTTTTACCGTTCTTGCTGTTAATGTCTACCTGTGCAATAACTTTTCCATCTGCACCGTAAATAGGCTTGTAACTCGGTTCTATCGTACCTTCAGGGGCCTGTGTGGTGTAATTCCCCTCAGCCATCATGGCGCGGTAATCGGCTACGCCTTTTGGGGTGGATGTGTCAAACTCCACCATTGCGCCCGAGGCCTTGTTGTATACAGGCACGTAGTCAGGTTTAACCAGTGCAGTAGCCTCTTTTGGTTCCGCGGTGGTGTAACCCTGGCGGCGAAGCTCTTCGGCCCGTTTTTGGCCCTCAACGCTGTTCGTAACAACGGTTTCGGACTTTCCTTCTGGGCTGTAGTACAGCTCTGTTTTTTCTTCGCGTACAGGCGCCGGTGTTTTGCCCAGCAGGGAACCGAACTGGCTCTGAGCCGCTTGCGCCGCCGCCATGTTCATCTGACGCTTCTCGGCGGCTTGACCTTGCTTAAACTCACTTAATCCCGCCGCACGCTGTCCAATATTGCCTATTACAGGTGAAAAAGATTGCGCCAAGCGCTCTCCCGTGGACATATTGCCTTCTTTACGGCCAGCAAAACTAAGCGCGCCCTGGGCGATGTCAAACAGGATACCCGCTTTGGTCATCCGTGTTTGTTCTTCTAACGCAGCCTCTTGCTGGCGGGGATCAACTAGTTGGCCGTAAAACGCTTGATTTTGGCCGTATAACTCTTGTAGCCGTGGATCCGCCGCGTAAGGCGCGTTTGCCTGCCCTGCTGTTTCACCGCCATTCTCAAAGTATTGCACGGGGCCGCCCGCACTAAAATATTGCACCGCGCCCCCTCGGTTAAAATTTACAGGAGCGGGCCCTCCCATGGGAGGCATCATTGCGTCGGGCGCAGGCCCAGCCGCGCCGACCGTGGACATAATGCCCTCGGCCATCGGACCTTCGATAGGAGTGTCCATAATGGCTGGCGCTAAACCGCCAATACCTTCGTCAACACCGCTTGCTTCCGCTTCGGCCAACATCAAAGTGGGTTGTACTAGTGCCAACACGGACTCAGGCGTCTGCTGAGCATCCTCCGGGCCTACTAGACCCGCAAGCTCTTCGTACCGGCCTGCCATCGGAAGGCTGTTGCCTCGAATGCCGTCAATAACGGCGGCGTAGTCGCCCTCGTTTTCCATGCCCCCCAAAGACTGAGCGTAACCGCCCAGAAGTTGTTCCATCATTGCGGGGTCCATTTGTTCTTGCGCCATGCGCGCAGCTTCCGCTTCGATGTCTTGAGGGGGCATCATTGGGGCAGGCATTGGAGGTGGCATTGCACCTTGATCCATTGGCATTGCACCTTGATCCATTGGCATTGGAGCCATACCGCCGTCTTGCATATAAACTGGTCCGCCGTTACGAAACATCTGTCGACCCATTACATCTCTGTTCATTACCTTGACCTCAATTTGTTAGAATAATCCAGCTTGTTTTGCACCGCCGGCTGCCGCTAAGATGCCGGTGCCTAAGCCTAAGATAGCTTCAGTATTAGAAGCGCCTCCGCCTGTTTTCTGCGACATAGTCTGCGAAGAAGACGGCGCGCCTTGGTAAATATCAGACAAGAACGCCAAGTCGGCGTAACTCTTGTTTGCGGCTTCCAATTTGTTCTGTCGCTCGGCTTCCAGCTCCGCTTGCTGCTGACCTTGTAACTGTTTGCCCATGTTCCATGCAAACTGCGCGTCGCCTTGCTGTAGCGCTTGGGTCTGACCCGCCAATCCAGCCTGTTGAGTACCTATGTCGGCTAAGGAACGACCCTGCTCTAAGTTGAGCTGACCGTAATCTGTGCCTAGTGTACCAATACCTTGCCCTAAACTGCCAATAAGTTCTGCACCGCTGAGGCCTAATTGACCTCCGGCTTGAGAGCCTTGTATGCCCATCTGCGCCTGGCTTTGACCTAATTGACCCGATTGCTGAGCTAATTGAGCCGCCAACTGCTCCGTAGAAATACCCATCTGAGCGGCTCTTGCCGCAAGATCGGCTTGCTGGCCCACGGCTTGTAAGCCTTGCGCGCCTTGCTGCATACTCAGTTGTCCGGCTAACTGAGCCGCACTCATTCCGGTTTGAGCCGCTAACTGCTGCAAACTCACGCCTTGTTGCGCCAGAGCCTGTGCATTTGCCGACGCCATTTGCTCGCCACTGAGACCCATTTGACCGGCCATTTGAGCGCCAGACATTCCCAATTGAGCGGCTTGCTGGGCGTTTTGTTGCTGAATTTGCGCGGCAGACATACCGATTTGACCCGAACTGATCGCGCCTTGCTGAGCAAGCTGTTCCGCAGAAAGTTGTTGCTGAGAGGCTTGATTGTAAGCGGACATACCCAATTGACCCTGCTGCTGAGCAGTTTGTGCCGCCAATTGTTCGCTACTGAGACCCAGTTGGCCCGCAGACTGTGCCGCTGAAATACCTGCACCTGCTCCTTGAGCGCCCAGTGATCCGGTAAGTTGAGCCGCTTGTTGTTTACGGGCTTGCTGCTGCTCGTAGGCTTGTTGTGCTTGCTGCGAAGCGGTTTGGTAGCCGGCTTGTCGCATTCCTGCGGCGGTACGGCCTTGCTGCTCCAATATATTACGAGACAATTCTTGCTCAGCAACCGCCTGCCTAGAACCACCAAACGCACCTGCGCTAACGGCTTGGGCGCCCTGCTGTTGTTGTTGGATATCGCCTGCGCGTCGAACATCTGCCAAAGCTTGCTGCACTGCGGCATCTTCGTACTGGTTCATGTAAGCGCCGGCAGAAGCTGGGTCATACGCACCTGTTGTACCCGCCAACCCGGCAATGCCTTGCTGAGCGGTCTGTGTTCCGAGAGCGCCGGCCTGTTGCAAAGCGGTAGCGGCTTGTTGTGTGATGCCTCGCGCACCTGCAACCGCCTGCCGTGTTTGATCGGCCGCACTCTCGTATGCGCCAATACCGCCGGCACCTGTTTGAGCTGCGGCGGCACGAGCTGCTGCGGTAGATTGAGCTAAACTTGACTGCGTGCCGGATGCTGCTTGTTGAGCGGCGGCACCTGCTTGAGCCAGGTTTTGCTGACCTTGAGCGGCAGCCTGTTGAGCCTCGGCACCCGCAAGAGACGTAATGCCCCGAGCAGCGGCCGTGGATTGACCTAATTGACGTGCAGCCGTGTCGCGAGCGCCTGTTTGTCCCGCGTCTGCGGCGGCTTGACGTGACATCAAAAGCGCCTGACTAACGCCCGCTTGAGATTGTTGCATAACGTCGGGAATAGCTTGTCCCGCAGCCTGCATCTCGGCACTGCCTTGCGCGGCGGCCTGTCGAGCACGCGTTGCGGCGTCGCCCATTCCCTGCGTAGCGGTTTGCGTAGCATCTGCACCATACTGCAAAGAACTGCCGATACCTTTCTGAGCGGCAGTCACTTGAGGGCTAACTGCCGCAATGCCTCGGTCTATGGCGGTCTTGGCGTCCTGCTGAAAGGGTAACGCGCCCTTCATTGTACCGCCGACCGTTTTCTGCCCCGCGCCAATCGCGGTCGCGGAAGACTTTAGGGCGTCCTCATATCCGCCCAGGCCTGCTTCAGCTATGTCTTTCGCATCCAGTTGCAGTTGCGATAATGCCGCCACCATTTGTTGCGGCAAGGGCTGAGGGTTAACCTTGGTATAAATCGGCTCCCCTGTTTCCTCGTCATATCCCGAAAACATGCGGCCTTCAATAAGGTTTTTAGCCGATTCCATTAAAGACAGTTTTTTGGCTTCAATATCCGGCGCTTCGCGTTGTACTACTTCGCTCTGGGTAGTCATTATGTGTTCCTCCCGCGATTCTCAAGGTTTCTCATTACTGCGTACATGTTTTGAATACCTTTTTCATTGTTTCCGTTGCCGAGGCCTTTTACCGCGTCGGTGGTCATAATAAATTCACCGGGCATCAGCATCGCTCTAACGCTGTCCTTGCCAGGCGTTCCCTCGGTAGGGGCAATACCTCCCTCTCGACGTGGGAAGATAGGTCCGCCGTCCGCGAGTCCAACAGGCGCCGTGTAAAAAGGGTTGTCAGAGTAGAGAGTGAAGTCATTGGGCTGTACGGTCGGAGCCGTTACGGTCGGAACCGTGAAATCAATGGCGGTGTAAGGGTCGATTATTTGGCTGTAGTCCGCATAAGAGTCCAACCCAAACGTGTCGTCCACGGCAAGCGGGTCTGGGACCGTGTTGGCGTTTGCGGCCATCGGGGCTTGATACGGCGCGGCGCTGGAATCGGCCAAAGTCTGAGCATCTTGCCGAGGGTTATATACGCCCGTACCAATAGGTGCAGGGGCCTGCCTAGGCACGTTAACCGGGTTGTTAGCCGCATAATTAACCGCGAAGTTTTCCTGAGCGATTCGAGCGGCCTCGGCTTCCTCCGCCGCAATTCGATCAGCCTCAACTTGCGCAGCGGCAATTCGATCAGCCTCAACTTGCGCAGCGGCAATTCGATCAGCCTTGTCTTGGGCAACCTTGGCCGCTTGGTCTTCGGCAGCTTGATCAGCGGCCGCTTGCGCAGCCAGCCGTTCCGAAGCCAGAAGGTCCGCAGCCGCTTGATCCGCAGCCAGTTGGTCGATAGCCGCTTGATCCGCAGCCGCTTGGTCGATAGCCGCTTGGTCGATAGCCGCTTGGTCGATAGCCGCTTGGTCCTTAGCGGCCTTGTCTTTGGCGGCTTGGTCGTCTTTAGCCGCTTGGTCGTCAATGATTTGCTGCTGCTCAAGGCGCTCCTTCTCGGCCTTTTGGTCCGCAATCGCGTCCGCAGCCGCTTTGTCCTCAAGCGCCTTGTCCACCGCCGCTTGGATCTCGGCGGCGCGTCTGTCATTCTCTTGTTGTTCGGCAAGTTTTTCCGACGCAAGCTTGTCGGCCTTTTCTTGTTCTTTCTTTGCGATAGCATCTTGAATCGCTTTAGCGTAGGCAGCTTCTCTGTTAGGGTTTTTATTTTTCTTTTTCTTTTTCGGCGCGGCAGGCTTTGTGGTGTCTACTGCGGGTCGATATCCTGCGGAGCCGGAGACATCTACCTGAGTTTCACCGCCATCGGCAAAATATTGAACCTTACCGCCGCCGGCAAAATATTGAACAGGGCCGCCGCCAGCCATCTGAGCTATTTGTGGTAGCGCAAAAGGTCCGGTAGGCGTGCTAGACATTACGTAATCCGAGTACCGGTTGTAGGGCACAGGTGTTTGTGGGATGGGCTCCCCGGTAATAGGGTCTACGACTAGCGTTTCGGCAGTGTCTGTTGCCGTAGGTACTACGGGTGCAGTCAAATCCGTTGCAATGGTGTCCGTTGCGACAGTATCTGCCGAACCGGGATAGTTTGTTGGAACGGTGCTATTACTGTAGTCGAAAGTCGTGTAATCAGGCAGTTCAATAGTGTACTTCTCCGGGTTGGCGTCAATCAGGTCTTGTCCGGTGATGGCGTTCCCTTCGGAATCTTTCTCGATAATGCCCTCAGGCTCTTCTTCGTCAAATGCGCCTAATGATGCCGCGCCTCCGACTACCGCAGTGGCGGCCAAGACCAACGGGGCAGTCTTTCGGATCATGCCTGGAGACTCTTGCTTAGCGATAGTTTTCGCCCGGTCCCATTGGGTGGGAGTAGCGTCCATGGGGTCAATAGGGTTAGTGCCCCTTTGTAAAACTTGATCCGGTGTCACATCCTTCGGAAAAAACGTTTCGCCGATCTTAGCATCCGCTTTGCCGCCTAGCCGCTCTAGTGTTCCCGCCGTCTCCTCTTTCGGAACGAAACTTCTAAAGAGCTTCGTGTCGCCGTTAAAGGCGCCTTTGGCTGTTTGCGATACTCGGCTAACAGGGTCTTTAAGTGCCTTGCCTACGCCCTCTAATCCGCCTCCGCTCACGCCCACCATGACAGCGCCCGTGGCACCCGACACAAGTGCGCTATTAAGGGCTTCTTTAACAGTACCACCTGTCAGTAGCGTTGCAATGCCACTTCCCATTGCTGCGCCGTAGATAGGGCCCAACGGCGTTGCGGCCAAGGCCAGAGGCAGCGCAATCTTGACCACGGTGCCTAGTACGCCTTTGACATTGTTCCAAGCTTTTTTCCAGCCAGGGCCGAAGCTAAAGAACTCCATCTGGCCCGTTTCAGGGTTAATGTAGTTGCCTTTAGCGCCCACGACATACCGCTCAGGGTCTTGCATACCTTGGTCGCGGAAGGACTGAAAAATCTGTTCTTTTAATTTAGGGTTGTTTTCTATCAGCGCCAGCGGGATGATGATCTCACCCGTCTGAACGTGTGCAATGCTGTCATCTCCGAAGCGTCCGTATCCGGCCATTCTCTGGGCAACGGCCGAGAACTGACCTAAGCCTTGTGTGCCAAACTCTTGCTCCGCTTCGGCTTCTTCTATAGCCTTAACGTCATCCTCTGACATGGCAAAAGCGCCAATTCCACCGGAAGGCACTTCAAGTTCTTCATTCTTTTTCGCTGATTGAGTCATTATCCTGCTCCTCCCGATAGACTTTCTGGCATGGTTACCTGTATGATTGTACTTCTATTCTCCTCTCCAGTCCATTTTGCTCCGCATTCCGGGCAGTTTCCCGCAGGAAAAGTGGCTATCTCAGCCGGAGTATCTACTACGTTTCCGCACCCAACACACTGAACTTCATCAGAACTGGTCGAAGGCTTCCATTTACTGCCGTTAGGCATCGTAATTATGGTTGGTGTATTCATGATATTGTTACCGTGACTTGACCCACGACTCCGGTTGCTTGTGAACCCCTCAGGTACGGCTTATTTGCGACTGTAATGCGCAATTCGTCTCCATATTGGAAGACACCGCCTATGGGTAGGTTGAAGTTATCTGTTTGCAGGTTAGGCAGCGTCAAAGCAGACGCTTGCCACGGTCCCGGATTGTTTACTTGCCGCAAGAACACCGCGAAAGAGCGCACCACTTCTGACATGTACGCTTCGCTGTATTCGCTAGGCGCCGTAGGCAGGTACGGTTGTACTAAGCCCCGGCTCATCGTCGTCCATCCGGCCTAAGCTCTACGCGAGGAGTGCCTAAACGCCACTCCACACCTGTCTCAGCAGAAGAAACTTTCAGTGCAAAAGATCGACCCCGTAACCGTAAGTGGACCTGTTCCGTAAACTGTTCAACAGGGACCGTTGCGGTACGGATAACGGAACTCGGCATGACCTGATTGTACTCAGACCCCGGAAACCGGCGTGTTTCTAGCGTGAAATCAACGGCAGGCGTTGGAGAGGTCGATCCCGTAAAGGTTATATCGGGGATCAGGCGGCTTAGGAGCATAAAGTTGTCTCCCGTACCCATCGACATCTGGCTGCTTTCGATATACGAATTAATTGCCGAAGGCGGGTTAACGCTACCGTCATCTGAGCCAAACTCGTGGTAGTACAGATACCCGTCCAAACTAGCCGAAATAGGGTACTGACCAATCCCGCGATCTAGCCACGCTGTGCGCTCAAGGGTGCCGTAATACCACACCTTTTCTTGATAGTTGTACACAACGTATTTGTCGACGGTGTCAGACGAGGCTGACGGGTAAAACCACCACACTTCAGAGAAAGCAGAGTTAATCCCGCACGTAATCTTCTCCGCTTGGGACTGATTGAAGTCGTTAAACACATACGAGCGGACAGAGCACGGTAACTTCTGTACCTGGCCGCTGTACATGTAAAATTCCTGGTCACCCATCCAAAAAACCATGTCGTCTACCGCAATAGCGGACAAAGGACCGGCAATGGTGATGTTCTCGGAGATAAGTTGGATGCCAAACGTAAAAGGTGGCCCCAGATACTGCATGGCGTGCAAAGATTGGTCTGTGAAAACCAGTATCTGCTGCCGAGTCTCTAGCGCCGTGATGATTTCAGACCCGGTGCCTATCCGAAGATCGCCGGCAGTATTAGTGGCCTGTGCGGCCCAAACAAGCGGGTTTTCCTGGTCAGAAAACCGTATCAAAAGGGGGTCTTGAACCCCTATTTCCGTCTGAGAATCCGTCCCAAACACGATAACGTGTCGGTCACGGTCCGATATCATAACTTGTTTGGCGATGGTGGGTGTAGTGGGGTCCGCACCGGCTAATTGAGACATCTCAACAGCGCGTTCAAAAGGGACTGAGCTGGTGGATTTGTCCCAGTAGTATATTCCGCCGTTTCTGACGTTAATAATAAGGTCTTCGCCAAAATTATCGTGACTCCAGATACGCAGCGTGTCGCCGAGAGCGACGAGCGATGCACCCGAACCCCAAGTGCTGCGAGACCACAATCCGGCGCCCCAGCCTGTTCCGGATACAGTGGTATCTAGGCCGACGGTCGCTTGATACGCCCCTACTACACTGGCTCCGCCATCACCCGTATCCGACGCGTTCGCAATAACGAGCGTAGGGCTGTACTGACCGTCAACTGTGATGGTGTTTAGGCTGGCCACTTCACGGGCAAGAACTTCGTAGGAGTCAACACCGATAACATGCGATATTTGGTACTCTTGGTTGAGCACCTCTGCCGTTACCGTTCCACCCAACGATGCTGCGCCACTAAATGTGACAAAATCAAAGTCATTAGCACCGTGGTCCGTGTCCGTAATGGTCAAGGTCGAAGAGCCGTTGGCCGCAGAAAACGTAACGTCGCCCGCAGCGGTAGTTGCGCGTAACGGGGTGATGTCGTTAAAACCACCACCCTCGTTGATGTAATACTTCAGGTGTGTTCCGACGCCCAGGAAGCTGCTGCCATCCACTGCGACGAAGGGGTGCAGCGCCCGGCAAGTGCCTAAAAAGCTCTGGCCAGAAAACCTCTCCCATCCACCAATTTTCTCGGGTGTCCCAAACCGGAATCTTATCTTGTCGCAGTCGAACCAGCCCCCTTCGTTGGTGTACGAAGTGGTCTCTCTATTTACGCCGGGACGAAACTGTAACTTAGTGAGGGGCATAGGATACCTTATTGTTTCGGTCGTTTCTTCAAAAACCCCGACGGTTGACGGGGCAAGAAGCGTGTTACTGCTTGGCTTTATTTCGCAGGAATGCGAATGTTTCCATTATCTTATAGGCTTTGGCTACGATGGCGTCATCTTTGGGTGTGTCAGTGTAGTTGGCGACGATCGAACAGATCGTCACTACAGATGTAGCCAAGATGTAAATTGTTGAAAAAGGTTCCATGGTGTTCTCC
>Ga0208134_1000085_pt1 | contig 52605 bp, 43 predicted proteins | sample VirMetDEL_Mar_31_FD_184515 | JGI IMG/M metagenome (GOLD analysis project Ga0208134, IMG submission 184515) | Aqueous microbial communities from the Delaware River and Bay under freshwater to marine salinity gradient to study organic matter... | ecosystem: Environmental > Aquatic > Marine >...
GATGACAAAATCGACCTACCAAGTCCTTTTAGTTACTCAACGATAACTGTAAGCGCTTGGGTTTATGTGAATTCAGATACCACCCATGTTAAAACTATTTACGAAGCAAGAGATAGTGGTGCAGATGGTTTTCTTTTTTACGTAGATACCAGCGAAAAAGCTATAATTAGAGCGAATGGTGTACTTGTGAACGGAACAGCTGGTCTAGCGTTAAACAAATGGAATCACTTTTGTTTTACTTATGATAGCTCCAACCCAAGTAGCCAAGGGATTAAATTATATGAAAATGGTGTTTTACTAACTCCAGTATCTGCGACAGGAGGTACTATATCTATAACAGCTAACGCAAGGATAGGTGGTGGAGTCGTTACTACAACGAATTACGCTTTCCCAGGTTATATATGTAACGTAGGTATATGGGATGAAGTACTAACCCAAGCTCAAGTCAAATCTATCATGCACAAAGACTACGCGGCGTTATCCGCTAGCGAGAAGGAGGATTTAGTAAGTTGGTGGAATCTTAGTTCTGATGCGAATGATAACCATGGATCTAATCACGGAACTTTAGCATAATGGCAGCAACAATACAAAATATAGAGTTTCCTAAAAAACCTAGGGCGTTAGACACCTCAGGTAATAACAACCACGGTAAGATATACTCTGGTCGAGCGTTAGAGTTCGATGGGGTTACGGATTACTTCCAGAATAATGGAGGAGCCAGTTTGACTGGGGTTAATAGTTTCGCCAACGGAGTTTCCTGGACTTTTGCTTGTTGGATGTATTTTGACAGCGCTGGAGATGGCGAGGATCACTTTATTGGCCACGACTCGACGACTCAGAATCATCTAACGTTTAATCACTCAAGCAATATACTAAGGTTTAGAGATAATAGCGCGGATTATTATACGTTCTCAAGCACGTCTTTAAACGAGGATACGTGGTATAGAATTGCTATAACCACTGATGGTACAAAGTTAACGGCATATGCTAACGGCATTGTTTATGGAACTATAGAGGCTAATCAAGCTAATGACGATGCGGATGATAACTTCGATAATACCACTATGGAATTTTCAGGTTGGGGGTGCCCTTATACCTCCGAAGGTAATCGAGCAGGGCATTTCATGGGTATGATGTCCGATGGTCAAGTTTGGGATGCTACCTGGTCCGCAGACGATGCCGCCTACGACTTCGCCAACCCAGAATCTTTAGCGTTAAACGCTTCAGGTACAGCTTTAACCGAGAGTAACCTTAAGGTTTGGTACCCGATGCAAGATGGTCATAGAGGCCAGCAATCATATGTTTTAGATGGGGCGAACACTGGGTTAGTTCGTAATATATGGGATGGTACTCAAGGTGATATTACTAATTGGACAGCACTGGGGTCTAATACTATAGCAACTGATAATGGTGCTGTAAAGGTTGCCTATTCAAATGTCAATACAGGGGCAAAAATCGAGCTTAGAGATAGTAAAGACTTAAGTGAAGATTTAACTGTAGGTGCGACATACAAAATTACATTTAAAGCAAAGGCGGAAGGTGGCACCACTATAGACGTTCTTATTAATGGACCCGAGACTTATATTGCCTCAAATATCCCTGATGATCCAACAACTTTCAGTAGCTATGAAGGTTATTTTGTAGCTTCACATGCCACAGATAATTCCATCCGGTTCAATAACATGGGCACAGATGATGTAGTGTGGATTAAAGATATAGCGATATATCCCATCAACAACAAACACCACGCGACAACGGTGTTTTTTGGGGATGAGTCAGTTACTAATGGAACTTTTGAAACAGACACTTCAGGATGGGTTGATATATCCGGCACTACTTTTGAACGCAACACATCGTCACCTATCACTGGTAGCGGAGATTTACATTGGGCTCAATCAGCCACTGACGCGGGTCACACAGGGGTTAGGTGGAACACCGCTATAACTTTTGTAGCAGGAAGAACATACAGGTTAACATATACGTATAGGGTTGTAGGTACACCTGATATTTTCGCAAAAATAAGTGATGATAATTCACCCACAGGTGGAGTTTTACCTGGTTTTACAGAAACAGCGTTAAACGCAACTTCTAACACAGACGTTTCTCATACATTTACAGCTGGCGCTAGTGGTGATTATTACTTTATGTTTAGAACCGAGAACAACCATGCCGCTGAGATATTTGTAGATGATATTAGCCTCAAAGAAGTCGGTGTAGCCTCAGGTTGGACAGACGCAGATCAGCAGTTAGACATCGCACAACCGGCTTTGCAGTCGTATAACGAACTTGCTTGGTTTCCAGGTGTTGATCCAGGTGGTAGCACAGATTACTCGATTAACTGCACCAGTGGCGCTTCCATAGACAATGTGTGGGTAGGTGGAGGTACTGCTAGTGCGTGGATTTTCCCAAACTCTATGGGAGAAGGAGATAAAGGTAGAGTCTTCGATAAAACCTTTTGGCATATTCATCTTATTACTTTATCAGGAGATGCTTGTAAAATCAGGTTTGAGCATGGGCGTGATACTGCGAATCATACAACCACAATAGACAACCACAACATTCAACTTGGTGAGTGGAATCATATTGCTATAACGTATGATAAAAGCTCACCTAGCACTGTGGCAAAAATATACGTTAATGGCGTGTTGCGAGATGCAACTGTAGTGGCTGGATCAGGCACTATTAGTAATGATGCAGCTTCCACACTTTACATAGGAAATACAAGTAGCGGCTCCAAAACGTTTGGCGGTTGCATAACGGAAGCGTCTCTTTGGACTAACACTCTAACAGCGACTGAAGTTTTGGAATTATATAACGAAGGTAAAGCGTTAGATGCTACGCTACATTCTTCATACGTTTCAGCAGCTAGTGACTTAAAGGGTTATTGGAGAAATAACGGTTTGTCTACTTGGACAGATTTATCGGATAACTCGAATAACGGCACTGTAAACAATATAACCGAAACCCTCTTAATCCCACAAGGTGTAGACGGATCTAGATGCTCGCAAGGGTTTATTATGAATAAATCTAGGAATACGAGTAGTTTTAATAAACCTGACGATGGAGACGTTTCTCACGTTCAAAAGTCAACTTCTCCAGTAACCGGCTCAAACGCGATGACGTTATCAGCGTGGATAAAACCAAAGAGAGTGGGTAGCACCTTTGAAGGCTTTGTAACAATGGGTGATCATGCCGCAAACAAATCTTTTTGGATAGGGCTTTTTGGCAATGGTAATTATGGAGGTGGAATAAACGGAGGTAATATAGACACTGGAGACGCAGCTGTAGCTGGCGATTGGGTTCACTTAGCGTTAACGTATGCCGGTGGTAGTAGTGGAGCTTTAATTTTATACAAAAACGGGGTAGCGGATGGAAACACAACTTGTACAGCGGCTATACCTACGAACGACACTGCTTACGTGAGAGTAGGAAGCATAGGAGTAACTGGAGAAGCTAATAACTATCCAGCAACATCTGGTCAGGTTGATGGGGTGTTAATATACAATAAAGCTCTATCCGCTACAGAAGTACTAAGAAATTACAAAGCTACAAAAGGTAGTCACAGAAACTAAATAGAATGGCACATTACGAATTATATGTATGTTTAAGGAAAGCGGATTACGAAGCCGCGGTACCTAGCGTGTTACAACCTAAACTTGGTTGGAATAACTATACGTACGAAGCAGATGGAGAGACTGTAAAGACTACAACGGCTTATACGCCAACTTGGAAAGAAGCTGCGTTTAAAGGCAAGCTAGGAGCTCCTAGAGAGAGTCTAGACGGAAACTTGATTATAGTCAAAGGAGAGTTTAGTTTACGTACAGGAGAGCTATCAGCTATTATAGCTTTAGGTAGCGGACTTGCGTACCCGAATAACTCTGTGTTAACAAAGGCAGAAGCACAAACACTGGTTGCAGGTGAATTGTTCACCGCGGCAGAATAAATAACAGTTTAATTTAATTTAATTTAATTATGGGTAAAAAGAAAAAAGAAAAAGTAATAGACTTGAAGCCAGAGAAGATCTCTGACGAGCAGTTGCAAAAGGTTCAACAGATTATAAACATGATGAACCGAGGTCAAATGGATCTAGGTATTATGGAGACTAGGAAGCATAAACTACTTCATGATATATCCTCAATACAAGAGCAACTAACCGCTATGCAGAGTGAGTTTGAAAAGGAATATGGCACTTACGATATCAATATTCAAGACGGAACTATAAATTACAAGAAAGATGAGCCATCTGATTCGTAAGATCACGATAGGTAAAGACTACAAGAATGACTCCATGCACTATGCCGTAGGGCAAGAAGTGTATGGCGGTCATACTATTTGTGATATATTAGAGGAGGATGATAAGTACTCTATCTATATACGTAAAGATAAAGCGGTTATACCTTGGAAGGATTTTAATAAGAACATGGCTATCTCGGTAGAATACAATCTTGAGTACTGATGGATTCAGTCTACAACTATATTGTTGAGCCTTTAGGTGATAGATATAACAATAGCACGAAAGTTGGAGACAAGGAGTTAATATTAAATACTGAGATATACAATCATCAGTACGTAAACAGAGAGGCGCGGATTTTATCTGTACCTCGAGCTGGAGCTCCTTTAAATCCTCGCACGGGGGATATAGTTACTTTGCACCATAACGTCTTTAGAAGATGGCATGATGTAAAAGGTAAAGAAAGAAACAGTAGATCCTTCCTTGAAGAAGGTAAGTATCTAGTAGAGAGAGATCAAATATACTTATATAAAAGAGAGGGTGGCGATTGGACTTGTCCTAAGGGATATTGTTTTGTTCAACCTCTTCAGTCTATAGATGAATTTGACACTGAAACAGAGAGACCTTTAATTGGTGTTGTCAAGTATACTGATGGTACAGTAGAAGAGGGTGATCTAATTGGTTTTAGACCTAGCAGTGAATTCGAGTTTATTGTAGATGGTCAAAAACTATACAGAGTATTATCTAATTTTATTACAATTAAATATGAACATCAAGGAGACGAAGAAGAGTATAATCCAAGCTGGACAGATAGCAGTTGAGGAGTTAATCAAGGTGGCTAAAGAGGCTATCGTTGATTCAGGTGATGATATCACTGCAGATAGACTCAAGAACGCTGCCGCTACAAAAAAGCTGGCTATCTTCGACGCCTTTGAGATATTAACCAGAATCCAAGAAGAAGAGAATTTGCTTGAGGGTCGAGAGCCTGAGGAAAAGAAAGCTAATGTCTTTAAGGGTTTTGCTGAAGGAAGATCTAAGTAATGTACGAGCAGACATTATTAAAAATAATAGAGCCTATAAAGAAAACCACTCTTACAAGATTAAATAGAGGTAAGAAGTGGAAGTATGGTTACGATAAAGACCACGATATAGTGGTTTTATCTAAAACTGGTGTTATAGGTGAAATATATGACATACAAGGTTTTAAGATAGCTCTACCTAAACCCACTAAAGTGTTCAAGCATAAAGACAATAAGTGGGGTAAGATAGAGCAACCTAAGGAGTTAAGCCGTTTAAAAACTATATTCGACTGGAGAACCTATCCGGACGAACAAAAAGAGAAGTGGCATGACTATATAGACGAAGAGTTTAGACGTAGGGATGAAGGTTTTTGGTTTACCAATAACGGTAAACCGACGTACATAACCGGTAGTCACTATATGTATCTTCAATGGAGTAAAATCGACGTGGGTGCACCAGACTTTAGAGAGGCTAATAGACTATTCTTTATATTCTGGGAAGCCTGCAAGGCAGATAAAAGATGCTATGGAATGTGCTACCTTAAGAACCGTCGTTCAGGTTTTTCTTTTATGTCCTCTGCAGAAACAGTTAACTTAGCCACTATATCGAGTGATAGTAGATATGGGATCTTGTCTAAGTCTGGTGCCGATGCGAAGAAAATGTTTACAGATAAAGTGGTACCTATATCAATTAATTACCCTTTCTTCTTTAAACCTATACAGGATGGTATGGATCGTCCAAAATCTGAGTTAGCATATCGGGTTCCTTCTACAAAGTTTACTCGTAAGAAAATTCAGAGTAATGAGAAGCTAGAGGAGTTAGCTGGTCTTGACACAACGATCGACTGGAAAAATACTGGAGACAACAGCTATGACGGTGAAAAGTTAAGTCTGTTAGTACACGATGAGAGTGGTAAGTGGGAGAGACCTGATAATATACTAAATAACTGGCGAGTAACAAAAACTTGCTTGAGACTTGGAAGTAGAATCGTAGGGAAATGCCTTATGGGTTCCACTTCAAACGCGTTGGACAAGGGAGGTAGTAACTTTAAAAAACTATATAATGATTCAGATGTTACAAAACGAAATCGTAATGGACAAACAAAGTCTGGGCTTTATTCTCTCTTTATCCCAATGGAATGGAACTATGAAGGATTTATTGACAGATTCGGATTTCCAGTCTTTGATAATCCACGTGATGGAGAACGACTGGGACCAGACGGTGAACTAATAGACATAGGCGTTGTAGATAGTTGGGAGAATGAGGTGGACGGTTTAAAGGATGATCAAGATGCTTTAAATGAATTCTACCGTCAATTCCCTAGAACTACTGAGCACGCTTTTAGAGATGAAAGTAAAAACAGTATCTTTAATTTAATGAAGATATATGAGCAGATAGATTACAACGAAGGTAGTAGACACGCTGCTCACACTACTACTGGAAGCTTTGGATGGGTTAACGGTATTAAGGATTCACAGGTGGTTTTCCACCCAGATCCAAGTGGGAGGTTTAAAGTTAGCTGGGTGCCACCAGCTTATTTACAGAATAAACAAATAATAAAAAATGGTATTAAGTTCCCAGGGAATGATCATATTGGCGCGTTTGGGTGTGATAGTTACGATATTAGCGGTACTGTCGATGGCAAAGGGTCCAAAGGATCGCTCCACGGATTAACTAAGTTTTCTATGGAAGACGCGCCACCAAGTGCTTTTTTCCTAGAATATATAGCGAGACCACAAACCGCGGAGATGTTTTTTGAAGATGTATTAATGGCGTTAGTGTTTTATGGCATGCCTTTACTTGCAGAGAATAATAAACCTAGATTACTATATTATTTACGCCGAAGAGGTTACAGAGGATATAGCATGAATAGACCAGATAAAACTTGGAATAAACTATCAACAGCTGAAAAAGAAGTTGGTGGTATACCAAACTCAAGTGAAGACATCAAACAAGCTCACGCTGCTGCTATCGAGATGTACATACAGAGTCATGTAGGTCATCTTGGCGATGGTAATTATGGTACAGTTTATTTTAACGAATTACTGAACGATTGGGCTAAGTTTGATATAAATAAAAGAACTAAGCACGATGCTTCTATAAGTTCTGGTTTAGCTATTATGGCTTGTAATAGACATTTATACGCTCCGAACGCTACAGTAGAAAGACAACCACTAAACCTAAATATATCAAAATACAACAACAAAGGATTTAATTCCCAAATAATAAAGTAAATATGGCTGAGTCAGTACATGTTAATTTCCCAAAGCAAAACGTTAGCGATGACGAGAAGAACTCTATTGAGTACGGAGAGAAAATCGCTAAAGCTATAAGTGCTGAGTGGTTTAGTAAAGAAACTAGCGCTAGTAGATATACTACTAACGTAAATAATTTTCATAAACTTAGACTATATGCTAGAGGCGAGCAGTCTATTCAAAAGTATAAAGATGAGTTGTCTATCAATGGTGATTTGTCTTACCTTAACTTAGATTGGACGCCTGTGCCTATTATATCTAAATTTGTAGATATAGTTGTTAATGGTATAGCTGAAAGAACATACGATATAAAAGCATTTTCCATAGATGCTAGCGGATCAGAAAAGAGGAACAACTTCATGGATAGCGTCGCGGGCGATATGCAGATGCAAGGTTTTGATGGAACGATGATGCAGGAATTAGGCGTTGACACTACTCAAAGTGGTATGCCATCTTTACCTGAGTCAAACGAAGAGTTACAGCTGTATATGCAATTGCAGTATAAGCAGGCTATTGAAATAGCGGAAGAGCAAGCTATTAGCGTTTTATTGGAAGGAAATAATTACGAGTTAATTAAAAAAAGGTTTTTTCAAGATTTAACTGTTTTAGGTATTGGAGCAGTTAAGACAGGGTTTAACAAATCAGAAGGAGTCATAGTTGACTATGTTGATCCTGCTAATATTGTTTACTCGCATACTGAATCGCCTTATTTTGAAGACATATACTACGTAGGTGAAGTAAAAGCCATACCGATAAACGAGTTGGTTAGAGAGTTTCCTGATCTGTTAGACAGCGAAATTGACGAGATAATTAGCAAGAATAATAAAAATAACACATACTCGTATAGTTCACGTGACAGTCTTAGAGATGACAACATTGTACACGTACTTTATTTTAACTATAAGACTTACAATAGTGAGGTTTATAAAATTAAAAAGACTGGTAGTGGCGGTGATAAAGCTATAAGAAAAACCGACAAGTTTAATCCACCAGAAAATATGGATGGTAACTTCACTAGAGAGGCTAAGAAACTAGAGGTTCTGTACGATGGAGTTATGGCTTTAGGTTGCAATAAAATGCTTAAGTGGGAATTGTCTAAAAACATGATACGTTCTAAGAGCGATTTTAACAAAGTTAAAATGAACTACAGTATAGTTGCTCCTAGGATGTATAAAGGTAGAATTAAAAGTTTAGTTAGCAGGATAACGGGATTTGCCGATATGATACAGCTTACGCACCTCAAGCTTCAACAGGTTATGTCTAAGATGGTTCCAGATGGTGTTTATCTAGACGCAGATGGATTAGCTGAGGTTGATTTAGGTAATGGTACTAATTATAACCCTCAGGAAGCTCTAAACATGTTCTTCCAAACGGGTAGCGTTATAGGTAGAAGTTTCACTTCTGAAGGTGATATAAATCCTGGTAAAGTGCCTATCCAAGAAATACAATCAAGTAGCAAAGGTGCTAAGTTGCAATCTTTGATACAGACATATAATTACTATCTGCAGATGATCCGTGATGTAACGGGTTTAAATGAAGCTAGAGATGGTAGCACACCAGATAAAAATGCTTTAGTTGGAATACAAAAAATAGCTGCGGCTAACTCTAATACAGCTACGAGGCATATACTACAAGCTGGATTGCTTCTTACAGCTGAAACAGCTGAAAAACTGTCATTAAGAATATCTGACGTTATAGAGTACTCACCTACTAAAAAAGCTTTTATCGAGTCAATAGGTCATCGCAATGTGGCTAAGCTAGAGGAAGTATCAGAGTTACACTTGCATGACTTCGGTATTTTCATAGAGCTATCTCCTGACGAAGAAGAAAAGCAGTTGTTAGAAAACAATGTTCAAATGGCTCTTCAGCAAGGAGGTATTGAGTTAGAGGACGCTATAGATATTAGAGAAGTAAAAAACCTAAAACTCGCCAACCAATTACTAAAAATAAGGCGTAATAAGAAAATAGAGCGTGACAGGCAGCAACAACTAGAAAACATCCAAGCTCAAACACAGTCTAATCAAGCGGCTGCTCAAGCTTCAGCTCAAGCGGAGGTTCAAAAGCAATCAGCTATAACGCAAAGCAAAGTTCAACTACTTCAAGCTCAATCACAAGCTGACGCCCAAAAGCTACAGTTAGAAATGGCTGCTAAAAAAGAACTTATGGGACTTGAGTTTCAGTACAACATGCAATTAAAAGGTATCGAGGTTGGAGGGCTTAGGGATAGAGAAAAACAAAAAGAAGATAGAAAAGACGAAAGAACCAAGATACAGGCTTCACAACAAAGTGAACTTATAGATCAAAGAAAAAGCGGAAAACCGCCTAAAAAGTTTGAATCCGCAGGTAATGATACTATAGGTGGTGGGTTTGGCTTAGAAGCCTTTGGAGCACAGTAGATTATTGAATAACTATTATATTATATATTATGGAAGAAGTTGAAAACAAAGAAGTGATTGAAGAAGTCACCCAAGAAACACCTCAAGAAGAGGTTGCTGAGGAGCAAAAACCTGAAGTAGATTTAAGTAAATTTGAAAGTAAAGATGACCCAGATGTCATTAAAGTAGATTTAAGTAAACCGCTAGAAACAGAATCAGAACTAGAAACAGCAGATGAGATCGAAACTCAATCCGAAGAGATCGTCACAGAAGTTACACAAGAAGAAGTCGATAATACAGAGGTACCAACCCTTGAGGAAGTTACCGATGAGGAAGCTGTCACAGAAGAAGACGTAATAGAAGCTGTCGTAGCTCAAGAAGAGCTAGGTAAAGAAATACCTGAGAACGTTCAGAAGTTATTAGACTTCATGGATGAAACAGGTGGAGATTTAGAGGATTATGTCAAACTTAACAGAGATACTAGCGGTTTAAACGATCAACAAGCGTTACGCGAGTATTACGAACGAACTAAACCGCATCTAGCTTCAGATGAAATCGATTTTCTTATAGAAGATAGGTTTTCATATGATGAAGATATAGATGACGAAAGAGATATTAAACGTAAAAAATTGGCCCTCAAAGAGCAAGTTGCCGAGGCCAAGACCTACTTAGACGGGCAAAAGTCTAAATACTACGAAGAGATTAAAGCTGGAAGCAAGCTCACAGGTGAGCAGCAGAAAGCAATTGATTTCTTCAACCGATACAATAAAGAGTCAGAGCAGACTAATCAAGCTGTCAAACGTAGTAGTGATGTTTTTGAACAAAAGACTAATAATCTTTTTAACGACAAATTCAAAGGTTTTGAATACAACGTCGGAGAAAAAAAATATCGATTCAATGTTAAGGATGTCGATGGTGTAAAAGCTAAACAAAGTGATATAAACAATTTTATGGCAAAGTTTGTCGATGAAAATAAATCGCTTTCAGATGCTAAAGGATACCACAAGGCATTATATACAGCTATGAATTCCGATGCAGTTGCTCAACACTTCTATGAACAGGGAAAAGCCGATGCACTGAAAGACAGTGTTCGGAAGTCGAAGAATATTGATATGGACCCTAGAGGTTCACATAAAGACACGACTACCGGCGGCATGAAAGTTCGAGTGTTAGGTGATGATTCTGCCTCTTTTAAGTTCAAAATGAAAAATAAAAAATAACAATTTAAAAACAATTTAAAATGGCAATTACAAATGGAGCGTTGTTAAATAAAGTACCTTCTGCACAGCAGCAGACTTTATCAAGCAACTACATTGACTTCGCAGGCGGTTCTACCGGTTGGGAGCAACAATATTTACCAGATCTTATGGAAAAAGAAGCTGAGGTGTTCGGACAAAGAACAATCTCGGGATTCCTTTCACAAGTAGGAGCTGAAGAGAGCATGACCGCTGATCAAGTGGTATGGTCTGAGCAATCTCGTCTACACTTATCTTACGTAGGTACAGTAGCTACTGCTGGTGATACTAACGGTACATTCACAGTTGTGACTGATATCGATGGTTCCGCTGACACTGAAAACGGTTTCTTAGTAGCTAATCACGGTGTTCGTGTAAACGATATCGTACTTATCGCTACTGCAGGTATCGTAACTAAATGTTTAGTTGTAGAGACTCCAGCAACAGCTGTGATCACAGTTGAACCTTATGATAAAGCTGATCTTACTGGACACGCTACTACTGCTAGTGGTTCTGTGTTATTAGTTGTAGGTTCTGAGTACGGTAAAGGAGCGAAGTACGCTGGTATTACTGGTGCTACTGAAGCTGATAAGCGTACTGCTCTAACACCGACTTTCAAATCATACAGCAACAAGCCAATCATTATGAAGGATTACTACGAGATCTCTGGATCTGATGCTTCACAAATCGGTTGGGTTGAGGTTACTGGTGAAGAAGGTCAGAACGGTTATCTATGGTATCTAAAAGCTGAAGGAGACACTCGTGCTCGTTTCACTGATTACTTAGAGATGGCTATGCTTGAGTCTGAAAAGACAGTGGCTGGTTCTATTATTGGATTTGGTGCTGACAGTCAAGTTAGAGGCGCTGCTGATGCTGGTGCAAACGGTGCTGGTACTGAAGGTTTATTCGCGGCTATCGAGTCTCGTGGAAACGTAACATCTGGTGTAACTGGAGTTAACGCCGCTACTGACTTAGCTGAGTTTGACGCTATCCTAGCAGAATTTGATAAGCAAGGTGCTATTGAGGAGAACATGATGTTTGTAAACCGTGCGACTAGCCTAGCTATCGATGACATGCTTGCATCTATGAATTCTTACGGTGCTGGTGGTACTTCTTACGGAGTATTTGATAACTCTGAAGATATGGCTTTAAACCTAGGATTCTCTGGATTCCGTCGTGGATCTTACGATTTCTATAAGTCAGACATGCGTTACTTGAACGATAAAGCTACTCGTGGTGAGATTAACCGTATTGCTGGATCAGCCGCTATTCGTGGGGTTATAATTCCAGCTGGTGTATCTACTGTGTATGATCAAGCGTTAGGCAAGAACCTTAAGCGTCCTTTCTTACATGTCCGTTACAGAGCTTCTGCTACTGATAATCGTAAGTTAAAAACTTGGGTTACCGGTTCTGTTGGAGCTACTACGTCAGCGCTTGACGCAATGCAAATTCACTACTTGTCTGAAAGATGTCTAGTGACTCAAGGTGCAAACAACTTTATGTTAATGAAGTAAGATTATATTTGGTGAAACTACCCTGCCTTCGGGTGGGGTAGTTTTATATTAATTTTTTATTATATTATATTATGGCTAAAAAGCAAACAAAAAAAGTAGAGGTTCAAGAGCCCTACGTAGAAGAAACAATTGTAGTTGAAGCTCCAAAACCGGAGCCAAAATTAAAACCAAAAAGAGCTAGTGATCAAGAAAAGCTTTTAACAGATGGTTGGGAGTTTAAAAACAGAGTTTATAGACTTAAAGGAAATAAAAAACCTTTATCAAGATCAATTAAAGGAGCTAATATACACTGGTTTGACGAAGAGCAGGGCTACGAAAGAGAGTTGAAATACTGCTCTAACCAAAGAACAGTCTTTGTAGATGAGATGAAAGGTGATCAGCGATTAGAGCATATTGTGTTTAGAAACGGCATGCTTATAGTAGAAAAAGAAAAAACAGTATTACAAAAGCTTCTTTCTTTGTATCACCCAGACAGAGACACTATGTTTTACGAAGAGAAGCCAGCCGCGAAAGCAGCTAGTCAAATTGAGTGGTTAGAAATGGAAATCGAAGCGCTTAACGCTGCTAAAAACCTAGACATCGACATGGCTGAGGCTGTTATGAGAGTTGAGATTGGTTCTAAGGTATCAGAGATGAGTTCTAAGGAGCTTAAGCGTGATTTATTATTATACGCTAAGAAAAACCCAGCTTTGTTCCTAGAACTTGTTAATGACGACAATGTGGTACTTAGAAATTTTGGTATTAAAGCTACGGAGATGGGGATTATCAAACTATCCTCTGATCAAAGAACGTTCTCATGGGGAAGTAACGACAGAAAGTTAATGACAGTTCCTTTTGATGAACACCCGTATTCAGCCTTAGCCGCTTGGTTTAAGACTGATGAGGGAATGGAGATATACTCCAATATAGAAAAACGATTAAACTAATAATCATTTGTAGTGGAAAGGCCACCAACTAGGTGGTCTTTCATACTATGAAACATAAAAAGAATTATGGCGATAAGTGTAGATAGAGTGTATCAAACAGTGTTAGCGTTAGCTAATAAAGAACAACGAGGTTACATAACTCCGCAAGAGTTTAATTTATTTGCCACACACGCTCAGAATTCAATATTTGAGCAGTACTTTTACGACCTCAATCAATTCCGCAGAGTTCCTGGTAATAACACGGTAACGGCGGATCCTAGGGATATCATAGAAGAAAAGATAGCTTTATTTAGAATGTGGGTGGGTGAGTCTAACACGGCCGTGCTAGCCAATGGCGATGTCAACACAGCAAACTTATTTCCTGAATTATATAGGATAGAGGAAGTTGGTGTTCATTATAAAAGTCAAGGTGCATATAACATAGCGGAAGAGCTAAGTGGCAAAGAGTTGTCTCTACGTGGTGAATCAAAACTAGCTAAATGGAGCAAAAGGAGACCAGTATTTATTAAACATGGCGTCACGTCAAGTAAAATCAAAGTATTTCCTTATCCAGACCCCGCAAACGACAAGGTAAAAATTGACTATATAAGAAAACCAAATGCTCCTAGGTGGACTTACATAATTGTGAATGATCAAGCTTTATGGAATCCAACCGCTGTTGATAAAAGAGATTTTGAATTACACGCCTCTGAAGAGAAGAATTTAGTTATTCAAATACTTAAACTAGCGGGTGTTTCAATGAAAGATTACAACGTGGCTCAGTTAGCCACACAAGAAGAGGTTAAGAGTATTCAACAAGAAAAATCATAGTAAATGGGACTATTAGATGACAAAACTCAAAGAGAGTATTATCAAGGTGAAAACTATGGCGGATATCAGTTTGTTTCACTAGACGATATTATAGCTCAGTTCCAAATAATGTATGTTGGAGAAGATAAAGTTATACCCAAAGCTAGTAGAACAGATATAGCGTTTCATGCGCAAAGAGCTTTAGCTGAATTGTCTTTTGATACGTTTAAATCTTTTAAATCACAGCAGATAGATCTACCTCCAAGTTTAACCATGATACTACCTCATGATTACGTTAACTATACTAAGATTGCTTGGGTTGACGCGGCTGGTATTAAAAGACCTTTATACCCAACTAAGCACACGTCTAATCCTTTTCATGTAAAACAAGAGACAAGTGGAGAATATTCTTTCAAGAGTCTTAGCGAATTTGTAACAAATCCAGGTTTTGATGATGGTTTAAATAACTGGGAGATTGTACCTACAGATCGTGAGATGCGCACTACGTTAGAGGCTACGTCAAATATACTTAGCTTCAACCACGCTTCTCATCAGAGAGGTAGACCTAAGATAACTTTTGGGCATGCTCTTGCTGTTTGGCAGAAAATCGATGTTACTGGCATAGACTATTTAGATATAGAAGCGGATGGTGCGGCTGTCGCGGCTGCTGGTTTGAGCACTAGAGCTACCCCTGCTGGAGTCTTGAGGTTTGGTTTAAGCACTCAATCTGGAGATATGAACACTTTACCGTATGATGGTATATCAAATCCAGAAGGTCCATCAGCTAACGTGAGTCACGAAATATTCGACATACCCCACGAAGATGGTGGTAGTTATATAGAGTGGAACGGTACATCAAGTGACGACGAAGCTAAATACAGTATAAACGTAAGTGCATATGATCACGTGTATGCTTTAGTGACATCTTATGTCCCTCATACAAATTACGACGTAGATGCTTCTATTCATTTAGTTTCAAACACAATAGACAACATATCAGTGACAGGTTATAGGGTTAACGAAGGTTTAACATCTCCTCGAGGTAATGAAATAAATAGTTCGACTTGGAATGCTTTTAAGTCTACAACTCCAGCTGAAAACTCTATTGAGGATTATAGATATGAGCAACATTGGTTAAATCCAAATGAGCGCTACGGTCTTGAGCCAAGTCATGCGCAAATCAATGGATCTTTTTTCATAGATCAAAGATTAGGTAAAATACATTTTTCATCTAATATATCTGGAAAAACTGTGATATTAGATTATATAAGCGATAGTCTTGGTAGTGATTCTGAGATGCAAGTTCCTAAATTAGCTGAAGAAGCTATGTATAAACATATACTATGCGACGTTATGAGCGCTAGAGCAAACGTAGGTCGAGGTCAATTAGCCTACTACAAGAAAGATAAATTTGCAGCAGTTAGAAAAGCAAAACTAAGACTTTCCAATATAAAATTAGAAGAGTTAACACAAACTCTTAGAGGTCAATCTAAGCATATAAAACACTAATTCATGCCTGAAATTAAAAATACTTTCAATCAAGGTAAAATGAATAAAGACCTTGATGAAAGATTAATTCCAAAAGGACAGTATAGAGACGCTTTAAATATCAGCGTTGCAACTTCTGAGGGATCTGACGTTGGTACTGTTCAAAATATCATGGGTAACTCTAGGGTAGACTCTTTAAGTTCAGGTGGAACTTGCGTTGGAAGTATTTCTAATGAATTAACGAATAAACTCTACACGTTTGTTAAAATGCTTGACAGAGATGTTATTGTAGAGTATGATAAATCTGATGCACCTTACTCAGCTAGTTCATTTATAGCTGTAGACTTAGGTGGTGAAAATGCATTTCTAAAATTTACAGGTAAGCAAGTTACAGGTGTAAATATTATTGATGATTTTCTATTTTGGACAGACGGAGATTCTGAACCAAAAAAGATAAATATCGAGGAGACACGTCATAAAGAAAATCCTACTAATATAAATTTACACTCTAGATTATATATAGATGGTGAAGATAAAGGGTTTTTAACAGAAGATTACGTTACTGTTATAAAAAAGAAGCCTAGTATAGCTCCTACGTATAAAATGAATTCCGCTATTGAAGATGTGAATTCCGCTATTTTTGAAAAAATATTTCCAAGATTTTGTTTTAGATATAAGTACAGAGACGGGGAGTATTCCGCTATGGGTCCGTTTACAGATGTAGTATTCAATTCCGAATATGATGATGGGATTAGTTCGCTAAACTCTTATAGTACAGACGAACCGTACAACAAGACTATGACAAACGTTATAAAGTCTATAGATCTGTATGATTTTGTACCCTCCGATATACCTAAAGATGTAGTTCAAGTAGATCTTCTTTACAAGCAAGAAAACTCTAATGTAGTTTATTCTATAGATAATATAAAGTATACAGATTCAGAATGGAGTAAAGCGGGTTCTGGTCAACTAGCTACAAACATATTACCAGCAGGTACGCCTAGTGAGCTTGTAACGTTTGGAGAAGTGTCAGCGCATAAGGGAAAGTATAATATATCGACAGAGAGTATACACGCGGCTTTACCTGAAAACCAACTGCTTAGACCATGGGATAATGTGCCTAGATCCGCTTTAGCTCAAGAAATTGTTGGTAATAGAATAGTGTATGGCAATTACACTCAAGGTTACAACTTCGGTAAAGACATCGATGGCAACTTCTTAAAACCAAACGTGTGGTCTGGTTTTGAACTTAGAGAGACTCAAGATTTCAGTGAAGGAGGATTAAGATCTTTAAAGTCAAAGAGAGATTATCAAGTTGGAGTTGTATTCGGTGATAAATATGGTAGAGAAACACCTGTTTTCACTTCTAAAAAAGGTGTGAAAATTGACTGGAGAAATCCTGAGTTAGGGTTAAACGCTAGCAACTCTAACATGTTCAAGGCATATATAGATTTAGAGCCCGCTGATTGGATTGATTACTATAAGTTTTATATAAAAGAAACTTCTGGGGAGTACTACAATCTTATCATGGATAAAGCTTATACCCCGCCTAGACACGTGGACTTTCACGATGATAACAATCACTTGTGGTTATCATTCGCCTCTTCAGATAGAAATAAAATCGTAAAAGAGGATTTTATAACAGTAAAAAAGATATTTAATAATAGTTTATCTACACAGCCTTTATTTGATAACAAATACAAAGTTTTAGATATAAGTAATGAAGCTCCAGAGGCTATTAAGTATACGTTCTCTCCTTTAGGTAGAGTAGTAAATAATTTCGATAAATTAGCCGGGTACGGCTATAACGATTCTGGAACTTTGGATAATGAGGGCGTGGAAGATCAATCTATATTCTTAAACCCTGACGCTAGAATAGATAAAGAGGACACGCAAGATATAGAAATAAACGCAACAGGTTGGTTAATATCAGGAGTATTTGGATCTGATCTTTCTCAAGATTTCCTGGCATCAGGCAGTAACAAAGTATTTATATCATGGGAAAAACACGGTACTCATTCTAAAAGATATAGGATTTCTAGTGTTACGAGAGCGCAAAGCGCAGTTAATACTGCCGGTATTTATCACATAAAACTATCTAGTAAAATATCCGCTATAGACGCTAACATAGCTAAAGACCCTAATGGTGACGACTGGTTGTTACATGAAAATTTAACGTTTAAAACTGAAAGGAGAGATGAAATACCTGGTGAAGATTTTAGTGGTAAATTTTTTGTAAAAATAAAAACAGCTGTAAACTTATTAATAAACGAAGACTCTTCTTTAGAAAGTCAAAATTACGCGGTCACTTCACAACAGATGTATTGGCTATATAGTGCATATAATACATCTGATAATGATGAAACGTCAGGTCTAATTAACACTATTGATCCTGGGGAGCCAGATGGTACTCAATATCCAACAGACATAACACCAGGGTGTGAACCTATACACTGGAGTAATTTATTTGATGTTCTTGACGAGTCTGACAAAAAGTCTTTCTTTATAGATAACTTGCCTTTCATAGCGTCTAATCCATCTGCGAGTTCTTACGCTAAAGAGTCTGGCGAAGGATGGTTTGGGGCTCAGACTTATTATCGTAAGTTAGAGTGGAAAAAGCACATAGGCCCATGGAAAGGTGTCTCATATGACGACAATAACAGTTTGCTTAATTTAGCGTTATCAATATACGGTAAAGAATGGCAAGGGCCTTTATTCGGTATGTCTGACGATCTTTTCAACAATGGTGATAATGTAGTTGATGGGTTTGAAAACTTAGATTTAGTAGGTGGTGGAACTAATGTAGGGGACTGGGAGAACTCTCAGACTAGTGACATGGATTACTACACTTGGCGTGTGAGTGGAAACGCAGGCGGAAGAGGTGTTACTCCGGAGGTTTACTTAGCGCAGGGTGACGGTGCGGGAGATAGAATTATAAACGGTTTAGAGGGGATCATGACTTCCACGGTTGAGCATACATCATTGTGGAGACGGTGGAACGTCAATACTATATACCCTTCAAACCTTGATGTAGATAATACTTACGGTACTTCAAATAGTGATATAGGTAAACATTATATGCATCTTTCATTCTTAGGTCCTGGTGAAGATCTTATTGATTTGGGTAATGCCACTAGTATAATAAACGACTTAGGGGTAACTAGTCTCGTTGGTAAAGATAGTATAGCCAGCAAATTACAAGGTATATGGGGTGGAGGTATATTCAATTTACTTCCTACCGCGTCTCAAGGAACAGGGCAAGATACTGCTTTTCCACCTAGTCTTTCAACAACAGGTGAAAACGCTATTAGTCCAGTTATCGCAGCTTCGGAAGCTGATGGGATACGTATAATGGAGTTTGAAGGGAATTACGATGAAGTAACTGGAATAGGTAGAGCGCTTACCCCTAGCGAACTCCAAGGGCAAGGGTATGATGATAGTTATCAGAATTTACATTTAAACCAGTGGAGACCTGAGATCAGCCCGTCTGGATTAGACACTGATATTCAGTTTTTTGTAAGTCAACTCGAGGAAGGTAACAGGTTTATATTCAAAGATGATCCTGGTAAAATTGTATATACTATACAAAAGGTTCGTACTAAACACATATACAACCATACGTCATGGAGAATGAGGTGGATATACGACGGAGATGATTATAAAAACGCTGACACCGTTGATTATCCCCTTAGCGTAGAGGAAGCGGCTAGCGCGTGGGCGAATTCCGTAGCGGTTGATGCAAACCAAACAATTACAGGTGAAGATACTACCGCAACCCAAAATCTTATTGAAGCGTTAGAAAACTTTGGGGCAAGACATAATAGGAGAACGTGTTACATAATTGAGCTTGATAAAAACCCTACAGAACAAGGTTACAATCCTGGCGCTCCGACATTCTCGGTTGATGATGATACTTTTACAAACATTGAATTCTTACACCCAGAGACAAATGTTGAAAACGTTCTTACCACTTTACAGAGTTACCCTGCTATTTGGGAGACAGAGCCTCAACAACTAACCGATTTAAACATATATTACGAAGCTAGTAGCAATATACCAGTTAGATTAACAAGTGAAAACGCAGAGATTTTTGCACCTGTAGGATGCAGAGTGGTTTTAGTAGACGATTTAGGGTTAGAGGTCCCAACTTTAGATGAAGGTAGGATTCCTGGAGAAGCAGGTATATTTGATTACAACGCCAATAGGCGTATTACAAACTGGATCATTGATGCCGGTGATTTTAATAGCAATCAGTATAACTCATCCGCTGCAAATACAATTTTTAGTGGTGATGAGTTTGCTGCATTTGAATTAAATTATAACTTTCCACACGATGGTGCCGAAGAAGAAAACAGCACAACAGCAGCAGCTTTAGCTGATGAAGTAGGCGACCCAGTCGCTGTTAAGTTTATACGAGAAAACGGTAGTTATACTACAGCTAAAATAAAATGGTTTAAGCAATTCTCTGAGCCTGGGGTATTCGATAAAAGAATTTGGCTTATAAATAAAGATCTAGATCTTTCTCTTGACACGGGATTAAGTTGGTACAATTGTTTTTCTTTTGGAGACGGTATAGAATCTAATAGAATTAGAGACACTTTTAACGAGATGCAGATCACAAATGGTGCTCGAGCGTCTTCAACATTAGAAGAGCCATATGCAGAAGAGCACCGCAAACATGGGTTAATTTATTCTGGTATATATAATTCTAACAGTGGTATAAACAACCTTAATCAGTTTATCCAAGCAGAAAAGATAACCAAAGATTTAAACCCTACATACGGAAGTATTCAAAAGCTATTCACAAGAAGCACTGATTTAGTTGCTATGTGCGAAGATAGGGTTTTAAAGATATTAGCAAATAAAGACGCTGTCTTTAACGCGGATGGAAACCCTCAACTTGTAGCCACTGAAAACGTCCTTGGACAAGCTGTGCCTTTTGTAGGGGATTATGGTATATCTAAGAACCCTGAGTCTTTTGCTTCTGAATCATATAGAGCTTATTTTACAGATAAACAAAGAGGTTCAGTCCTTAGACTTTCTATGGACGGATTAACACCTATCTCAGACGCAGGTATGCGTGATTGGTTTAGAGATAATTTAAGTGAATACAATATAGCGCTTGGTAGTTATGATGACTATAGCAAGCATTATAATCTTACGCTAGACAACTATCCCGTAGATACTTCGAATTTACTAACTAGCTCTAATGTTGATCAAGGCACAGAGTTAGTAACATATCAAAACGATGTTAATCATTTTCAAGACAGCTTCCCTTTAACAGGCGTGGATTTAATTCCATCTCCTCATAATATCAATGAAACTTGGCAGAGCCACTACAATCACTGGGGTATCCCGGATATACCGGTTAACCATTCGTTTATCCCGTTAAAAAACATGTCGTTAAACTCATCGACAGCTATTACTCATCATCCAGCTATACCCAAAGGGCATTTTGTTGAGGCTGTAGAGGGTCAAGATTTTGTGGGTGAAGCGTTTGGTGAATTTCTGCAAGCGCCTATCATAGATACACCATATGATTCTTTTAACGCTCCGTATTCTGCTAGGTTTAATCTTAACGCTCAAGAAGTGGTTGCAGACATAGGCGCTTTTAGTTTGGGAAATAATATATTTATAGAGAATCACGGTAGTGGAACTCCTCTTATGTACGCTAGTAGATTTTTTACTAGCGCGGATGGAGTTGAAACCACTTACGATGGGCCTCCGGACGCACCAGCGTCTAATACGTTACCCGCATTTGTAGGTTCTATATGGAGACTAGAAAATCAAGACAACGACGAACCGGGTGGAATTGTTTTTTCACCAGAAGGTAGTAGTTTTCTGAGTGGGGCTGGTGTAGGAACAGCTATCGATGGTGGATTAAAGTATTCTGTAAATATACTAGATAGCTACGTTGACTCACCTATTACTGATTTAACGCACCAGGTGTCTGACGACATTATAGCAAGTTTTCCCGAAGCGACATCTAAAACTATATTTAACGGAGAGGAAATAGCTATATATTTCACAACCGGCGTTTTTAATATAACTGACCCGTTTTTTCAGCTAGCTGATGGGTTTAACATGTTAATAGAGCTATTTGATGGTGAAGAGCCAGTTGACCCAGAGATAATAGCGCCTTTAGGGGACACGCAGTTTGGAAATGCTAACTATATACTTAATAACTTAACAGATAGCCCTTATGAAGCTCATCACATGCTATTTACGGATTGGACTGGTTACAGCAACGGTAATCCAGACATAGCTTTTGCAGGTGATTACGTTATGGGGTGGCAGAGTAATAACGAAGTGCTTTTTCCAGCAATTTGGGCTTTCGTGCCTGGTGTTTATGAAGCAAACGATGAAAACCCTGTACATGGTTCACCTACGATGAACTCTGCCGCTTGGAAGTTTTCAGATGGCACTACTCAGGATAGCGTTTTAATAGAAAACCTAGTCGTTAAATTGAGTCTTGTAACTAAACCTAGCGCCGTTTCGACAAAGTACAGTATATATGTAAACGAGTTTAAACTAGTAAAACCGCATAGCCTTATAAACCCCACGGGTATAGAGGGTCAAGATTTTATACAAGAAGTGAATCCTATCCCATATCGTGATATTCCCGCTTGGGCAGAGGTTAAACATGGGGACGGTAGTGGAGGTATTTTAGGTTGGACCGGTGACGTTGAAAATAACGGCACTAATCTAATCGATTTTGTTTGGACTAATCAAATTATATATGGAAGACAAAATCTAGGCCAATCGAACACAGAATACGAAGCAGGTGGGTTAGGTGAATTTGGTGCTCAACATACATATTACTCCCCTACGATTAATGAAGAAACTGGTGAGTATAATGCTGTAAACGAACCGCTACAAGACGGAGGCGCAATAACTAATTTTGGTGATCACATCGATTTAAGCGATCAACCAGTACCACCTATACCGGGAGAGCAACCCGATCCGTTTGTTAGCATACATGAGGTCTCTGGTGACAACACGGGAGGTGCAACAGACTCTGCGACACGGATAGAAGTTGATGCAGATAGTACAGCTATCATCTCTCAAGATATTTCCGATAATCCTCTTGAAAACGGTAATTGGTACTTATTAGATATATCGTATCAACCAGTAGTTGACGATATAGACGCTAATTCTGATGTTAGTTTATTAAATTGTATACCTACTGGTTTAATACCCGAGTCTCCTATAGATCAGGATAGTGGTGATCCATCATATCCTTATGGGTATTTTGGAGAAATAAAACCTAATGGTAATTTAAGATTACTATCAACAACAAGAACCGAATACGATACCACCGCAGTAGTGAGTAACGTTATTAGATGCATATTCCAATATCCATTTGGATTCCCACCCCTCGAAGAAATTAAAATTGCGATAACTAAGCACGATTATGCTAAAGCTATAGACAGTATACGGTTAATAAATATAACAAATCTTACCACTGGCGGAAAAGCAGACAGTTGGATTACTCCACCAAGTAATTACTTAGGAAGTTCAGATGTTCAAATACCTCCAATCACTTATAATTTATTTGATCAACCAGAGGTATACTTTAAAAATGGAGCTATTGAGTGGAACACAACGCAAGGCCCTGGTCACGAAAAGTTTATATACCAGAATATTTCACCTAACTTCCCAATGGATAACCCAAACCCAACCCAGCCATATGAGTTTTCATTTACTATAATCCCAGTTTCAAGTCTTGATATTCAAGGGTCTTTAGCAGGTTATGTTACAGGTAATACGGAGGACGTTGAAGTTGATGGTGTTACATCTATCTTGACGCATGGGTTTGGTTTTAATAATTTAACGCAACCTGGAGATTATGTAATCAAAGGTAACATGCTCTCTTATTCTGGAAATCCCATATCTGTATTTCTTAATGGTGAAGAAGTAAGCGCCGCAGATGTATTGGCTGGTGATATAAATGGTTTTATTTACAGCGCGTCCACGTTCGCTGAAGATGAAAGCTCACCTCTTGGAAATCCTAGAAAAGTGTTTTTTGAACCTGAAGAAAATGGTTTTACGGGCGCCATTAAAGATATTGCTTTACGTGACACAACAAACTACTTTACAGGAGGTACAGTGGATTCTTGGAATATAGTGTTTAGTACATCTTTCCAAAATCTCTTGTTCTGGGAAGAAGATCCCGCTGGTGGTGGCCGTATACGTTTCGAGGGACTCAGAGCTGTATGGGGTAATATCAACCAAAATATAGGTCACATACACACAAATCAAGAGGTTAGACTTTCTTTTGACTGCGCTCTTGATAACGGTTTTATAGCTGGATATTATTATAATGAAGACGGTAAGGGTTTTGTATTCCAAACCGATATAGAAGCTAACGTATCTTTTGAGCAAGACTTCTTTATAGGTACTTCTACTAACGACGATCCAGATAACCTAATAAATACGGTGGTTATAACTTCAGGTTCAAATGATAAAGCTCTTGAGTTGAGAGGTACTTTAGATAATATAACTCTAAATAAGATTTTTAGATTAGAAAATTCTACAACAGTTAGTTTTAATGAAGACGTAAGAGGTTGGGAAAGTTTTAAATCTTTCGTACCAGAAAGTGGTGTTAGTTTATCAAATCAATACTTCACTGTTAAAAACGGTGAACTGTGGCAACATTACACTAACGAAACTAGAGGTTCGTTTTACGGAGAGCAATATGAAGCGTCTGTTACGGCTATATTGAATGAAACCCCTTCATCTATAAAGAGTTTTAACACTATAAATTACGAGGGTTCACAAGCTATGGTTAAAGCTTTCGCTAAAGCTGAAAATTCAACAGCTACGACGCTATCTACCTATAACGCTTTTACCAACGACCGCTTAGGCTGGGAGATGGAGTCTTTTGAAACAGATCTTCAAAAAGGTTTTATAAGTGAATTTATAGAGAAAGAAGGTAAATGGTTTAATTATATAAAAGGATCAAGGCTTTCCACTGAAAATATTGATACAGCTAATTTCAATTTTCAAGGTTTAGGTATAGTTTCATCAACGCATTAAGTGCAGAATCATGAGTTATCATAATACAAACACAAGTGGCTCTACGCAATCAACGCAACGGTCTACTAGGCAATCGCAACAGAATATACTAACGTATATCGATAATGAACCTTTGTTTAAAACTATACAGCAAGCGCTAGACTACGGTCAAAGCGTGGGTTTACAAGGTTACCATACGCATACTTTTAGGGGCGATGTTGGTTATATGGCTGGCATTAATCATTCGCGAGCTGATTCAAGCGTTACTCAAAAAGAAGTATTAAAAAAAATACAATCACTATTTATACCCTTAAACACACTACCTTATCTAGCTTCTACGCGAAGCTTCGCGATTAAAGGTGACGAGGGAGCTAGTTTTATTTTACAAGTTGTAACATCTAATAACTTATTTTACAATTTTAAAACCAAAACTTTTGCAGCTGGTTTTAGTTCTAAAAACGCTTTAAAAGCCAAGGTAAGTGGTGGTGAGTATAACGGGGTTATAAATTTCCCGACTAATGGAGACGGCCTTACGTACACTATGATACTTATGGCTGATCCTTCAACTGACACTGTGTTAAACAAAAACGTTATACATAGAAATATATCTCAAGTTGCGAATGTTACCGTTACATTTTCCGGTCTTACCGCCAACGGTAGCAGCTATGCTGCCACAGGTGAGGACGCGGTATACACTGCCTCTCCAGCGCTTTCGCATTCAACCAATGTTGATATTGATACTTTTGTTACAAATTCAAAAAATGATACAAACGGTTTTGGTTTAAGGTTAATAAGGCAACCAAGAGACACCGACTGGGTGTTTCAAAAAACGCAGACTGTAGATGGAGCTATAAGTGGTTCTACCACCGTAGTGCTTGATGATGTATCAGATTTAGCTGTTGGGACTATTCTAAAGGGTGTTAGCGCTGGTAGCCTTTCTGGCTCGCCGAAAATACAAAGCATAAACACTAATACTAAAACGTTAACTTTATCTTCTGCACAAACTTTCGCAGACGGTATAACTTTGACTTTTCACGCTATAGGGTTTAAAGCTATTAAAAAAGCTATTGGGTTAAGTATGAGTTTCATATCTTCCAGCGCTACGGCTGATGCTTTAACTAAAACAGTTAGAGTAACGTCATCAAGTAGTACTAATGTTGATTTATTAGGTACATACGGGATTGCTGGTGGAAATAATTTAACTATACTAGGTGAAGGCGTTGATAACGCTACGGCTACTACCGTAGCATCTATAAGCAGTCCATCTGCAACGGCTGGCACTATGGTGGTATCTAGAGCGCAAACTTTAAAAGCTGGAACAAAACTATATCTTTCAGGTAGCACACAAAAGGTGAGAACTAGTAATCGCTTTAAAATAAATAAATACCCAAGTTCTAATAGAACGATACACTTTTTGTTAGATAACTTTATAACGGTAGGCACACAGACATGATAATACAATTAACTAGTAAAATAGATAACGCATCTTTGCAGGTAGGGGACTTTGCGTACTATATCTCATCTACTTCGCTAACTGATTTCGATGGACAAGCTGTTGGTAGTGAGCCATTGCTTATAGGCAAGATAACGGACATGAGTAATAAAACTATAACTGTAGATGCTACTAAGTATATACCAATTGGATCGTACATAATGTTTGCGAAAGATAATAGAGCTAATAGTGGTAGTTTAAAAGGGTATTACGCAAGCGTTAAAATGAAAAATACTGACTCTAAGCAGGCTGAATTATTTGCTATAAGTTCTGAGGTAACTGAAAGTAGTAAATAAACACTAAAAAATGTAACTATATTAGTGTAATTGAATTAAAGATATTATGAAAAGTATATTAAAAATAAATAGATTATGTCATTTCTACTAGGTGCAGCCATAATAGGCGGCGTAGCTCAATTAGGAGGTGCTTTAATATCTGGTAGCGCAGCTAGAAGTGCAGCGAGTGACGCTAACGATCAAGTTACAGCACAGCTCGAGCGCCAGCAAAAGCAAGACGCTTTACTAGAGGCTCAAAGACAAAGATATAGAGAGTTTGAGTTTACAAATCCGTACGCAAATCTTCAAAACCCATTTGAGGGTATGGAGAATGTGTATGAGGATTTAACCGTAAATCAAGAGGCGGCTAGATTCCAAATGGAACAAGGCACTCAACAGAGAGCTAACGTAATGCAGGGTCTGCGTGGTTCAGCTGGATCATCAGGTGTTGCTGGGTTAGCGCAAGCTTTAGCAAATCAAGGTCGATTACAAGCTAGACAGGTTTCAGCTGATATATCTAAACAAGAGACTGCTAATCAGCGCTTAGCTGCTCAAGGAGCTATGCAGAACCAACAAATGGAAAGACAAGGTCTTAGCGCTATTCAAATGGCTCAGGCTGGTGGGGAGATGGCGACGCAGGAAGCCGAGATGCAAAGACAAGCTACGTTATTGGGCGTTGCTTATCAAGGAGCTGCAGGTGCTTCTGCTGGTTTACAACAAGCTTATGGAAATCAAATGAATATGAATATGGCTGGTGCGCAGATGCAGATGCAAAACGCTCAAGCATTTGGAGATATGATGGGTAATGTGCCTTGGGATGAGATGAATTTTGGTAACAACACGACTAACAGCACAGTTGCTAACCAAGGTTACAATCAATCGCAACTACCAGGTATGGTTTCACCTTGATTTTATTAATAGCATTAAAATAACATAGACGTGAACATAAAAGCAGATTCAACAATAGTAGCCTCAGCAGGCGCTTTAGCAAGAGCTAAGGTACCGTTCTCCATGAGAGGCATGACCGCTGGTTTGTTACAGCAAAGAGGCGAGTTATTGGATAGTATATCCACTAACTTTGAAAAAAGCATGCAAGAGATCGAGGGTATAAACGCTGAGGCGAAGGAAGCTATGGGGAAGCTTGCTAAAAACATGAATGACGGCACTGTGAAAAACAGCGACGAAAGAGCTGAGATGCAAGACCAATTAGATACGTATAGAGAAGAGTTAAAAAATATACCACTATTTGGTAAAGAAAATAAAAGAAAGAGGGCGGACTTACTTTATGAAATAAATAAATACACTAAAGCTAGACAAACAGAGGGTCAAATAGGTAACGATATAATCACGTCTTACAACACAAACGCTTACGACGTTGGACTAACTAAAGCACCAGCTATAGCTTTTATTAAAAACGTTGCTGATCATTATAACGGTGACGCTACAGATACTTCTTTTAAAATAGAAACCGTAGATGGAAAACGTGTGTTTTCTTTTACTTACACAGATGGAGATAATAAAACTACTTCTTTTGAAAGACAGTCTATAGAAGATATATCTAAATTACTTAGAAAAAGAGATACAGGTACTATAACTTCTGCTAACGAAGTATTAAACAACTGGCGAGAAACCGCTAAAAAGAATCCTAAGCTTGAAAAACAAGATGTTCTCCAGGAGATACAAAACAGTCTTGAAGAGCTGTTTAAAAACAAACCAGACGGGTTTGCTAGTGTCGCAATGACCAAGATGTTTGGTCAATCTATGAGTTATTATGACGCTTTACATAATCCAGATAGCAAAGAGTCAAAACAGATACTTGATGTTCTGCTCAGCATGAAACCAGAGCTTGATAAAAACGGCAACGACGGTAGCGGAGATGGCCAGATTACAGTAGATGATTTTGCCACTACAGAAAACTACGAAGAATTTATAAAGTCACTAGTAGATCCTAATCCACAGGAAAGAACCTTAGCTCACTCTCTTGCGGCTAAGTTTTATGCTGAAGAAGAAGGTGGTAAAGCTATTGATTTAGGCATAAAGTATAGAGCTGACGAAGAAAAAACTGGTAGTGGTGGTGGTGGTGGTGGTAACAACTGGGGTGGATGGGGTAGAGACAGTTGGAATACTGGTGGAGGTTTTGTAGGTGGGCAAGAGAGAGCTGGTAGATATCAAACACACGCTGACGCCTCTATAAAGCGAAATCAATTAGACAATTTACAAACTGTGCGTGGCGCACATGGTATATTTACCTGGAATCCTGAAGCTGGAATGTACGAAGCAGAAGGCGATCAATTTACCGTGGGTCAAGTTGCGGGTATAGAGGGTGTACTAAGAGACGGCGAAACGGAAGATTCAGCGATATTTAAGCCTACGTCTACGCAGGTGCAGCAGGCGACCGTAGACCAAGCTGCTTTACAGGGTATTGTAACAGGTGATAGACTGACTGACAGCGGGAAGATAAGTGTTAGCAAAGCGGTTGACAACTTAAATTCTTTTTATTTTCCAGCGCCAAATTCTCCAATTAAGTTTTCTAAGCCAAAAGGATTATTTGGCATAGCCGAGAGTTTTGCCTGGGATCTCCCTAAAAATACAGCAACACTAAAAGATCCAAACGGTAAAAATATAACACCAGGGAATCTTGGTATGACGGTTGAACAAATTGTAGAACTTGCTGAAAAACAAGGGTTAATAGCTAGAAGCACTGGGGAAGTAAGTGGCACCAACGTTTATGCAACTGAAGGAGATTTATGGTTTAACTTCAACACCGATTTTGATGAGCAAGCTAAATTTATAAGCGAGCTGTTCAAAGCGTCTCCTACACTAAATAAGTACAGAGAAGATAAAATTACTAGAGAACAAAGAAATGCGGAAGGAGCTGAGTTTGATTAAATCTTTAAAGTGAAATCCTAAATGGAAGAATTATGGAAAGGACTCGTTGAAAAAGGTTTATACACTAAATCTTTTAGCAAGTTCCAAGAGCAATATAATAATCAAGAGGGTGTAAAGAAATTACACACTGGTTTAGTAAACAAAAACTTATACACGAAAAGTGAGGAGGATTTTGCTAATCAGTATGGGTTTGTTTCTACACCTAACGTTATCGCAGCGTCTCAAAGCGCGAGTGAATCTAGTATGGGTTCAACTGATGAAGATGAGCTACCTGAAGATAAAGGATGGTTTGAAGACATGTTCACCGCGATATCTGGAGGGGCTAAAGCTGGTTCGGGTGTTGGTGAAGCTTTTGACGTGTACAGGCAAGGGCGTAATATATCAGAGGAAGATTTAAAGGGTTTTGTGAAAGCGGCAAACGCTATGACAGAAAATCCAGAAACAAACGAAGCTGCTTCTTGGAGGAAAGACACAGAAAAATATGGAGGTGGTTTCTTGGGAGGTTTTATGGGTTTATTAGAAAACCCAGGTTACGCACCTCAATTTATAGCATCTTCATTTGCAACAATGGTCTCTTCTTTAGTTGACTCAGAGGAGGTTGCAGCAGCTACCGCAGTTGGAGCAGGTGGTGGAGCAGCTGTTGGAGGTGGTATTGGAGCTGCCGCAGCCTCTATAGGAGGTCCAATAGGAGCGGCTTTAGGTTATGTTGGCGGAGCTGGTGCTGGAGCTATAGGTGGAGGTATGGCAGGTTTAGTTGGTGCTATGGAAACTGGTTTGACTTTGACGGATCTATTGAGAGATGAGCTAGGGGATAAAGACTTTAATGAGAAAAACATAAGAGCTCTACTGAATGATAAAGACGTTATGGATAGGGTTAAATCAAGATCTTTAGCTAGAGGTTTAACTATTGGAGCTGTGGAGGGTTTAACATTTGGTCTTTCTAGAGGTGTTGCAGGTACAATACTTGGTTCAGCTACAAAACGAGGGGCTGTAGGTTTATCAAAAGCAGGTTTAAAAACAGGCGCTAAAGTAGCCGCGGCAACCACAGCGGTAGAGATGGTTGGAGGTGGTGGTGGAGAAGCTTTAGGTATGCTAGCCGCTGGACAAGAATTAAAAGGAGAGGAGATATTCCTAGAGGCTATAGGTGAGGCAAAAGGTGCTGTTAATACTTCAGATATAGTTAAATCAGCTCTGACAAATACCTCGTATAAGTTGAACGGTGAAGATGTTACCACTGATAAGATAAAAGAAATAATAGATAACCCTAACACTTCTAAAGCTGATTTAGCTAAGATGAATATAGAGGTTACCGGTGATAAGGCGTTTGATAATTTCGTAAAGTCTAAGCAGAATGAAGCTGTTGTATATTCTCAGATTGACGAAAGTATCACAGACGAAAAAGATAGAAATGAGTTAGTAGAATTAGCGTTTAAAAGAGACAATGCTATAGCTAATACCAAAAAAGAAGGTGTTAATCAAGTTCCTGGGGCGCAGCAGGCTTTAGAAGATATAGAGTCTAGTATTAGCGATATCATAAATAAATATGAAGGAGCTGTAGATGTGGCTGCTACACAAGAGGCAGCCGATGTTCGTAAAGCTAGACGTGATATAAGTTTAGCAAAGACAATAAACTTTCTTGAGACAAACAAAAATTACACAGGTAAAGAAGTTGTTATAGCTGATGACGATGCCTCTGCTCAAATAGCTCACGATAAAGCTGTTGAAGAATACAACGCTAAGCAGACTGATCCTGAGAAAATGCTAGGAGATGAAAACGTTTCTGGTGCAGACGGTTTTATAGTTGGAGATGTTATTGTTATAAATAAAGACGTAGCTGGCAGAACAGGTCAGATAAATGTTGGTGCACATGAGTTACTACACGGAATTGTAGCTAAACACATGAAAAGTTTAAGCGTAAAAGAACAAAACAATCTTATGGGTAGTTTTGTAGATGTTTTAACTAAAGATCAAAAAAAGTATGTCGAAACAGAGTTTAACCGTAGAAAAGATACCGGTGAATCTTTAGACCCTTCAGAGTGGTTAACTATATTCTCTGATGGTATAACTAAAGGTAAGATTAAATTTGACGAAGGAGTTTTTGATAAGTTAAAAAACATTATTCAGGAAATACTAAGAAAGATAGGTTATCCTAAAGAGTTTAAAAACGGTAGACAAGTTTACAACTTTATGAAAGACTATCAGAAAAGCGTTGCTGCTGGTGGTCAGATTAGCGCAAGAGCTATAGCTCTAGCTGGTGGAGGTGTAACAGCTGGTGAAACTTCGTTTTCTAGATCTGCTTCAGATAAAGTTCAAAGCATATACAACGAACAAGGAGAAGCAGGTGCTTTTGATATCATAAATGAATTTAAACCTATAGTAAACAGAATAGCTGAGTCTAGAAGAGGTGCGCCGAATTTTGATAAGCAATTATTAATAGACGAAATCGAAACTGGTAAGCGCGGTATATATGATTTAATCCGTGAATATAATCCAGACTCAGGTGTACCACTAGCAGCTTGGATTAATAAATATCTTCCAGCTAGAGCTATCGAAGCTTCAAAAAGAGTTTTAGGTGAAGAGTTTACAGATGACGTAACTGAAAAAGTTGACATAGCAGCTGAAGAAGCACCTACTCCAGAAGTTAAAGCAAAGCCTAGAAAAAGAAAGATAGTTTTAGCTGAGCGATTGGGCATTAGTGAAGACGTGTCAAAAGCTATAAGTAAGTTAGTTCCTACTTTAGATTTAGAAGCGTTAACGTTTAAAAGTTTAAAAAACAAGATACCTAATATAACAGGTGAATTATTTGGTATATCACCGAAAAAGATAATTAGTGGAGCTAATATAACAAAAAAAGAGTTACAGTCAGCTCAAATGTTTATTAGTAAAAACGTAGATTTATTAATAGCTATGCTACCTGAAGGCGCCACAACTGGTGGTACCGCTACAGGTATGCCTAATACTTTATTAAAGGCTTTTTACACTAAAACCGATAGAGCTAAAATGGCTGGAACGGGTAGCAAAGCTGGTCTAGCTATTCAAGTTAAAAACCCTAACATAACTAGAGCGGATTTCTTAGAGACATTCGGTATCATAGATGGTAAACCAGATCGTACAGATAGGAACACATCGGCTAGAGTGTTAGCGTTAGCGAACCTAACTGGTAAAATGATAACCAATCAAGCGGTTAGACAACAAGTTAGATCAGAAAACTTAAGAAGCTTAGAAGATGGTAAAAGCAGCATTATGTTTAGTAAGGCAGATGCTGATATAGCTAAACTATTTAATCAAGAAAAATCGTATTATGAGATAAACGATCTAAATAGCGTTGAAAGATATATAGATGTAGACGTGCCGAGACTTATTAAGGTTTTTGAAAAGTACCCAGGCTTGTTAACTGGTAATGAACTTGTAAACGGTTTAAATGCTATAAGAAATCAAAGCTTGAAACAACCTCTTAGAGACGGTGTAAAAAAATATGACGAATTAAAAGTTAGAGGTAAATACCCAAAAAGAGACTTTGCTAAATATGTTGGTAACAAAGTTGAACAGATGGATACTGCTAAAATAAATGAATTTAACAGGCAAGCGGGTATTAATTTTGATGCGCATTGGAAAGCTATAGATAAGGCGTTGTATAATGACCCTACTTTGTTAGGGCCTATACTTATATATTTAAGTAATGCTATTAATTCTAAAACGCATATTCATAGATCTGGAGCAGAGTTTATATCTTATGACAAGACTACTAAAGGTCGACTTTACTTAGAACATGCCTTGCAAAACGTTAAAGCTTACAGGACTTTGATAAAAGCTTCTATGAACGACAAAACAGCAGGTCGTTCTGAGTTTAAGAAAACTATAAAAGCTTTAAAGAATAACTATAAGCTTATTGGAGTAAGTGTTACCGATAACACTAAATTAGACAAAGGTAGCTATGTAGATGAAAACGGCAAAACTGTATCATTTAAAAATGAAATGGGTTTAGGTTGGGATATTTTTAATAACAAGTGGCATGAAAGATATTTTAACAAAATAATAAACGATTTAGGTGGTATAAACCCTGAGAATTTCACTGTAGTTAATTCAAATAAATCACTAGCGGAAGAGTTAAATATAAATTCAGAAGGTGGAATTAGGTTTAGCAAAACTGGAATCGATAATTTTAAAATATTAAATACTGCTATAGCTAACGCTAGAATTAGTAAAGCTTCTAAACCGACAAAAGGTATCACCGTTCTCGACTTTGATGACACGTTAGCCACAACTAAATCTAAAGTCCTTATAACAGCTCCTGATGGTGTTAAAAGCAAGTTAAACGCGGAAGAGTTTGCGAAACAAGGCGCTGATCTTTTAGCTGAAGGTTATAAATTTGATTTCTCAGAATTCAATAAAGTTGTTAAAGGTAAGACTGCGCCGTTGTTCAACAAAGCAATGAAGCTCTCAGGTAAGTTTGGGACAGACAACATGTTTGTTTTAACTGCTAGATCTCCTGAGTCTGCTAAAGCTATTAAGCAGTTTTTAGATGCTCAAGGGTTAGATATACCCCTTAAGAATATAACAGGTTTAGGAAAGTCGGAAGCTGAGGCTAAAGCTTTATGGATAGCTGAAAAAGTTGGAGAAGGTTACAACGACTTTTACTTTGCGGATGATGCTATTCAAAATGTTAAGGCTGTTAAGAATATGCTAGATCAATTTGACGTTAAGTCTAAAGTTCAGCAAGCCAGAGTGAAGTTCAGTCAAAGCATGGATAGTGAGTTTAACAAAATCCTTGAAGATATATTAGGTATAGAAGCTGCTAAAAGGTTTTCTAGTATGAAAGCTCGTAAGAGAGGTGAAAGTAAAGGTAAGTTTAGATTCTTTATACCTCCATCTCATGAGGACTTCGTTGGGTTGCTTTACAACTTCATGGGCGCAGGTAAGAAAGGTGACGCGCATAGAGACTTTTTAGAGCAAGCTTTAATTAGACCTTTAAATAGAGCTAACAAAGAACTTGATACAGCTAGACAAAGTATAGCTAACGACTTTAAATCTTTAAACAAAAGATTTCCTGATGTTAAAAGTAAACTCAAAAAGAAAACACCAGAGGGTGATTTTACCAATGAAGACGCTATAAGAGTTTATCTATGGGATACAAACGGTTATGATATACCTGGTATAACTAAAACAGATCAAAAGAATTTAGTTGACTATATCAACTCTAATCCAGAGCTGAGAGCTTACGCGGATACCTTAAGCGTTATATCCAAACAAGAAGCCTACGTAAGTCCTACAGAAGGGTGGGAGTCTGGTGATATTAGAATGGATCTAAACGACGCAACTGGTAGAGTTGGTAGAGAAGAGTATTTTGCAGAGTTTTTACAAAACACGGATATAATATTTTCTAAAGAAAACCTCAACAAGATCGAAGCTGGGTACGGTAAAGGTGTTAGAGAAGCTTTAGAGGATATGTTGTACCGAATTAAAAATGGTAGAAACAGACCTAGTGGAAGTAACGCTTTAGTAAATAGATTTGTTAACTATATAAATGGGGCTGTTGGTAGTGTTATGTTCTTTAACATAAGATCAGCTGTTCTTCAGCAGATGTCTATAGTGAACTACATAAACTTTGCTGACAACAACATGTTTAACGCGGCTAAGGCTTTTGCTGACCAAAAGCAATACTGGAGCGATTGGTCTTATATATTTAACTCTGACATGCTAAAGCAGAGAAGAGGTGGTATACAGACTGACGTTAACGGATCTGAGCTAGCTGAAACTATCAGTAAGTCTAAATTCCCTATGAGAACTTTAATAAGGGAGCTCTTGAAGATTGGTTTCACACCTACACAAATCGGTGATAATATAGCTATTGCAACCGGTGGCGCTACATATTATAGAAATAGAATTAAAACATATTTAAAGCAAGGTTTATCTAAGACTGAAGCTGAGGCAAAAGCTTGGACGGATTTCCAAGATATAACACAGTCTACTCAGCAGTCTGCTAGACCAGACATGGTGTCTCAACAGCAAGCTTCACCTCTTGGTAAGTTTATACTAGCGTTTCAAAACGTAACATCTCAGTTTAACAGGTTAGGTAAAAAAGCGTTTTTGGATATAAAAAACAGAAGAATAACAAAGCCTAATACTTCGCAGTTCCAAAGCGATGTGTCTAACGCGTCTAGAATCATGTATTACTTTGCTATGCAAAACATGATATTCTATGGACTACAGACGGCTTTATTCGCCGCTCTGTTTGACGATAACGAAGATGATGAAAAGTTTCTTAAAAAGAAAGAGAGAATGATAAACGGTAGTATTGACTCTGTTTTAAGAGGAAGCGGAGTTATGGGAGCTGTTGTAGCTACAGTTAAAAATATGGCTATGAAGTTTGCGGAGCAAAGGGAAGCTGGTTATAATAAAGATGAAAGTGCTGTTTTAATGGAGATGTTAAACGTGTCTCCTCCTCTAGGTATTAAAGCTAGAAAAGTAGTTAACGCTGAAAAAACATTAAACTACAACAAGAAAGCTATAGAAGAAATGGAGACCCTTGATATTGACAATCCTCAATGGTCTGCAGCCACTAGTTACATTGAAGGTATTACTAATATTCCATTAAACAGACTATATAACAAAACGCAAAACATGAGAGAAGCCTTGAACAACCAGCACTCAGCTTGGCAAAGAGCTTTAATGTTTATGGGTTGGAGTAAATATAATCTAGGAGTAAATGAAGAAGAGAAAGACTCTACTTCGTCTAAACGAAAAAGTACATCACGAGGCACCTCATCGCGAGGTGGATCATCAAGAGGTGGTAGTAAAAGATAAATTATAAATGAAAAAAGTAATTGCATTATTAGCGTTTTTGCTGTGTATAGCAAATGTAAATGCTCAACAATTAAAAAAAGCTTTTAAGTTCGCTACGTTCTACACAGCTGTAAATGGTGGAAACTCTATATCAGATCAAACTATATACTCTGTGGCTAACGGCTTAGGTTCTACTGAAGTTGAGACACCATACGATTATAGCTTAACTATGGGTTTGCGTAAGATTGCTAGATTTGGTTATGAAAATAGAGCTAATGTTTTTTATGACGGAACTGAAGAGTCTTGGTCAGACGGTGCTAACATAGGCAAGCGTAACGGCTTAGAGTTTTTAGCTGAGGTTAAATACAAAAGGCAGATGGGTCAAGAGTTTCTTGATCAAAACCATTTCTTAAGATATGTAGGAGATAATTACATTGTTAAAGGAGAGTATCTACAAGATGGCTTTGCAGACATCTCCTATTTTGAAGCGTCAGAAAGATATAGATTAAAATTAGGGAAAAAGTTTTCTTTTAATATAGGTGTAGCTCAAAGATTATCTGAACCATATGGTTTTAATCCTTTAGAAGAGTGGTTACTAGACAACAACAATATACACTACACATATCTAGCCTTGCAAGAAGGATACACTGTTGATGTGTCTAACGAAGAGTATTTTAGTCCTAATGGCGAATCAGTAGCGTTAAGCTCAGAGGTTTGGGAAGCGGTGGTAATACCAAATGTTATATCAGATTATGTAGGTAGAAAGAGAGACGAATTGAACAACCTACTTCAGCTGTCCGTAGTGGCTGGATTTGATTTTTACCATTATACGGATGAGTTTTGGTTGCACGCGTGGGGTAACGTTATGCCGTACCATTATGATAACGGAAACGAATTCATGTACCACAACTCAGTTGGTGGTCAATGGCTTGATTATTCTGGTGGTCTTATATTAGGTTATAGGATAAACAAACACCTAGGATTATTCACTGAAGGCAAGTATAACAAGTACTGGAACAGGGAGTGGTACAACTTTAAGTGTGGTATAAACTATGTAATCTTCTAAGATATGGCTTATAAGCAAAAAAATAATCCTTTTCCAGTAACATCTTGTGGTAGGCGTAGAGCTGGCGGTATAGGCAGCGCTTTTAAAAAAGCTGATCCGCGCAAGACTATAGGTCCGGGTAAAAACTTTAACAAAGCTAACCCAACTGGAACAGGTGGTGCAGCAGGAGGTGGCATGACTCAAAAAGGTGTTAATGAATACAAAAGAAATAACCCAGGCAGTAAGTTAAAAACAGCTGTAACTACACCTCCTTCAGAACTTAAGAAGGGTAGTAAAGCGGCTGGTCGCAGAAAATCATTTTGCGCAAGATCAAAAAGTTGGAAAGGTAAAAGAGGTTTAGCCGCTAGACGTAGGTGGAACTGTTAAATAAATAGCTATGGCATTCAAAATGAAATATAAAAACCTCAAAGAGGTTGTGAAACAGCTTAATTCAGCTGTCGTTGCTCACGGTAAGCAAGCTAAAACAATAAACAAACACATCGATGAGATGGAAGGTGGTCCTATGAAAAAGCGTGGGCTTTGGGATAACATACATGCTAAAAGAAAAAGAATTAAAGCTGGCTCAGGAGAAAAAATGAGAAAACCAGGCAGCAAAGGAGCTCCTTCAAAAAAAGATTTACAAGACTCTCAAACATAATAAAAAAAAATGGCTAAAGAATTAAACGAGGACACGGGGTTTCAGATAAGTGTAAAAACACTCATCGGTATAGGTTTTGGAATGGCCACTATTATTAGTATGTGGTTTATGTTACAGGCTGATATAGCTGAGGCAAAAGAACTACCAGAGCCACTACCTCCTGAGATATCACGCATGGAGTTTGATATGAAAGATCAACTTGTGCGTCAGACTATTATGAGCACTCAGGAAGACGTTAAGGAGATAAAAGAGGATCTGGATAATATAGAAAGAAAGATAGATGATTTAAAATAAAATATAATATAATGGAGAATTCAATGAATTTTAAAACAGTAGTAGTTTATGCTTTAATTATGCTAGGGGCATTATTGAGCGGGACTGCTTTTGGACAAAACCTATGTGGCAGCGATATTTGCGTTGTACAGTTTAACGCCAGTTGGAATACCAGCAACAACGTTGACTATCTTGGAGAATTAACCGACTGCGAGGTTATGAATGTGAGTATAGATCAAGGTACATACCAATCTGATTACGGAATAGTAGTTGTACCTACTATTATAGTTTTCAACGGGAAAGAGGTGGAGAGGTTTCAAGCTAACATTATGATGCAGCTGGAAGCTACTAGAAAGCAAGTTCAGTCGGTTATTGATGAAGTAATTTATAGCGATTTTTAACATGAAGAATAAAGCTTATTTATTAGTAGTAGCTTTTTGGCTCATTATTGGGTCTGTACTAGGTCAAGATAGTTGGGTTAAAGTATCCGTACAGACAGATGATTACGGAGGAGAAACATCTTGGGAGATATATCAAGCATCAGAGGTTGTTGCGGTTAGCCCTCCTTATGTTAGTAACTCTTTACAAGAAGTTGTAGTACCTCTTGACCCAGGAGATTATAACTTTGTTATATACGACTCTTTTGGAGATGGTATTTGCTGCGACTTTGGGCCTGGGTGGTACTCTTTAACCAACTCTTGTGGGTTAGAGATATACGATTACGAGTTTGCTGGTCCTTCGACTACAACGGTTTTTGAAGTTTCGGATTGCGAGGCGCCTGTAGCTGGATGTATGGATATAGGTGCTTTAAACTTCAACCCGTGGGCTAACGATCAAGCGCCATGTGTATTTCCACCTATGCCTTGTGGATCTGACCAAACAAACATTATAGCTTTAATTACACCTGATAGCTATCCATCTGAAACAAGCTGGGATATAACCGCTAATGGTGAGATTATAGCTTTTGGAGGAAACGAGGGTAATACGGGGGTAACATTACCCTCGTACGTGTGTACAGGTGTAGGAGACACCCTTGTTGCAAGCGTGTATGACACATACGGGGATGGGTTATGCGGAACTTGTTGGGGTGGGGTAGACGGGTACTTCAACGTCACAACTTTATGCGGTGATAGTATTTTTGCCATAGGTGGAGTTGAGCAGTTTGACACCGCGTCTTCGGGGCCTTACATAGTCCCACCTTGTATACCAGTGATACCCCAAGGTTGCACAGACTCAAATTACCTAGAGTATAATTCAGAGGCTATAATAGATGACAATAGCTGCTTAACCGAGGTTGTTTTAGGGTGTACGCAAGAGGAAGCGTTGAATTATGATCCTGTCGCTAATACTATAGAGACTGAACCGTCATGTGATTACTCATTAGTGATTACAGACGGTGGAGCAGATGGTTGGTTTGGTAGTTGGTTAGGCCTAAAACAAGGTGATAACTTGTATGGACCATATCAAATGGGTCCTAATGATGGACATGAAGAGGAGTTTAACTTAACCTTAAACTCCAATGAAGATGTAAGTGTTTATTTTTTCACAAGTGGTAACGCTGAAACAACAGCTGCTCAGTGTGGGTTTAGAATTGAAGGTCCTAGTGGAATAGTGCTCGAGAGTGGAACTAACCCTTGGACTGATCCATTAAAAAAGTTTCCTTATATATATACCGGTACACCTGTTTGTTCTGACTATTGCGTACTACCTGTTGTAGGTTGTATGGATAATTTAGCTTGTAATTATAATAATGAAGCTAACATAGACGAAGGTTGTTTTTATTCCGTTCAATACTATGATTGTGACAACGCTTGTGATAATGACGTGGATAATGATGGTGTTTGTGATGAACTCGAAGTGGTTGGATGTATGGATCCAACAGCATTTAATTATAATATTCTAGCAACTGATGTAGGTGATTGCGAACCGTTTATATTTGGTTGTACAGACCCAACACAATATAACTATGATCCAGAAGCTAACACAGAAAATGGTGGCTGTATTCCTTACGTTTACGGTTGTACTGATAGTAATGCCTTTAATTATGATCCGCTGGCTAACTCTGACAACGGTTCTTGCATTGAAATCTTGGAGGGTTGTGCAGACCCCGAAGCTTATAACTATGACACAGCGGTTAATATACCTGATCCGGAAGTCTGTCTCTACGAAGCGGTAGGATGTGTCACTGGACTAGGTGAGCCATATGGCGATGGTTATTGGCTCAACAACATGTGCTTCGCGTGGGTTATACAAGTTGACCCATATTGCTGCGAAGAGGATTGGGACGCTGTATGTCAAGAGACATTTGATTATTGTTCAACAACTAGTATAGAAGTTGCATTAACTGAACACGACTTAGTGGTATACCCTAACCCAGTTAAAAATATATTAAGCATAAACAAAAACGTCGACATAGACGTATTTAATTCATCTGGAGGTATGATAATATCTCTTAAAAATGTTAACACGTTAGACGCGTCTCTATGGGTTTCAGGGGTATATATAATGCATATAACACACAACAACTTTAGGGTAACTAGAAGGGTTGTTAAATAATAAATCATGGATAAAATAAGTGATCATATAAGTTATACAGAAGCCACTCGTAGCAATACGGCTTTACGTAGAGGTATAGATAATATACCAGATGTAGACGAGTTAGAAAATATGAAGCTTATAGCTGAAAAAGTGTTTGAACCGCTAAGAAAATGGGTTGGAGGTCCGGTTAAAATAAATAGTTTCTATAGATCGCCAGAGTTAAACATGGCGATTGGAGGTAGTAAAAAATCCCAACATTGCCACGGTCAAGCTATAGATATAGATGACACTTTTGGAGGTAAGTTTACAAACTTAAACGCAGAAATGTTTAAGTATATAAGATATCACCTTAATTACGATCAAATAATATGGGAGTTTGGTGATGACGATAATCCAGCTTGGATTCACATTAGCTACGTTAACGAAGATGATAACAGGCAAAGATGCTTAAAAGCATATAAAGAAAAAGGTAAAACAAAATATAAAGTAATATAACATGGCAACAACAACAGCTACAATTACGCTATCAAGTACTGACTTGTTGTCAGACGAGTTAGCTTTAACAACCACGTCCACATTAACAAAAACCGGTACTGCAACAGGTGTAGAACACACGTCTGGCTTAGCAAGTAAAACAATTACATCAACCGCTAAGGGAACAGCTTCGGGGCAAGTTACTTTGTACACAGCGGATGATTTCGCGGCTATTCCGTATCTATATGTTAAAAACTCAGCTACTACAGCTGGGCATAAAATATTTATATATGACGATAGCACAAGCGGTGATCCTCTTCAGTTTCAGCTAGACGCAGGTGATTGGGGTTTCATACCTATGCATGGAGATAAAACATATAAAGCTTACGCTACAAACAATCCTACTAAAATGGAGTTTATGGTAATAGGTCAAGATCAATAAACAATAAACAACTAAATAAATAATTATGGCAACAACAACAGCAGCGGTAACGCTAACAAGTGATTTGCTATCAGATGCAATGTCAGTAACTGCAAGTACAACTTGTATGAAAGCGGGTACTACAGCTGATGGTTTGGATCAAGTAGAATATGCAGTAGTAGAGATAGCTACTGGAGATGAATATGATTTAATTTGCACTACTCCAACAGCAAGTAAAGCAAGTAAACTTTACGTAAAAAATCATTCAATAGATGAAACTTACTACGTAGCGGTCACACAAAACGCGCAAGCTATAGGTAGGTTATACGGTGGAGACTGGATGTTTATTCCAGCTGATTTTCATGACGCGGCTGCAGATATAGCAGTAACATCAAATGGTGGAACAAATAAAATAGAATATGCTCTTTTTCACGAAGGAACAGCTTTAACTACTACTTAATAACGATTTAAAAAGAAATAATTATGGCAACAACATGCACAATAAATATATCTTCCGATGCAGCCCCAGGTTTTGGCGGCGTTAGCGAATCAATGACATTGACTCAAGCTGGCACAATTATAGATATAGATAGCACAACGGGTTTTCAAAGGAGAAAACTATCAGCTACAGGAGCTGTAGATTTAATTACTATGGCTAGCGAAAACATAGAACCTAAAGACAGTGTAGCTTCAAAAGTGTACATTAGAAATATAGGAGATGGTAAAGGTAATATCGACAAAACCGTAGGTGTTACGATAGGGGTTAACGCTGAGCCTATTGGTAAACTCTACGGAGGTGATTGGATGATGATGCCTTTAACATGCATCGACGCTGATGATGTCACAGCAAATCCAGCTACAGATGATACTGTGGTTTTAGAGTTTGTAATGTTCTACGAAGAAGCTTAACACTTCAATGCGTAGTTATTATAATATAGATGGCTCAAGTGGCGTGAATACTGAGTTAATAGCCCCAAGAAACGCGGTTGCAGCCGTGAACTCTTTAGCTATAACAAATACTCACGCCGCGAACGCCGCTACGTTAAGTTTGTTTATTCAAACTTCGCCTAGCGCTTCTGCGTCAAGTACTTTCTATATTATTAAAAACGTTTCTATTCCATCTGGAGTTACTTTACTTCTTGATAACCCTAATTTATTGTCTTTTAATAATAAAACCAATGGATATGGTTTATACGCTACAGTTGGTAGCTCTGATACAGTAGATGTCTTAATAAGCTAATGAAGTGGATAGGTCAACATATATGGGATTTTATATCTAGATTCCGTAATCACGTTTACTTTGAGGATAATATAACCTTAAGTACAGGTAAATCCATAACAATGGATGAGTATACATCTGGTACTATTAGTATAACTAAAATACAAGATTCAGGCACATCGTTTAATGATAATGATACTTCTATAATGACTGCTGCGGCTATAGCAGACAAAATAGAAGGTTATGGTTACAGCACAACATCGGGTGATATAACTGGAGTTACTATTACCACTGACAGTGGTGGTGGCTCTACAGCCTCAGATACAGCGGGTAGTGCTGACTTTAGCATACTAGGAGCCACAGGTGTTGGTGTCACGAATAGTGGCACTACTATAACCGCTACTGCTGTACCTGGTGAGATAGACCACGACTCGTTGCAGAACTTTGAGGATGACGAACACTACACTCAGGCTAATATCGTTGCTACGGGTACTATAGCTAGTGGAGTGTGGCAGGGCACTGCTATAGCCAGTGCTTATTTAGACGCTGACACGGTGCACTTAAGCGTTGATCAAGAAATTACGAGTAAGACACAGATAAACAAAAGAAAATTTTCCAATGTAACCGGTTCAACTGGAGACTGTGAAGGAGATATAATTTATCTTGGTACCGACGCAGCTTCTCATGTAGCCGGAAACATATATACTTTGAATTCAAGTAGTCAATGGGTTATAACAGACGCAGACGCTACGGCAACTAGTACTGGTTTATTAGCCGTAGCTATGGGCACGGATGCTAATAGTGGTATGTGTATAAGAGGTATGGTTAACTTAAACACAACGTTTTCTGGGAGCCCTAGCACTGGGGATGTTTTATATTTAGATAACGCCACTGCGGGGGCGGCTACTGGAACCGCGCCGACTGGTAATGGAGATATCGTTAGGGTTCTTGGTTATAAAATAGGTAGCGGAACTAGGATGTGGTTTAACCCAGACAACACATTTGTTGAAGTAACAGCGTAATGCCAACGATAAACGTAAATAGGACAGGCCATGGCCGAAGCCCAGCTAGTTCAAGTTTTAACACTGCTAGAACAAGCGCCGCAGCTTCCGCTACAGATAGTTTGTCTGGAGATCACAACGTGCAGTTTTTTACAGGTAGGAGCAAGAGGTTTGATAGGATTTTTTTACACTTTGATACAAGCGGTATAACGGGTACAGTAAGCGCCGCACACATAGATATCGACGGAGGAGGATCTTCATTAGACCCTAATGATACTATTATGATAAAAAGCACCGCCTTTGGTGGGGATGGTGGTACAGCTTTAGCTACCTCAGATATGTTTTCTTCATTGGATTATAGCACTGCTTATTCTACTGAATTAACATCCTGGAACGCTTCAACTAACAACGAATATACTCTTACGGCTGCGGCTTTAGCTGATATAAAAAATAACGATAATTTTATATTAGCTATAGTAGATCATGATAATGATTACTCTAACTCTAACTCTACAGCAACGTCTGATGTTAGAATAGACTTTGATACAACAATAACTTTAGATTACACTTTAGCAGCTACAGGTTATACGCATGACGTAATAGGGGTAGCTGCCGCGAGCATAGGGAAGGTTAATACCGTTGCCACAGCTAATATAGGAAAAATTAACAGTGTAGACTAGAGCGTGTATAGCATAAATAAAAAAAGGGGATAGCCACAACGGTTATCCCCTTCTTTGTCTTAAGTTGTTACGGTTTATGTAACCTCACATGACCCACCTGAGCAAGCTAGCTCACCAGATAAATCTGTGTTATCGTCCAGCTCTATAACTTTAGTCAGATCTATCTCATTTAGAGATTTCAATAACTCATCGTATTTAGCTTTTGTGATATCCTCAAACGGGGCTTGTTTATAAGTACCTCCATTATGAGGTAAAACAGACAGACCATTATAATGATCTTTGTTTTTCCACATCCACTCACCTACTTCATCCCACATGTCATCTTTAATAGATATTGTGGCTGAAACATTGTGAGAGTTAGAACCTTTCCTGTGGCCATTGCTAACCCATTCTGTAGCAACCTTTTTAACTCTCTCAAGTAAGTCCATGGGAGATTCAGTTCTTAATATAGAACCTTTTGGAGCTTGTTGTGGGATACTTATCACAGCTGTATCATGTGCTCTGAAGTAATCATCCTCAACGATCTCAGGATGGTTAGCTTTTAGATAACTATATATAGCCTCGTTTTTTCCTACGCGTAATCTACGGATGTATTGTTTATGATGCCAAGCATGAATACCCGAAGATGTTCCCAGTACCAGAGATGTCGTCCCCGCAGGCTTAACACATGTTGTACGTGCGGCTTTTTTAACACCTATAATTTTAGCTACTCTAGCATTTTCGGTTTTAACAATCTCAGCTCCAGCAGACATATCGTAATTTAAAACAGTTCCACTACCTATACCTGTCATAGACACACCTATCAAAGCATCTCGCTCTGTTGTTTCTTTCCATATCTCTCTTAAGTAATGGAAGTCAGTATATCCAGCTTGTAACGTACCTATAAAAGATGCTACTCTAACTCTATCCTCGTAATCACCCTGTGATTCTATGTCTGATACATTAACCTCACATAGGTTACAGAATTGATACGGGCGAAGAGCTATCTCGCAACAAGGGTTAGTTCCCCAGTCTTTGTCGTTATTAAAGTATATACCTGGTTCACCAGCGCCTGAAGCTTCAACACGTTTCCATAGATCCATAAAAAACTTTTTAGTTATCTTATGTCTCATAAGAACAGCTGAGTTGTTAGCTCTACCACGTTGAGGGTTTAACTCCCACCAGTTGCCAGCTTTACAGGAAATCATCTCTTCATCATACGCACTAAATAAAGATATAAGCGCTGCGCGTCTGATACCCCCAGCAAGGACAGCATCAGCAATATGACAAACGATATCATGTACGTTAAGGGACGTAAGATCATCTCCATCATTTTTATCATCTAATATACCTTGAACTTTGATTAAACATTCTTTAAGAGGTTGAGGACCAGGTGCTTTACCACCTGAAGTTACAAGCCTAGCACCCTTAGGTCGTATGTCTGAGTAATCAAACTTTACAGCTGACTTCTTCCTACCACCAAGATAAGACTCCATAAGAACCTTAACCGCATCAGCCCAACCTTCTATAGAGTCACCTATTACAAATCTCCTATATCTTTTTTCAAAGGGCTTAGTGACGTGAGGTAATTTTCTAACGTGATGCTGTTGGACAGAATAACCCACCCCGCAGCCTGAAAGCAGTAGAAACATAGTTTCACTGAAGCTGTCAATATGATCAATGGGTAGATAACTACAATTGTACAAACGGTTCGGAGAGATCTCAATAGGTTTACCACTAAACTGGAGAGATCGCATTGATGGTAAAACCTTTTTACTATATACAAGTTCATATGCTTTATTTATTTCGTCTTTTAATTGAGGATACTTTTTTACATGCATCTCCTCATTCCGCATAACTAATTCTCTCCACGTCTCTCGTCTATTTAACTCAGGTACGTACTTGGCGTACTTCATATGTACCGTAATATCGGAGAGTATATCTTTATCAATCTGACTCATTTGTATCTTTTAAAACTGTTAAACACACATCCGCAAAAGGTAGGTAAAACACATGACTGTTTCTATCCTCCTGCTCATAGGTCCTGAAACCTATTAATATACCTGGGTAAAACCCAAAACTTAATTCCCACTTTGGCATTGTTTTCTTTTATTTAATATTAATTCAACTACTTTATCGCACTCCTTCTGATTTTGTGGTTTATATAAAGTCACATGCGGTCTTTCAAAGTTAATGAGTTTTTTAAACATTTTCCATCTCATAGGAAAACTCTCGTTAGCTCGACCTTTTGTTTCTATTATAAAACCATCACCAAAAAAATCAGGAGTGTATTTTATAGGTAGTATTTTCTTTTGTCCTCGGTTTACCATATCTCCCTTACCGTTACCTTGACGTTCATAACAAAGTAAGTCACACATAAACCCTTCTTGTAGTATAAAGCTTTCGCTTTCGTATGTAGCTTTGATCTTAGATTTCTTAAGAGCTTGCCACATATATCTCTCAAGGCCAGAGGCGAAGGTGATGCCATCATACACCACCTTCTTAGACCTCACTGGACCTCGTTTTCTACTTTTGTTTTTTTGAGTTGTTTTACGACCCATTATCTTCTAGTTCTTCGCGTGCTGCTTGGATATACAGTATTGCATCCATAAGCTCTTCTTGTATATCGTTTAGATAACCAGCTAAGTCTTTATGACCTCCTGTTCTCTCTGTATGTAATGTACGTCCATACTTTTTAAAACCTATATCAGATCGTTGTATAAACTTATCACATACATTCTCAACTACTGGATCTCGAAATGTTACTAATTTCCTAGTCCAATCAGCTGTTTTAGCATTCATTATTTCTCTATCGCTCATAGTGTGTCTTTTACAAATGTTCCATTAACCATTTTACCTGTGCGTTTGCTTATAACATCATAAGCTTCGTCAATGCAGTTTTCGATATGCGTTCCACCTAGTTCAGCTAGGTTTGTAAGTACTACAACCATATCTCCGATAGCATCTATGAACTCAATGGTGTCTTGTTTTAGTATAGCTCTACCAAGTTCCCCAGCTTCTTCCATAAGCTTTAAATACTGAGTTTTAGTATCACCAGCCTCGTATAAACCTCTTTCAATAGCCCAAGTTCTAATTAAATCGAAGCGGTTTAAAGATCCAACATTGAGATTTAGACCTTTACCATGACCACTCATATTTAACGCACCGGTATTTGTTCTACAGCAATTATTATTGTCAAAGTACCTAGCAAATGCCTTGTTATATACGTAACACCTATCGCTATTGTACATTGACGGTTTAACGTTTTTCATGATCCACTTCACTGAGTCAGGGTCAAGACAGCATCTACCATGCTCCGTCTCCCAACTCATACCTAGCTCATCCATTAACCTGCCTTTAAGCTTATTAACTGGGCATGGGAAAGTTGTTGTTTGTTCTGTTATGTTTATTTTCATATGGTTTAATTTTTCATTTTTGGGTTTTAAATCTTTATACAGCTTGTGATCTACTCTATAACCAAATAGCTTTTGTAATTCAATCTCTCTGTTAGAGATATAGCTAATGTCGTCAGACATATCCAGTATTTCATATTCATCTTCTGTATAACCTTGTTGTCGTGTAACTCTTTCTTCCAGGTTGTTTGTTACACCGATTTTTTTACCTGGTATATGGTATATGCAGTATGTCATAGTTTGTTATTATATAAGTGTAAGTTGTGTGCGTAATGGTAATACTCGCCACATTCAATACCGAGTTCATACGCTACTAACATCTGCAGACTAGCAAAACAATACTGATCATTACAGAAGCCAAACCACAAATCATTTGACCTCATAACCACAGCCATGTTAAGCTTGTTGTTTAGTATTGTGAATTGTACGGCATAAGTACACGGTGTGTCATTTTGGTAATGCCCATCGTTTATTTCTTTCGCATCGTATATACTAATGGCAGCCTGTCGAGTATCAGGGTTTGATTCAAGCATTGCTACAACATTGTCTAGCTGCTTATTTCTATTCCACTGATACCCGTAATTAGAGTTAACCTCTCGGTTGACATCCGCCATACGTTCCCAGATAGGAGGTATTGAGCCAAATAATGCACCTAATCGGTCTATACTTGGGTCACCCGATAAATACCATCGCCATTCAGCGTCAGCATATTCTCTATTCCAGTTACGTTCACTATTTAGTATTACCATATCATTAGGATGCTCCATAGTAAAACCTACGTTAAACAAAGCTTTGGTATCACCAAACTCTACACCGTTACATCTTATCTCATTTAGAAAATAACTAAAAGCTGAGTCTGCGTTGTAAAATCTAGTCTTCATTGTATTTGTCATAATAGTATTTATAATATTCGTACATCTTAATTAAAGCTTGTTCATCCGTGTAATCCACAGGGTCAGTTCTAACAGTTCCTTTTATAGATATTTGAACCATCCACTTATTAGCTGTATCCCAGTTAGGTATAACGCTTATACCTATCTTGTTATCTAAACACCAACCAACACGCTTCATATCATCATGTGTATATGGTATTCTACCGGGGTTTCTAGCACCTTTAGATGGCTTACCCGGTTGATGAAAAGCTAAAAGCTTGTTTAACTTTCCCATGGCATAGCTTCATCTTCAACTCCTTCAGTTATCTCTGGCATAAAGCTACCTGATCGAGGTTCCCATTTAAAATGAGCCTCAGCACCGTTTTCACCTAGGTTTTGAAACTTTACTTTAAGGACTTTCGCTTTAACCGTTTTTGCCTCGTAGTCGCGATGTACAAGTAAACCGTGGTAGCTAGCGTCGTACCATTCACCACCACCTTTAATATTGTACATTGTAGGTTCTTCAATCTTTCCATCTTGACCTTTGTACATTTTAGTAGGGTGAGCTACGATAAACACTAACACGTCGTACTTCTTAGCAAAGATTTCTATCTTTGTTAAATACTCCATGGTATAACGATTAACATCTTCTGTCTTACAGTCGACATCTCTAACCTTATTAAACGGATCAATAACTAAACATTTAATACCTTTACGTTTTACAAGCTCAGCGCCTTTACGTAACACAGACTCAAGGGTATAACGATCCATGTCTATGAAAAAATAATTATCATTGACGTGATCAGCTACGCTGTTCCATTTGTTACCACCAATATCGCTAGGCAATGGCATATCTTGCCATGTCTTACGCATCAGCTTATGAGCGTGGAGATACGTTGGGTGGTTCTCTGGAGACGCAAATGCAGTTTTCCATCCATAGTTATTATTGTAGCCAACCACCATCTGGTCGACAAAATCCGATTTTCCAGAAGACGGAATGCCAGTAACAGTAATAAACTGACCGGTATATGTACTAAATATTTTATCAAAATTAGGTAAACCAACTTGAAACCCTGGTTTAAAACCGTTTTGCACGAAATCTTTAAGTTCATCTTCTATATCGTATAATGTTGAAACCCCTTCTAGTGGTACTTGCTTTGACGTGTGTATAGCATTTTTTAATGCTTCGTTACCATGTTTTAGCAGGTATTCATTAGCATCTTTGCAGTCATCAAAATCAACTAAATAACAACTCTCAGCTCCGAGACGTCGGATAAACTCTTGTTTAAGAGCTTGACCGGCTTCGTCGGTGTCTACAGCTAAGATAATTTTAGTCTTATCTTCTAGGTAGTCTATACAGTTGTCTAAATAGTCTAGGTTGTTTGAGTTTAACGTAGCTCCGTTAGGTACAGAGATAACATTTTTAATACCTGCTTCATGTAACGCAAGCACATCCATCTCACCTTCAGTTATAATACAGGAATCATAACCAACTACAGAGTTTATATTATAAAAGATCTTTTCAGCTCCTTTGAAAAGCTTAAAGTTCTTCCTACCATCTCTATATTTAACGTTGATCAACTGATCACCCATATAGTAGTTGAACTGAATTGTATTTTCGTTCTTCCCTGTCTGAGGCATCCATTCAGAGCCCTCGCCAACTTGTAAGTCTCGTAGAGTTTGACTAGATATACCTCGTGATTTAAACCATTGCTCAACTTTAGTGTTAACAACATGTTCAGTCATTGATGAAGGTCTTACATAAACCTTTTCACTAGCGCCTTTACGCTGATAAGTATGTAGTTGAAAACTGGTGTCACAGTTATGACAGGTACCAAGACCACGTTCCCAATCATAAGACGCACATCCCGCCTTTTGATTTTTAGGTTGCCTAGAAGACGAGCACAGGGGACAAATCCCCTGCGCAGCGCCTTCCTTTAGGCTATGTTGATTGAACTTGTCAATCAAGAATCCATTGATCTCTTCCGTACTCATTTAGAATGGCAGGTCTACCTCTTCGGTTTTAGCTTGTGCTTGAGGAGGGGGTGCCGTAGCCGCGTCTCGAGGAGCAGCATCCACGTTTTCACCATTTGTCCATACAACCTTGACGTTACCTAAGTAAGTCTTAGCTTCCTTAGAGTCTCGTTCCTCTTTACTTTGATCAACGCAGATAGGACCTTGGTTACCAAACTGATCTAGATCATCGTTTACAGTGATCGTGATAGGTAGGTATTTGCCTTTCTTACCAGTTATGATTTTGTCCTTAGGCACATTGCTTAGGTTGATACTTGCTTTTATAATACTAGCCATTATTTTACTGTACTTAGTTGATTAAACATATGTCTCATTTGCTCTTTAGTAGCTCCGGTGCTACGCCTTAAGTTATCGACTGGCTTAAGGTGAGACTGATTTGAATAAAAGTTCCTAGAACTTGTTGTAATGCCTGTTACGTCACAGGTCTTTTTTGTTACTCTTCCCATGGTTTTTGGTTTATAGGGTTGTTGTAGTTAAATGTTGCTTGTGATCAAAATTCTCATCCTTGTAGAATAAGTCGTACAGCTCACTAGCTTTCTGTACTTTTTCCTTACCTGACTTATAGAAGTTAGGTGAACAGTCAAACAGACCGATCTGATGGGTGTTTTTATCGATAGCTATAAATAGCATATCGTAACCAAACAGGTGTCTGTAAATATAGGCTTGGCTGTCATAGTTAAACTTTGACGCAGACCAGCGAAATTTATCTATATCGCCTGTAGTCTTTAAATCAATAACGAGTTTTTCATCGTGATTAATTATATCAGCCTTACCTTTCCACATATTGTCGTATAACCTGACAAGACCTGGTTCCTCATATTGAACGTTACCCAAAGCTGGTTGGATAAGGTCCCTGCATATATCGTTAGCCATCATCTTGTCTACCATTTTTTCGATCATGTCAACTTCGTGTTGCAATAAGCAAACCTCTCCACCAGATATTTCTTTATATTTTTTAGTGTTGCGAGTTGTTGCTTCTATAATCTTGAATGATTTAAGTTTTTCAGGTTCTAATATAGCTGTGTGAAAATATCCACCGACTTTAAAGTTTGGATTATCTGGCGTTTTATCGAATAACGCCATAGGGTTTTTCAGTAGTTTACTTATATGCGAATTGCTTAAGTATTGGTTACCGAAATCACCGTAGTAATCCTCATCAACTCTTAGCCGATCGATTATCTCTTGTTTATTCATGACCTTCTAATGCTTCTTCTTGTGCTTTAGTAAGAGCATACTTTGTTTTAATCGCTGTGAGTTTCCCTCCATTTTGTAAATATTCTTTTGCCTTGTCAAATTGATCAGCAGTAATCTTTGGCTTCTTAGGCATAGAAGCTTTTAGTTTATCTAATACTGTTGAGTCTTTCCCGTGCTTGTTAGATGCGTCTGCGTCTTCTGTGTCATCTATTAATAATAGATTACCTAACGCGTACTTCTTTCCGTAAGTACTTGCAGCACCAAACTGCTGGGACGTTTGCATTCCTTTTTGATTTAAGTCTACTCCTACTATAGCCGTAGCTTGAATAATACTCTCACCATCCGTGAAATTTGCTGTTGTTTCGAGCATTGGTACTGGCTGTAATTCTACTATTCTCTCTGAGATAGTTACTGTTACGCCGAGCTCGAGGAGAAACGGTTTTATCGCTTCTAGTATATCCTCGCTTTTGCGAAAATAATATTTTCCAAACGAATTGTAGCTAGATTTTTTAGC
>Ga0208134_1000089_pt1 | contig 52380 bp, 61 predicted proteins | sample VirMetDEL_Mar_31_FD_184515 | JGI IMG/M metagenome (GOLD analysis project Ga0208134, IMG submission 184515) | Aqueous microbial communities from the Delaware River and Bay under freshwater to marine salinity gradient to study organic matter... | ecosystem: Environmental > Aquatic > Marine >...
GGTATCTAAAGCACAAAAAAGAAAGGATAGAGCCGAAGCCCTATCCCCTGTGTTGTTAGTATACAGCCGATACTAGAAGTTCTAAATCGCGGACGCTCTCCTTGAGGTCTTTGATCTGTTTGTCCCTGCCATTTATATGCTGCATTATGAGGCGTAATTCCTCATGTGTTAGAGGCTTCTCGTCCATACGCTTCTGGTTGATGCGGTTCGTAAGGCTTGCCATCAAGCCCCATACTCTTTCGTCAATAAAGTTTGGCATTGTAGTTCTCCTGAGTTGTGGGGCTGACACCATGCCAGCCCCGAGGTCGTTATTCGTCTTCTAGGATGTATTCATCATAGACAATTACATCTTCTACCTTAGCCTTGTGCATCATCTTACTTACATCAAGGTAGCTATCCACCTGAGCCAAATCTCGCTGTGCTTGTGCAGCCCCATTGGTCAGCGCCTTGTGATGGGCTTTCAATATCCCTACTAGGAACTTGATCTCGCCAACGATTGCTTTCCGGTCAGCGGCCATATCGTTTATGGTCGATTTGATCTCGCTTAGCGACACTCTGGCAGGAATGTCGTAGTCTGTGGGTGATTTCTTCATTGTAGTTCTCCTGAGTTGTGGGGCTGACACCATGCCAGCCCCTGTGTTGTTAGTCTGTCGCTCTAGTATATAGGACTAGATGGCATACTAGCAGGTTCTAGTGATTTCTTAGGCTGTCTAGGGTTGTTTTCCCAAGACCCTCTAAGGTTTTTTAGTATGTCCAGTATAATCTGTACCTCGCAAACCATTGGGCCTTCAAAGCCGTTTGGTACGTCTGAGAACAAATCCTTAGCGAATACTTTAACGCGAGTACCGTCATTGTGACGTACCATTGTTCTGTTTACGTTACAGTAGAATGTAAGGATGTAGTCATCCTCTAAACCGTTTGACCCAATACCCATGAGTGCGGTCATGCTACCGTACACATATTCGTGTACAGTTGCGTCGATTAAGTTTGGCATTGTAGTTCTCCTATGTGACCTAGCGTCACGTCAAACCCCCCATGTGAGGGGCTTGTCAGTAAGGCTAGTTGACCCCGGCGTTGCCGCCGAGGTCGTTGGTGTTAGTCTTTGATGACCGGGATCGTACCGCCCACGTATTTCATCAACTCTTTGAGCAGCTTTTGCAGCCCCTCAACGTCGTTGCCCTCGGGCAAGTTGATGCCTTCATCTTTGTAGGTGCGGAGGAAGAACTTTCCGTTCTCCTCACCGATTGCCTCGACCAGAGTACGGTTGGCGTTTCCGCCAGCCGCGATACGGGCCGCTTTTACTTTGCGCCCCTCTATCCCTTTCTGCAGGTCATCCAGAACTTTGTTCAGCAACCTATCGTAGTACTTATAGTTGAACGCATCGCCTGCCGCGTTGTGGGTGTTACCCTCGTTGTTAGGTGCGACCCTACCTGCCGCTTTGACACCGCCCATAGCATAGAGCTCTTGAGCCGCATCGCTAAGGCGATGTATTAGCGTCTTTTCTTTGAACAGTTTTACTTGCTCAAGCGAAAGAGAACGCTTGGACACCATGACCTTCCGCTTGTCAATTACACGGTAAAAGTTGGCGGTGTTGATACCATGTTTAACACACCAAGTAATCAGCTCGCCGCGACCCTCGCCGCTTGCTTTTTCTTTCTGGCTGTAAGAAAGACCGAGAGCCGAGAGCTCAGAGAACTGAGTTGCAGTGATAGCGTTCAAAGCCGCCACGCTTGTAGTAGTTTTACCCATTGGGAAAACCTCCTGTAATCGAAAGACACGATCCAAATTCCGTTTCATCGCCTTTCGATGTAACCCTTATGCACGATTTGAGGCATGCTGTCTGCTCTAACTAATAAATGATATTGGATAACACTGTACACCATAGAAAAACAGGTATCTATAGGCCCCACCTACCCCCGACCCCCCTTGATCGACAGTCTGGCGCATAGCTGTATATAATACTAATCCAGACAAACTTTTTACGTTTCCACACGTTTCGACGCTAGGCACGGGTATCAAAAGCTAGGCACGGGTATCACCCACCCCCCTACCTAAAAAACCCCCCTACCCAAAAATGTTATTATAGTGTAAAAAAATTTTAGCGCTGTATGGAGAACGGTCATGGGTATCTTTGAAGACTACGCCAGAAAGAAGGACGCTGAGCGTCAGGAGATGCGCCAGAGCGCCTCGGACTACTTTCTTGATAACGAAGGAACAGGTCTTACTGATGCCGCAGCCCGTGCGGTAGGCGATGCCGTATCCGGTGTGCCCGGCATGTTTGATGCTGTAGGAAACTTTGTCGGTGAGACCTACGATACGGGCGGTACTAATATATCAGATGCCGCGATGGCCCTATATAACAATCCTGAGTTAAGAAATAAACTATCCATAAATAGCATGGTTAGGGATACTACGGAAGCGATGGGTAGAGCCTATGAGAATGAATACCCCAACACTGTAGAGGGTAGTGACGAGCGGTATGCTGACTACCTAGCTTCTTTGGGCGTATTTTCAGGCGGCGCTCTTGCAGGAACGAAGGTCTTAGGTGATGTGGTGGGGGCGGTAAACAAGGGCACCCCGGGCAATCTAGAAGATATATTACAGAACGAGAGTAGGCGGGAGTTTGGACAAAACTCCGCCGCTGCAGCATTAACTGCGGCGGTAGCTCCAAGTCTGCTGGGTAACTTCGCCAAGAAAGCAGCAGTAGGAACAGCAGCGGCAGGAGCAAGTCTCGGTGCATCGGTGGCGCGACTAAAAGGGCTGAGTGATAAGTTTGAGAAGACTCTTGATGACACTGCATATGATGGTCGTGGTAACTTCGCTGATGATATGGAAGACTATCATCTGAATATGTATAACGCTGAACTAATGGAAGAACGTAAGGTAGCTCTTAGCGAGATAATAGAAGACTTCGGCGCAAACAACGGCGCTAACCTACCTAACTTGTCAAACGAAGACTTAATGAGCCTAGATGAGCAGATGCGCTACATAGACTACGATTATCTGGGGAACAGAGTTAGTGACTCTGACATGGATATAGAGGGGAAGCCTATGATGATAGACCCTTCAAGCAATCCACAGCTTGCAGAACTCAGAGCATTAATAGCTAAAGAGAAAGATCGTAGGGGTATAGAAGGCGTTGATATAGGAAGCCTGCTTGGTCCTAGCATGAAGATGACCGGTAATGGGCAGGGGGAGTTTGACCTTACACCATCAATAGCTGAAGAACTAAAAGCACTGAATAATCGAGCGGCTTTGGGGGAACGTAGTAAACTTGAAGAACGATTAAGGTCTGATGGAGAAAATCCTGTAGATATACGGAGAAGGCTAGAACTCTTCGATAGGCAAAAGGGGTTAAACCAAAGCACTGTGGTAAATCGGGAAGAGGCGGGATACCCACCATCCAAAATTACAGACTATAATCATAAGCCCGAGGCACCGTTTGCTGTACGACAAACAGGCGAGTCTCAAGTACAAGATATGATACAGTCAGGGGTTGTTCGTGTACCTAACGTACCGGGTGGGTCTAGGGGGAAGAAAAAGTCGTGGGAGCGGAACCCTAACCAATCCCTTGAAAACTTTTGGCCCCCGGGTGTAGACGAGTATGGCGCACCTACAGGTAAACCGTTTAATAGGTCAGTCTATTTTGGTAATTCAGCAGAAGCTGGCGCGAGCAAGTTTGCAACGCCGGGTGATTCAAACAAGAACATAACAATTATCGCAGACGGTAAGGTGTTAGAGTCCTATTCGGGTCAAAGTGAGACAATACCTATAGATGCACTTCAACATGTCTGGCACACACGAAAAAACGGTACTGTGGTAGACATACTGCCCGATATACTAGAAGCTAACAAAACAGGTAATCCTATAAAGTTCGCTGGTGGGGGTCTGGCTACACTTTCTAGGAGAAGATAATACGTGTTGGAGGACACCGCTATGGACTTAGATAAGATTATAGACTTCCCCGTGCTGTCTGAACTGGATCGGCAGTTTCTTGAACTAGAGAAACAGCAAGAGCTGATACGCGAGCAGACAAAGCGCATAGAAGATGATAAGCTGGCTAAGTTTATAGAGGACTTATACAAGTGACCATAACTGTAGAACCAGAGGTAGGTATCCCTCTGCCCGATTCAGCGACAAAGATTAAGTTGGCCGATAGAATATCTGCCGCTGCAGAAACATCCAAGCTGCTTGCATCACATGGGCTAGATATACAGGTCACGGCAGAGGACAAAGACAACGCTGCCAAGATAGCCACCGCGTTTGCTGCGGACCCTATCATGACTACGAAGAAGGCCACGCCGAAAAGAACGGCGGCGCTGACGCCTGCTACGTTGCTTTTAACTGATCGAATCCTTAAAGATTTTGGTCATTCAGTCGTTAAGAGTAGTACCCAGATAAGACACCTAGTCACAAACAAGCTAATCGAAGAGACTGAGAACCCAGACGCACGGATACGTATACGCGCACTAGAACTACTAGGTAAGGTCTCAGACGTGGGGCTGTTTGCCGAGAAAGCCGAAGTAACTGTCACTCACCAGACTACAGATGATATCAGAGATAGACTGCGGGATAAGTTAACTAAACTCGTAGATGTTACGCCAGATGATGTAGAAGATGCCGAGATCATAGACGCCACACCTGTCGATAATACGCCCATAGACATAGACGCCGAGCTAGGGTTAGACGATGAAGGATAATGTGGGCTTCTCCGAGGAAGAAGTTCAGCATATGCTGGACAATTTGGACAGCTTCTCAGACGAAGAAATAGCCGAGATAGACAAGCTAGTAGAAGAGTTAGGTATACGTAAGCGCAACAAGACCGCCTACGATGACCTGATAGAGTTCTGTAAACGGATGCAAGATGACTACATAGTAGGGCGTCATCACCGTATTCTTGCTGATCTGCTGATGGCTATTGAGGCGGGTGATGAGGATCGTATCTGCGTCAACATACCTCCACGTCACGGCAAGTCTCAGTTAGTATCTATATTTTTCCCTGCGTGGTTCTTAGGACGTAATCCTAATAAGAAGGTTATGATGGTGTCACACACCACTGACCTAGCTGTGGACTTTGGACGTAAGGTACGTAACCTTATCTCCCTAGATGACTACAAAGAGATATTCCCTACAGTTAAGCTAGCGGTAGATAGTAAGTCTGCGGGGCGTTGGAATACGAATTTCGGTGGTGAGTATTATGCGTGTGGTGTTGGTTCTGCTCTTGCTGGTCGGGGCGCTGACCTCCTGCTCATTGACGATCCCCACTCAGAACAAGATGTTATCAACGGCAACTTCTCCGTGTTTGAGAGAGCATACGAGTGGTATACCTTTGGTGCGCGTACTCGTCTTATGCCGGGTGGTCGAGTAGCTATCATACAGACGCGCTGGCACATGGATGACCTGACAGGTCGTGTGACTTCTGATATGGTGAAGAACGAGAAGTCAGATCAGTTTGAGATTATAGAGTTTCCCGCCATCTTAGACTCTGAAGATGATGACGGTAAGCCCATACAGAAACCGCTGTGGCCTGAGTTCTTTGACTTAGAGGCGCTGCTACGCACAAAGTCATCTATGCCCACGTTCCAGTGGAACGCACAGTATCAGCAGCAACCCACCGCAGAAGAAGCGTCTATCGTCAAACGTGAGTGGTGGCGCATATGGGCAGACGATGATCCGCCCGACTGTGAGTACATTATAATGTCGCTTGATGCCGCAGCCGAGAAACATAACCGCGCTGACTATACATCACTCACAACATGGGGTGTGTTCTTCAACGAAGAAGAGGAGATGCACAACCTCATCCTGTTGAACGCTATAAAAGAGCGTATGGAGTTCCCAGAGCTAAAAGAGTTGGCTGTACAAGAATATCATGATTGGGAACCTGACGCGTTTATCGTGGAGAAAAAGTCATCGGGGTCAGCCTTGTATCAAGAGATGAGACGTATGGACCTGCCTGTGCAGGAGTACACACCGCACCGTGGGTCGGGTGATAAGATGGCACGTCTCAACTCTGTGGCTGACATAATACGGTCAGAACTGTGTTGGGTTCCGCCAAAACGCTGGGCAGAAGAGTTGGTAGAAGAAATAGCTGGGTTTCCGTTTATGTCTAACGATGACCAAGTTGACTCTACAGTTATGGCCCTGTTGCGTTTTAGGCAGGGTGGGTTCATACGACTACCTACTGATGTGTGGGATGACGAGCCTGATATACCTCAAAGAGCGGACTATTATTAACGTGCTAGCTTTATCACGTAGGTTTTGGTATCACGCCTATAGGACGCTGGCCGCGTCCCGTGGGGGTGTTCTGGGTTTCCTCCCAACCTATAGGGCACCCTCACATCGACAAAGATATATTTATTTGCTAGAATTACAAAAGAAACACCGTAGCGAGGCCCGACATGGCGATTGAAAAGATGATGACTCCCAATGAGGTTGAGTTATTAGGCGAAGGTCCAGACTTGGAAGTAGAAGTTATGGCCGACGCTGATAGCGCAGTTGAAGTCGAGATGGATGATGGGTCTGTAGTTATAAACTTTGGAAGTCCCGGACTTGATGATGACCTTGATGCAGCTATGGCAGATCACAATGCGAATCTAGCCGAGGGTATTGAGGACGCGATGTTGGAGAGCATGGCGTCTGAGTTAGTTGAAGACTTCGATAATGACCGTGCGTCACGCAAAGAATGGGCTACATCATACATAAATGGCCTAGACTTGCTGGGTATGAAGATTGAGGACCGTTCACAGCCTTGGCAGGGGGCCTCTGGGGTGTATCACCCTATGCTCACCGAGGCTGTAGTACGGTTCCAAGCGCAGGCTATGAGTGAACTTATGCCTGCATCCGGTCCTGTTAAGTCAAAAATCGTCGGTAAGATGACACCTGAGAAATTTAAACAATCTCAACGTGTAGAAACAGAACTTAACTATCTTATAACGGAAGAAATGCCCGATTATCGGAACGAAATGGAGCAAATGCTGTTCAAACTTCCGTTGGCTGGCTCCGCATTTAAGAAAATTTACTATGATCCAATCTTAGAACGCCCTGTGTCTGTGTTCGTACCTGCTGAAGACTTCGTAGCGTCCTACGGTGCGTCTAACCTACGTACTTGTCCGCGCTACACACACGTTATGAAGAAAACTTACGAAGAAATTCGCGCATTGCAGGTAAATGGGTTCTACGCAGACGTGGAACTACCGGAACCAACGCGTGATATTACGGACATTGAAGAAAAATACAACGAAATGGACGGGACAGAGCCTGTTTATAGCGATGACCCACGCCACACACTGCTAGAAATGCACGTAGATATCATACTACCCGAGCCATTTGACGATCCTGACGGTTTGGCACTTCCATTTGTGATTACTATGGACAAATCTTCGCGTACAATCCTAGCAATACGCAGAAATTGGTACGAAGAGGACAAAAAGAGGCGGAAACGCAGCCATTTTGTACATTATCCATACCTGCCGGGGATGGGATTTTATGGGACAGGCTTAATTCACACTATAGGTGGGCTGGCAAAGTCCGCCACGTCTATTATGCGGCAGCTTATCGACGCTGGGACGCTATCTAACCTGCCAGCAGGGTTAAAATCGCGTGGTATGCGGATAAAAGGGGACAATACGCCTCTAATGCCCGGAGAATTTAGGGATGTTGACATTCCGGGTGGAGCGATCAAGGATTCTATTACTTTCCTACCGTACAAAGAGCCGTCACAGGTGCTGTATACCCTTTTAAACAACGTGGTTGAGGAAGGACGGCGCATTGGCTCTGTAGGGGACATGCAGGTAGGGGATATGAACGCACAGGCTCCTGTAGGCACCACATTGGCGCTTATGGAACGGTCTATGAAGGTTATGTCGGGCGTACAGGCGCGTCTACATGCAGCTATGAAGGAAGAACTACGCATCCTAGCGCGTATTGTGCATGATTATATGCCGTCTGAGTACGCATATGAGATGGACGAGCCTGCGGACCGCACTGCAGACTTTGATGGACGCGTAGACGTAGTACCCGTGTCTGATCCTAATGCCGCTACTATGGCGCAGCGTATTATGCAGTACCAAGCAGCCTTACAAATGTCGCAGCAGGCACCACAGTTGTATGATCTAGGCAAACTACACCGTCAAATGCTTGAGGTTCTGGGTATTCCAGATGCAGAAGACATTATAAAACTGCCTGATGATATCAAACCTGCTGATCCTGTGTCTGAGAATATGTCGATAATGAAGCAAGAGCCTGTAAAAGCGTTTTCGTATCAAGATCACGAAGCACATATTATGACCCACATGGCGGCGCTACAAGACCCCAAGATACAGCAGATTGTAGGTCAGTCGCCGTTTGCAGGAGCCATACAAGCTGCTATGCAGTCTCACGTCACAGAACACATAGCACTACAGTACCGCAAAGAGATCGAAGCACAGCTAGGCACAGAGCTGCCTAATCAGGATGAGCCACTACCAGAGTCTGTAGAGCTTGAACTGTCTAAGGTAGTCGCACAGGCGGCAGGACAGCTACTCAAGAAGGATCAGGCCGAGGTAGCCGCTGAAGAGAACGCCAAACAACAGGCAGACCCCCTGACGCAGCTACAGCAGCGCGAGATGGCTATTAAAGAGCAGGAACTGCAGCACAAGATGCAGATGGATCAGGCCAAGCTACAGCTTGATATGGAGAATAAACGGGCGAATGTTGGTCTTCAAGAGGGTCGTATGGAAGCTGACAATGCTAAAGCAGCGGCTGGTATACAATTAAAAGTAGCTGAGTTGCAGACAAAAGAAGATACTGAAGCTATTAAACTAGCTATGGAAGCAGCTAGAGATATAAACGATAGGGACTAATACGTGGAGCAGAGCATATTCCTAACGGTGCTGAACCGTGTAGAGGAACAACGCAGCGCAATACGTCACCATCTAGCAGGTGGTGGCGCTACAAATGACAGGGAATACTGGAAGTTTGTAGGTGAGTACGAGGCGTTAGGCAACATAGTTACAGAAATCAAAGAAGTTGAACAACGGTATATTGATACATAGAACTTTTAGTTGTATGGAAAAAATACGTGGATGATCCACGCTAGGGCGCTGTGAGCCTTTAATCACTGCTAGGAGACTAAAATGTACGCGGCCAACAAAGTAGAAGATAGCGAACTGCAAGCTAAACTTCCCGAACCCAAAGGCTTTAAAGTCTTAATTGCAGTCCCAGAATTAGACGGAAAGACAGAAGGCGGTGTTATTATGCCTGATGCTCTTAAATCTATGGAAGAGACTGCATCTATAATTGGGTTTGTTATAAAAACCGGACCCGAGGCTTACACAGACAAAGAACGGTTCCCCAGTGGACCTTACTGTGAGGAGGGGGATTTTGTAATCTTCCGTTCTTACTCAGGCACTAGATTTAAGGTGATGGGTAAAGAGTTTCGTATTATCAACGATGACACTGTAGAAGCAGTGGTAGAAGACCCACGGGGGTATAGTAGAGCATGAGTGGCGCAGAGCAAGCCGTAGAAGATACGGGCACCGTAGAAGTCAACATGGATTCGTCTGAAGACATTGTTGTAGAGGTTGAAGATGATACTCCTGAAGAGGACAAAGGCCGACCACGCCGAGCCAAAGGCGAAGAAGCTGATATCCCTGAAGATGATGACCTTGAAAAACATAGTGAGTCCGTACAAAAACGGATTAAAAAACTAAAGTTTGAGTTTCACGAAGAGCGTAGGCGCAAAGAAGAAGCAGAACGTGAACGCGAAGCTGCCGTGCAGTACGCACAAAATGCTAAGAGTGAAGCTGATAAGCTACGCAAAAACCTGTCTGAGGGTGAGGGCGTCCTCATTACACAGGCAAAAGCACGTAATGAGTCTGAGCTTTCGCAGGCAAAAGCAGCTTATAAACAGGCGTATGATGCGGGTGATTCTGACGCGGTTATTGAAGCGCAGTCAGCTATGGTTAAACTACAGACCGAAGCTGACCGCATTGAAAACTGGAAGCCCCGTTCTGCTGAAGCACCTAAACAACCTGCTCCTGCGCCTAGACCTCGCGCACCTGAACCTGATAAAAAGGCGCAAGAATGGGTATCCCGTAATCCTTGGTTTACTGAGGATAAGGCTATGGAGCGATATGCTATGCTTGTGCATCAGGAGCTAGTAGAAGAAGGAGTTGATTCTTCTTCCGATACATACTATAGTCGAATTGATGTTGCCATGAGGCAGCGTTATCCAGATAGGTTTGACGATGTTGAAGAGGACAGAAAACCGCAACGTCAGGCTGGCTCCGTGGTGGCCCCGAGTGGTAGAAATACTGCTACATCACGCAACACGGTTAAACTGACCTCCTCTGAGGCCGCTATCGCCAAGCGACTTGGAGTATCATTAAAAGACTACGCGGCGCAAAAACTGAAGGAACTGAACAATGGCTGATCGCAAACCCCGCTCTTTGAACACCCGTGAAACAGGTGAACGCAGAAAACCGTGGAAACGATCCTCTATGTTACCTACCCCCGAACCGCGTGACGGACTTGCGTTCCGCTGGATTCGCACATCTACCTTGGGTACAGGTGACATGACCAATGTTTCGCAAAGGTTCCGAGATGGGTACGTAGCTGTGAAAGCAGAAGACTACCCTGAATTGCAGATTATGTCCGATATTGACTCGCGCTTTAAGGACAATATTGAAGTCGGCGGGTTATTGCTTTGTGCAATACCTAAAGAATTGCAAGAAGACCGAGAATACGGTCAGTTGGAGACTGCACAACATCAGTCCGACGCCGTAGATAGGAATTTCATGCGGGAATCCGACCCCCGTATGCCCGTAATGCCTTCCGAACGGTCTACTCGTACCTCATTTGGTAAGTAGCCTTCTGGCGCTTGCTGTAAATAAAATCGTAATAGAGGAGAGACTTAAATGGCTCTTACATCTACTCCATACGGTTTGCGCCCGATTAACGCTATTGGGGGTCGTTCCTTTGCAGGATCAACTCGTCAGTTACCGATTACTTCTGGGTACAACACCGCTATCGCCAACGGCGACATTGTGCAGGTAGCCGCGAATGGCACCATCACAAAAGTCACTGAGGTTGGTACAAACGCCGCCGCGTTCCCTGCTGGGACTGTTGGCATCTTCCTTGGCTGTTCGTACACTGATACTGTTCGCGGGTTTACCCAGAATAATCAGTGGCCTGCAGGTCAAGTTGCTGCTGATGCTCAGGCTTATATTTGTGATGACCCTAACGCGTTGTTCCAAATCCAAGCTGATGCTGCCGTAGCGCAAACTCTGATGCACAGCAACTTTGCTATTAATCAGACTGCGCCAGACACAGCCAATGGCAATTCCAGAATCTCTCTGGATGTGGCTACCGCTAACACCACCGCTACGATAGCTTTTAAGCTCGTAGATTTCGTTAACGCACCCGGATCAACCGTGGGTGACGCATTTACCGATGTGATTGTTAAGTTCAATCCTTCGTCACATGCGTACACCGCTGGTCTTGGCCTGTAAGGAGATAATCAATGGCTATTTCTCGCGCACAGGCGCTAAAAGAGCTTCTTCCGGGCCTCAACGCCCTGTTTGGTTTAGAGTACAACAAGTACGAAAACGAGCATGAAGCCATCTACGAAACCGAGTCTTCGGAGCGTAGTTTTGAAGAGGAAGTAAAACTTTCAGGTTTTGGCGCTGCACCCGTCAAAAACGAAGGTTCTGCTATCTCGTATGATAACGCGCAGGAATCATTTACTGCCCGTTACAACCATGAAACTGTGGCTATGGGTTTCTCTATCACTGAAGAAGCGATGGAAGATAACCTGTATGATTCACTGTCCACCCGCTATACTAAAGCACTAGCTCGCGCTATGGCTTATACCAAGCAGGTTAAGGCAGCGGATTTGCTGAACACAGGCTTCGCCACCTTTAACTCAGGTGATGGCGTCACGCTGTTCAACACTGCACACCCCACAGTATCGGGTGCTACAAACGGCAACCGTCCTGCGGTAGCTGCTGACCTGAATGAAACCTCGCTTGAGCAAGCAGTAATTGATATTGCAGCCTACGTTGATGAACGTGGTCTTCTTATCGCTGCGCGCCCACGTAAGCTCATTATCCCTACAGGTCTTATGTTTGTGGCAACACGCTTGCTGGAAACTGTAAATCGTGTGGGTACAGCCGATAATGACATTAACGCACTTAACTCAAACGGTTCTATTCCGGGCGGTTATACGGTTAACCATTATCTGACTGATGCAGATGCGTTCTTTATCACTACTGATATTCCGAATGGCATGAAGCATTTTGAGCGTACCGCGATGACAACATCTATGGATGGTGACTTCGATACAGGTAACGTGCGCTATAAAGCGCGTGAGCGTTATTCGTTTGGTGTCTCTGATCCGCTGGGTATCTACGGTTCTCCCGGAGCCTAATTTAGGCACTGGTGACAGTTTGAGAGGGGTGACTTCGGTTGCCCCTTTCTTTTTGTCTAAAGGTACTGTACTACTAACTCATCCCTGACAGTCGCAGTGTGTGACTGACATTTGCCACGACAGGAGATTATCATGGCTAACACAACTTTTTCAGGCCCGATTCGGGCAGGTAACATCCGAAACACAACTGGAACAACTGTAGGCACTAACATTGCTAACGTAGGTTACGTTGTAATGTGCCAAGACACAGTACAGACCCTTGCGGGTGGCGCACTTGCAGCGGTTGTAACAGATATTGTTATTCCTGCTAACTCCAAGATCGTTAACTGTATCATTGATCTTGTAGCTGCGGCTAACACCACTACCAACATCAGCGTTGGCGAAGTAGGTGGTAACGCCAATACAATTATTAACGCTGTAGCATCAGGTACTACTGTTGGCATCAAGGCTTTAGGCATTGGCGGCGGTGGAACCTTGGAGTGGGGCAACATTGGAACTTCAGACAAGCGTCTAACCGTAACATCTTCTGCTGGTACTAACGCAGGTTCTGTTCGCATTACAGTAATGTACGCACAAGCGTTTAACACCACAATACAACCTTAAAGGAGTAGCTAAATGGCTGGTCAAGAGGTTAGAGCTTACAATTTTGCGGCAAGCGATACCGCTGCTCTTGTAGGCCCATCACGGGGCAGGTTGCAGGGCGTTTTAGTTAACGCTGCTGCGGCTGCGGCTTTCACCATACGTAGTGGTAGTGCTACGGGTGAGATCATACTTCAGTTAACCCTGCCTGTAGGTTGGAATGACGTATACATCCCCAATGACGGTATACTTGCTGACAATGGTTGTTTTGTCTCTGCTTTTACAGGCACTGGCAATGTAATGACCCTGCTCATAGAGTAGATCGTTATGGCTTCAAAGGGTGAGATGCCGAAGCGTAACAAAAAGAATTTCCGCTCCACCAAGTCTGGGGCGGGGATGACAAAGGCGGGTGTCGCTGCTTACAGACGTAAAAATCCCGGATCGAAGTTAAAAACCGCTGTTACGGGCAAGGTTAAAAAAGGCAGTAAAGATGCCAAGCGGCGTAAGTCGTTCTGCGCTCGTTCTGCTGGACAGATGAAACAATTCCCCAAAGCAGCCAAAGACCCGAACTCTCGGCTGCGGCAAGCTAGAAAACGGTGGAAGTGCTAATGTCGAAAGCCAAGCCAACAAACGCAGCCCTGTGGTCAAAAGCGAAGTCTGCGGCCAAGGCGAAGTTTAAGGTCTACCCCTCCGCTTACGCAAATGCTTGGGCTTCCAAATGGTACAAGTCCAAGGGTGGCAGTTGGTCGGGTGGCAACAATAAGGTAGCTAAACGTGGCAAAAGCACCAAAAAAGGGTAAAGGCGGTCTTGGCAAATGGTTCGGTGAAGAGTGGACCGATGTTAAGACGGGTAAAGCCTGCGGACGTAAATCCGCTAAAGGCAAGTCCAAACGTCCCTATCCTGCCTGTCGCCCTAAGAAAGTGGCGTCTAAGATAACTAAATCTGAGGCCACAAAGAAAACTGGGCCTAAACGTGTAAAATGGTCTACTACTGCTAGTGGTAAGAAGAGGACTAAATAATGGCTACAGTCGTACCTGATCTACCTGAGTTGTTTGAAGAAGCCTTTGAACGGGCTGGCTTGCAGATGCAATCTGGGTATGACTTACGTACTATTCGTCGTAGTCTTAATATCTTAACTCTAGAGTGGCAGAACAGGGGTCTCAACCTGTTTACTATTGACTCTGGTACTGTCGATCTGGTCGCAGGGCAGATAGATTATAGTATGCCCGTAGATACCATAGACATTATTGAGCATCAGCTACGTACTGGTACAGGTACAAATCAAATAGACACAGCTTTACAGCGCGTTAGCGTGTCTACATACGCACAGCAGACTAATAAAAACACTGTAGGACGGCCCACGCAGATATATGTGCAGCGGCTACCTACAGAAGTAAAGTTCACACTGTGGCCCACACCGGACACTACACAGGCTTACAAACTACTATACTTCCGTCTCAAGGGTATTGATGGACTTGCATCAGGTGTGGGAGGAGAGACGAGCAACATACCCCCACGGTTTGTACCTGCACTCGTATCAGGGTTAGCGTTTCACGTAGCTATGAAGAAACCTGAAGCTGCGGCTAGGGCGGTGCCTCTTAGAGAAGAGTATGAGTATCAATTTAAGTTAGCGGCATATGAGGACCAAGAACGTGCGTCTTCTATATTTGTACCGTTCCAAACCTTTCACGGTGGTATGAGATGAGCTACGCGTCTGGTAAACACGCATACGGTATATGTGACCGGACAGGGTTTAGATACCCACTAGAAGACCTTGTATACGAGTTTCAGGATGGACACCGTACTGGCTTTCGCGTTGGCAAAGATGTAGTTGATCCAGACCAACCTCAAAACTTCTTAGGGCGTATCCGCGTAGTTGATCCACAATCACTGCTTGATCCAAGACCTGATGCTTCTCCCGGACGTGGTTTATTTGGTTGGAACCCCGTAGGACACACCCTTGTTCACTTAACAGGACAAGTAGGTAGTGTTACTTTAGACATTCCCGTACCAGAAAGTAATACTGTCACGGGCGTAGCAGCGTCTGGTTCTGTGGGTACTGTTAGTGTACTTGCGGGAGACGATATTGACGTTTCAGTTACAGGCATAACAGGTACAGGCGCTTCAGGCGCTACTACTATAACTACAAACATATTTGCGGTAACGGTAGCCAGCGGCACTAATCCATACGGCACAGGCAATAAGTTCTACATAGATGGCGTTGTTAGTCCGACAATTAGTATTGCAGAAGGTTCTACCTTCCGGTTCGATCAGTCCGCCTCTAGTAATAGTAGTCACCCATTACGCTTTAGCACTACCGCCAATGGCACACATGGTGGTGGTTCTGAGTACACTACAGGCGTAACCACATCAGGAACGGCTGGACAAGCTGGTGCATATGTCCAGATAACTGTAGCTAACAGCGCACCAACCTTATACTATTACTGCGTAAACCACAGCGGTATGGGCGGTACGGCTAACACACCATAGGAGACTTGAACATGGCTATGAAGAAAAAAGGTGCCGCTAAGAGCGGTGTACGGAAAATGAAACCCGGAGGGCGCGTTGGCAGTAAGAAGCCTAACACTAGCGCGGCTAAGAAGAAACACACTCTGGATACGCATCAAGGTGGCAAGCGTATTCGTAGTGATAAGCAAGCTACGATGATACCTATGGACCTTTCAGGAAAAGCTAGTTCTAGTGGCTATGGCCGCTCACACAAAACCTTAGCAGAAATGTCAACTGGACCTACTCCTAACAAAAAACGGGTTGGTCGCGCTGGTGCCAGCTTAACCAAGAAGAAAGCTGGTGGTGCTGTCACTAAAAAGATGGGCGGCGGCAAGATGATGAAGAAGGGTTACGCCAAAGGCGGTAAGTTAGCGAAAATGAGTAAAGGCGGTAGGGGTACTATTGCTCGCGGTAGCGGTGCAGCGCGTCCTCAACGTTTTCGTAAAAACGGCTAATGCCTTATTTGCAAAGCAATATACCACACTTTAAGTGTTGGGTTCGTCGTGAGTATACGGTCAATCATGAGCGTTACCACGGCGAATTTCTACATGCTATGGTTATTGCTGTTACTACGATGCCCAACAGATGCCTGAGTTTTCAGATTATCTTTACGGGGTGTGAAGCAGACGATACAGACGATGAGAACGTGCATGGCGGGGCTATGTGGGCTAGGATGCCCATAACTGCCTTGGTAGCTGATGAACCGTTTGAAGAGTGGCCCGAGGGTATGGCAGTTCACGAAGCCCAGCCTTGGGACTGTCCTTCTCATACACATGCGGTATACACGCTTGACAGAGCGTCACCTTGTCCGTGGATGGCAAAGATTGCAGGAGGGTTTTTTCCTGCTAAGTACCTGTTTACTGTGGATTATACCGACACAGATGTAGCAGATGATCCAGCGCAACACAAACAAGCGCATGTGCTACAGCTATTAGACGCGGGTAAGTGGACAGGTAATATAGTGGCGTTACCTAACAACAGAGTACGGGTAACACACCCTGCGTGGTTTGAAACAGGCGAAGGCGCACCAGACTTTAAGCCATCACAACATATACATTATTCTAAATCTGATTTAGACTACACATTAGACGTAACGCAAATATTCGATAACTTGTACAGCGAGGCCGAGTAATGAATTATACTGAGCTTACGCAAGCTATAAAAGATTATACAGAGAACACAGAGGCAACGTTTGTTTCTTTGATCCCTACGTTTGTTCAGCAAGCGGAGCAACGTATATTTCGTACTGTTACTATACCTGAAGTTAGGTCCAACAGTACGGGTACTCTTTTTCAAGGGAACCAATACCTTGAACGTCCTGCTGATTTCTTAGCGGTATTCTCTCTAGCAATTATTGACCCTACTACAGCGGCGTACACGTACTTGTTAGAAAAAGACGTTAACTTTATGCGGGAAGCGTACCCCGTAACAGCTACAGAAGGTGTACCTAAATATTATGGTCAGTTTGATGGTGACGCTATAACAGCGGCTACAGACGGACACTTTATTATAGGTCCAACGCCTAATGCTACATATACCGTAGAGTTACATTACTACTTTGAGCCTAAGTCTATTGTTACTACAAGCACGTCTTGGCTTGGTGAGAACGCTGACACTGTACTTCTTTATGGTTCCTTGGTAGAGGCGTACACGTTTATGAAGGGCGATCCTGACGTTATGCAGTCATACAGAGAGCGATATGAGTCTGCGCTACAACAGTTGTCCGTTATTGATGCCGCCAGCAAAGGCGATAGTTATAGGGATGGGAACTTTAGATGAATATGCCGTTTGAAATGTCTGTTGGTAGCGTCGGAGTCCGAACTACTAATAACCGAGGATTTACTCCAGAAGAAGTCGCGGAGCTATGCGTTGATAGGTTAATGATCGTATCAAATGATGCGCCGCCAGCAATAAAAGATCAAGCCTTGGCTCACAAGGAACGTATGAAGGCTGTAATCGCAGTCTACATGAAACAGGCTATCCAAAGTGATAGAACTACTGTATATAATGCAATCAGTGATGCTGGTCATAAAAAACTAGCCGAATATATAAGGAAAATGTAAATGGCTTTTAATGGCAACTTTATGTGTACCTCTTTTAAAGTAGAGCTTTTGAAGGGTGTCCACAATTTTACAGGGGCGTCTAACATATTTAAGCTGGCGATGTACAACAACAGCGCAAGTTTCAATGCGGCTACCACTGCGTACACTTCTGGCAACGAGGTTAGTGGCACAGGCTACACTGCTAAAGGTAATGCTGTAACTACAGTTACTCCTGTTGCGTCTGGCACAACGGCTCTTGTAGATATGAACAATGTTGTATTTACCAACGTGTCTATTTCTGGTGTTCGCGGAGCGTTGATTTTTAACGAGGTAGCTTCGGGTGATCCCACTGTATGTGTACTTGACTTCGGCTCTGACAAGGCTGCAAGTGCAGGTGACTTTACAGTAGTGATGCCAACCGCAGACGCGAGTAACGCTATTATCCGCATCGCCTAATTGAGGGTATAACCCATGCCACTACCTTTTTCTGGCTGGGGCCGTGGCGGTTGGAGTTCTGGCTCTTGGAATAGCTTACAAGTAGGAGTATCTGTTACAGGCGTAGCGGGTACAGGGGCTGTTGGTAGCGTAAGCACTACCAGCGGTGTTACTCAACCTGTCACGGGTGTAGCGGGTACAGGGTCAGTAGGCTCTGTAACGGTTATTGGCGCTGCCAACATAGCAGCTACAGGTCTGGCAGGCACTGGGTCAGTAGGTTCTGTAACGGTTATTGGCGTTGCTAACATAGAAGCTACAGGGGTTAGCGGCACATCTGCACTTAATACTGTTGTAACTGAGTCTGATGGCAATCTTACGGTGCTTGGCCTTAACTCTATTGGGTCAGTAGGCGCAACCACTATAATATCAAACTCCGTAATCCCTGTTACTGGTCTTTCCTCTACAGGTTCTGTGGGTGCAGCCGCAACTAGAATAGGTATCAACGCTAACATCACAAGTGGTGTGGCAGGAACTGGATCAGTAGGCTCTGTGACTGTAACGGGCCTAGCAAATCAAGCTGTTACAGGAGTTTCTGGAACTGGATCAATAGGCTCTGTAAGCGTAAACCAAGAGTTTTCTGTAACAGGGGTAGCGGGTACGGGCGCATCAGGAACCGTTAGCGTAAACCAAGGATTTGGTGTAACGGGCTTATCGGCTACTGGGGCAATAGGCACTGTTAGCGTAAACCAAGCGTTTTCTGTAACAGGGGTAGCTGGAACAGGGGCGGTAGGCGCTACAACTATTAATTTCTCCTACTCAGCTACAGGTGTGTCTGGCACTAGCGGTGTTGGCGCTGTTACCATTGAAGGTAAAGCTAACCATACTGTTACTGGGGTAGCGGGAACAGGGTCTTCGGGTGCTTCGACTATTGATTTTGGGTACTATGTCACAGGAGTAGCAGGCACAGGCGCTGTAGGTACTGTCAGTGTAAATCAAGCCTTTGCCGTTACGGGTGTATCTGCTACAGGGGCAATAGGTGATACGTTTGTGTGGGAGAAGATTAGCCCCACAAATAACGCAAATTGGATACCCGTAGTCGCGTAATCTGAAAAACATTGCGTCTTAACGATAGGCGCGGTATAAACTAAACAACTTATCTGCTTAGGGAACTCACATGGCTAGTACATATGAAAATGATCTTCGGCTAGAAGAGATTGGCGATGGCGAACAATCTGGCTCTTGGGGCGCTACAACCAACACAAACCTAGAATTAATTGCAGAGGCTCTTAGTTTTGGCACTGAAGCCATTACCACCAACGCTGATTCACATACTACGGCGATTGCAGATGGAGCTACTGATCCGGGGCGCTCTCTGTACTTAAAGTATACAGGAACGCTAGACAGTACCTGCACTATTACCATTACTCCCGAAGCCGTAAGCAAAGTGTGGTACATTGAAAATGGAACAAGCGGCTCTCAGAGTATTATTATTTCTTGCGGTTCTGGGGCCAACGTAACAATTCCAACGGGTCAAACCAAGGTTGTGTATTCAGATGGCTCTGGCGCTATGGGTGAGATTGGTACTTTAGGCGTCACTAATCTGAATGTGTCTGGTGATATTACTGTAGGGGATGACCTTACTGTGACAGACGATATGACCGTTGGTGGAACTCTTGGCGTTACTGGGGTTCTAACAGGTACGTCATTAGATATTAGCGGCGATGTAGACATTGATGGCACAACAAACCTTGATGCCGTGGATATTGATGGCGCTGTTCAAATTGATGCAACAGTAAATGTTGGAGTTGATGACACTGGTTATGACGTTAAGTTCTTTGGAGATACTGCCAGTGCATACATGCAGTGGGATGCAAGTGCCGATGATTTAATTCTTGGTGGCGCTGCGGGTATTGTTGTTCCAGACGGAAAGCTGACGTTAGGCTCAACTGCTGTTACATCTACGGGGGCGGAACTCAACATTCTTGATGGCGTTACATCTACCGCTACTGAATTAAACCAACTGGATGCCATTACTCGCGGCAGCATCCTGTACGGCAATGCTTCTGGAGCAACGGCTAGATTAGCCAAAGGTGGCGCGAATACAGTTCTGACTTCGGATGGCACAGATATTAGCTGGGCTGAAGCTGGCGGTGGTGGCGGTGAGCAAACATTTACTGCTACAGGCGCAATAGCCAACGGAGACATAGTTGGACTCAATGGTGATGGAACTATTAGTATAATGACAACACTAGCAGGATCATTTGCCAATATTAGTGATGACGCTTTTATGTATTCAGCGTCAGTTGCATATGACTCTACAAACAATAAAATTGTTTTGTTATATCTAGATGATGGTAATAATGACTATCCTATGGTAGCCATCGGCACTGTATCTGGTACGTCAATCAGCTTTGGAACTCCAGTGCAAGTAGCAAGCACAGATGGCGATCGCGGCAAAACTTTATGTATTTTTGATTCTAACGCAGGAAAATTTGTTGCCATTTACACTACCTCTGGCAGCGTGAAATGCAAAGTGGGTACTGTCTCAGGAACGTCTTGCTCTTTTGGCTCTGAGGCCACGGTTCAAAGTGGAAATGCAAGTGGTGAACCTGACAATTATGACGCTTGTTATGATTCTGGTTCAGATAAAATTATTTTCTTCGGCGTAGTCGATGGAACTAGCGGATACATAAATGTTGGCAATATTTCTGGTACAAGCATTACTTGGGGATCAAGAGTTAACGTTGGCCCCAACCTAGTTAGAGCAGTGAGAGTTACTTACGACAGTTCTGCAAATAAAGTTATTTGTACATATGTGGACGGTGCTACTTCTAATTACTACTGTTATTATAGAGTCTGCACTGTGTCAGGAACTTCCATAAGCCTTGGAACTCAAGGAACAGTTGCTAAAGCATCCTCTAGTATATACAATTACAGCTACATGGATATTGAGTATTGTTCAGCTAGAAATAGACTATTTGTTGCAGGTGAATTTCAAGACAGCGGCAATCAAGATTACATATATGTTGGAAGTTTATCTGGAACAACGCTTACGTTTGGCACTCCAATTGAAAGCCCTATATCCTTTAGTGGTGGGGGTCGCATGACTCTGGTGGATTGTCCTGATATTAATGGGGTCGTGTTGCAGTGGAATTACTACTATAGTAATAATTTTCTTAATTTAACGTGCGCCGCTGGCACAAACAATCCTCAAGCCTTTTCTCCTAAAGAAATTACACCGGGGACTACCATTTATTATTATGGTTCAAGTTTGGCATATGACACCACTACAAACAAAGTAATATTTGCAACCGTTAATGATACGGATAATGATAATCCAACAGCCGTTGTATATGATCCACTCGTCCCTGACAGGTGGGTCGGGCTTGCCGCTGAAGCAATATCAAACGGTGCAAGCGGAAAGGTTACAGTCATTGGGGGTATAAACACAGGGCAGTCAGGTCTAACAGCAGGAGTTGAATATAAAGTATCCAACTCATCATCCACTTTAACCACTACATCTGGAACAGTCGTGGGAGTGGCACTTTCTTCATCCTCCGTCTATTTAACAAAGGCTGAAATATTATGAGTACAGCAGCAGAAGTTCGGGCAGAACGTGATAAACTATTGCAGGAATCAGATAATATGGCTCTTGCAGATCGTATAACCGAGGAATGGAGAATGTATCGGCATTTGCTAAGGATTGTCCCAGAGCAATCAGGCTTTCCAAGTGAGGTTCGTTGGCCTCGTAAGCCTATTTAGGAGTAACAAGTGTATGGATAAGCGTACAGTGGCCTCTGCACACAGCAGAATTGATGACTTAAATATTACCTTTGCATCTCTCCGCACAGAGGTGACTATACAACACAAAGAGTTGTTTACGAGGGTGAAGCGTCTGGAAGCGATTATGATCGGTGCCAGTGCGGCAATCATCTTAATGCTTATAACTGTGCTAACAAAAATGGGGTAGGTATGTGGTACACGTTTTTGTTCTTATACTATATATAGGCATAGGATCAGAACGTGCGGCAATAAGTACTGATTTATATTTTAAAAGATTAGATATATGTAATTGGTACGCTGAACACTTAGTTAGGCGCTTCGGGTATCCCGAAACAAGAGATTATGGTACAGCTTATTGTGTACCTAAATCAGTCAACCCTAACGAGGTAACAGTATATGATTGACCCTGTTACAGCTTTTGCAGCAGCTAACGCAGCGTTTAAAGGCGTGAAGATGTTAGTCGGTGCTGGTCGTGAGATGCAGGATGTTAGCAAGCAGCTTGGGCAGTGGTACTGCGCTGTTGCAGATATTTCCAAAGCAGAAACACAGCGTAAGAACCCAACATGGTTGGATAAGAAGACGCACGGAACCGATAACATAGAACAAGAAGCTATGGATATTGTTATCCGTAAGAAGACCTTACTTGAAAAAGAGAAAGAGATTAAGTTCATGCTGGACTACAGGTTTGGCTTGGGGACTTATGATGAGATGCTGGGTATGCGCCGTAAGATACGTGCTGAACGGGAAGAGACCGTGTATCGTGCTATGGAAGCCAAGCGTCAAATACAGAATAACATGGCTATAGGTGGGTTAAGTTTGGGTATATTGTGTATGTTAGGTGGTGGTATGTATTTAATAATGTTGGCTACCCAGTGATAAATGCGTTAATACTATCAGTAACGCTTGCGGGGGTCGCTAACCCGACTCATGTGCAATGCCACTTATGGAAACGGCTTACAGCCGAAAACGGTCAAAAGGTGTGTGTATACAGATTTACTGCAGGGTATGGTGGCTTGGGGTATCACTATCCTACAAAGAGTTTTTCTGAGTGTCCCAAGGTGTTTAGTTGCCTTTATGAGAAGAAGGACAAACGCCCTAGTTTGTCAGAAATATTAGATGGCCTGAAAGGAGGTTTCTAATGTCCATAACTTTTAAGACTATACTAGAATATCGTCTTATGCCGAGACTTATGATGTTTGTAATGACGGTGATGTATATACGGGTTCTGGAGTGGGGAATGACTTTAGAAGATTTGTCTACACAGCAGTCCGCGATGATATCAATCTGTTCTGGGTCTATGACAGGCGCATTTGCCGTATGGTTAGGATCAGAGAAATGATGGCATTATTGGGAAGTTTACTTGGCTTCGGTAGTTCGTTTTTGCCGTCTGTTCTTGATTACTTCAAGGCAAACCAAGCGCAGAAGCATCGTATGGAAATGATGCAGCTAGAGACAGAGCTTGCTCAGAAACGTTCTGAGATGAAGCTGGTCGAGCTAGATAAAAAAGCTGACATTGAAGAAACAAGAGGGTTGTATGAGCATGACCGATCTATTGACGCTGGAGGATTTATCAACGCTCTCAGGGGTAGTGTTCGTCCTATTGTTACTTATGCCTTTTTCGGATTGTTCGTAGCCACGAAGGTTGTGATTATGGTTAAGGTTACGCAGGCTGGTGGTGATTGGATGCAAGCTGTTGACTTGATGTGGGATGGTGAAACGTCAGGTTTATTTAGTGCAGTGTTAGCGTTTTGGTTTGGAAATAGAGCAATCTCTAAATATGCGGGGAAGTAGTTATGGGCTACAAGTTAGGAAAACGAAGTCTGTCAAGGCTAGAAGGCGTAGACGAAAGTCTGGTAACTGTTGTGAAGTACGCCATAGGTGTTACTAAACAAGACTTTTCGGTAATCTGTGGACTGCGAACAATAGACGAGCAACGTGCCTTAGTAGCAAAGGGCGCATCGCAAACCATGAAGTCAAAACACATTGATGGTAACGCTGTGGACCTAATGGCCTACTGTAACGGTGGGGGTCGGTGGGAGCTTAACCTGTACGATGAGATTGCCGACGCCATGAAAGAAGGTGCAGAGGCTGCGGGTGTTAAGTTACGGTGGGGCGCTGCATGGACCATTGACGATCTAGGCGCTTACGATGGCACAGCAGAACATGCTATGTGTTCGTACATAGATACACGTAGATCACAGGCGCGTAGGCCGTTTATTGATGCACCGCACTTTGAGCTAATGCTTTAGGAGAGTTATTTATGGCCTATACAAAACTGCAGTTCAAACCGGGAATTGTCCGCGATGTTACACGATATAGTAATAATGGTGGTTGGTTTGATAGTAATCGCATTAGGTTTCGTATGGGTTTTCCTGAAACTATTGGGGGTTGGACAAAATTTAATCCTGTAGCCTTCTTGGGTTCATGTAGGTCATTATTTAACTGGACTAATCTATCAGGAGAAGACTTTATAGGCGCGGGTACTAGCTTAAAATTTTATATATTTAAGGGTAATCAGGCTTACGATATAACTCCTATTCGATCATCTAACAATGCGGTTACGTTTGCGGCTACTAATGGGTCAAGCACTATAACTGCTACGGATGCGTCACATGGAGCAGTATTAAACGACTTTGTTACGTTTTCGGGCGCAGCATCGTTAGGAGGTCAAATAACGGCTGCAGTGCTAAACAAGGAATACCAAATAACTGAAATAGTAAGTGCCGATGTTTATAAATTTGTAGCCACAGCTACAGCTAATGGTTCTGATAGTGGTAATGGTGGTGCTAGTGCTAAGGCTGCGTATCAAATAAACACAGGACAAGCTAACGCTACTTTTGGCGCAGGTTGGGGCGCAGGTATATGGGGGCGAGGTACGTGGAGTTCTGCAGCTAATGTAACCGTCCCTGTTGCATCGTTACGCTTGTGGTCTCAAGATAACTTTGGTGAAGACCTTATTATAAACGTGCGTAATGGAGGTATATTTTATTGGGACACTTCAGGTGGAGTATCTAGTCGGGCAGTCGCGCTATCTACTTTGGGTGGCGCACAGGCCGCACCTACTGTGGCTGCTATTGTTTTAGTGTCTGAAAAAGACCGACACGTAATCGCATTTGGGTGTGATCCTGAAAGTGCTTCTGGTACGCAAGACCCTTTAACAATTAGGTTTTCTAGCCAAGAATCAGCTACAGAATGGCGAACCTTAGATACTAATACTGCAGGAGAACTGCAACTAAGTTCTGGTAGCGCAATTATTGCGGCGGTGCAGACTAAACAACAAATCCTTATTTTAACAGATATATCTGCACATGCGATGCAGTATGTAGGTGATCCATTTATTTACGGTATTTCAGAAGTATCTAGAAACATATCTATAGTAGGGCAGAACGCTGCTGTGGCTATCGGAGATGCCGTATACTGGATGGGTAGAGGGCAATTTTATTTATATAATGGTAATGTTAAAGAAATACCCTGCTCAGTAAAAGAATACGTATTTACAGATTTAAACTTACCACAACAATCTAAAGTTATGGCAGGTAGCAATACAGCTTTTTCTGAGGTGTGGTGGTTCTACCCTTCTTTAAATTCAGAAAACAATGATAAGTATGTAGTGTTTAATTACGCTGAAAATATCTGGTATTATGGCACCCTTAGCCGCACTGCATGGATAGACAATACTCACGCGGGAAATCCTATAGCTGCAGCTACAGATGGGTATTTATACACACATGAGATTGGCACTGATGACGGCAGTACAAGCCCTGTATCTAGTATAGGGGCATTTATAGAATCTAGTCCTATAGAGTTAAGCGACGGTAATCAGTTTATGTTCGGGCGTAGATTACTACCCGACATATCATTTAGAAACTCTACAAGTGTAGGAACTGCGTCCGCAGAGATTAGCCTGTCTGCTAGAAATAGTCCGGGTGGCAGTGCTTTTGGTACTGAAGATAACACGATAGCAGGACAACCAATACCTGTAGGTACATTTACTGAAGAAGTAGACATACGCATTAGAGGCCGATCAGTAGCCTTAAAGTTAGCTTCTATAGCTAGTGTTCCCGGTGTTTCATGGCGGCTAGGTACTCCTAGAATAGATGTACGCCCGGATGGGAGACGATAATGACTACTGATGTACCCATTCCATTCTTTGCCGATGCGCCTGTAGAATATGATGCAGGATACTTTGCACAGATGACGCGTAGCTTTGCGTTGTATGCACAACAGGTGAGTAATCCCGGCCCTGTGCGGGGTACAACTCTAGTGATGACTAATCTCCCTGTGTTTGCTAATAACACAGCAGCGGTATCTGGCGGACTAGCCGTTAACAGTGTCTACAAGACTTCTGGCGGTGAACTGAGGATAGTAGTATGAAGGATATTTTCTAATGGGTTTTTGGTCTGATTCATTCGGCGGCGGCAACAGCTTCTCTGAAAGCGTAGCAAACGTAACTACTCCGAGAGACAACTACGAGTATATTGGGGGTGATCTGTATGAAAAAGGTTCTAGTAGCCCCTATGCGGGTGATAACACTGCAACAAACTATGGAACATTAGGGCAAGCGGATAATCGTTATACGGGAGCGGCGTACAATGAAAAGACAAATGCTAATCCTAACTTTCAAAATGTTACAAGTGGCGGCAGTGCTCGTAGCAATAATGCAGCGTTGTATGAAGCGCCTGTAGTACCTCAAGGTAGTGGTAGACCTACTACAATGCAGAGAATTATTCCCGGACTTGCACTAGGCGCGGCTGGGTTTGGGCCTCTTGCAATGGGCGCTGCTATGTATAGAGGATTAGGCTCTAATCAATATAATGTACCCCAAATTGACAATACACAAGGCAATGATCCAAAACTTGTTAGTGGTAGAGCAGGGGCGTCAGGGTATGAGTTAAAAAAACGCGTACCCGATAGTTTTACTACCGAACAAATAAAGAAACAGCTTGAGAATGATCGTAGGGGTATAAAAACAGAAAACCGTATAGAGGGATCGTTTTATAAAAAAGACAAAGAAGGTAATGTAGACGATAGTAAATTATTTAAGTTAAATAGATTTGGTAGTAGTTATGAAGTCGATGGTTACGGGCATCCAAACTACGGTAACTCTAAACAAACTCGTTTAGATATGGAAGCAGGGAGTGATGGCAGTGGTGGTATTGCTATGGTACGCCGCCCTGTTGTAGGTACACAGGCTACTGCGCCTACTAGCACCATGCCTGCTATGAGCGATATGTCCCGTGAGGCTGCGGCTGGGGCAAACATGCCGATCCCTAACTCTAACTATGATCCTAATGACCCTACATCTATGAAGTACATTATCAACCCTACATACGATCAAATTGTTGCGTATAAAAGAGGATTGCCCGGATACACCCCCGTAGAGCCAGACTCAAATATGAGTGCTGAGATGATCCAAGCTATTAAAAACGGAACTCTAGGTAAAGTGCTTGGGTACGCAGAGGGTGGTGAAGTAGAGTCGGCGTTAGGCGGTAATGAGAAAGACCTAATTAACGATGCCGAAAAAGCCATACGTGGTGAGTTAGACGAGACTAGGGCCTCTATCATCCTTGCTCAATACGTGCAGCAGTACGGAGAAGATGCGCTAAGAGACTTGGTAGATAGTGTGCGTAGTGGTGAGGCCGATGAAACCCGTGAACGGTTTGCTCGTGGTAAAAATGGTATGGTGCGTGGCAACGGTGACGGGTCAGGTACAGATGACAAAGTAACCGCGCAGCTTAAAGATGGCGATGCTACACAAGATGTACTGCTTGCTGATGGTGAGTTTGTACTACGCAAAGACGCAACTGAAGCAATAGAAAAAATGTACGGTGGTGGTGTGCTTGATAAAGTAAACGATGCTGGCCCTAACGCCGCCGCAGCTCTTAAAAAGTATCTTACCGGATGAAAGACGTAATTGTAGAAAGCGCCCCTGTCATAACACCTGTACCTGTTGAGTACCTAGATACGGTGTGGCCTCAAATTGAGGAGTTTATGGCTCGTGCGGTGCGGACTACAAACGACAAGTTTACTACACAAAGCATATATGACGATGTGAAACGTGGCTTTTATACGTTATGGATTATTGTTAAAGATGATGTTATCGTAACAGCACTTACAACTCGTATATTGGAATACCCTAACAAACGTGGGTTAGCAGTCGATTGGGTTGGCGGTGGTAACATGGTAGAGGTATTAGCTTTGTCTCAGTCTACACTACGTAAATGTGCAGAAGATAATAACTGTGACCATATAGAAGGTTACGGACGTAAGGCATGGGGGCGATGCCTAAAGAAGTATGGCTGGAAGCCAGAATACATTGCTTACAAAATGGAGTTATCCGATGGGCGGTAGTACAACATACAACAGCACAACTACTCAAGCGGGTTCTTCTGTTGCGGACTTACCCGCATGGGCTAAACCTTACTTTGAACGTAACCTAGCTAAAGCCGAAGCTGAATACGGTAAAGATTACGAAGCCTACACGGGTGATCGGCTTGCGGGTCAAAGCCAAGATACGCTTGATGCCATATCGGGTACGCGTGATCTTGCTAATCGAGAAGTGGGAATAACAGGTCTTTCTGGCGCACAAGATTATATGACAGACGGCATGACTACGGCTGAGGGGCTAGCGGATTATACTCCTAATACGTTTAGTGAATATGACTATAATGATGCTGCTAAATTTACGGGCGCTAATGTAGGGCAGTATATGAACCCCTACACACAGAATGTTGTAGATCGGCAAAAAGCCGAAGCCATGCGTGACTTTCAACGAACTCAAGGCGCTAGAAATGCACAAGCAGTACAAGCAGGTGCATTTGGTGGATCACGCGGCGCGGTACGTAACTTTCTAGCTGAAGATGCTATGATGAACCGCATGGGGATGTTGCAGGATGCAGGGTTACGTGATGCCTACAAAGATGCGACCAATCAGTTTACTGCCTCTCGTAAAGCAGACATGGATGTTGATAAATCTCGTGCCGCAGAGCTTGCACGGTTTGAGAAGTCTACAGAGGATGCGGATCAGTTTGCAGCCAAGCAAGGGCTTAACGCTTTACAGACAGGTGCAGGACTTGCCAAAGATTCGGTAGCCTTGGGTGAGTTAGGTCGCCAGACTGATATTCAAAACTTACAGTTACTAGAAGGTATTGGCGCTGCCGAAGAGGGCAGAAACCAACAACAGCTTGACCTAGACTACAATGAGTTCTTAGCCAAAAAAGGCTACACTGCAGAACAGATCGGTAACATGACAGGTATTCTATCAGGTATGCCGATTGCTGCTACGGGCACGAATACGTATCAGGGTACATCTACACAACCTGTGCGAGAGCCGGGAACGCTACAACAGCTAGCGGGTGCAGGGCTTACGGGACTATCTCTCTATAAAGCCTACGGGGGTTAATTATGCAGAACCTGTTAGAAATACAAAACGCACTTCGTAGCGCACCAGATCAACAGCTAATGGCTCTTATGCAAGGGGCTAACCCTACAGTACCACAATGGGCTGTTGCTTCTGAGCTAAACAATCGCAAAGAAATGCGTGATGAGCAAACACGGCAACAGGGGTTAGGTCAGCCCACAGTGTTGCAACAACTAACAGGTACGGCTCCAGCCCCTACACCACAGACTAATGTGGCAGGTATGCCTCAAGGTGTTGCTAGTGGCATGGCACAGTCTATGGCCCCCAAGACTGACGTAGCACAAAACACAGGCGTAGCCTCTATAGCTAAGGCCGCTGCACCCGTAGCTACTATGGCTAGTGGCGGTATTTTAAAAATGGGTCTTGGCGGAGACCTAGATGCACAGTTTATTCTTACTGATATACCTGAGTTAGGTATACGTGTAGGACAATTTATAAAAGTTTCAGCCGAAACGTTAGAAAAGCTAAATAATACTTTACCTAAAGTAATGGCTAAACATGGAGATAAGGTTGCATCAGTACAGTCTTATGTGGACGATGGATATAGAGGACTTGCTAGTAATGCTCGTGAAGGCGATGCGTTAATCCCTACTAGGGTTAAAAAGTATATTAAAAACACTAGCCCTGTACCTGAAGTTGCTACGTCTGTAGAAGTGCCTACAACACCCGAAAACTACGGTGTGTCTGCAGGTTTACCTCCCGCTGGCGGCGCTATGTACTCATCTCCCACAGGGGGTCAGGGTGGTAATACAGACTCATCTCTTTTAGGTTTACCTACCGATGAATTTAGCGAAGTCCCTTTATCTGCTATACCTAGGCCCAAAGGCTTGGCTACACTTGGTGCTGCTGGTGATGCTGATATGCTTGATGAAACTGTAGGTGTCCAGACTGCTCCTCTAACACCATCATCACCCGGCATTGCTGCAGGTACTCCGTTTGATACTACAAAATATACGCCACGGCTTCCTGAAAAGATTGTTAAAACCACTAAAACTGATCCCATGCAGATGACAGAGACTGAGATTAGAAATGCGTCTCAGGGGTTAATACCTTATGATATGTCAATGGCAGCAGATGGCGCGCAAGACCCTAAACCTATTACTATTGACTCTGCAGTAAAACCATCTGAAGAAGTTACAAACGCGCAACTAGAAGTATTTGCAACAGATCGTGTAAACCCCTTTGCGTTTAACAAGGCTCCAGAAACTAAAAAACCTGAAGTGTTTGATCCACTTAAAGGTCTGTTTATGTATCAAGCACTTGCTGATGATGCCCCAACAGATGATGAAAGTTATGATGCAAAAACAATTATAAAACGCATAAATGAGTTAAAAACACCAGAAGAAAAAGCTGCAACGCTTACAATGTTAAATAACCGATTTATAGATGCAGAGCAAAAAGTTGAAAGTTTAGAAAAAAGACTTCAGCGCGCGCGTATAGCAAAACGAAGTGGCACTGGAGACTATAATTATGATGTAGAGGCAGGCGTAGGTCGCTTTGGGGCAGGTGAACTTACAGACACATTAAAGAAAGAACTTATAGCGGCAAAAGATGATTTTAACTTACTATATAAAAATATTGGTCGTATAGTACCTGCAAGTGGCTTTGGTGGTGATTTTGCTGCAGAAAGGTATTTTGGAAAAGATACAGTTAGCGCATTAAACAAACTAAAAGCCGATGATCTGCAAGCTGAAGCCGTTGCCGACGTTGCTAAAGTTACTGCTAATGAAAATTACCCTGTAAGTCCTGTTGAAGTGCGTAAACGGTTACGCGCAATGGAAGAAAAAGACGCTGATGCTGATGAAAGATTTGATCTCGCAGAAGCAAGACTAGACGCGGAAAGAGCCGCAGGATTGACTGCAGGAAAGAATGCTTTTGTAGCCCCTAGTAGTGCGGACCCAACATCAAATGCTGCGCTAACTGCAAAACTCGTAGAACAGATGGAGGAAAAAGATGCCCCCGTCGTTAGTGATGATACAAAACTTGACTCTTATCTTAATGCAGCAGGGCAACAAGGTAGAGCTATAGGGGCTGCTGCTAACTATACACCTAAACTTAACCTTCCATCTTACGAAGCACAGCTTGATGGCGAATTTGATAAACGTGTAATAGAAATGCGTGAATTAGCTGATGGGATAGCTAACGGTGAGTACACAGGTAATGGCTTAAAAATAGCGCAAGATAGAATTAAATACTTAAATAGTGTTATGGAGGCTACGGGCGGCGCAGAAACTCTTTTTGAATATTTAAATGATGGCGCAAAAAAAGTAGTGCAAAAAATTATTGCCCCTGCTGCAGTTGACATGACTGATTTTATTCTTGGTGGCGGCGCACAAGTCGCCTTGCCTGAAGCATTAGGTGGCGGTGTTGCTAACACTGCTGCTACTCAAGATTATTTGGATATACTGCAAAGAGAAACAGACGGTAAACCCAATATACCTACTAAGCCTTCGGTACTTGAGTCTAAGTCTATTTTAGATGCTATGATTACTAACGACGCGCAAACTAAAGCTGGGTCTGCCGCTAACGTAGATAATAGTTTAGGCGCACTTATAACAGATGGAAAAGCACAAATAAAAGCTGTTCCGGGTCCGCTACTTACTCCTGAACTTAACAATAAACTTGCAGCAGAACTAGCAACCACATTGGAGAATAGAACAGAAGAAATATCTGGAGAGGGCGCTTTAATAAATAAAATGTGGGGGGAATCTGAAGTTCAACCCAATACAACTGTAGAAAGTCAAATTGTAAACGCAAAAGGTCTTACGGCTGCAGAGCAATTAGATGCGGACAGAGCTGCAGGATTGACTGCAGGAGAAAATGCTTTTGTAGCTAGTACAAAACAAGATGCAGGGGGGAGTGGGAAAGGCAAGTCTACAGGCATAGCTACCATCAATCCTATGGCTAACCGTGCTAGTGACTCCCCATCGTCCTACGAGCAGAAGCTGTTGGATATTTTAGCAGAGCGTGAGAAGTCGGCAGACCAAGATAAGTGGCTGGGTCTAGCTGAGATGGGTATGCGGCTTATGGCTAGCAGTAATCCTAACCTGCTTAGTGCTATAGGTGAGTCAGGTCTGGGTGCCTTTGGGTCTTATATGGGTAAACAAAAAGCACAGGATGCTGAAGAACTTAATATTCTTGGCAAACTGGCTGATATGGATATGGCGAAGCAGACGTTACAAGCTCGTAAAGATATTGCGCGCATGGCGGCAAATGCTAAATCGCAAAAACCGTTAATGACTTTTGGGCAAATAAATACTCGACTTCAAAAAGACGTTGATACTGCTGCAGAAACTTACGAAAAATTTACTAATTTAAACGGGGAACTTTTACCCGGTGTAAATAAAACTGAGGCAATGCAAGCAAGAGAAGACTTACAACGAGCGCAAACAGCTTTAGTTGAACATCTTGCACCCGCAGGTATAGTTCCGACATTGCCGTATCAAAATATAAACAATCCAGTAATTGATGTTAGGTAAGGATAGTAACCTATGGGCATGATGCAAGTCAGGGGCGACTACAGCGGTAAAACATATGATGTGCAGTTTGCTGGAGACGAGCCAACGCCTGAAGAGATTGCTAATGCTACAGGTCAAATTCAAGCCTTAGAACGTGCTTTTGAAACTAAATTTGAAAGTGTTTACGGAGATCAGGCAGTAGATGATGGTACTGCATTTGGTCGTGGGTTTGAATCTGGCTTAACACAAGCGCGCAGTGCATTAGGTACTACTGTTAGAGATTTTGGTGATGTAGTAGGGTCTGACTTTATTAGTGATCTTGGCGCTGGTCAAGAAGCAGCAGCACGTAGAACGCAGCTCTCTCGTGCAGGTACAACTACACCGTTTAGAACTTTTGATGAAGCCCGAGAAGGAGGCATTGCAGATACACTATCTTATTTGGGTGAGATTGCTGGACAATCTGGACCTCAAATGGGCGCAGGTTTAGCTGCTACTGGAATAGGTACTTTAGCAGGTGGTCCTCTTGTAGGAACTGCTGCAGGTATTGGAGTTATGACCCCGTTTTTCTATGGCAGCGGTTTACAACGTGCTGAAGAACAAGTTGCAAAAGGTGAATTAGACGCTGTTAACAGAACTAATACCTTAACAGCGGCTGTAGGATCGGCTACATTAAATACTATTGCAGATAGACTGTTACTTACCGGATTATTAAAACCCGGAAAAAATATATTTACTAGAGCAGTGTCAGGCGGGGTACAGGGTACTGTATCAGAAGTGCCGACTGAAATTGGTCAACAAATATTAGAACGTTGGCAAGCAGGTATGCCTTTAGATGATGCAGAGGCAATAGCAGAATATCGTGAAGTAGGTATTGCCGCAGGTCTGCTTGGCGGTACAATCGGCAGTGGGATAAACATAGTAAGGCCATCATTAGATAAAGGCACTGATACTAAATTAAAACCTCCTGTAGATGACGCATCTTCAGATGTAGGCAGTGATGTAGATTCAGTCAAATTACCATCACCTAAAAAACCTACGGGAATTGGAACTTACAGTGCAGCAGGGTTAAAGGGCTTTGAAGCAACACAAACTCCACTTGGAGGATTAGCTGGACTAACTGGACGTTTGCCTCCCGCTGTAGAAAACGCTGCAGATCGAGTATCAGCTTCAGATGTAGATGGGGATAATGTAGACGCATTTATAGCGGGGCTTGGTGGTAGTCAAACATTACAAGACACTACCGCAGAAGCTGCGCCTATGACAGAACCTGAAAAAGCTAAAACTGTACCCACAGTAAAACCTAAATTAGATGACGCTGCTTTACTTGAAGATGCTAGAAGATCAGTAACTGAACGCAAGGTAGCTTCAGTTAGTGCATTACAACGTGATTTAAAAATTTCTGGGGCACGAGCAGCAAAATTAATTAGTCTTCTTGCTGCTGAAACAAACCCTATAGTTGGCCCTGCCGATAAAAAAGGCAGACGTAAATACATACCTATAACTGTAGAAAGTACACCTGATAGTGCGCCAATAGTTCCAGACACTATAACTCCTACAACAGAACTAGATGGTAGCACAGGCGTTAAACCTAAATCTGAAGCTGAAACTGTTACAAAACCTGAAGTTAAACCTGTTACAGAATCCGAAGTTAAACCTGTTACAGAATCCGAAGTTGAACCTGTTACAGAATCCGAACAGGGCGCACAACTGCCTGTTGGGACCAAAAATTTAAGAGATGAAAGTGGAGAGTTTGTAGGTGACGCTACGGATCAAGCATTTCCCGATGCAGGTGCAACGGGTAGTGAGTTCGTGCAAAGTTACGATAAGGCTCTTAACCCTGTAGCTGGACCAAAAATATCAGACACAAGTGGGTTAAACTACACAGCAGAAAAAGCCCCCGTTAAAGTTAGGACAGAAGTACTAGAGGCCATAAGTGAACTGCCACCAGCACAGCAAAAGGCCATGCTGACCCGCGAAATAGAAGCAGCGGAAGCAGAATCGCTACAAGGCAACCTATTACTCAACAAGATAGGTGAACTGTTCCTCAAAGGAGGGGCAACAAAAGACACTAAACAAGGTAAAGCGGCTAGAAGTATCCTACTACAGCAAGGCGCAATATCGGACGTAAACCAGCAACCTGATATAACCGATTTAGAAGACAAAAAACGCATATTGAACTTGTTAGAGATGACAGATGACGCGGCTAAGAAGATGAAAGACCCGAATGCCTTTGCTGCGCGAGCATTCTTTAAAAACTTTCTACGTCCTGTAGACGCGATAGAAGAAGCGGCAGTCGTGTCGGTGCTGTATGCTCCTGCGTCCTCACCTAAAAACCCTAAGATACAGAAACGAACCTCAAAGGTTACAAAGTTTCCCGAAGGCACATCCGCTATGGCGTCCGCACTAAACCCCGAAGATGGCTTTGTGTACGGAGATACCATATTTGAAGAAGCCGCAGAAGTATCAGACGCCGCGTATGAATTTTACAGTAACGAGACGCAAGAAAAAGCACTGCAGGCGTTACAGTGGATGGAAAGCAATATGTCGGATGACGTGAACAACTTTGCGTCTGATGTAATAGCCGAACAACTAGATATGGCGGTCCACACCCTCACCCCTGCGGAACGAGATGCTCAGATACAGTTACGTAGGGAGAGAAAGAGTGAACTCCAAAAAGGTCGCAGGGACGAGGATAAACGTCTAAGAGAAATGTCGGCGGCAGAAGAAGCGCAGCAACGTTTTGAAAACTCACCAGAGGGACAGGACGCTGCTGTATTAGCCGAAGCTAGAGCGGTAGCATATGCACGGCAACGCGCAGAACGTATTGAACGTATGCGTAGCGAAGGCGGTTACGACAGAGCGCAGGAAGCAGATAAAAAAGCGCGTATGAAAGCGTTGGCTGCTGACTATACAAACTACATAAGAAAGAAGAACAAAGCCGCAGCCGCTGCATCACAAGGACAGCCTAACCAACTCGATCAGGATCAAGCAAACTTAGCCGAAATCAAGTTAAATTCGACAGAAGAAGCGTACCTAAAGGATGCGCCCTTACTAGCGGACGCTGATTTACTATCAGAAGCTAATGTCGCAGAAGTATCAGCCGATATTCTTTTAGATGAAAATATTAGCCAAGAGAGTATGGGGCTGGGATTGTCACAGTCAGAACTTAACGCTCAGTTTGAAAGAAGATCGGAAACCCTTAGTCGTGATGATGACTACGATAGTAGGTACTTACTGGCTAGTGAGTTGTATGCACAGAGTGTACCACTACCCCCAAGTATACGTAACACATTAGCCGCAGGAGATTTATCCGGTGCGTTAATAGCTATCGCAAACATTAGTCCATCGAAGGCTCTACGTTCCGTAGCAAATAAATTAGCGGGTTATACAGGTGATACAAAGATACAACTGGTATCTGGTGGACTTAAAGACCCGCAGGGTAACGTTGCTGCAGGTGTGTTTTACCCTGCTACCAACACTATCGCTATAGATAGTAATTTAGGCATGAACGCTCACACCATACTGCATGAGGTACTACATGCAGGAACTGCCGCACAATTAGCTAGGAAAAATCTACCAGAAGTACGGCAGCTCACACGTATATACGAAGCTGTTAAAGCTCAAATGCCCGAAGGTAGTGACTATGCGACACGAAGCATAGATGAATTTATCGCAGAAGCGTTTAGTAACCCCGACTTTCAAGTTAAGTTAGCGGGTATACCTATGTCAGGTTTAAAATTTCCTACAGCTTGGCAAAATTTTAAAGAAGCGGTACGCCGTGTGTTCCGCAACTTAATGGGCAGGGCACCCGAGTCAGTGTTTGACCGAACTGATCTGCTACTAGATTATATCTTAGCACCGCAATTAAGCACCCGTGCCGCTCCCGCTATGTATCTTACAGCTAGTACACCCGAGGGGGCAGTAGACGCCACTAAAGAGGCTACAGACGCCGTGAAACCTACTACACGCGAAGAGCTAAGAGACATGCAGGACCGCGCTAAAAACTCAGCGCCATACACAGGCGCTAAAAGTTTCTTTTACGGCGTCTCCCCGTTAAATATTCTTGCCGACACGTTGAAGCGCAACCACGACAATGATGCGGGAATGCGTCTAAACAAGGTGATTAACAAGCAAAGTTCTAAATTGCGTGATAAGACGATCAAATTAGATTACATCGTAAATCAAATTAAAGACTTTCGTAGGGCAGCGAGTGCGGAACAATACAACGCACTACAACAGCTAGTACCTACATCCACGCTTAATAGAATAGACCCATCAGTTAAGCGTAATATCTACACTTCTTATGGCGTTGTAACTACTGATCCGGTATCGTTAGAAAAGGAACGCACAAATCATTCCACGTTAGAGAGACGTGAAAACTATATTAAAGAGTTTACGGCTAAACATCCTGATTTTAAGATAACCAAGATCGCCCCGTTAAGTAAAGATAAGTTGGCAGTCTATGATGCGTTGGCAGAAGACTACAAAAATATAGGTGAAGATGGGCAGCGCGTATACCGCACCATGCGTAACTATTTCCAAGAGACATATGACGAAATCGCACCTGCTCTAAGGGATCGTATAAATAGTATAAGTGACGATGCAGCGGTACGTAAGACCGCGTTTGATAAGTTGTCTGAACTACTACTCAAGGACAGCGGTATAATCACGCCATACTTCCCACTTATGCGTAAGGGTAGTTATCGTTTATCTTACACAGCTATCGACCCGCAAGATCAAGACCCTGATGCCAAGCCACAGGTAGATCGTTTTGTGGAATATTTTCCCACTAAAATTGCAATGATGGAAGCAAAACAGAAGGTCAAAGATTATAATGCAGCTATGCTTAAACGACCAGATGTTATAGCAGCAAATTTAGATACAATCTTTGACGAGAAGACGGGGCAAAGCAGACCAAACCCCATGCTGTCTGCAGAAAGTTTAGAACCTGAAGCTACAAAGCTAACCCCAAACAGCGATTATGGCAAAGCACCTTCGTCGGGGTTCGTGTTTAATGTGTTGAATGTCTTACAGGCTGCAGGTGTGCAGAAGATGGAAGGTGGCAAAGGTAGTAAGGTCATCAGCGATATTCTTGACCTATCATTAGATGCTCTGCCTGAACGCTCGTTTATGCAAGGGTTCCGAACACGTAAGGGCGTCCGTGGTTTCTTGGGTGACATTACACCTACAGGTTACTCTCTCGCTAACTTCGATCTTATAGATATGATGGAGACTAAGGGCCGTGACCTTAATCGTCAGGTTGTTCAACTACAATCTAGTGCCGAAATTCAAGGTGTGATGGGTGACATTGTTAAACTTACCACAGACCCAGAGACCGCTGAAATAGGTGATCGACTACAAAAGATCGCAGAATTTGGACAGCGACCCAACGTATCACGCTGGTCGCAGATAGCTACAAACCTTGGATTTAACTGGACTATGGGGTTAAACTTCTCGTCTGCGGCCTTGACCTTCTTCGATGTAGGTATGTCGGTGATGCCGTTACTGTCGGGTAAATATGGCGCGGGTAAAACTACCCGAGCATTTGGTGATGCGGTTAAGGCAATAGCTGCTGCACCTCGCGCTAAAACTCTAACTGTAGACGATGAGAATGGTGACAAAGTTAAAGAGCAGTATGATCTAGGGGCTTTCGGATTATCATTAGGTAATTTAGATTTTAGTGATCCTGCATCTGTGCCAGAAGGATTACGTGATTTAGATGTGTTGGTTAGATATGCAACTGAACAAGCGCAAATGGGTCAATCACTAACGCAAGAAACCTTAGAATTAGATATGTATACAGGAGATACAGGTTCAGATAGGGTATCCCGTATTGGTAAGAAGATAATTGACACTTCACAGAAGTGGGGTGGGGCTATGTTTCATCACTCGGAACGCTACGGACGTGAAGTATCACTGGTCGCCGCCTATAAACTAGAAATAGATAAACTAAGTAATGGTGGTAAAAAAGCATTAACCGATGCGGACAAACAAGCTGCGGCTGAGGCGGCAGTAGATTTTGTAGAGTTTACTCTCGGAGGTACTGCATCGGCAGGACGCCCCGTATACGCACAGGGTCCAATAGGTAACATCCTATTCTTGTTTAAACGATTTGCGATTAGTAAATACTACATGATGCTTCGCATGCTTAATGATGCCACTAAAGTATTACCACGAGATCAGTATGATACTGAAGAAGCATACCAAGATGCGGTAGATGGTCGTAGGATAGCCCGCGCACAAGGGGCTAACTTTCTTATAACTACAGGACTTATCGCAGGTGCATCAGGAATGCCGTTGTTTGGAGAACTCGGCATTATGTACGACTTGTTATTTAGAGATGAAGATGAAGATAACTGGGATGTTATGACTAAAAAGTGGATGGGTGATCCTGTGTATGGCGGGCTTGTTGACATGACAGGTCTTGAAATCGGTGATCGCATCGCACTTAACAATATGCTGTACCGTCCACCTCTTATAGACAAAGACCAGAACCCGCTGTTTACTTTGGCAGAACAGTTAGGTGGTCCTGTCATCGGTATAACAAGTCAGGTTAGCAGAGGCGCAAGCCTTATTGCAGAGGGTAATGTCTGGCGTGGTATTGAAGCTGCATCTCCTGCGGCGGTACGCAATGTTATGAAAACTGGACGTTACGCTACCGAAGGCAATTTAACCCTGCGTGGCGATGAAATAACAGCGACAAGTCCGTACACATTAGCAGGGCAGTTGTTGGGGTTTGCAAGCCACGCTCATATTGAGCAACTTAATATGAACCGTAACGAGCGGCAAAAATACTCTTCTATGCAGGATCGCAAAAGGAAAATACTGCGTAAGGCTAATAAAGCGCGCAGAGAAGGAGACGTTGAAGGGTTACGTAGGGCATATGAAGAAGCAAATGAACACAATAGTAGGCTTCCATCTGATGCTAGAAAGCTAGTAATAACTTCGGACTCATTTAAAAATTCTTATAAAAACTTCCAACGCGTATCCGAAGAGATGGTAGGTGGGATGCAGTACTCACCTAGTATGCGTAGAAGTGCTGGTGAATATGATGGTGGGTTGTCCTCTCCTGTAAGTTAAAAAAGCCCCTGCAATTAAGCAGGGGCAGTTCAAGGGAGAACAGGCAACACGCAGTGGAAATGGATATTGCCTAACTGCCCTATATCATGCGGTACGCCATATACGTAACCCCAATATTTTGTTTTCTACACGAACTTCGTGTTTAACCTCCCATTGTCGCAGCGATGCAACGGTGGACACCTGATCTTTAGTCTTCTCAGTATCCACACAGGGTATAAACACAGACCCGCTAACCGTAAGTTCGTCCCAGTTTACAATTACTCTAATCCCGTCAGGATTAAGGTCTTCAATCTTCATCACCTTCTGATCCATCAGGAACTCCATCAATAGAAAAATCTACACATATAACTCTTGCAGAGGGTAGGTTCATATGTGTGCCTTTACTTAGGCGTATACGTGTTTTGGTGGCTTTCATCTTCTCGGTTAAATCTCTAATTAACTGTTCATAGTTTATCTGTTGATCTATACACCAAGTCTTCAGCGGCTTCGGTAATAGATAGACTTTCTTAATATCAGTCTCGTACCTAGCGACGAACTTGCCTCGGGGTGTAACTTCGGGCAGTGCCAACATATCTAGTGGATTGCCATCTATACCACCACGAGCATCATCTGTACTTTTGATCCAGAGTATGTTGCTCCAATGTTCGGATATATAGTTGTTCAACGTCTCAGTTACAGAGGAACCCATATCGGCAACGTAGGCTCTACGCTCCCGCAACCTATTCACCGCAAACGTAAATACAGGCTTTACCTCAAAAGGCAGTACCCCTGCCTTCCTACCTATCATAAGCGCAGATATAATAGCCGTAACAGCGGCAGACCAAAATCGGTTCTCAGGACCAAGTTCGGCCTTTTCATCTACACGCGATTGCACATGCTTTATAGTACGTTCACACTCCACACGATTGTTTATGACCCACTGCACAAACCGTACTCCTGCATGACCGTAGTTGCCTTTTAAAGCGGGCCACAGTTTATCAGTTTCCGCTTTGCTAGCAGAACCAAAGAACTTCGCTTCTGTCCTAAACTCTAGTATACGCTGGGCTTCAGCTTTGGGAAAACCTTTAACCCTACTAATCATTTCTATAAAGCTAGTGTTACCTGTACTGATAGCCAGTAGGCTCCACGGTTTGCCCCTGTGTCGCTCAGTGTTACCACCTTGAGACAGACGATTACGTTGTGTCCCACCCGTTAATTGGTAGGCCAGATCAGACAACTTACCCCCTTTGGTATTAGTAAGTTCGTCCATCATAAGGGGTAGGTTGTGGTATATTTCCCCACGGTGCATCTTAGAATTGTAGGTATCAACCTCTTTCAACAACAGTTGCTCGGGATTGCCCCATGCCGATAACCCTGCCATCAACATAGTAGTTTTACCAACACCTGTGTCTCCGTACATATGTAACCCTGCAGAGCCGATCCCTGTAAGGGGCATAAGTATTGAAGCGTAGGCCGCAGCGATTGTGAATTGGTGTAACTCAAACCCCTCCCGATTGTAGAAGTCTATCGCATCAAGGTAGCCTTGCTCAGTACCCTTGGGGGTAAAGTAATCCATCATACTTGCAGTCTGTGTGGATGGTGGGTTGTAGTCTTCATCATTACCATAGATTACACGATCCCCCAGTATGAACGCGGTCATACTGTCATCAGTCCACCCAAATTGCTTATGGGCTTCATCCTCTGCTTGAGTAGCTTGTAGCTCTTCGATCCATGCCATTATATACACCTGTATCTTATCTAACTTTGCGCCATACGCAGCCACACCCTGCGTAGACATAGCTTTCCTAAATTCATCCCGCGATGTGATGCTAGACATTGGCATCGTCCATTCACGCACACCGTCTCGGGGCATGTGCAGCCTAAACACAAGTGCTTGGCCTATCTCTGTGTCCCATATACGGCGCATGATATAGATATCGTTGTGGTAGATGCACTCTTCTTCTATCTCACCGTCACTGTTACTGGTACGTTTATACACGCCGCCTTTAGCACCACGAAAGTAAGGCTTCGGGTATGTCGGTATATTGTAGATTTTAGGCGCACTGGCGGGACGCTTTGCGCTAGGTGCAACAACTTCGTTGTCAGCCTCGTCCGCTTCTTTAAATTGTTTGCCTAAAACTATGGGGGATTTTATCTTACCCCATAAAGCACACTCCATACACACATCAGGTCTAAGACCGTTAAATGTACGACAAGTGTACGGCCCCTTAACCAAAGACATTTTCTGATGGGTTTCACCAGAGTTATAGTCAGGGTGGCCCCTAGACATTACCTGTGCAGCCCTGTCTCCGTCTTCGCAGAATTTAGCGATAGACAGTCCCGCTCTCCATAACGGTTCGGTCACATTGGCCTGATCTGTCAGTATATGCGCGAGTTGAGCGCATCCCTTACCTATTTGTATCTTCTTTACAATACGACCAAAGCTATTCTCAGCATTGACCGCTATAAACCCCGACACAACATTGCCGCCAACAGAGGCTGTATTTACAGGGGTAACGCCTCCCAGTAAACCTACGAAGTCAGCCAGCTCGATACTTGGTTCCGCACTTATCAAAGCCACTGGAGATGGCGGTGTGTCCTTGAAGTTACGTGTGTCAGGCATACGTAGGATACGCGCTGCGTCAGCCGTAACTGCAGGATCGGCCTTGAGACCATTCTCCTCACAAAACTCTTTAAACCGTTCTGCCACAGGAACCCAATCATCCACAGGTACTGGTGCAGACAAAACCCAGTAAGCGTGTATTCCGCGCCCCGAGTTGACCTTAGTAGGTTCGGGCATGCTAGTCTTAGTGCAAAACGCCTGTAACGCCGATAGCGCATCCTGCTGAGACGGGTATTCTTTGCTAGGGCCACAATCCAAGTCTACGAAAAAGGATTGTAGATGTAGTGCGTTATCGGCCCTACGATTAGTGTTGTTTACGAATGTGCTTAACGCAAAATAAACATCGTGGTCTTTAGCATCAAAGGCATCTACCGCTGCATGCAGTTCATCAATAGTGCCATAGAAGTTCTGCGTTCTACGTTCACCGTTGGTTGCAAATAAACAGTAATGTCCTTCACTACTTAAAACACTTTTTAGAAATTCTAGTCGTTCCACTGCTAGTCCTCCGAGTATTAACGGTGCGGCACCCTATACGATACCGCACCGTGTAGGGTATCAGTCTAACTCACCCCACTCACTTACAAGACTGTCCAGCTTGGCTTCTTCGACAACAGGGGGCTTCTTATTGGCCCGTACCTTGGGTGTCTCGTCTTGAAACGCGTCATCAACAACTGCAGGGGCAGCGGGTGTTTCATCAACCTCAAACCCCGAAATCATGGTAGGGGCTTCTTCAACACTGAAGCCTTCTTCCGAACCAAACGGGGAGTAGTCTTCACGCTCTGCCAATTTTAGTACCTGCACAGCACGTAAACGCAAAGACACACCGTGGTCCCGCATACTATACGGGACGCAGGAAACCTGTACGTTGACCGTACTGCCCGTAGTCAACTCAAAGTCTTTGGGTAACGGTTTGTTCTTAGAGTCAACCTGCACAGGCGGCTTGGTTACATCAGCACCGTAAGCCCCTTTAAGTACGGCTTTGGCGATGTAGTTGCCGTCCTCGTCCTTCTTAAAGACTTCGGATGCCTTACCCAACTTTTGGGGCCAACTCTTTTCAGATGCTGCCCGTGCATTGTAGGCCGTAGCCATAACAGTATACAGGTCTTTTGCCTGTGCAGCATCCATCACAAACTGCAACTCGTACTTTGCGCCATCTGCAGTAGGATCACAGGGTACAGACTTACCACGCTCACCTGCGGATTGGTCAAACCGATATGTCCCATTTAAACGGGGGTATCTCGCAACAACTTTGCGGATAATGTGGCTTTCAACTTTTGCCATTTGGTAGTTCTCCTTTAGAGTTTTTATAGTCGAACCCGTCTTCTGTTGAGAACGGGGAAGTATTTACAGCCGCGAAACGGGCTATAGCTTGCAATGTCGCGGGGTCGTTCTTTAACTCTGCAACACTGCGTAGTTCACTAGGCACCAAGGACCGTAAAGGCTTGAAGCATAGGCGGGGATATACGTAGGAATTATCTGGGTATACGGTAGTCACCACAGATGAAGTCTTTGTTCCCCTACCACCCAGAAACTTAGCGTATTCCTGTAGCGGCTTATTATTATTCTTACCCTTACCGAAGATAGCCGTGGCGGGTAACTGTAGTTGATACACCGTATCGAACTCTCCATCAAGCACTACTGCTACCCTCTGCACAAATCTACAAGCCCTGCTATACCCCGAACCCGAACCTTTTATGTTCTGAGTGCAGTCCATACACCTAGTGGCTTGCTTATCTTCGCTAGGAACTAACTCGTCAGGTGCCTGTGTTGTAGAAGACCAACACGTAGGTAGCGTGGTATGTGCAGGGTCATAGTCGTTCTTGTAGTACAAACGAGATATGTTGGCAGCATTGACTACCACTACATCTATTTCACTTGCCACCACTTCCCGTTCTCCGTCCCCTACACGCACAAACATACCGTCCTGATAACTAAGCCGCCTAAACTCAACCATCGTTAGGAGTGTCATCCTCTCCCAAAGCGGACAGAGCCTTATCTACTTCGTCCAACTTAAACCGTTGGGTGTTTTCGATTTTGACATATGTATGCTCAGGTATATAACCTTCCCGAACCCAATGCCGCACGGTGGATATAGATACAGAAAAGTGTTCTGCCACATCCGATATGTTCACATACTTCTTCATTTCTTCCTCACAGTTAGGATGTACTCGGCATCCACATTAAGACCCATAGGTACAAGGTCAGGGTTCTCTTCCAAGAACTGCTTCATGTGAGTTTGGTTAAGACGCTTTTCAAACAACTCGGGAACCTCATGCTCTAACACGAACTTGTGCATGCTCTCCCAATCGCTCGTCCAGTAACGCTGTTTAACGCTACGATAAAACAAACCCGCTGCAGTTCTAACGCTGTCAATATTACTTTCGGCACAGTAATCCAACAACGCTTGCTTAACAGTGTTCTGTTGCTCAACGAGAGCACTGTCTTCTTCTTTAAACTTAGCGGATATCTCGGCGCGCTTATCGCGTATCCTTGTATATACTCGCGTCAGTTTTTCCACGTCCACTGTCATAAGTCCTCCGTTTATATCTATACTTGTTATCTAATAGTATTAATTAGGATCGTCAAGTATTTCATGATATAAATTTACCATTTCTGCATGGGCGTCTATGCGACCTGCAAGCATACGGTACATACGCTTTTCAACGTAAGAGCCTTGTAGCGATATAACAGTACACTTGTGTTTCTGCCCTGCTCTATGAACCCTAGCGTTGGCTTGCGCGTAGGTTTCCAATGATGAAGTCGGCCCCCACCACACTACAGTATTAGCGGCGGTAAGTGTTACACCGTGCGCGGCTGCTTGTGGTTGGATAACTAACACCTGTGGATCAGTGTCCTCTTGAAACCGCTTAAATATCTCGGTGCGTTTATGTGCAGGTACATCACCCCTGATTACCTCAGACGTTATCTTGTCGGCTCGTAACTTATCGGTAAGTATATCTATCGTGTGCTTGAACGGGACAAATATCAGAACCTTCTGACTGCTCTCGTCTATGACCTCACGTAGCACTTTATATCTGTCTGATATATCGAACTCTACGGTTTCTCTTTCATCAGTGTAAACCGCACCTGCAGATATCTGTAATAACTTGCTCATGTTTACGGCAGCGTTGATAGCGGTTACTTCTTCACCCGCCACTTCCATAATCATACGCTTCTTCAAAAGATTGTAGTAGTGTTTCTGTTGCCCACTTAACGGTACAACCCTGTCCACGTACACCATGTCTGGCAAGTCCAGACACTCTTCTTTGGAGTAACGTATCGCAGGTTGCAGCACTGCATGTACGATCTTAGGTGCAGTTGGCTTGGGTTCAAACTTGAAGTGGCTCTTGCGATCCATCACCATATCTTTGAACGAACCGAAGAACTTGGGTACGCCCTGCGGGTTAACCAACTTAGCTAATCCGTATGCGTCCAAGGGCGACTGTGCGGCAGGTGTGCCTGTCATCATCCACAACCATGTGTCATCACATAGTAGCTTCTTCAACGTCTTCCACCGCTTCGCCTGTGCGTTCTTATAGTGGGTAGCTTCATCAATTATGATAAGGTCAAAGCCGCCATTCTTGATTTGCTCGGATACAATATCTACACCATCGTAGTTGATTATAACGAACTCTGCGCCCTGCTCTATTATAGCTGCGCGTTTCTTCTTAGGTCCGTGTGCTACATCCACAGTGCGGTGCATCGCAAAGGTAAATAGGTCGTTACGCCACGCGCTATCCATAATAGACAGGGGGCATATAACTAAAGCGCGTCTAATCTTACCGACCTTCATAAGGTAGTCTGCGGCCCAGATTGCACTAGCTGTCTTGCCTGTACCCTGCTCATTAAAGCAGAAACCTTTACGGTTCATAGTTAGAAACGCTGCGGTCTTCTTCTGATGGTCAAACGGTATGTGCCGCCCTGTCCAAGCATAGCGTCCTTCTATCGGGGATGGTGCGGGTATCCGCAAGGTACGCAGTTTGTGCGCTTCATCAATACCCCAATTAACAACCACTGCATCAGTACCCACGGCTTCGCTCTTAGGTATAATACTCGTGACTTGTTTGGGGTCCGCTAGTGACACTAGCAGAGCCTTGTTCTTTATTACTTGCATACTGTTCTCCGTGTAGCTGATGCTATCTTTTGTTTTTAGTTCTTCTGTTGCGGCCCTTACTTAACGAACCACCGTGCGACCTGTTACGCTTACGGCTTTGCACCGAAACGCCATCCTTATTCTTACCGCCCTTACTCAACGCCTTCTTATGAGAAATATCCTTGCCCTCACGTTTGTCGGCCCTGCCATCCTTGTTGGCATCCTTACCTGTCTTATCCATCTTGCGCCGTGCGCGTTGACGCTCCATACGTGCTTCATGTTCACCACGCGCTTTTTGCAGTTGGTATTCACGTTTGTACGGGCGGGGGGTGTTCTTATAAACCATGTCAGTTCTTTCCGTTATGGGCGCACTCTAACACAGGACAGTGTTGCCTACACAAACCGCTAGGTCGTGGGTTCCACACATCAGTATCGGCGGCTGCTTGCATATTAGCATAAGCACCGCGCCATTTCACCCATAAATCAGGAACTTGCTCTACTGTATACTCAGCCTTAATTAACACTTTGGGTACTACAAACATCAGTGCTGCTTTTATAGTACGAACTTGTGGGTAGTGTTGAAATATAGACACCGCCATCAACTCAAGCTGTCCTTTGTCTGCGTACTTCGCGTTCTTACCCGTCTTGTAGTCTACGATAAATGCGGTTTCCTTTTCCTCGTTCACGATAGCCAAGTCTACGATACCACGAAACCAAACATCTTTCGCTCCGAACTTGCACGGCTGCATGTCCTCGGTTAGGCCAAGCCGCTGCTCCGCAATTTTCGTACCCTCGATAGCGTTAAGAGAATCCAGAGCGCCCTGCATGTAGCTATACTTCGCAGGTAGTGGTTCACCTTTACCTATGTAGTTCTCGCATGCAGTATGAAAGTGTGTGCCGTACAGCATGGCCTGACTTACCTTGGTCGGATACTGCTTTAGTATCTTCTCATAGTAGAACTGCTTCGGACATTGCTGAAAACTTTTGATCTTACTAAACGACCAAGGCGCAACATCAGTCATATAGAAATTCCTTTTGTGTATTTCTCGCGGGAACCCAAACTTACTAGCTGTTCAAAACTAAAGGGGGCCGTTAAATTGCCCCACGTTGCCCTACCTTGAAGAGTAGGGGCTAATGCGTGAATATATAAACTTTCTAAAACATCTAGCTGGTCGCGCTTGCAAGGGATATATGTATACGCGTCAAACTTTTTATGGCCTTCAGTCTTGTGGGTATGCACCCGCCCATACACATTCACAGATTGGCCTACATACACAACTTTATCGTTGGCGATAAGAAAATAGACACCGCAAGAACTATCATAAGGCTTACTCTCGGACACTAACTCGTCCTCTATCAGCATATCTCGCATAGTTAGATTGCTACTAAGTTCATCGAAAGTAGCTATATGCTTTAACCTATCACGTTTAAGTTCTAACTCACTTATTTCCTGTTTTAGTTTGCCTAATTTTAACTTGCTTTGCTCTACGTTAAACACCAACTCGTCTGTACTATTACGCGTTATAGCTAAACCCTCGCCCCTCGCTCTAGCGACTACATCTAACGGACGATATCTGGGGGCCGATAATTTATCAGGTTTGATAGACGGTATAGGTCTATTAGTACGTAGCAAGCATTTGCTCACATAACTAGCTGCTAAGATACCATCTACTTTAAAGTATTTGTTTAGCTGTGTGGTTGATAGATATTGTCTAAACACAGTCGCAGGTATAAAATCTGGCCTTCCCCTAGTCATTATTCGGTATCCCCATACGATTTGCCAACACCGCTTTCACACTCAAGCGGTAGTCCTGCTGCCCAACTGGGTACATGACGCATGCACTGCTCTACGTGTGCCCTTGCTTGTACCACATCCTCATCGGGGCAACATATAGCTATGCTGTCATGCACAGTCATAACAGACTTATACTTCTGATTTATTAGTAGCATTTGTTCGCCAATGATACAACGTGCCAATGCCTGACATACGTTTTCAACCACCTTACCACCGTATATATTCTTACGCCCACGGCGCGTTTTGTATGAGTATTCGGGCCAAACATCTTCGGGTTCTACTCCTTCGGGCGCAGGGTCTAACTGCAAGTCTTCGTAAAACATGCGTAACCCCGATGGCAGGATTACTGCGCTCTGTGGTATATCTATACGCAGCACATTTTCACGACCCACGCGAACCGCATGACCGTCTACAAGCTGCTTCAACATATACTGGGCTTCATCCCACAGCGTAGGTATCTTCCAATATGTATCACGGTATATATCTATGACACGCCTAGCTTCCGTTAGATCAACCTCGACGCCCATACCTGCAAGCTGAGTTTTAAACTTCTTAGCCCCCATGCCGTAACCTGCGCCAAGGATTGTAGTTTTACCCACAAACCGCTGTGCGCCAGTAACGTCTGCCTCGGCTACTTTGTATATAGCCGCCGCCATTTTCACATAAACATCTTCGCCATCAGAAAACGCCTGAGTTAATTCGTCTGCCTCGGCTAACCAAGCTAACACCCGCGCCTCAATCTGAGACGCATCGCACTCAACTATAGTATGACCCTGTGGGGGTATTATGCTTTTCTTTAGCTTCTTGCCGTTAGCCCCACGGCTCGGCAGGTTCTGCAGGTTGATCTTATCATCACCGCCCCATCGCCCAGTGTGTGCCGCATAATATCTAATGGGGACCGGAAGAGTACCACGTTTAGATATATCTATAAACCGCTGTGTGCGTGTTTCCTCTAGGGTACTTTTAGTGCCCAGCCTAGCTGCTATCAGCGTTTGCACACGCTCGTCCTCATGTTCTTGCAACTCTTGAAACTCTTTGTCAGACTTGGCAAACGCGAATGTTTCTTTCTCTGTCGTGGGGCTGATCTTCATAGGTGGCGTAACCCCTAACCCAGACAGCAACTCCGCGAACTTGGCATTACTCATTAAGTCTTTTCTGTCAGTGATGTTGGCGTCAACCATCAACTTGTCTTTGCGATCCCGCACATCCTCTAGGTGCATCTCAAGCATGCCCATATCCAACTCTAAGCTAGGCTCTGTAAACATGCGTAGCGTTGCGTCTATGATATCTAACTCTTGTTCAGGGAACTTGGCTTTCATCTGCTGAAAAATAGCGTAAGTCAGGTCCACATCCTTCTTACAGTACCCTGCGTAGGCGGTCAGTTCTTCCTCGGTAAAATCGGCTAGGCGTTTATCCTTCGCCATAATAACTTCGGTGCCTTTTTCCCCGACACCGTAACGCTCCGCTACATTTTTTAGAGACACGCTTTGCTCTGTACCGTGCAACGCTCTCGCCATACACAATGTGTCGAGTAAGAATTTAGGTTTGATATTATAACGCCAGCTCAGGATGGCTCCGTCAAACATCATGTTGTGAGCCAGCACATGCGTGTTGCCCCAATCAACAGATGCCAGTAGTTCGATTACATCATCGGCACCCTGCGCCCACTCGGTCGGATTGGGGCCATGCTTTAGCCCCAACCCAATCACTTCAAACCTACGATCACGTATGTATTGCTCTGTCGTTATCTTTGACAGAGAAAAGTTCTGCGCGTAATAGGTTTCAAAGTCTAACGTAACAAGGTTCACTTCTTTGTTACTTTCTTTAGTGCTAACTCACCCGCACACGCCATGTAACCACAGGCGTCTATGTAGTTGTCAGGGTTATCTTTGTTGGACTTGAGCCGTGCGATCTTCAACAGGGCCATCATCACTGCAACATCGGTGGGCGAGAAAGACCACTCATAACTGAAATACTGCTCCCACAGCATACCAATAGAATCAAAGTTGTCCTCCATATCACCATGCGTAGCCTCACGATCTTCGGTGACATACTGCTTGGCGGTATCAAGGACACTGCTACGTGTATACGTATCTTCTTTAGGTATCTTATTGCGCTTACTGGGTAGCCCCAAATTATACCCAACATCCGATAAGTTAACACCATCAGGGGCATCTGCGTAAATACGCGGGATTTTTTCAACAATAGCATCTTTATTAATGTTTTTCCCTCGTTCCTTGATACCGTGATAAACGTAGAACCCTTTTTCAGTAACAGGTTTACCCAACTCAGGATCACAGTGATCTATCTCTTTCCACCGCTCCTTCCGAACCTTCTTAACGTAGGTATGAGCAACCCCTAACTTCATAGCTACTGTCCTATCGGTCTCCATCTGATTACCCATTACCTGCAAGTGCCGTACAATCTTATCGGCCTTAGTCCACTTCTTCTTCTTCTTCTCTTTCTTGGTAGTCATAGTTCTCTCCTTACTCAAATTCTGGTACAAACCAATCATCATCCAACGCCCACAGACAGTAGGACGCTTTCTTTTGAGTGCCGAGGCGTGATACCTTGGCCTCCCAAATCTCTCCATCACGATGCAGTTTACCCAACGCTAGTTGCACTTCATCGTTATCTGCGTCTAGTTTAGACGCTATCTCAGTAGCCCTATGTGCGAATTGATTGTCTGTCTCAGACAACAAACTAAGTATGCGATCTTCCATCTTAGCTACCACTACGCGAGGGGTTTCTTCTTCATCATCAAAAGTATCAACAGAATGTGTTACGCTCTCAGCGACAACACCTACAACCTGATACTTGGTTGAGTTAATCATTCTTGAAGTGTTGGGTATCACTCGCATCTGAGCAAGTGTACCTTCAGCAAGTCGATACTTCTTCACAAGGTTGGGCGGTATAAAGACACGCTCCCCTTGGTCTATGTCAACTCCAAATCCGCATTTCTTATCCACCAATACGTGTTGCACGTATATCTTTAGTGTGTTTAGCATTGTTCTCTCGCTTGTTTATGATATTGTTTTTATGAGGGCGGTGATAATTCAAACCCACCTACCTGCGGTCTGCCTTATTGTTGATTACACTCACAACCGCCCTCACCATTCTCTATGATTTGTTTAAGATACCCGCCATAAATTCATTGGCAGCGCGCACCGCTGCTTCTTCGTTACGTGCGATGTGCTCCTCACGTTCTTCGCTTATAGCTGCGGATAGGGTAGCCGTTACAGCCATCATCATCTGAGGCCACGAATCTTGCTGTTCAAACAGTAGAACAAGATTAGCGATAATCAGCGACATAATCTCGGGTGACGCTTGGTCGGGCGCGGCTTTAGCCATGCGCTCCATAACCGCTTCAAACTTAGCTTTGTCCATTTTTGCGCTCCTTAAATTTTATTTGGTATCGTCTGCATCTACGTAGTATTACCTCTACGGACATGCCTGTTATACGTGCGATCTCGGCGGCACTAAAACCTTGTTCCGATAGACGCAGTATTTGCTTGGCGGGGTTTGATCTTTCGATCTCGGACATGCGGGGCTTACCGCTGCCTCTAGCGTGTTCCTGCACGGCCCCGTAGTTTAGGGATCGACCCCCACAATATTCAATCATCCGTTTGTTCTCAATCAAGGCCAACGCCTTCATCTTTTCCAAGGCTGTCAATGTTCCCTCCTAGCTTCTTTGTACCTGTTACATACATGACGAATAGCTGCTGCGTGATATTCTTAAGTTCCGCTTTTAGTTCGCGGTTCTCCGCACACACGCGCTCGTATTCATGGCGATTAATCATATTGAAACTCCACTTAGTCATCTGATATTGCTGCCCACGCTGTTAGTGACTGACTAACACTGCCCATGTTATCCTCATTGACGACTATATCTAGGCCACCCGCTTTGCATATGTCTTTTAAATTTTTAGCTTGCAGAGGCGTGGGTCTATTCTTACCCGCTTTACACTCAATGCCAAAGAACAATCCTTTGTAGCAACCTACAATATCAGGCACACCACTTTTACCATACCCACCCGTAACAGGGTAGAAGTAGTACGCACCCATTGCGTCTAGCTGCCGCGTCACCTGCTTCTTAACTTTTGCTTCTGGCGTCATAGCCATACGTCAAACCCCCCTGTAAAAACTGGCATCCAAAGCTGTATGGGGAAACCCATACA
>Ga0208134_1000090_pt1 | contig 52339 bp, 59 predicted proteins | sample VirMetDEL_Mar_31_FD_184515 | JGI IMG/M metagenome (GOLD analysis project Ga0208134, IMG submission 184515) | Aqueous microbial communities from the Delaware River and Bay under freshwater to marine salinity gradient to study organic matter... | ecosystem: Environmental > Aquatic > Marine >...
ACATTGACACTGGGCCTGAGCGCACATGGGGTACACCGTGGCCACGCAGCGTAACTGACTGGCCTGTCGAGCCGCCGCGTCAACCAGAGACGCTGGCTCAGGACAAAGACGCCAAGGCAGCGGCTGGAGCAGGGGTAGCAGGCGCAGTAGCAGTAGCTGCTGACTACTTGCCCATTCTTGGCAGCTTGGGCGACACAGCGCAGATTATCGCGGTCCTAGCTGCGGCTGCATTCATCGGCTACATTCTATGGAAACGGGCATGAGAGCGTATCTATCTGGCTTGAGGGCCTACTTGTATGGTATAGTGGCGGCATTGGCCGCCCTCGGTGCAGCCCTAATCTACGCCAAGGGTCGGAGGGACGCTGACAATGACAACCACATCGACGACTACAACGAGTACATCGCGACGCGCAGGCGGATGGATGAGGCTGCTGGGCCTTCTGACGCTGATGTCCAGCGCTGGCTGCATGAGCGTGGTAAGTACAAGCGCGATTTGTGATGGGTCGTTTGACCTACGGACGGATCATGCGGCGGCTCTATCAACGGATGGCGGGCCGCTATCGCAAAAGACAGGGGCGGCGTTGATAAGCAAACTGGACGCCGGCTGCGCCGACGTAAAGGGGTGAGGCATGGCCAAAACACGACACGGTATGCTCGACAAGAGCAAAATGAAGTGCAACTCCCCGCGGCGCGCGTCCGGTGGCAGCAAGAAATCTGTGGTCAAGGCATGCAAGGACGGTAAAGAAAAGATCGTGCGGTTCGGCGACCCGAATATGTCGATCAAGAAGGACCAGAAGGGGCGTAAGGCCAGTTATTGTGCGCGCTCCGGTGGAATCAAAGGGACGGGTGACAAGTTCAGCGCCAACTATTGGAGTCGGCGAGCATGGAATTGCTGATCTGTGAGATGACCCAATGCTAGGATTCAACGCCCTCGGCGCTGCCCCGTTAGCCAGTCTTCCGGTCTCGGCGCTACCTGCTGCCCTCCGGTTCGCGTACGAAGACACGAGCCTAAACCGCGCTGACCTTGGCCTTAGTAGCAACTCATTGCTGTTGGTCGGTGGCCCGAACGCGATTGAGCTGGAGGAGTGCCCGAACTGGATTGAGCTCGAAGAGCACCCGAACGCGATTGAGCTGGAGGAGTGCCCGAACTGGGTCGAGGTGAACCGTACCAGAAACGACTACCAGTGATCCGCTCATCTCTTGTTTTTTGGTGAGTTAAGATTTAAGATATATCAAACCCTAGAGGCCCGCAATGTTTTATATCAAGCAGAATGACACAAGCCCGGCTCTTCGTGCGGTGCTAAAAGACGCCGACGGCGTGCCCGTAAACGTGACGGGTGCGAGTGTACTCTTTTACATGCGAACAGCTGGTGCGACTGAGACGATCGTCGAGGGCACGGCAGAAGTTGTCGACGGAACCACAGGTGTTGTGCAGTACAACTGGTCGACAGGTGATACTGCCACCGCGGGTAATTGTGAGGCGGAGTTCGAGGTCACCTACGCCACGGGTAAGATCGAGACGTTCCCGAACAGCAAGTACATCAAGGTAAAAATCACACCGGAGCTGAGCTGACATGGCCGCAGACCCTGAGCAGCTTAATGACTCTGTTGCCTTCGGGCAATTCTCCGGTCTGCGGAACACGGTCTCACAAACACGTCTGTCGCCGAACGATCTGGCAGATGCCGTAAATATCGACATCGACGATGCGCAGCAGGCGCGCCGCCGTCGTGGGTACACCAAGGTTGCGAACGGGGTTTTCCACAGCGTCAAAACTGTCGCGGGGCGTACGTTTGCGGTGCAGGATTCTAACCTTGTAGAGATCGCTGCAGGCTACGCGATTACGGTGCTACGCACTGGTGTTGGCCCCCAGCCTCTGGATTACGTAGAGGTGAACGGCGTCGTTTATTTCTCGTCATCGACCGCATCAGGGAAAATTATGCCGGACGGTACGGTCGAGGACTGGGGTGCGTTGGCTGCGGAGAACGAGTGGTTCTCACCTGTCGTGAGCCCGACGGATACACTACCAGACCTAGACGGTAAGTTGCTGGGACCACCGCCGCTGGCGGATCATCTGACGCTGCACAACGGGCGCATCTATCTCGCGACCAAGAACATCATCTGGGCCACCGAGCTTTACCTGTATGACTACGTAGATAAAACGCGTAATTTTATGCAGTTTGAATCGGACGTGACTGGTCTTATCGCAGTCGATGACGGGATATATGTCGGTACGGCAGACGCGGTTTGGTTCCTGACCGGTGGTTTTGGCTCGATGAGGCGTATTGCGATGACGCCGCAGGGCATGGTTTCTCGCTCGGCTGTTGAAGTCCCGGCGGATGCCTTGGCCCTGCAGCAACCGACTGCAGGTCACGCAGTAATGTTCATGTCACGCTCCGGTGTCTGTGTTGGTTTGGCCGGCGGAATATGCTATAGCATGACCCAAGGAAAATTCTTACTACCTGAGGCCGTCGCCGGCGCAGCTATGCACCGGAGTGAAGATGGTCTCAACCAGTACATCGGCGTTTTAGATAGCGCAGGTGGCCCTAAATCGGCCGCGAGGTTTGGGGATTATGTGGACGCGGAGATACGGCGCTTCGAAGGAGTGTAACTATGCAAGAGATTGCGCACAAAACCGAGGGCGGCCTTCTGGTGCCTACCTCCAACATCCTTGGTACTGGTGAGTACCACGGGCAAATCATCCGCGATGGCCTAGTCATCGACGAGTGGACAGACAAGAACCTCGTAGTCAACGAGGGCCTGAACAGCATGCTGGACGTGATGTTCCACGGCTCCGCGCAGGTTACCACATGGTATGTGGGCCTGTTTGAGGGGAACTACACACCTGTTGCGACGGTGACTGCGGCGACTATCGCCTCGGCCGCAACTGAGTCGACGGCCTACACTCAGGCCACGCGCCCCGAGTTTGTCGAAGCGGCTGCAGCATCGCAGAGCATCACGAACTCTGCCAGCCGTGCGACGTTCACGTTCAACGACACCAAGACGATCTACGGTGCGTTCCTTGTGTCGACAGCGACAAAAGGTGGTACGACAGGTACTCTGTTCTCTGCTGCTCGCTTCGCTTCGTCGAAAGCCGTGGTTTCCGGTGATGAGCTGCTGTTGACCTACACGTTCACCGCGGCCTCGGCCTAAACAACACGGGTCACCTCTGGGTGACCCGTAAGCACGCGGGGAGTTTGCTGTGGCGACACTTGAGGAGTCTTTGGTAGATGCGGTAAACGTCGCTCCTGCGATCCCTGCCGTGATGCAATTCAACCAGAGTTTGGTAGATGCGGTAAACGTCGCTCCTGCGATCCCTGCCGCGATGCAATTCAACCCGAGTATCGTGGGGGCGGTCTCGATCGACCCGGTGGTGATCGAGGGCTTCCTGTATGCGCGGGACGCGGCCAGTATTCTGACGGTTGCAGACGGACTGAGTGTGCAAGCATTTTTTACGGCGTCCGTGCAGGAGCTGGCACTTGCATTCGAAGGCTATACCCCGAAGTTCCAGATTGGGCTGAGCGCAGCCGACGGGTTTACTGTCGACCACGCGGTCGTTGCGACGTATGCCGTTCGTCTATTTGAGAATGTGCGTGCGGGTGCGGCGCTCGCTGCCGCAGCTTCGTTTGGCTTGCTTCTTGCCGACGCGGTCCGCATCGCGGATCAACAGCGTACGGGTGTGAGCTTGACACTGGTAGAGCAGGTAACACTGAGCTCCGCGGTCGAGACTTTGTACGCGCTCTCACTCATCGAACAGCTGGGGTTATCCGACGCGGTGATCGGGAACGCGACCTACCAGCGGAGCGCAGTGGACGTAATCCGCATCGTGGATGCCTTCCGCCGTTTCGTCGGTGGCGAAGTAGCTGAACTGCTGGACCTGAGCGAAACCCTTGTCACCAAGGCGCTTCGCCCGGCACTCGCCGTAGATCAGGTGGACCTGTCGGACGCGCCGGCACCCAGTATAGTAGTGCGCGTGGACCTGTCCGATGGCGTGGACATTACGTCGGCCGACGTTCTACGGATGATTTACAACGACGAGGTCGCAGAGGGTGTGGCTCTTACCGCTGCATTCTTGTCCGCGGGGGACTCGTTCACCACATGGGCGCTTAACACACGCACCGCGGCGATTACAGAGTATCAGAATTACGCGTTCAATAGCTTCGCGCAGCTGGGTGGGCGGTATATCGGTGCGTCAGACCAAGGTCTGTACGAACTTACAGGTGACGACGACGTCGGCGAGCAGATCATTGCCAGCCTCAAAACAGGTATCGCCCAGCTGGGTGGTTCACGTTACACGTCATTCCGCGCCGCTTACCTCGGTATCCGCGGTGCCGGCGAGTACGTTCTAAAGCTGGATACCGGCGACGGGAAATCTTATACGTACTCCGTGACGGCGAACGATATGGAGACTACCAAGATCAATCTGGGCAAGGGCCTTCGTGCACGTTATTTCTCGTTTGAGCTCATTAGCGCGGGTCAAGACTTTGATCTTGACAGCCTCGAGTTCGTGCCGATTGTAGCGCAGCGTCGTGTCTGACCAGTATATCCGATACGCCCCGGCCGAACTAGGTGAGGACGAGTTCCTCGACCGGCAGATGCAGATTATGCCGGTGCGTGTGCGCGGCGCGGCGAACGCTGATGTCGAGGCCGTGATCCTCGATGAAAACAAAGCGGCCATAGCGGCTTTTGCAGCCCGTACCCAGCAGCAGCACGACTTGACTGGTGGCCATCGCGCGTTTTTCCAGCAGAAGGGTGACCTGCGTTTTACATACACCAACTCGGGCAACCAACCGATCGTCTACGTGGACGTTAAGGCGGCACCGCTGGCACTGCCGACGCCCCAGCCAGTGGGTGAGGTAAGTGTAGCTGAGCCGGAGGAGGTGACACCACCCCCACCAGTCGAGGCCGATGTGGTTACTCCTGCAGCTGTGCCGACTGTCGAGGAGCTGATTTACGAAATCTCGCCGGAGAAGATGCACCTTCCGGCGGAAGCGTATCGCGGGGCGTTTTTTGTGAGCGCGGATGAATACAGCCTCACCGAGCCCGGGTCTGTGCGGCTGCGAAACGGGCAGACTTTTGAGTTGCCGGTGGACCGTTCGCTCGCGATCGTGTTTAGCGCACCGATAGACCCCGTCCCTGACCCTATTCAGGAGCAGATCGGGTACCTGCGATTCCCGGCAGACATCATCTGGGCCTCCGAGCCTTCGGCGCGACCGGCACTCTACGCGGTGGTCACAGGGTATCTTAACAGGTCGGGGTTCGTACCTTACCCCTCGCCAATACCTATCTATGAGATAGCGGTTGAGGTGGTGGTGCCGTACCGGCTCAGTGTGTCAGTGCAGTCGCCGTATGATACCCTTGTTAGTGACAACCTCGACGCCGCGCTAGCAGAGGACGCGGTGCAGGGTGTAGATTACGACTCGCGAAGTGTTGATTTTTCCGCAAACGTAATCGCCACGGCCTTTGTAGCGGCCACGCTAGAGGAGAAGATGGCGTATTATTACCCTGACCTCGTACCGGGAACGCTTCAATATGCACTCCAATCCTTGTCTGTCATAGACCTAGCCTACGGATACATAGATTACGGCACCAAGGCTTACCTTGATTATGCTGTGCGAGGCGAGGCCAGTACCGGGCGTAAGTTCTACGATGTACGCGCAAGTCTGTACGCTGGGGCGATATTTTCTGTCGTCGATAAGACGCTCACCGACGCATACGGCTACATAGGGCGCCGTACTAACTACGCGACCGCGATAACAGTAGTCGAGGACTCAGTGAGCGCGAGCAAAATCGCGCCGACCGGCTCGACCTTCAGCTCCAGCAGCTATGGATCGCCGGGGTGGTTGCCGGAGTACATGGAGGCCGCTGAGCTCGCAGCGTTCTATCAGACTCAAGCTATTCGCGACCAAGGGTCTGCGTTTTTTGTACCTTGGGCGTCGGACGTGGAGGTCCGCAACACTCGTACGACAGACACTCAGTCATCGTTGCGCCCGGCCGAGTATGCGGAACTATACGCCGACGCTACCCCGTTTGCACAGAAGCCGGGCTCTGAGATATACGATCTTAGGCTGGCTGTGTCCGATCCGTATGACCCCCGCGAATTTTATACAAAAGGTAGCCGCTATATCCCGGACGATGCCGCCATATATTACACGGATAGCATTTTCTACGGTGAGAACTATGATGTTACCCGTGGCGGCCCCTCCGTGGATGTGGTGAGCTTGATGGCTATACCGCTCAAATTGTCGGTGTTTTCATTCGCGTCTCAGGCCGACTCCGATGCGTCGGCGTATCCGGATTCCTCTGACACGCCCATCCAAGCGATCAGCGTGGACTACCCCAACGGGGGCATTTATGAGAATCGGCTGCGCTACAATCCGGATAAGGAGATCGCCAGTGGGTGAACATAGTTGGCGCGTTGCCAGATGACACGTTATGCTGTATGATTTACCTAGCAAAGTTGAGGCTGATTGATGTCTGTTATAAACACCCGGATTTTGAAACCTGTGGGTGGCCCGCCGAGCCCCGCTGAGTTCTCCAGTAGCGCGTTTACGTTTCTAGGTCAGCTTGCGGATGCGGCCACTGATCTGGCGCCACCTGTTCGGCTAGATCAGCCTGTTTACGAGCCGGTGAGCCCTACGTTTACGCTGCCTCCCTCGCCTACTACCGAGGCCGTATCCTTTACGCTTCCGGCGGCCCCCGCGTCGTTCACAGGCTCACTGGACACAACTGGCTTCCTGCCGGCAGCGTTCGACAGCCAGCCGCCCGAGCTCTCATTCGGTGCGGCCCCAAACGAGAATTTCGGTGAGGTACCTGCAGCACCGGGGATCAACGTGGTCTTCGATGACCCTACGTTGGAGGTGAACCTACCAGCGGCCCCCGAGCTGCTCAGCTTGAATATCGAGCAGTTTGCCGGTGTATCGTTACCCGAGATTACATCGGACGTACCTGAATTCACCGTCGTAGCTCCGGCTGTGCGTGAGTATGTACCCGGTGCAAAGTATGCCTCGACACTGCTCAGTACACTGCAGACCAAGCTGACGGACCGCATCCAGAACGGTGGTACTGGCCTGAACCCAGACGTAGAGGACGCCATCTGGGATCGTGCACGCGAGCGGGAGTACAAGCAAGTCGCTGCCGCACTGGCGGACCTCGAGCGTATGGAGGAGATGGGGTTCAACATGCCGAGCGGTGTGTACATGGACTCACGCATCAAAATCCAGACAGAGCTGGCGAAGAACAACGCTGGGCATAGCCGCGAGGTAATGATTAAGCAGGCCGAGCTGGAGATGGAAGGCTTGAACCGAGCCATCACAGACTCTGTGGCAGCTGAAAACATGGTGATCCAGTACGCCAATCAGGTGGAGCAACGGGCATTTGACTCGGCACGCTACGCCACAGAGGCGGAGATCACCCGTTACAACGCACAGGTACAGGCGTACGCGGCATATCTGGACGCGTACAAGACCAAGATCGCGATTTACGAGGCGCAGGTCCGTGGGGAGCTGAGCCGGGTTGAGGCGTATCGCGCCGAGGTGGCCGCAGAGCAAGCCAAGGCGCAGATTAACCAGTCACGTGTCGACCAATTCCGCACGCTCACTGACGCAGCTCTGTCGGCCATCGAGGTGTATAAGGCGGAGATCGCCGGCATCCAGACAAAGGCGGACATCGAGCGCCTCAAGATTCAGATTTTCGGTGAGGAAATCCGTGCGTACGCGTCAAAAGTTAATGCGTACACAGCGAATGTGGAAGCCTACCGCGCGGCCATCGGCGCTGAGACGTCAAAGGTGGAAGCATACCGCTCGAGTGTGCAGGCTTACGGCGCACGTGTAGAGGCGGGCTCCAAGGCCGTTGACGCGAAGATCGCTGAGTACCGCACACGCCTGCAAGCAAAAGAGTTGGAGTGGCAGGGCTACAACACGACGGCACAAGTCGAAGGTGAGAAGGTACGCGCGATTTCTGCAAAGAACGACGCGATCGCTCGAATTTATCAGGCGGAAGCCGGCGCAGCGAATGGCTACAACGAGGTACTGGCGCGCCAGTGGTCATCAGCATCCCAGCTGGCCATCAACGCGGCGAATGTGAGCATCGAGCAGTTCAAGGCAGACTCCAGTTTGTACCTCTCGCAACGCGGGATGGTCATGGACGCAGCCAAGGTGGGGGCAACAGTCTCCTCCCAGATGGGTGCAGCGGCTATCTCCGCGAACAACTTCTCGACGTCGTTCTCTACGTCCAACTCGGCGTCCAACTCCGAGAGCAAGTCGGAAAGCGACTCTACGTCTCGGTCGACGTCTAGCAACGTAAACCGTAATAGCTCGACGTCGGATGTCACCTCGAACACGTTCGCGAACTCGGTATCGGATAACAGGTCAACGAGCGACAGCACGAGCCGATCAAATAGCGTTGCGGACAGCAAATCGTACAACACGAGCCGGTCGACAAATGTAAACGACAATACTAACAACGCGTTGCACGGCGACGAGCAGAGAATTTACATCACTAACGTGTGAGGGAAAAATTATGGCAACTTTAGACGAAATAGTGCGCCCTTCCGGTGCTCCACCGGGTACAAGCCAAAAAGTTTTCGATCAGCAGCTGGGGCTGCTAGGTGCCGCGCCGGGCGTGGTCGCTGGTATGACACCAGATACTACCCCACCACCACTGGGTGCTCCATCTGTGGCGCCAATGGCTGCTCCGGCGATGACGGGTATGCAGGCAGCAGATACTTTAGGTGCTGTGGACTTGCAGGGATTGCGTCAGGGTCTAGGCGCTTACATGGATCAGACGCTGAGTGGTATCAACGACCCCGCTCTGCGGGCAAAATACCAAGGTATCCTGACCAACAGTTTCTCTAACCTGTATGGCCAAGGTGTGGATCAGGCACGTGTGCGTACCACTGCGTATCAGGCACCATCACAAGAGCTGTTGACTCGAGCACAGGCGTCTACCACGGCTACGACAGGGGATATGGCTCGTTTCGCGGCACCGGCAAACGTGGCGGCCAACCTCGCATCTGCAGCAAATCTAAATGCAGGCACAGCTGAGCAGGGTATCACTAACGTGGGCAAAACCGTCGATTTACTCAGTCGGCCCGGGGATGACTCACTCGTTTTCAATATGGCCACCGGTAGCACCGTGCCGGACTCCCTCACACAGCAACCCGGTGGCGATTACAACAGGGGTACACCTGTGCGTCGCAAACCGAGCGGTATCACCCCACTGCTGCAGTTCAACAACCTGCCGCCTATGAGTGCTTATACGCGGTACTAAGCAGACAGCGGACCGGGCGGTCCTTTCCTCCCTAGCCCGGTCTTGCTTAGTTGTGGGCGGCAGCGCTTTCTGAGGTCCTCCCAGTTACTACCTCAAGTTCTGTCGCCCCAGCGATCTCCGGGTGGCGCATGTTTACCGTGATGCACCACGACTGGACCTTCGCCAAAATTGTACCTTTACCCAGCACCTTCTTGATGCGTGGGTTTGCGACAACCCGATGCTCTTGGCCACGGGAGTCAAGCGATGGCCGGTTCAGCTCGTCCAGTACGCGGATCACGTTGGCCCCGATCTGCGCGCAGTAGTTTTTGAACGCGGAACGGTTTATGTGCATGACGCCATCTGGCTTGTGGTAATGCGCCAGCATGTCCCCTCGGGGTTCACGGCTCAGGTATGGTACCTGCTTCCCGCTCTGCTGCATGTCCTCCGTCACAGCGATACGCGAGTTGTACCGCTCGATGAAGTCCGTGAGCACAGCAACAGGGTTCGCATACTCGTCACGCACCACACCGCGCATCAGCGGGATTTGCCTATCAAAAAACCACGCCTCCATGGTCGCTATGTTGAAATCCAGCAGGCCAAGCTCGTTCGCGAGCTCCGTGGCGACCAGTGTGGCCGCTGCCGTGGCCGACCAAAAGCGCTCGCCCGTCCGAATGTCGGCGCGCTCGTCGACGTATTTCATCTTATCGTGGATGCGGGCCTCGATGGCCGCACGGTTTTTTATGACGTGCTCAATAAAAGCAGGTCCCACGTGCCCGTAGTTCTGCTTGAGTGCGCGGAGGTACTCATCCGCCTCGTACTTCTTGTGGATCGTGGTCTGAGGAAATGCGATCTCGAACACGCGCATAGACCCTGCGGTGCCGGCGGTGTTGTCCGTGGATAGGAGGCCGTGCAAGCTGCTGTTGGCCGTGGAGAGCATGATCGTGGACTTGTAGCCGTTGGACGTACCCTTGCGCTCCTGACGCTCTTTGCTGAGCCAGATACGCTGCGTGGGCTGGGTGATACCCATGACCATGTCTGCGGCGTGCGTAGGGTTCATGTGCGTGATCTCATCGACGCATAGAGGTAGGTTGGCCAATGTCGTCATACGCTGCTGCCGTGCGAGGGCGGTTGCGCCCTGATTGGTGCCGTTTAGCGTGAACTGCTCTGGGTTGCCCCACAGTGCAGCCGCTGTGTAAAGCGTTGTGGACTTGGACGCACCAGCGTCACCACTGGCGTTTACTACCACACCATGCTGCCCCGTAGCGTAGAACAATGGTGCCGCGAGGCTTGCCGCGACAAAGAACTGGTTCACAACGTAGCCGTCGTGACCGTAGAATTTTAGAAGCTGTGCCTGCTGACCAGCGTTACCCGCACGCCCCACGGTGTCTCCGGTGCCCCGCGCATTCCGCGATAGCGTGACAGGCTTTCTTGACCCGTCTGACTGGATGATGCCCTCCGGCAGAATGAACTGCTGGAAGTCTGCGGTCCAGCCGAGGTGGTCGCATTGCGCTTCCGCGTCGGCCAGCTTCTGGAGTTCTTTGATGTAAGCAACCATGTAATCCTGTAGCCTCTTGACGTTGGCGGGGTGTGGATAGACCCCTGCGTTGGCGAGCACGCCGGTCAGTGTGCGCATGTCGTAGAGGGCTGAGCCGTCTACCGTGAATTCGGTGGCACCTACACGTGGTAGCACAGCGCACCAGACTTGCTGCTCCCGCTCCTCGGTGACATTTACGATCCGCGAGATGGGATACAAGTCGACCTCGAGCACGGTGTCCTGCGTTTCAACACCTTCCTCGTCGCGGCTAACCCTCACAACACCACCGGTTTTCAGACGCAGGTAGGGCTGCGGTGCATCGGGTATCTTGCGCTCGATCATCTCATCACCGACAGCAACCGCAACCGTCGGTGCCTCGGCTTTATCGCGGTAGCGTGCAGCGACAACCGGGGACTTGACCTTATCCTTGAACGCGCACCCAGCACACAGATCGCCGCCTTCGCTCACCTCAGCGAGCTTGGCACACGTCGTTGGCCCGAGGCTCTGGCTTTCCAGCTGGTGGAGTTTATCCTCGGTCTGGTCGTAATCGTAGCTGGGGTGGCCACTTGAAATCTTATGGGCCGCGGCACGGCCGTTCGCAGCAAACCGCACTAGGTTCAGCGAGTGGTACCACTCAGGCTCCGCGACATTCCCTTTCAAAGTAGCAAGGCGGCGGACCTGCGCACATGCCGAGATCATAGCCCTCATGGTGACCGGCGGACCAGTGAACTCGTTGACAAGGTTGTTCTCAAACCCGAATTCTTTACCGAGGTCGACCGGCGGACGCAGGCGCGTGGTCACAAGGCTGATCTCGTGGTCGTCTATGATCTGATCGAGCAACGCGCCGAACGCGGCAGGCTCTAGCGGTGCGGGCGACGACAGAACCTTTACCGGACGCGGTGTACTTGTCTTGTGGTTGAACGTGCCCGCCACACGCAAAACACTGGCCGTGTCCGTAGTACGTGCAGGGTCAAACCTTAGATCAAAATGTGACGCGATAGCCTTTAGTTTTGCGGCTTCGACCAGCCAGTCGCTGGTGTCGATGTCGTCGGTGAGGACCCAGTACACGTGGAGGCCGCCACCGGAGGACGTAATCAAGGGCTTTGGTAAGCCCGTGCTCTGGCAGAAGCTACGTAGCGACGTCACTGCCTCGTCACGGCTACCGTAGTGGCGCGGGTCGTCGGGCTTCACGTCGAGATCAAAGAAAAACGCTTTCGCAGCCAGCATGTTAGTTTGTACACGTACTTCATACTTCCCGAGCTCACCCGTGCGTGGGTTGGTCTTGTCGGGGTTCCAAACCTTTGGCTGCTTGAGAGAGTGGACACCGTAAAATACATCTTTGGTGTCGGCGATCTGGCTCACATACTCAGCGGCGTCCTCGATGCTATCAAAGACTTTTTGCGCGTACGTGGTAATTTTTGTGCCGGGAATTGTGAAGGGCGTGGCGATGACGTAGTGGCCGCGGGTCGGCCAGATGTGAGATAGGAAATCGGCTGATGTCATGTGCACGCTCGCTTATTTTATGCGGATGGATATGGTGGTGATGCCCCACTCATGGGACATCACCGTAGCACAGGTCTAGGCATTTGTGGAGATGTTAGTCGTCGCTCCACTCGTCGAGCAGTGCCTCAACGTCGTCCGGTATTGCCGCAGCAGGTGCCGGCGTGGGTGCCGCAGCCTTGGGTGCCGCAGCCTTGGGTGCCGCAGCAGGTGCAGGTGCAGGTGCCGGAGCCGGAGCCGGAGCCGGAGCCGTAGACACGCCGTCAACGCCGTTCGGTGTGTATTCCCCGCCCAGTAGCGCCTTGACCTCGTCAGAGCCAACCGCAGGCTTAATGACTGCAACCTCGTCCGCACTGAGCCAGCGGTCTGGGGAGAAAAACAGCTTCGGGTACGCCACGTTGTTGTCGAACTTGATCTTGGTCACCACGAGTGCCGAGTGGCTCAGACCGTTGGACGCCAAATGGTCGCGGTAGTTGGAGAACGCCAACCAACCTTTTTTACCGTCTTCACCCTTCGCACCGTCTGCGTCCCAGTCACTGGTGATCGCGATCTTGAGGCGCAGTGGTACGCTGTCCAACTTACCTGCAGGGACCACAGCCAGCATACGGTGCTGCGAGCAGGCAGCGATGGCCTTACCTTGCTCTGTGATCTTCGAGCCCTTGGCAGACATCGGGCACGCCTTGCAGCCACCGCACTGCGGCTCAGCGACACTGGCGTGAGGCTTCTGACCGTCGTCGGACCAGCACTTCGGTGCAGCGATCTTGTTCGGGTCATACGCACCCTCGTAGTACGTGCGTCCGCGTGTTTTTGCCGCGTCAAGAATTACCACACGCATCGTCGACAGCGGTTCCTCGTCTCCGTCTTCGTTTACACGCGTCAGACTGCGCCGTTCGCCGTCGATACGCACGGACCAGACTTTACCCTCGTAGGTCAGTGAGTTTACACTGGACCGCTTCTCGAGGTTGTTTTCGCCAAATGCCTCCTGCAGGTGGGCTGGTACCTGTAGATTACCGGACTCAAAAATTGAAATCTCATTACTCATTGTCGTCTCCTTGGGGTTATGCGCGACGTACGCGAGCCACGTACTCACGGTGAACAGAGATGCCCGGTGGTACCTGACCCTCGTTGGCGTCCATGTATTCTTTTACGAAACCTTTTTTGACGCGCCGCTCGAGCGCCTCGAAAGTATCGTTCTCTTTGATCCAGCGATACAACGCATCCCAGTCGGACGCGCTCGGAAACATATTCTCTTGACGGTAGAACGTACCGGACGCCGTCCGGACACTCTCGGTGCCTGACTCCTGCATGAAGCGCAGCATCTCGACCTCGAGCCGCTCCTGCTTTTCCTTGAGTGCACCGTCCGCCTCGTTGAACTCATCGGCGAGCGCCTTGCGTGCCGCGCGCAGCTTGACGTAGGCGTTAGTTAGCTTCTCCGCATCCATCTGTTATACCTCATTGCTTGTGATCGACTCGTATAAGTCTAAGATGTTATCCTGTGTATCCTTCTTCTTGTCAACCATATTATATATCTTCCATTCGAGCTCGTGTGCGCCGATGCGTACGATCGTCATTTTGCGGGTCTGACCTGAGCGGTTGAAGCGCTCCGTCACCTGCTGGAACTCGTCGTTGGAGTAGATCGGGGCATAGAAAATGAGTGTGTCGGCCTCAGTCAGGTTGAGGCCGTGGGCCATGACCTTCGGGTGGCAGAGCAACAAGTGCGGGTCCGCAGTCGTTTTGAAGTTACGGATGATCTCGTCGCGTCGCTTGGCGGGGACATCGCCATTGAGCACGCCCACGCTATAGTCTTTGGCTAGGTGCTTCTCCAGTGACTTGATGATGCCTTTGAAGGGTACCACAACCAACACCTTCGCAGAGGCCCCTTGGATACACTGTCGCAGCGCGTCCAACCGTGGGCCGTACGGTAGCTCGAGGTAATTGCCGGTCTCTGTGTCCCGCACCGACCCGCAAAGTATCTGGCGGATTTTGTTGATCTTGTCGGCTGCGTTGGCCGCAGTGATCTTGGTGGATGCCGCCTCCGCTAACATATGACGGCGCATATTTTCCAGTGCCCGTTTCTGGTCTGGTGTCGGAGCCGCGGTCAGGTCGGTAACAGTGACGGGTGGCAGGTCGAGGCAATCTTTCTTCTTGAACCGCACCGCAGGCTGCAACGCCTTAAACGCCATCTCGTGGGCATCAGGCCGCGCTTCCCAGCGGTAAGGTCCGTACTGCACCATCGTCTGCCGTTTGAATTGGCCAAAAAACTGCGGGACTGTGGTCGGCTCCACCAATCGCGCCAGCGCCCATGCGTCGGTCGGTGCGTTTGGACACGGGGTTCCAGTGAGCAGCCAGCGCCGCCGCTTGCCGAGAATGCTGTGCAGCGCCTTGTACTTCTTCGTCTGCGCGTTGCGGAACATGCTGGCTTCGTCGACGACGATCACGTCAATGTCGGGATGGCTCCGGATGGCGTCGTTCACGTCGCTTATGACCACACCATCGTGGTTGAGGATATAAAAATCCACGTCAGCTTTTAATGCGGCGAGTCGTTTCTCACGTGTACCATGGACGATGATGCACCGGCGGTGCATCAGAACGTCGAATATGTCGTTCGCCCAGACGCGGTCGAGCGTGGACAACGGTGACAAGATCAAGACCTTACGCACTGCACCGATTGACATGAGGTAGTCCGCGGCCCAGAGGGTCGCAGCTGATTTACCGACACCCATCTCAGACAGGTTGAACGCGGCGTGCTGCATTGTCAGGAATTCAGCCATGTCGCGCTGGTGGTTGAACGGCTTGTACTTTCCCGGCCAGTCGTAGCGGCTGTGGATCGGTGCTGGTGCGTCGATGCCAAGGGATCGTAATGCACGCGTATTATTTTCGTCGTGCTTTACAGCGATGTTGTAAGTGCCGTGGGGTATCAGCTTCGCGTTGCTGACTGCGTGCTGTACTGCGGTCACGTCGTCTACCGCCAGCACCAGACTATTCGTCCGCGGGTGTACTATCATTGTCTATCCGTTTTACAGTTGCTCAAGGTGTTTTACAGTACGGCTCAGTGCACATAGGTACTAGGCGATACACCGTAGAGCATACGCTCAATCTCGGCATCGCGCAAGTATAAATCCCTTACACAATGATTACATATGTAATTACCTGTTATACTTGAACCGATTAGCCGATTGAGGTCGTGCGGTGGTGTGCCGCAGAACTCGCAGACGGGCAAATCATCCTCCTCTTCGTCCGTCATGGTAGCTCTTGAGTCATCACGCGCATACAGTCGATCAGCAACGCGCCAGCTTCATCCGGTGGTACCTGCTTCTTGCTCACGTAGTCCACCGACTGGTCAAACGCCTCGAGCCACTGACGTAAAACGTCAACACGTTCCTCGTTGACGACGAAACCAAAGCAGCCTTCGGTCTGAATTGAAGTAAGGAACGCGATCTGGTTCGCGGTGGGTTTGTTCTTGTTGGCCTTGGTCTCCACACCCAGAAACACACCGGCCTTTACGGCGCAGAAATCAGACACGCCGGACTTCCCGTAGCCGTTGGCAGCGGGCATCCACCAGAACCAATTGTGTTTGTTGAGTAGGTTCTTCACCTGACGCTTGACGTCTTTCTCTGTCGTAAACTTCGCCATTATTTCTTCCTCTTCGGCTTCCAGAATTCACAGCTGGTCACAGGGCACCAACCATTGCACAGCCCACTGGGGCGGGGCTGCCAGATGTCCTGCTTAAACGCTTGGACGTACTGTTTTAGATCAGGTGCGAACTTACCCCACATGCGAGGTATCTGACTTCTGTCGTAAGTCTCCTCGGTCGTAGACTTTGTTTTTGTCCAGTAGAATTGTGCCGTGACGTAATTTACCTGTGGGAACTCGATGAACGTGTGCAGTGCAAACAGCTGGAGCTGCTCGAACTTGCTGTGGGGCTTACCTGTCTTGTAGTCCACCAGCAGTGCGGAGTCGTCGTGCACCAGTGAGAAGTCGATGATCCCGCGCATCCAGACGGTCTTGTCAAAAAAGCTGCACGGCTGTCGCTGGGTGTTCAAGGCGATCCGACGCTCCGTGTACTTCTCGCCCTCGTAGTCGTCGAGCTCACGCATGAGTGGTTCGTGTTCCTCGAGATAGTCCGGTAGCGGCGTGCCGTCCTTCTGCCGGAGCTCAAAGCATTTGTGAACTTTGTTGCCCCAGATCATGGCGTCTGATGGTTGCTCCTGCACCGTCTTGGCCACGCGCTTGGCGTGGAATGCCTTCGGGCAGTTCTTGAAGTCGTCGAGGGAGCTGTAGCTCCAAGCCATGGGTTTCATGGTGTGTCCTTATTATTTCACGAACGCGCCGATGCGCCCGTGGATGTCGGGATGGTGCCGGTAGGTGTAGCCGCGCGGAGGTGTGGTATCCTCACCTACCCACACGGGGATGAAGTGCTTGATGTCGTCATTGAAGTCAGGGTTCTCACGCAGGTGCACCTCAATGAGCTTATCGCCGATGAACTCGCAGTTCATTTTTGGGTGACGCGTCACGAAATCCCAAAGGAACGACGGGAGCTTTATCTGGTGGTCCATTACGCGCCACTCGCGCCAGCGAGTGAAGGTATCTGGGTCCTTGATCCCTTCGGTGCAGCGCACCTGTTGCCCGATATAGTAGTCCACGCTGTAGTGGGTGCCCTCGAAGAACTCACACCAGAAGTGCCCCACTGGTAGATCGTCGGTGCTTTTGTCCAGTGTCGCCTTGTGTGCCCCGAGGCCAAGGCCCAGCGCGTTCACGCAGGGCCTCACGATATAATCACCGGCCGTCGGTACATCCATCCCTACCGGCCCGCACGTGTAACGCATGTACCGGCTAAGAATGAGCTTATCCATAACCCACAGGTCTCCGGGCGACGCGGTCTGCCACACGCGCTCCTCCGCGCAACTGACGAGGCTCACGTTCAAACCTCTAAGTTGAGATGTGCGAGTATCTTCTGGAGGTGCATCGCCTGACTGATCGCATCATCCACCGCAGCGTGGTAAGTACCAACGCGTTCCAACTTAATACTAGGGGCGAGGCTCTTGACGGTGCGGTAGCAGCGATCGTGCCAGAACGCCCACGGTGTTTCCATGTTGGCCTTCTCAAAATAGGCTTTCAGCAACTCGTTGTCGAACGCGGCGCTATTTCCCCACACAGGCAACGAGTCAAAGCCGAACCAAGTGCGGAAGTGGTCGAGCGCCGTCCCGACGTCTAACCAGTTGTCTTTGTTTTTTAACAGCTGTGCACGGGCCTCGGCTCGCTCTGGGTGGAGCCACCATCCGATGGTACTCGCGCTCATCTCGAACCCTGCTTTTTCTGAGTTCACGGGGTCGATAAAGATTTCGATCGAGTCCTCGATACCGGTCTTCGCGGGGTCGAATTTGACCGCACCGATGGACAAAATAATCGAGCCTTTGTCAGTCCCAAGGGTCTCTAGATCGAGCATTATGTGTGTGGGCATTTGTTCCTCCTATACCATACTACCGTCAGGTTTGCGTTTATAGCTGCGGTTCTTCGACGGCGAAGTCGCCTCAGCATTTTTGGTGGTGTTGCTGCCACCCTTTGACAGGGGCTTCTTGTGGTTCACATCTTGTCCGGGTTTTACCATGCCCATCTTGAGCATCTCGCGCCGCAACCGCATCCGCTTGGCACCTCCGGAATTGCTACCTGTACCTTGCTCACCCCGATCTTTAGACGTGGCGTACTCCTGCGCGTAGTCGCGCTCATAGTTCTTGCTACTTGGCATCCTGAGTCTCCTTGCGTAACACGTAGCCCATGCGCTTAAATGTATCCGCGTCAAATTTCTCGCTGAACTCAGCATTGGGCCCTTGAAGCCTAATCATACCAGTTTTCTTGTCGTACCGCACCACCTCGTAGGAACGGCCAGTCCGTTTGTTATGCAGTATCAGCTTATCCAAAGTCGTATTCCTCTAAGTCGCCCCAGTTTGATCCGTGCTTGCAGTCCCACGGGAGCGGGATAGGCGGGGTAAACCCCCACACCTTTTTGTACGGCATGTTGTCGAGCAGGGCTCTGATCTCGTGGGCGGCCTTCTCTACCTTGTCCGTGGGTATGAACATGTAGATGCCGTCGTGCAGGTCCCAACCGAACCGGCCACCGACGCTCGGTAGATAATCCCGCAGCAATGACATGGCCAAATACTTCTGGTCAGCCCCCGTACCTTGAATGCGGTAGTTGATCGCGGTCGAGCCCATCGACCAACCGTAGTCACCATCCCACTCGCCCACTACTTTGACTCGCCGACCAGCAAATGTCTCGACGTACCCGCTCTGGCGCGTCATGGAGATTTGACGACCCCAATACTGACCCACCTGCGGGTAACTCGCACGGTATGTGGCGTGAATATGCACCGCGTCAGGCAGGCTCATGTCCATCCCGTACTGTACTCGAGAAACGACGCGTAATTTTTTAGCCGATGTGCGGTACTGGAGGCTCAGGTTCGCCACTTTGCCTAGCTGGCGCTTGTTCTTTGCGTCCTTGTCACCTGCGCGCACTGCGGCCACAACCTCGCGATAATCTTTGGATGCGATCCGCGCCCCCATGAAGCCATGGGGGTCCTCGCCCGGCTGGCATAGGCTGAGCATCGTCTCGTCGTTAGATGCGATGGCCATCCAGCGAAACTCTTGCCCCGCGGCGTCGAACTCCATCAGTGTGTACCCCTCTGGGGCACGGATAACCGACCGGAACTCAGCAGCCCGCTTCATCTGGTGCAGCGCAAACCCTGTCTGGCGGGCATCCTTGTTCCGCCCTTGCTTGGACGCATAGGTCAGACGGCCACTGTAGGTACCGAACACGATGGCGCTCGGGTGCGTGTTCCCGTCGCCATTGTACTCAGCCGATATAAGTGGGGCGGAGGCGAACTTCGTTTTGTTGTTGAGTGCCTCGCGGTACGACCGCAGCTTAGCCACACGGTTGTCGATGAACGACAGCTCGTGCAGCACCTCTTTGTCAGTGGATCGCGACCGATTACCGGTTTTCTTTGACACGTTTTCTTTTTGTACTGGTAGGCCCCACTCGTCGAAGATCAGCTTGGACAGCTGGATCGGTGAGCGGATTACCTTCTCGGTGACCCCGTGAGGCTCCAGCTCCTCCAGCAAGGCGTCAGCGGCCATGTCTAGATTTTCGGCCAGCTGTGTCGTATGCCCCACGTCCACAGGCATACCGTCGAGGTTTGCTTTCGCGATCATGGGTAGGCAGCGCGCCTCGATCAGGGCTGCATTCAGCTGACGTGGGTCGTTCCGCTCCAAGCGCTCATAGAGCGCCTTGGTGATTGCGGCGGTGAACAGAACATCACGCTCGTTGTACTTATGTAGCCGTGCGAGGTCGTCGGGGTCCGTGCTGTGGAAGTCCACACCTTCCTCGTATCCCGCGTACTTGGGCAGGAATACGGCGACAGCATTCTTGAGGCTGTACGATCTCTTCTTGAACCGGTCAGTGATGTGGTACTCTGGCTCAATGTCAAGATGGCGCCACAAGAGCAGCCCGTCTAACCACGAACACTGCATCACCAAGTCCTCCAGCCCGTAAGCGATCAGCCACGAGATGTCGAACGCCGTGTTCCAGCCAATGATGGTGCGCTTCTCAGCAATGGCAAACTCGAGCATCTCACGCATCGTGTCGACCGTAGGGCTCAAGCCGCCGTGCAGGCGTGTCTTACCATCTACAGACGCAGACCAGACAAAACTGGTGGCCCACGCCGAACCTTGTGCCAGCCGCCATGGTTGCAACGCGTACTCAGGTAGCTCACCTGATGTTTCAAAGTCGAACGCAAGGTATTCGTTATCATTCCACATGGGTGAAAACCTCCGGTCAGCGCCGAGACGCTGTTATTTCGTGTTATAATTTTTTGGTGGTGCTAGTCGGCTTTGCCTTTGGCCTTGGTCAGCTTCTTCTTAGACTTAGGCCAGCCGAGGCGCATCTGGGCATACGCGCTGTCAGAGACAGTGCTCTTGGATTTCGGGCGACTCTTACCCTCTGCCTTACGCTTGTTGATGTTCCGAACCAACGACATTTCTTACGCCTCCCGCCAAACACCTACGCCGAGAGTCGCGCCCTCGTCATCTTCCGTGCAAAGTTGCCACTCACCGTCCGCGTCCCGCGCCATATGCACTAGACGTGTGGCGAACTTACGCTCGAGCTTACGGCCAACTGCGGATGCGTGCGTGGTCATGTTGTTCTTGTCACGGCCGGGGATGAAGAACATCTCACCGATGTCCATGGACTCGAACGGGTACTTCCTCCGACGGCCACGGTGCTTGCGGTTCGCCGCCGCTGACGGCAGCGGTACGTTTTTTATAACAGTATGCATGTGTTTCTCCAGTGTTATGTAGGCAACATAACCTCTAATATCTAAGGTGTAAAGTCTGCTGTCCGTTAACCTCGACCAAGTTTACGTCTGCCTCCCGTAGCTGGGCCAGTGCGAAAGCGTAGTCGGCCGCCCAGCGTGACAAGAATTCCTTGGTCGGCTTCGGCCAAACCACGTGCTTGATGCCTGCTTGTATTACCTGTGCCGCGCACTGAGAGCAGCACGCATGGGTCACCACCAATGTGCACCCGCCCAGTGGGGTGGTGGCAAATAGTATCGCGTTTTTCTCAGCGTGCAGCGTGAGCTTTAGCTTGGTGTCTCGGTCCGCCAGTCGCTCAGGGGTGTCATTGATGCCGCGCGCAAAGCCGTTGTATCCCGCCGAGACGATCCGTCTGTTCTCGTCAAAGATAACTGCGCCAACCTTTGTACTCGGGTCTTTGCTTAGTAACGCGACATGTTTTGCCATACCGATAGCCCAGTCGCGGAGGTGTTCGGTGTTCAGTGGGTTACTCATAGCCCCATCTCCTCTGCATACGCATCTCGCACAAAAGTGGTTAGAAGCTCTGCCAGCGACATGTCGCGTGGCAGTTGATCCAGCAGCCACAACAATTCGTCTTCGCTCAAGCCGCTAAGAACCTTCTTGATGCTGCCACGGTCAGACTCATTTTCCTTCAAGAACAACGTCACTTGGTCGTGGCGATTCATTGTAGGCTTTGGCGGCAACAGGCCCAGTTCGCGGGCTTTGGTTATACGAGTGCCGACCCAATTTCTGTTTCTATCAAGTGCCTCCCCGATCTGAATGTTGCTCATGCCCTGCGCTCGCAACTTTGCGACCGCCGCTGCACCTTCTGTCTTGCTCATGTACTTCATTCCCCCAACCCCTCCGTTACACGCGCCACCGGGCGCATGGATGTGAAGCTATCGAGGCAATAGCCGTCGGCCTCTGCGCCATCGACTGCTGCCATCGTCAGCATGATGTCAATGTGATTGGCGCATGTTAGCTGCGTTGTGGTGACTTCGTAGTATCCGGTGGGCATCGTGGCCCCCGATACCGTGATGATTGTCAGGACTGTTGATAGTATCGTCATTATTTGTCTCCTTGTAAAAGTTTCAGTTCAGCAGCCTCAGCAGCATCACAAGCAGCAGCGTAAGTAGCATCAGCATCAGCATAAACAGCAGCATACGCAGCAGCATACGCAGCCTCAGCCGCACCACAAGCAGCAGCATGAGCAGCAGCATAAGCAGCGTCAGCAGCCTTTAGTTCTTCAAGTTTACTTGTCATTTGATTTCATCCTTGTAAACGTATCAGTTCAGCCTCATACGCATCAGCAGCAGCATCATAAGCATCCCAAGCAGCACTAGCAGCATTAGCAGCAGCATCATCACGAGCTTCAAAAGCATCAGCATAAGCATAAGCCTCGTAAGCATCGTAAGCAGCCTCACGGGCAGCTTTGAGTTCTTCAAGTTTACTTGCGTTCATCGGTTATTCTCCCTTTCCGTGATCCAGCAGGAACCTGATCGGTGCGTTTTTGATTTCGACTGTTTCGGCTTTGCTTGCTTCGTATAGTTCTTGCAGGCGTTGCACCTGACGCTGGGCAATCTCGGCCAATGCCTTGATCTCCTCTGCGTCCTGCCTTGCTGTGCTGTGTCGCTTAGCATCGAGCCGCATGATCTCTGCCTTGCGCTCGATACGATTGAGTGCTGCGGTGAGCGTTGCTCCCTTCATTCTCCTTGCTCCTCTTTGCTTTGTGTTGGCTTATCGTTGATACCAATGTCTCGCGCCTCAAACGCCACGAGGAACGCTATGCAAGCCGCGGCGTGCCATGTGTGCGGTAGGCCTGACTCTGGGTCAAACTCCTCACCCGACCACCAAGCCGCCATGTGGCGACGCAGCGCTGCGTAGGGGCGGCCCCACGCCATGCCGAGCTCCCAGTTACGGTCTCCGTACTTCTCCGCGCCGAACGTCAGGACTGTCGCGATCGCCTCCTCAACCTCTGGCGGGGTTAAATCGTAACGCGGTTTACCTGAGTCAAACTTTATGCCTTCTGTCATGTTGTCTCCTAAAACGGGGGCTCGACCCCAAGATCGGACGGCTTCCAGCTCTTAAAAAATTCTGGGTGCAGACCTAAAGTTTCTATGAATAGCTCGATTGATGTGCTACCCTTTGCGCGAGAGCCTCCCTTGTGCTCCCGCTTTACCGCCTGACTTGAGGGTTGCTTCGGCAACCCTCTTTTTTTATTTCGGTACATTATTCCGGTTCCCACTCCGCTACGTCGGCAAGATCAGGGCTGCATGTGTACCACACCTTAGAGCGCCCTCGGTTGTGCGCACGCTCCATTGTGAACCGCGCGCATTTCCCTGCCCTAAAAAAGTCGTCCGTCTGGGTGATGAACGCGTGTAAGAGCTCGGTGTGCTCCTTTAGTGAAGCCCCACCGGTGTACTCGTGAAAGAGTTCGCCGGCCGTCCACACACCATTGTTTGATAACGTGCGCTCGATGAAGGCACGCACCGCGACATGGCTCGGGTCTTCGATCCGCTTTAGTCCGGTCACCATATACGGTGTATGGTCGCGACGGTTCTCGAGTGGATTTTCCGTGACTGTTGCTTGAAAGATGTCGCCGACGGTGCCGTGCGCGGCAAGCATGACGCGTGGCGGTATGAAGCACGACTCACCTGTACCCTCGACGATACCGAAACCGGTTCCCGTTGTCTCGAGTTGGCTGCTGATGCTGATAGTGACTGTGTTTTGTTCTAACATGATGACCTCTCTGGTGGCGCAATATAGTAGTGACACGTTGTAGATGGTTCAGCTGGGCTGCGTCTCATAGGATGTGTTCTCCGTTGCCCCAACATGCCGCGGTTCCTTTCTCAAATGACTTGATCTCCATATCGTCAGAGAACCCGCAGTCTTGACAAGTAAAGGTGATGACAACAGCGTGACCACCATTCCCCGATGGGTTGCGTGCGAACAGGTCGGGCTGGGCGTTTACCAATACGCTGCCGGTCCGCAGCTCGATGACGGCGACACGAATGTCGCCGCCCTCATCTCTCGAGTAAGTCTTTACTCGTTCTTTTTTAAGGCGCGGCTCGCCGCACTCCGCGCAGTAAATCTTGGTCATCAGTTGATCTCCTTATCCGAAGGCGGCCATGAAGCCGTCCATTGTGTCCATGATCCGCTTGGCCTCGCCTGATACCTCCCGGCGCAGGTCCTCGTCGTCACGCAGCTCGACGGGGTCGAGGTCTGCTAGGTGGTGCATGATGTCAATCCGAATGGACTCGAGGTCTGGATCGTCCAGCACATTGAGCGCGGGCAGGACCTCAACGATCTCACGCAGGTTGTCGATGGTTGCCCGCTTGAACTTGCTATCCTCGTCGGCCATGCGCGCGTGGAAGTGTGTCAGCGTCTTGGACAGTCGATCCCAGACCTCACGCATCGCACCATGGATGCGGTCGTTGACTTTGCGCTCGATGCTCTGACGCACGTGGTCGACGTACTTTTTGTCCATGTCGACACGGAAGTCGCCAGCGTCACCGACAGGCTCGAAGTCGAGGCGGACACGATACATGCCGCGCAGCTCCGACTGGGCTGGGTAGTCATCTGGGTTGAACACTTCACCCATGCGGAACTCCGCACGGTCACGCTCGACAGGGTAGTCGACGGTGATGAACTTCTCGATCGCCGCCTCGGCCTTCGTGACCAGTGCCTCGTGCTCCTCGATGAACGTGGCGAACAGCTTGCGAGTGAGCAGACGGCCACCGGTGTCATGCCAAGGCAGTGTGTTCTTGTGGAAGTGCTTGCGGATCGTGGTGAGCGATGAGTTTACATCACGCAAAACTTTGCTGGGCATGAGGCGCTTGTTGACGTTGGTCGCATCCTCGTCAGCGTGGTGCGTGAGTGCAACAGAGCGGCCAAGCTCAGCGTCACGTGCAAAGCCGTACCAGCGGCCGATGGACAGATCAACGATCATACATTCTTTAGTGATAGACATAGGTAGTCTCCTGATGTTTTGTGACACGTGTCACAGATTGTAAATCATGTGAGTCGCAGCGATGGCTGCATCCTCGGTGGGGTAAACTCTGGACTCACCCACGAGCAGGTCAGTGCCGTCGGTAGTCAGCAGCTCGAACATGTCGATGGACAGATACTCGTTACTGTAGGTGTTGCGCACGATGGCGTATCGGCACTGGTTGGGGCGGCGCTGAAAGATGTCGGTGAGAGAGCTCGCACCCTCGTCACCGCAGAAGTAAAAGCCGCCGTTGGCGCACACGAACGCACGCAGCACGAACGTGTTATGGTCGACGTCAGTAGTCATACACGCACCACCTGACCGATGGGTACGTCAATGTCCGTGGTGCAGCACACGATCAACGGATACGCTGGCTCAACAGGCCATGGTGTGTAGCCGTCAGTGACCATGACCGCCACGACTGGTTCGTACTGCTCGACGTGAGCGATGGGCACACGCATGTCAGTGCCGCCGTAACCCACAGGCTTGAGGGCGATGGGCTCACCTACCTCGAACACCTGCTCGCCTTTGACCTCGGTGTCTGCCCAGACCACGCGGATACGCTCGGGCTGCATGATGTCGGCGATGGCGCTAACTTCTGACGCGATACGATTTATGTCGTGCTCGGTGATAGAGCCCGAGGTGTCGCCGATAACCACGATCTCGCCCATACGCTGGTTGTGGCGCGTGGGTAGGTAGACAGAGCCGAACCGACGGTTGCGACGTGACCATGTCTCGTCGTCGTTGGTGTTACGCGTCATGTAGTCACGCAGTAGCTCGTGCCATGGTGCAGCTGGGTCGAGTATCTCGGACACTGCACGCTCGAGAGAGCCGGACAGCTTGCCAGCCATACGCGCCATGTTGGCGGCTTGGGCTACCTGCTGGTCGATCTGCTGGCTACGCGCAGCTTGCTCGCTGGGTGACATGTCAGCTGGGTCCATGAGGTCGGACGCGAGGCCGCCGCCAATCTGGTCGTCGTCACCGGGTTGACCTTGGCCCTGACCGCTGCCGTCTTTGTCCTTGTCCTTGTCCTTGTCTTGGATCAGCTCGTCATAGACGATCTCGGCACCTCGGTTGGAGTAGTTCTTGTCGAGCAGCCCACCCGTAGGCATCGTTAAGCCTTGCTCGACAAGGATCGCATTGATCTGGTAGTCAGTGGCATAGTTCCACACGAGCCGGTCGCGAGACTGCGCACGCAGGCCATGCTTGAATGCGATGTGCAGGACCTCGTGGGCAAGCACAAAGATTACCTCGTCATCAGTTAGCTTGGCGAAGAAGTCAGGGTTGTAGAAGATGCTGCGCATGTCGGTCGCAGCGGTGGGTACACTGCTCGTCTCGACCAGAGGGCTGGTCATAAGCAGCGTCCCGAAGAACGGCTGCTTGAGTAGAACACGTGAGCGGAGTTTAGATAGACGATCCATAGTTACCTCATTCGGTTTTGTGACACGTGTCACAGATTACTGGAACACGGCGCGATACTGCGTCGAGAAGCTCATAAACTGGTCAGTCGTAAACAATGCCTCGTCACGTTTTACGGCAAGCTGCCATGCCATGACGACATACTCGGGTGACAGGCGCTGCAAGAAGGTGAACAGCTGTGGCGCGTTGTCGACCGTCAGCGCACCGGACACGCTGATAGCGACAGCGTATGTCATGGATAGATCGTCGGGCAGGTCGACACCCTTGGGGTCAGCGATGATGTCCTTGATCGGGATCATAGACTGCCACACGTCAGCGAAGCCGGCGAACTCGGCAGCCGGACCCTCGCCGATGGCACCGACGATGGCGGTATGCTTGACAGCGGCAGGCATACCGGAGGCGTAGTAGCGCAAGGCTTTGACCCATGAGCGTGGTGTCGCGAAGGCCTTGTCTGGCTTGGTCGGGTCGAACGTGGACAGCAGCGGCTTGCGGAACTGTAGGAAGGCCACACCGATGGCGGGTAGGCCAGCGCGCTGGGCATACTCGCAGAAGCTATCGACGTCGACACCGATCTCGGCGTGCGTGAAGCGGTTGGCAAGTGGTGTGGGCATACGGTTGGTGACGCCACGGTCAGACTCGCGGTTACCTGCGGCGATGACGACGACGTTAGACATGAGCTGGTGCTCGCCGACAGCACGATCGTTGATAAGCTGGTAGGCGACAGCTGCAACAGCGGGTGCAGCTGAGTTGATCTCGTCAAGGAACAGGAAGATCGGCTTGTCTGGGTCGTCGCTGAATGCTGGGTTGCCCTCGAACGGTAGCGTGCTCGGCGCCTGCCAGACAGTGAGGCCGTTGGCATGTGGCACAGGGATACCGCGCAGGTCTACGCTGTCATACTGGCTAAGGCGAATGTCGACCAGTGCGCCGTCGTAGTCGCTGCACACTTGGGCAATGCACTCGGACTTGCCTACGCCGGGCTGACCCCAGAACATGATAGGCTCACGCATCTCGACAGCGACGTGCTTGATAAGTGACTTGGCTTCATTGATGTTGATGACTTGCATTGTAGTCTCCGTATGTTTGTGAGTTTGTGACACGTGTCACAAATTGGATTGTTGTCGTTACTATTGATGTAACATATACACTATAACATAACTGCTAGGGTACGTCAAGCATAATGTTTTACGCGTTACCAAGTAAGATAAGGTAGCCGTTCCTCCGTTCGCTGGTTGATGGTTTTGAAGGCTATGAGACGCCACCGGTCTTGTGGTGTCAGGTCGTTGAACGATTGCTTGAGATACGTGCCCAGCTCTTTCGGTTGCGTCGACCAGTGTGTGTAACGCACCCCCGACCCACCGCAGATGTTATCCAGTGCGGTTCGTTGGTCTGCGGTAAGCCAATAATCTTTGTGCTCGGGCACGTAGAGTTCTTTCATACGCGCCCACGCTTTGGACGCCGCTCGCAGCTGGCGCAGGTGTGCTCGTTCCTCGGTGGTATATTTGGTCGGTGATGTGTGACGGATGGTATTGCCCCGCGGCTTGGCTTTAGGACCGGTATAGTAGACACCACCCCTCCGACGGATATGCGCCGGTACGCTAGGGCTATGCAGCGTCGACGACGTGAGCATGAAACCCACGACCATGCGGTGGTCGAGGTCGAACCAGATTTCTTGGCTCTGGGACGCACCTCGAATCGTAAGGTTCAAGCCTGACTGCGTGATCTCTTCGCCCTGTGGTGTGCGCAGAGGTGCGCCGTCGATCAGGTCGGACAGGATGTCGAGGCGGGCCGTCGATACTACCCCTGCACGGAGCCCTGCTTTCTCACCCATGTCGGGTCGCGTCAGGCGACCAGAGCCGGCGGTGGCGGAACACTCCCCTGTCTCGAATGTTACGACACGATCGTTCAACTCCGACACATGGAACAGACCGAACCGGTCCCAGTTTAAATTCCGGTGAGCACGCAGCTCAGGGACAGACATGATTTTCATTGGTATCTCCTTCGATTATTTTGTGACACGTGTCACAGATTGAGGGTGCATCAGAAAAAGTCGTGGCTTGCGACCTCGAGGTTCTCACTCTTTTGCATACGTGACATGTGGTTGTAGTCGGTGGCGTAGGCGACCTCGTCGAACCGTATGGCGTCTACCTCGTGCTTGATAATGCCCATGAGTCTCGCCCGGTTCACCTTCGCTGACAGGTCGTGCCGAGCCAGTCGCAGCGCGACCTCTGGCCAGCCTGTTCTGGGGCCACGGAGTAACTTGAGCAGCTCAGAGCCTTGGAGGCTGTGGTCGATACCCATCGCGTGTGCCAATGCTAGGTAGGTGGAGTAGTCAAGCCCGCGATCCCAGTGCCGTTGGTTTTTGGAAAGGTCCTTGAGCTCTATGTACGACACAAAGAAATCCATGAACTCACTGAGGTTGTGCTCTTTATAGCCCTCCGACGCGATCTTCCTATCCGTACGGTAGTGGCGCCACGGGACGACGGCAGGCGAGTTCTCGTCGATCGACCAGTAGAAATCCACAGGGTCCATAGTCAGCATGACATAAGACCCGCTCAGCTTATAGAGCCGCGCCTTCTCAACCGTAGCCGTAATAAGCCGAAGCACCGAGCAGTGCGCTGACACATCGACCGCAGCAGGCGTTAACGCGTTGATAAACGTAACAGTCGAAACGGACGGATACATGCTGAGCACGACGCGCGGCACGCCATCGGCGTCGACAGGGTAGTAGCGCACGCAGTCGGTCTGGTGCAGCTGGAACACGACACTACCATCGGCCTCGATACGCACGGTCTTAGGGTTGTTACCAGACCGACGACCCAGTGGGCGAGGTGCATCGCTGGCATAGCCACGCAGAGGTGTGATCCCGTCATAGATGTCACGCGCAGAGCGGTGGCTGTAGACGCTTGGAAGGTCAGCAGAGTTAATTGAAAAGGCCATTGAAGTCTCCGTAGGTTTTGATTGAGATTGAGTGAGTGTTTTGTGACACGTGTCACAGATTACTGGGGCGACGATCGGTGCGCTCATACACCACGGTCACATCGAAGCTGTCATACTGGTGGCGATACACCTTGAGCACAGCGCGGTAGCCGCTGTTCATATCCACACGCTGGATGCAGCTATCCAGTGAACGCTGAACAGCCTCGTCGCAAAACGAAATCGGATGGACAACATTGGTACCCACGTCACGCAGAATGATGAACATCACGTCATCCACGTCCAAGCGGGCCATCGCACCCGCGTCCCACAGTAGGTCGCTGTAGTACATATACTTGTGGTCGAAGAATGGGATCGCCACCTTGGCCAGCTTGTCAAAGGCATTGCGGAACGCGTCATTACGCACGTCACTGGCCTCATAGGTCGGGTGCTTGGGCTGCCACTCGTGGTCGATCTGGTTCTGTGTTGTCGTGCTAAGCATGGTCGTCTCCATGTACTGGTTGGTGTTGGTTATTCTGTGACACGTGTCACAAATCAGGCTGTCTCCGGGGCCACGTCGATCGTCCACAGGTCATCTTCCCATGCGAGGCATTCACGACTGTGAAAGTATGTGTCCGGTGGGCACAAATCAGGGCGCACCATGCGCAGATCACCACGCCAAGATGCGAGTGGAAAAACAGGATGCGTAGGTGCGTCCAACGTCAGGCGGTTAAGAATACTATCAAACATAGCATGTCCTTTCATGCGAGTTACAAGGGTGTGGTCTGTGACACGTGTCACAAAACCGTAGGTTAGTCGGTCAAGTTATCGACCTTACTAATACAGTATCATACTTAAAACCTTACGTCAATAGTAAAGTTTTACACGAAAAAACTAAGAATAAGGAAATACGCGTGTCAGAATACACACACATCAGGCTGCGTGGCACGTAAGCCATTGAAAACATTGCCACTAGTCCAACTTTTTGGGGGAGTAGTCCAGATGGGGTTTGGCTAAGTCCTTGAAAACATTGGCACTAGTCCAAGCTACGATATGTAGGGTTATAAAAAGGGGGTCTGCAAGCCATTGAAAACATTGCCACTAGTCCAAATAGTCCACTTTTTTGGGATTTTGGGAGCAGAGAGAGACCATATTTAGGGGAGGGTTAATTTATACGCAAAAAAGAATAGTCCAGAGAAGCTGTCTGGTTATATATATCTTCAAATGAGTGGACTAGTTGGACTATTTGGACTAGAGCCTTTAATATCAATGGGTTACGACCCCCCCAAATAGTCCACTCTACTTATAGGTGTGGTGTTGTTTGGACTAGTGCTAATGATTTCAATGACTTAGGTTTTTGAATTTGGACTAGTGCTAATGTTTTCAATGACTTAGCGGCGATGCCTCTCAAACCACTGGTTTATAAGGGTTTTTTAGTTATTTTGTGACACGTGTCACAGAAACTGCGTACGCGGTTGTATTGCAGATAGGTATTGACATTGTGGCATTCGGTTGGTAAGACACTGTCGTGTCTTACCAGAATCAGTACGAAATAACACGTTACGGTTCGATAGACCAAACCATCCATCAAACTACTATATCGCAAAACATCTGAGAAAAGATGTCGCGTTGTGTCTTGACATTGTGGCATCCGGTTGATAAGACACTGTCGTGTCTTATCGAAAACTTACGGTTTAAGACCTTGCACCCCTTACCACGTATTCTGTGACACGTGTCACAAAAAAGCCCCGCAGCTTTCGCTCCGGGGCTCATGTCGTTTAGATGTGAAGGCGGTTTACTTTTTGCTGGCGAAGGCCTTGATCTCGCGCATCAGTACCGCTGGCATTACCTTGGCGTTTTTGTTCGCGTAGGCCAGTAGGAAAGCCGCAGCTTCAGCTGGCGTCACAGCTGGCGGTATCATCGTGGCTGTGGGTTTGGGTGTAGCGGGTGCCGTGGGTACAGTAGGCGTGCGAGCCCCGCCACGCGCATCGTTGGCCTTTACACCCGCATCGTCGCGTGCCCGCTGACGGATTTTTCTTGCGAGTGCCAGCGCGGCCTTTTGTGCGTCGGTGCGTTTAGCCCCGCGCTTCATGGCCTTGGTCACGGCCGCGTCGGACCGCATGTTGCAGCGCTTCTTAAAAAATACGCGGTCGAATTCTGCTTCTTGCGCAGGCGTCAGCTTGCCGCCGTTGCCCTTGATGAAGTTGGCCAGATCAAGCCGCGATGTGGTGATCTTGTTTTCGGAGTCGGCGAAGTTGAAAGCGATTTTTGCGATGGTTGTCATTTTGTCATTCCTTTGACTTGAGTTTTGTTATGTAGATCATTTGCTACAAGACCTTTATCGCATGTTCTCAAACATAGGTCAATAAAAAAGAACACGTCAAAAGTTATTTGTTTTGTGACACGTGTCACAAAATGGGCAGGTCAAACCATGCGCGGGTCGGACCGGGACCATCCATCAAACTACTATATTGATAGGGCAAGGACGCTCAGCGAATACGATCGGCTGGTGCGAGGCGAGCATGATCCATCCATCAAACTACTATATTGACGGTGCGGGATCGGATCGGAAGATATGACACGCGCAAAGAAAAACCCCGCGCCTTGCGGCACGGGGTGAGGTTCACGGTGTGAACAAGAGGATTGAGTAGAGGATGACGACCAGCGCCGCCATCCCTATTATATCGCGGATCATGTTTTGTTATGATCCTTGGCGAAAGCGATGATCGCTTGCTGCAGTGCCTTGCCGCTGCCTTTGGTGAATAGCTTGGCATTCTTGTTACCAGCAGCCAAGAGAAAGGCGGCCATTTCAATGTTTGATAAGAAGGCAGGGATCATTGTGGCTGCTGGCTTTGGTGCTGCCTTGGCTGCTGCTATTGCCTTGGCCGCTGGCGCTGGCGCCTTGCTTGCCTTGCCACGGTTGTCGCTGGCTTCTACGCCTGCCGCCTTGCGGATACGCTGCAGAACCTTGCGTGCTGCAGTATAGGCTGCCTCTTGCTTTTCAGTGCGGCGTGCCTTGGCTGCTGCTTTGGATGTAAAGCCTTTCTTGGCTACGATTGTGCGGGCTGCCTCGGCCGTTGTGAGGCGTAGGTAACCCATCATGTATCCGCTAACCACGGCGTTTTTCAGTGCAGGCGTTTCATCGCCAGCCGCCTTGTAAGCTGCGATCGCATCGAGCCGTGCCTTGTCTGCGTTGCCGTCTGCGCGGCCCCAAGCTGCAGTTGCGTTGATGAGTGTTGCGAATGTCTTAGTCATTGTCCGAATCCTTTATCGGTTAGGGTTAGACGACAGCGACCGCTGCCGATAACCAAGAGGTAAAGTATGACGCGTTATAGTTCAAGCGGTTATTTTATGAATTGTTATATTATTTTCCAAGCCATTGTTTTTATTGCATTTCTTTTTTGTGACACGTGTCACAAAGCCGGACGGCCCTGCCCCTATGCAATGCCCTGCCCCCGCCCCCGCCCCCGCCCTATGCCATGCCCTGCCCCCGCCCCCGCCCCCGTAGGGCAGGGTATATATGCCCCCACCCGCGGGGATTCTCTGCAGATGGCGAGGGGGGTGAGGGGGAAAAAGAATTCTTTTGATATATATATACCGTACCTCACACATTTTTTGCAAAATTTTAGGCTTTTTTATAAGGTGTTAAAATATGAGTCGTCACACTACACCAACGAAGTCGCTGGTAATTTTTATTCTTCGGCTGCTACAACCAAAGTCTGATTCTTGACGAATAGTGTTTTTACCCCTTATACTGTGACAGATAGCGAGGACGCACCATGGCCCCCAAAAAAGCCGACATAATCGACATGTTACCTGATGACGTCACTGCTCTGCTGAGTGAGCTGGCGTTTAACGACGCGATGGAGATCGAGGCAAAGCCTGAGGCACAGATTGAGGAGCCAGAGGAGATTCTGGTTCTGGACGCGGAGGTCGTGCCTGACGCGGAGCCGGTTGCTGTGGAAGAGATGCGTGTGGTGTCTTTAGCGCCTGCGCAGCCTTCGGACCCGTCGGAGCTGGGTGGTTATCCACCTACTTTGCCGATTGAGGTCGCGTTGCGGACGGCCCCGCCGGATGACATCCGTGTGGCGTACGGATTCAGCATGGAGCAGTGGATTGCTTTGCAGTCGATGCCGAGGTTCCAGAGTGATCTTACGGCTGCCGAAAAGATGCTGTCTGAGGAGGGCATGTCCTTCAAAGCGAAAGCGCGTCTGCAGTCGGAGGCTTTGTTGCAGACCAGCTGGCAGATGATTCACGACACCACTGGCGATGTGCCGCCGAATGTGAAAGCTGATCTTTTGAAGTTCACGGTGCGCGCGGCTGGGCTTGAGTCCAACCCGAAAGATCAGGCGGCGGCGTTCACGCCATTGCAGATCAACATCAATATGTAATAGGTAGGGCGTATGGCGAAACCGAGTAACGCGATCGACTATGCGCCGCCGCCCACGCTTGCGGCGTATATGCGTGACTACTTGCCGAGCGAGTTGTTCTACGACTGGGTCGTCGGGCCGGTTGGTTCAGGTAAGACGACGGCGATTTTCTTCAAGTTGGTCTACATGGCCAAGCTGCAGGAGCCCGGGCCGGACGGCATACGGCGCACACGAGCCGTGATTGTGCGGAACACGCTGCCTCAGCTGCGCGATACTACGCTTACATCGTGGAATTATTGGTTCAAGGATGGTCAAGCGGGCAAATGGTACGCCACACAGAACAAGTTTTTGCTGAAATTCGACGATGTCGAGTGCGAAGTGCTGTTCCGACCACTGGATACGCCTGACGACGTGGCCCGCGTGCTATCTTTAGAGATTACGTTCGCACTTTTGGACGAATTTGTGCAGATTCCACGCGAGATTGTCGACGCGTTGTCCGCGCGACTCGGCCGATACCCCTCCGCGATCGACGGCGGGGCGACGAATTGGGGTATGTGGGGCTCCTCGAACCCCGACACCGAGGATAATTGGTGGTTTGACTACCTCCATACGACCCTACCTGAGAACGCGACGTATTTTTTGCAGCCATCAGGCCTTTCGGAGGGTGCAGAGAACGTCAAGAACCTGCCCGGTCAGCGCGATTACTACGTCAACCAAGCCAAAGGGAAGTCCGAAGGCTGGATCAAGCAGTTTATTGACGCAGAATGGGGCTATTCGGCGGCTGGTAAGCCCGTTGTGCCGACCTACAACAAGGACTTGCACATCGCGCGGCAGCCATTGCGCTACGACAGCACGTTACCGCTAGTGGCCGGGTTTGACCCGGGCATTGGAGGCTCGGCGATGATCTTCGGACAGGAAGACCCGCACGGTAGACTGCGTGTGCTCGGTGAATTGGTCCAAGACGGGTACGGCGCGGAGCGGTTTATCAACGAGATACTGCGGCCATACCTGCGACGGCGCTTCCCAGAGGCGAAATTGATCGTGGCACCGGACCCTGCCGCCGCCAGTCGAGCGCAGAGTGACGAGAATTCGGTGGTGCAGGTCTTTCGGCGTTACTTTGACGTTAAGATCGAGACGAATAACCGCTTGCCGCTTCGTTTGGACGCCATCGAGCACTACTCGTCACGTCTGACGGACGTCGGGCCAGCCCTGCTGGTCGATCCTGCTCAGTGCCCTGTACTGGTACGTGCGCTCGGTGGGGGTTGGCGGTATGCTATGGACGCTAAGCGTGGTATCATACGTGGTGCGGAGCCCGAGAAAAACGCATATAGTCACCCCGGTGACGCGTTCGGGTACCTGTGCCGGTTCTACCACAGGCAGGCGCAGCGCGGTGGCGACTACGGTATAGGCGGCGCCAAGAAATTTACACCCCCACGTAGCTTCGGTGCTGCGTATCACTTTAGGTAGGGTCCGAGATGGAAGAAGAAATTAAGCTGCCGACTGTAAGGGTCGAGGACGCCACTGACTCACCGGTGACGCAGATCAAGCCCGAGGAGCTGAGGACGCTAGGCCAGCGTTTGAGCAAGACGTTCACGCAGTATTCGGCGGATCGCAAGCTCATGGAAGAGAAGTGGATGCGGAACTTGCGGCAGTATCTGGGGATTTATGATCCTGAGATCGAGCGCGCGCTGGCGGCCAACCGGTCGAAGGCTTACCCGCGCATCACGCGTGTCAAGTGTATTTCGGTGGTCAGCCGTGTGATGAACCTGATGTTCCCCGGTAACGAGCAGAACTGGGAGCTAAAAGCGTCTCCTAGCCCTGATATGAACCCGATGGACGTGCAGCAGGCGGTGATGGCCGAGATGCAGAAGATGCAAGAGGTTGGTATGCAGCCTCAAGTCACGGACGAGATCGTGCGGGCTGCGGTTCAAGAGCTGGCGGCCGCGCGTGCGAAGGACTTGTCAAGGCTTATTGATGACCAGCTGCAGGAGCTTGGAGGCGATCAGTCAGCTGACTACGTGTCGTTGAACCGCAAAGTGGTGCAGAGCGGGGTCCTGTACGGCCTTGGCATCCTCCGCGGGCCGTTTGTGCGCGAGCAGGAGCGCACTACTTGGGTCATGGACGAGACGACGGGGCAGCCGGCACCCATGGTGACGATGGACTACAAGCCTCAGTTTGAGTTTTTGCCTGTCTGGGATTACTACCCTGACATGAGTGCGAAGAATTTGCACGACGGCGATGGCTATTTTGTCCGCCTTGTCATGTCGAAACAGCAGCTGCGTAAGCTGGCAAGCCGGTCTGACTTCTTCGAGAAGGTCATCAAGCAGTATATCGGTAACAAGCCGCGCGGCAATTACAAAGCCAAGACGTTTGAGACCGAGCTGCGTACGATGGGTACCAAGGCCAACGTCAACGATGAGACCGCGACCGAGGACGGTAAGTACGAGATTCTGGTGTGGCACGGCCCAGTCAGCGCTAACCGCCTCATGGAGGCCGGTGTTGACGTCGCCGATAGCAAGAGAGCGGACGATGTTGACTCTGAGATTTGGCTGCTAGGGGATCACGTCATCAAGGCGGAGATGAACCCGTGGAAGAAGCTGGGCGTCGATGTGCGCACAGTGCATACGTTCCTGTTTGACGAAGATGATACCAGCCCTGTCGGCAACGGCTTGCCGAACATCATGCGCGATAGCCAGATGTCGATCTCGGCGGCGACACGTATGCTCTTGGACAATGCCAGCGTGGTCTGCGGCCCGAACCTCGAGGTCAACACAGACCTTGTGCGGGCCGATCAGGACATTCAGAGTGTGCAACCGTACAAGATTTGGTACCGCGAAGGCGTAGGGGCCGAGGCTGCGCAGCCCGCCGTGCGCAATATCGCGATAGACGCACACATGCAGGAGCTCTTGTCGACGATTACGCTGTTTAATCAGTTTGCCGACACGGAGACATTCGTGGGCGCGGCCACCGGTGGCGACATGGAGCGTGGGTACTCCGAGCCGATGCGGACCGCTGCGGGCGCGTCGATGCTGCGCGGAGATGCGGCACTGCCGTTCAAGGACATCATCCGGAACTTTGACCAGTTTACGCGGTCTCTGATTACGGCGTTGGTCATGTTCAACCGGAAATTTAACCCTGACAAGACACCTGAGGGCGATTACAACGTGATTGCTCGCGGTGCGACGAGCCTGATCGCTAAGGAGATCAGAGGCATACAGGTCGATCAGCTGGCTGCTACCCTAACGCCGGAAGAGCGCATGCACGTAGACCCGCGCAAGCTCGTAGAAGCACGCCTCGGGGTACGGGACATGAACAACTTGTTGCTGACCGAGGAAGAGGTAAAGCGCCGTCAGGCAGCTGCGCAGCAAGAGCAGCAGCAGAAGCTCGACCTTGAGCGCGAGACCGCACGGGCGGAAATCCGCAAAACACTCTCTGACGCGATGAAGAACATCGCACAGGGGCAGAAAAATCTGGCAAATGCTGATGCGACCACGTTGAAGGCCGCCATGCAGATCGTCGAAACAGGACTGGAGCAACTAGATGCCGTCGCCGAGCCAGACATGGGACAACAACAAAGTCCGCAAGCGGCAGCAGGAATTGCTGCATTCCCTACAAGCCAGATCGGATAGCGCGGAGCTAGCACAAGTCACTGAGCTAGTGGGCTTGCTATTAGAAGAGTCTAAGCGTAACCTTGTAAAATGTGATACGTCAGACTTTATGTTGATACAGGGTGAAGCCCGTGCAATGGATAAGTTGCTTCGGCGATTTGCGCGGCCCCTGACTACCTATTCGGAGGATTAAAAATGGACGGCCAAAACGTAGACACCAGTGAGTCAAACTTTGACGACGCGTTTGCGGAGCTTTCGGCGCTGCTGGAGGACGAAACGGATGACGACGCCATCCCTGCACCAAATGCAGAGGCGGAAGAAGTCACTGAGGAAACACCGGACGAGGCACCAGAAGATGTAGACGCGTCTGAGGGTGAGCTTGCGGAAGAAGCGGAGGGCGAGGCAAAGCCTGAAGAAGAGTCTGCGCCTGTACCGGAGCCGGAGGCAGAGACAAAGGCAGAGGCAGAGGATGCCCCGGCCGCTGTGAAGCCGCCTGAGTCGCAGGAGGACATGCTGAAGCGCTTGGCTGACATGTTGGCCGAGACGAAGCAGAGCGCACCCCCAGCGCAGGCCCCTGCGGCTTCCGCAGAAGAAGAGCAGATTTACTCGGCCGAGGAATCTAAGTTTCTCGCCTCATACGAGGAAGAGTGGGGCGACGTATCCAAGGCTGAGGCGCTCAAACGCCGCGCGGAGTACCGGCATCTCGTCGATTACGTCTTCAACGAGGTGTCACAGCAGTTGGCTCCCATAGCCCAAAACTTGCATGTCGTGTCGGAGCGGGCGCATCTGCAGGATTTGCAGAGCACCGTGGGCGATTACGACGTTGTGCGCGATCAGGTTGTGGATTGGGTTGGACAACAACCAACGTATTTGCAGGATGCATATAAACGTGTTATTACTAACGGAACGGTTGATGAGGTCGCTGACCTGATTGAGCGTTATAAGCGTGAGTCGGGTGTAAGGGCTGCCCAGCCTGAGCCGATGGCTCGCAAAAAGGAAACTGAGCTGCCTGCGACCACCAAAAAAGCGGCTGCATCGCTTGCCCCAGTCAGTTCCAAGAGATCGGTTGTGCCGCAGGGTGAGGACCCTACAGACTTTGAGTCCGCGTTTGCGGCTTTTGCCGGTAAACTTTGAGCTATAGGAGCTAGATAGCTATGACTACTACGACATACGGAGACATCTCCCCAGCCGTCGCCGCGTACTCTGTTGTACGCATGCTGAAGCGGGCCACCCCCTACCTTCAGCTGGAGAAGTTCGGCCAGACTTATGTTCTGCCAACAAACTCGACACAGACAGCCAAGTTCCGCCGTTACTTTATGACTGGCGCAACCGGTTCTGCAGGTACAGGTACAGGTGATTTCAACATCCCCTTGGCCACAACAGCGCTTACCGAGGGTGTCACACCTACCGGTTCGACTCTGTCCAACGCTGACTACACTGTGACACTGGGACAGTACGGTGATTACATCGAGATCACTGACGTCATCATGGACACACACACCGATAACGTCCTGCAGCAGGCCACCGACATCCTTGGTGAGCAGGCGGCTGTGACTGTCGAGACACTGCGTTTCAACGTGCTGAAGGCCGGTACCAACGTGTACTACGGTGACAATGCGGCGAACCGTGCAGCTATTGACACTGCGATCACATTGGCTGACCAGCGTCGCGTAACAACTGGCCTTAACCGCCAGAATGCGAAGAAGATTTCGCAGGTTGTTGCATCGACGCCTGATTTCAACACCAAGTCCGTTGAAGCAGCGTACATGGCTGTTTGCCACCCAGACCTCGAGACTGACATTCGTACGATGGCTGGCTTCAAGTCAGTTGCTGACTACGGTCCGCACACCACACCGTTCGAAGGTGAGATCGGCTCTGTTGAGCAGGTTCGCTACATGTGCAGCACAGTCATTTCGGCTTTCGCCGATGCGGGCGGTACGGCAGCAACCAACGGTTTGCGCAGCACCACCGGCACTAGCGCCGACGTCTACCCTGTGCTTTTCTTCGGCCGCGACGCCTTCGGCATCGTACCCCTGAAGGGCAAGTCAGCGATGACACCGATGGTTGTGAACCCGAAGCCTGCTGCATCTGACCCACTCGGTCAGCGCGGTACAGTTGGCTGGAAGCTGTACACATCCACCGTGATCTTGCAGGAAGCCTTCATGGCCCGCCTCGAGGTAGGTTCGACTGCTTAATCACTGATAAGTGATTGACTGAGAGGGGCTTCGGCCCCTCTCAACCTGAATATAGGAGCGCGGTATGTCGCAGACGGTAGTTAAGATTGAGCGGGCCATGAACGGCTTTGAGGTCGAGATGTGCGACCCTGCGATTAAGGCCACGAACAACATGGACGGGCCATATCGCGACCCGTATGTGTCCTACGTTTTCAAGACCAGCGCCGAGGTGCTGGCTTTCTTGGAAGAGAACCTCGACAAAGCGGTTCCGATGGACGAGTACGAAACCACGTTTAACGAAGCTGCAACGGAGGAAACCGATGGCTGAGAACGAAGAACTGGGTGTGGCAGATGCTGCAGAAGCGGAACTGGTCGAGGCACCGAAGCCCCGCCGCGCCGCGAAAAAACCAAAAGCGAAGACTGTACGGTCTGACTACGTAGATATTATGCTCGAGGAAAACGAGGAAATTCCACCAACTGGTCTCTTTATCGGGATTAACGGTCGGTCTTATCTTCTGCAGCCGGGCTCAAAGGTAGCCGTACCGCAGGGAATCATTGACGTGCTGGATAATGCCATCATGTCTTCCCCGAAAATTGACCCGTCCACCAAGCGTGTGGTAGGGTACAAGGAGCGTCTGCGGTATCCGTACCGGCGCATGTAACACGAGGTACGTGAGATGCAACTGAGTGAGCTGCTTTCGGAGCTGCGGGAAAACATCCTACATGATCGCAGCAACAGGACAGCTGGCGACTCAGACCTCATGTGGTCGGATACGACCTTAATTCGCTACATTAACGAGGCTCAGCGACGTCTTGCACGTCAGGGCCTCGTTATCCGCGACGGCACGACACCGGAGGTTACGCGCGTAACCCTACGTGAAGGCCAAGAGATGTACCCTCTACATGGTTCTATCATGGCGGTTATTTCCGCAAAACTTGACGGCGATAATGCCGATCTTACGCGCTCAGGTCACACAGGGTTTGACGCCTATCGCTCACCGAGCGACGGGTATTTTGCCACAGTACCACTTAGTGACAAATCCGGTAAGCCACTGGCGTATAGCACCGATGAGTACCTCAGCGAGTCGTTCGAGGACTCGACAATGAGTGCTGCGACGATGCGCGTGTACCCAAAGCCGTCGGCAGAGTACGCAGGGCAGGTTATCAATCTGCGGGTCGTACGCTTGCCGATCAATAAGCTCTCGCTAAACCAGTGCGAGATACCGGAGGTCCCTGAGGATCACCACCTAGAGATGCTGGACTGGGCTGCGTACCTAGCGCTGCGTATCGTCGACGCGGATGCGGGCGACCCTATGCGCGCAAACGAATTCCGGGCTTCGTTTGAAGCCCACGCCATAGCGGCACGAAAATTAGCCATGCGTAAGATGTTTGCCCCGCAAAAGTGGGGCTTTGGTCGCAACGGCTTTAGCTGGGAGATGTAAGATGGCTGAATTAGACCGTATAAGTGAAGCCCAAGAGGCCGGTGAGCGATTCCGCAATCAGATTAGACTACCTTTCGCACCGGGTACGCCTGAGGGGATCGTACTAGATCGTGCGGCGGGTGCTACATCCGCGCTGGGCCGCGGTGCCTACGGACTGGTTGCCGATCTTGCGGGTGGCACCGCGGCCGCACTTGGGCTGCCCAGTTTAGCTGCAGACCTCGAGCAAAAATCTGACAGAAATTATAACATAGCACTGGATCAGTTTCAGGGTGGGTACTCCGCGGGCGCAAACCGGCCAGCAGCAGAATTCGATGTAGAGCCGGCGGACTTTTTCCCGGGAGCGACAGCGACCGCGCCACGGGAGAGCCCGCGGCCGCAAGCTCGGCCGGCGATTACACCTGACATGGTACGTGAGATGCTGGGCTCTACTCCGCTGAGCATGGGCCAACCCGTCACGCAGGCGGCACGTCCGCAGGCGGCACGTCCGCAGTCGGTGATTACGAGCGGTGCGCTACGGCGTGGCGGTCCCGGTGTACAGCAGGCGTTGGCTGGATCACAGGCTCAAGAACTGGAGCGGTTGCGTCAAACGGCACCGGGCTCACCACCATCGGGCACTGACATGCTCGCTCAGTTGCGGGCACAGGCGGCACAAGAGATTTTGTCGACTCAGCTCGCGGCCGCTAAGGAAAAGGGTACACTCACAGATGAGCTGCTAACTGATCTGTATCGCGGGTACCTTGCGGACATCGGCAGCGAAGACTTTTTCCTCCGGTCCATGATGGATAACAAATAAAGGCGGCGTTAATGGCTGACCCCCTCGATTTTTTGCGTAGTGATAATGCGCCACGGTTTGAGCCTTACCGTGGTCCGCTTGCTGCCCCGTCGTCTGTGCGAGCCTCGGACGATCGTCCGGGTGTCGTTGGAGGGGGTCTTCGCGCGGGCTTTAATGAGCTGCAGGGTCTAGGGGGTGCTGCGGTTTCTGCCGTAGGTAAGTTGACCGGAGCTCAAGGGCTTGAGCAGTGGGGTGCCACTACCGCGGCCAAGAATTTCGGTGAGGCGCAGCAATTTGGTCGTCCGGACCTCGAGGTTGCCCCTTGGCGCGAGGGCGGTGCGTCTGTTCTTCCGTGGCTCGGTTATCAGATTTCAAAACAGGTGCCCACTCTTGTCGGTACTCTCGCTGCGACCGCAGCGACGGGGGGTGTCGGGGCTTTAGCCGCCCCTGCGGCCGCAGGTGCGGGCCGTGCGGCAGCCGCTCAAGCCCTTAGAGCCGGGGCGACTCGCTCAGCGGCGCAGTCTGCTGCGCGACGGGCTGTTGTTGGGTCGGCAGTGCGGCGTACGTCGGGTGGTCTCGCTTTCGGGTCAGGTATCGGGCTCGGCTCGATGTATAACGAGGCGCTTGAGCGAGGTGATCCGACCCGTGCGGATGCCTTAAAGGCCGTAGCCTTGGCTCCCCTGTACGGTGCGACAGAACTGGTGCCTGATTTGCTACTGGGTAAAGTTCTGGCTCAAGGCGCAAAGACAGTCGGTCGTTCGGCAACGCGCGCGGGTATCACGGCGGCGGCGCAGCGTGTCGCGACAGGGACAGCACTCGGTGCAGCAACTGAAGCCCCCACAGAGGCGCTCCAGACTGTACTCGAAAATTCGTTCCGGCCAGACTTATCGCAGGAAGAAAAATCTCGCCGTATCGTTGATGCTGCGCTGACTGGTGCGGCCGTGGGTGGTTCTCTGCGCGGTGCGGCAAGTATTCGCCCCCTCAGGGAGAAGAGCCCACAGGACATCACCGACGATGAAATCTCGCAGTCGGTCGACGGCAGCTTGCAGCCTGCGGCTCAGACCGCACCCGCCGAAGTTACCGGTGAGCAGCTGGTGGAGCAGGCGCTGGCCCGTGAGGCGCAACCCGACGTCCAGCCGGTGGTTGGCCCGCAACAGGCCGAGCAGCCGGAGATGTTTTCGCGTCCAGAAATGCCGGAAGCCCCACGGCCGTTTGCAGACTACACGCCGGAGCAACTGGAGTTTACCGCCCAAGCTACACTGGAGCGGCAAGGGCAGCCTGACGTCCCGCAGCAAGAGCGAGAGCAAGCGCAGCAAATATTGGGTCTGATACGCGACGAGGTGGCGTTGCGGCAGGAGGAGCAGGCTGCGCAGACCCCTGAGGTGCCGGTTACTGAGGTGGGCGAAGGCCCGACGTTGTTTGAGCCGGAGCAGGTACCGCAAGGCACACCTGCGCAGATCGCGGAGCAGCGCGCAGTTCAAGAAGCCCAGATTGCTGAGGAGCAGGCTGCGCGTGAGGCCCCGGAGATCGCGGCGCGTGAAGAGGCGCGCTTGATCGAGGATGCTGCGCTTGGGATTGCGAACCGTGGTACGGTAAATCAGCGTCAGACAGGGTTGGCCGTCAACGATCAGGGGCAGGCTACCGTCTCGCCACGTGCGGACACCCGGATTACGAAAGCGGCGGCTGAGCGAGATCGCGTGCGGCGACAGTACCGCGACCTAGAAACCCTAAACCCGCAGCAGCAGGCGCGTCTCGAGCGCGTGGAGTCAAGTGTCCGTGACCTAAATGCTGAGAGAACAGTGCTGCAAGCGCGGGCGGATCAGGTCAATAACTTGCTTGGGCAGGGTGAGGAGACGATAAATGCCATTCAAGAGCAGCGCGCAGCGCAAGTGGATGTACGCCAACCTGCCGAAGTTAGCGCAGAAATTCCAAGCGAAGACGCCGGCCGGCGCCAAGTTACCCCCGAAGAAATCCTCGACCAAGCGGAAATCCCGCGCGTAGTTTACCGTGGGGGCGGGCAGGCGACGTTTTCGGATCAGCCACCGGCCGATACAGAGATTAGCGTGCGTGGTGGTGAGGCAGGCACTAGCATACCGTATGGCGACCTGACAAACCTGAGCGCAGTCACTAAAGCCGTTAGGGCTGTAGGATTGGGGCCGGCCGAGGCGCGCGCAAACGCCCAAGCCATCGTCAACGCGGTAAAAGAAAACGGTGTTGAAGCGATTTCCGATTTTAATACGCCAGCGCTAAACATGCGAATCAGCGATCCAAATTTTCGCGCGGAAGCGGTTCCGTCGATCGAGCAAGTCGTCAAAGTTGACCGGAGTTTTCTGACACCAGACCGGCAGGATGTGCGGCAGCCTAGTGTGCAGCAGGATTTGGCCAACGAGGGCTTTCGTTTCGCGCAAGTGACGACTCCGCAGGGCGACCGCTTCGTTGAACTACCACAGCCTACGGGCGCGTTTCGCATCACCGGTGAGCAGCCAGCGCCAACACCAGAGCGGACGCAGCAAGCGCAAGCACGGCTGGCGCAAACACCGTTGGATCGGCCACAATACACTATTCCGCCCGCGTCGAAAGTTACGCCGGCGGAGGTCAAGCAACCTGTGCCGTTTAACCAGCCCGGTCCGGGTGTGACGGACATCCCGGCGGCCCCAAGTTTTAAGGCTGACGGCACCCAGAAGACGATGGCCGACGTTCGCGCGGAGGCTGCGGAAAACCCGTCGTCGGTTTACAACGCCATGGAGACGGACCCGGGCACGAAGGTTGACGTACCGAATTCACCCCAGAAAGACGCAGACGCTTTGAAAACGGTGGGCGAGAAGATCGAGGAGGGCGTTCGCCGTTTGGGCCGGACGTCGTTAGAGCGGCTGCACCCTACGCTACAGGATTTCGTACTTTACGCGCAGGACAAGAGGTCAATTATCCGTCAAGCCAAAGGGTTGTTCCCCTCCGGCGGCCTTGAACAACTGCAAGAAGCGGGGGATGTACGGGCCAACTTGGAAAATCACATCGCACGTGTATTTAACGCGACTGTCGAAGCATATAAGGCCCTCAAACCAGAGACTCAGGACCTGATCGGCAAGACGATGCAGTATAACATCGCCGACATCAATTACCAGTTGTCATGGGACCAGCATACATGGCTGCAGGACGACCCGAATGCGGCCGATCTGCGTAAGGTCGTCAACGAGGCAAACGCTGATTATCGGCGGCTAAAGCAGAAAGAGGGTGGGCGCGGCGCAAGGGTGTTGAATTCGTTCGCAGATGCCAACCGAACGATTGCACTTGGGTATCAGGCATCTGCGCTACATCAGATGATCCTGCGCGATGCGGCTGTCGGAGATGTGGCAGCTGCGAAACGGCGCATTGGTGAAGACCCAATATTTGAGCTCGTATCGCGCAAACGCCTAGCTGACCCACGTAAGATGGTTCCGTATTTAGAAAAGCGTCGAGATGAGCTCCTACAAAAAGCTGAGCAGGTATCAGCGCGTCGACGTGCGGATTCCGCAACGAACAACACACCGCTGACGTCCGTTACGAGCGAGCTAGAGCAGTTTATTCAGGAGCTCAAACCGCGGCTCGCCACAGAGGGGAATGTGCAGTATTTCCACGCGGGTCGCGTCGGAGATCACCGCCTCGGCTTCCGCATTCGCACGACCGAAACGGCGGACGGTCGGAGGGTTATTGACCCGGTGGCGCGGGACGCAGTCGCGAAGGCGTACGCAGACGCCGACATTACCGCACCGGTGTTCGGGGGTCCAGCGGAGCCGAGTGTCGGTGCAAGCCCAACGACGAATAACACGTTTATGAAGTTTGAGACTCAGCGGGAGCAAGTCAAAGCGGAGCAGGTTGCGCGCCGTCTAATGGCTGACGGTGTACTAGAGTCGGACAGCGAGATCGCGGTCGGCTTCGACATGGATGGGGCGTTTAGTCCAGAGGAAGCCAGCCGGTGGTCTGCGGGTCTGACGGATTATATCAAGGCGAATATGCTGCCCACAGCTGAGGAGGCGTCGACCATGTCCGCGACGCAGCTGGAGGCGGTTCGACGCGACGTGAATCTACACACCGGCCAAGTTCACCGTTATTTCTTGAACTCTCTACCTGTGTCTGCAGCTGTCAAACTTGAGCAGCGTCGCCGGGCAGTTGATGGTTATCAGCGCGATATGTTTCGCTCGTATGCTCATCGTGCGTTGGCTGGCGCACGAGGCATGGCCTCTTCGGGTACGGCGTACCAGCGCATGGAGGCCAATAACGCTATGGCGGCCGATATTCGTGACCTTGGCACGATCTCTACGGCGGCAGGCGATGTGGCGAGTCCTCGTGCGAACGCGGCGCAAAAAGTTAAAAACGAGTTTGTTAAGCGGGAGGCTCAGCGCGCGGCTCGCGAAGAGATGCCGCTACTCGGTAAAGTTCGTGCCGTAAACCATGTGTTTTACCTCGGCCTGTCACCAGCGTACATGCTTTTGACGACGCTACAGGTACCGATTGTGGCGCTCCCGAAAATTGGTGCGGTGTATGGGTACGCCAAAACTGTAAACCAGCTGTCTACCGCTGTCCCTCTCGCGGGGCGCGTAGTGCGGGCCATGGTTAAGAACACAAACTTCGGTGAGGCGGGGTTTGCCACGCTTAACGAGCAATCCTTGCGCAACGAGGGTGTGACGGACCCAGCGGACATCCAGATGATTATGGACCTGATGGACACTATGGCCATCGACATCGGCGCTCAGATTCGAGAGCTGGGCTCCGTAGCTTCCAACCAGCTGGAGAACGGCTTCGATAAAACGCTGCGTGTGGCCGGGGCCGCCGGCTTCTATAGCGAGGTGGCCGCACGTCTCACAACGGGTGTCGCGACTCACCGAATGGCACGAGAGCGCGGTATGACCGGTCAAGCGCTGATTCGTGAGGTGCGCGATAAGATTCACACCACGATGTTCGACTTCACACAGGAGAACGTAGGTCGCGCGACGGGGACAGAGGGCATCTTGGGGCGGGCTACTCCGCTGGCCGCGGCGTTCCAGCAATATAACTACCAGCTGCTATCCATGCTCTATACTGAGACGACCAACGCACTTCGTCTTAGCGATGCTACTCCGGCCGAGGTGACGCAGGCTCGTAAGTTCTTGGCATGGCATGCAGGTATGGTGACGGCGCTCGCCGGAAGCATGGGCCTACCGTTTGCTGCGGTAATTTCGCGGATCGCCGAGGAGGGTATGAACGCCCTGCGAGGGGATGAGGAGGAACCCATCAACATGGACCTGCTGTACCGCAACATGCTGGCGGATACGTTTGGCGCAGATGTAGGTGAGGTGCTGGCTCGTGGTCTGCCACGGGCGTTCGGCTTTGACCTGTCTACGCGGGTTGGGGAACAGCACGTCCTACCATTCAGCAAGTTCATTGAGGACCGCCGCGCGATTAAGGACGCGTTCCCCGACATGGCAGCACGGGCGTTCGGCGCTCCGGTTGGTATTCTGGTGGGTGGTGGCACGGCCGCAGAACGGATGGCGGATGGTGACTTACTAGGAGCCATGAAAGAGTCGTTGCCCATTGCCCTGCGTAACGTCGTGAAGGCGCTAGATATGGCAGATGGCGACTACACAAACACCAGTGGGCGTACGCTGCCGATCTCGCCTACAGGGCTCGACATCATGTACCAAGGTCTAGGTCTGTCACCGCAGCAGCGATCGGAGTATAACGAGTTTAACAACTACGAGCGCATTTTGACCGGTAAGGCGCAGCAGCGTAAACAGCTGATTACACGCCAGATCACGGCCGCGGTCCGAACAGGTGATCGTGAGCTGCTGGGCGAGTGGCTCGACCGAGCCGGCGACTGGGATCAAAACAACCCGGGCAACCGGATTATGCCTACTCTGACTCGGACGGTAAAATCGCGTCTGCGGGGTGAGGCGGAGGCCGACGTCTTGAACGTGCCGTTGAACGCACGGACCAGCGATCCCGCGCTATTCGAGCGCCTTCGCGGCGCAAACTTCTAGAGGGGCTAACGATTATGGTAAGATTCGTAGATCGCGCGCAAGTGACTACCACGTCGGCCGGAACGGGGGACATCATCCTCGGCTCAGCGCGGCCGGGGTATCAGTCGTTCGTGGCAGCAGGTGTGCAGGACGGAGACACTGTACGGTACGTAATCGAGGACGGTGAGCAGTGGGAGATTGGTCTCGGTGTTTATACTGTCGCCGACAACCGCTTGGCCCGAAGTGCGACGGAGAGCAGCAACGCGGGTGAGCTTGTAGTTTTGAGTGGTCAGCCTGCGGTCGTGTATGTAACAGCGGCGGCGGTAGACATCGCGCAGCTGAACGCGCCGGCCCAGTTTACGTCTGTGCAGCTGACGGGGGGTACCGGAGATCAAGGCACCATCACGTGGAACGCGGACCTTGAGACACTCGACGTTATTCAAAACGGCGCCATATTACCGCTAGGGCAAGAGACCCAGATTCATGTGCGCAACAATACAGGTGCACCTATCCCGAAAGGTGCGGCAGTCCGCGCAACAGGCGCGCTTGGGAACTCAGGCCGCATCACGGTCGACCTCATGGTCGCCGACGGTTCTGTGCCGGCCCGCTTTTTCCTCGGGATTTCGGACGAAGAGATCGCCGCGGACACTGACGGTAAGGTCGTCACGTTCGGTAAGATCAAAGGCGTCAACACTTCCGTTTACGCGGATGGAACGGTTCTTTGGCTGGACCCCGCAGCACTCGGTGGGTTTACCGAGGTTGAACCGAGCGCACCCAACCTGAAGATTGCCGCAGCGTTCGTCGTCTCAGGGAAAAACAACGGCGTACTCATGGTGCGAGTCGACCACGGTAGTCGGTTGTTCGACGCCCACGACGTGGAAATTTCTACCCCTGCGGATGGAGATGTACTCTCGTGGGATGAATCAAACACTCGTTGGACCAATTACACCCTCAGCACGCGCAACCTAACAGATATTGACGTATCGGGGCAGACAAACGGTAGTGTGTTGGTGTATAACGGTACCACGTCAAAATTTGAGGCCACGGTTAGCCTCGCGGACCAGATCATCGTAGGAGGCTTTTACTGATGGCTACACGTATCATTCTGCTGAAAAGCAGTACAGCCGGGGCAGCACCACTGGCCGGGAATCTCGAGCAGGGTGAGGTCGCACTAAATCTCGCGGATCGCAAGCTCTACACGAAAGACAACAGCAACAATGTTGTGCCGATCGGTGCAGCGTTCGTCGGCCCGACTGCTCCAAGTGCGCCAGCGGAAGGCGATTTGTGGTATGATGCGACGAATGATTTGCTCAAGTCCTACAACGGCACGACGTGGTCACCCACAGGTTACACGACGCTCGCCGAATTCGGTATCACCGCGACCGCGGCGGAGCTGAATTTTGTCGACGGTGTAACAAGTGGTATTCAAGCCCAGTTAGACGGTAAGGCTGCCAGTGTTCACACACACGTGATCGCGGACGTCACAGATTTCACAGACAACTCTACGAACTGGGACACAGCATTCAGCTGGGGCGACCACGCGCTTGCGGGGTATCTCACCGAGGCAGGGGTAGAGGCGGATACGCTTGAAACTGTCACTGCGCGTGGGGCGACCACTCCGACAGCGGTGAGCTTTACCAGTGCCGCATCTTCGACAACCACGACCACAGGTGCGGTTGTAATCACCGGCGGTCTGGGGGTCGGTGAAAACCTGAACGTCGGTGGCAACGCCATTATCACCGGTGATCTTACCGTTAACGGCACGACAACCTCGGTAAATTCTAACGAGGTAAACATTGGCGACGCCATCATCCTTTTGAATGCGGATGAGGCAGGTACACCGTCCCAGAGCGCGGGTATCGAGATTGAGCGTGGGACCTCCGCGAACGTATCGTTCCTGTGGGACGAGTCTGCCGGCCAGTGGTCACTGGGGGGTGAGACACTAGGTGACGTTACGATCGACGGTGGGACCTACTGATAATTGACCTGTTTGAGGGTGTGTGCAATAATGTAGGGGCCGCTCCATAGCGGCCCTTCGTATGTGAGGACGCCCGATGGCTGCAAAGATTATTCTAAAGAAGTCGGCGTTAGCGTCGGCGGTGCCTTCGGCGGCCACGCTTGAGCCCGGCGAACTCGCGATTAACTTGGCGGATCGCACGCTGTACAGCAAAGATACCGGCGGTACGGTCTTCTCGTTGGTCGCTGGCGGTTCATACAGTAACGCTGAAGTTGATGCGCACCTGAACACAGCCGCCGCGACCGAGGGTCAGGTTCTGTCGTGGGATGGCGCAGATTACGCGTGGGTGGCTGCCGCGGTAGGGACAGCGGTTGCCCGAACTGTAGACGGCGGCGCTTCTTCGACCGTGTTTCTATCGTCGCAAACCATAGACGGTGGGTTAGCGGCGTCCACATATACATCAGATCAAACAATTAACGGAGGCGGGGCGGATGGCTGATCGCATACAACTACGTCGTGACGTTGCGGCAAACTGGACCAGTGTGAACCCCACGCTTGCACAAGGCGAGTTCGGCTATGAAACGGATACGAGCAAGCTAAAGTTCGGTGATGGTGTGACCGCGTGGGCCAGTTTGGCGTACTTTAGCCTGAACATCGACGAGATTGCAGGCTTCACCGACAACTCCACGGACTGGGACACGGCGTTCGGCTGGGGTGACCACGCACTGGCCGGGTACGCGGCAAGCGTACACACCCACGTCATCGCGGACATCACGGACTTCACCGATAACTCCACGGACTGGGACACGGCGTTCGGCTGGGGTGACCACGCGCTGGCTGGCTACGCGACGACGGTTGATGTGGCCGCTGCCAATTACGCGACTGAAACGTACGTCGACACGGCGGTAGCTACTCTTGTCGACACCGCGCCAGCTGCTCTGGATACGCTGAACGAGCTGGCCGCTGCTCTGGGCGACGATCCAAATTTCGCTACGACGGTCACGAACAACATTGCCACAAAAGTGTCGAAAGCCGGCGATACAATGACCGGTGATTTGACGGTGCCTAACGTCGTCACAGCTGGACTGGTTGACGGTCGAGATGTGTCAGTGGACGGTGCGAAGTTAGATGGTATCGAGGTAGGCGCGGACGTCACGGACGCAGCAAATGTCGAGCCGTTGGTAGATACCCACTTGAACGTCGGCACGGCCACTACGGGTCAAGTGTTATCGTGGGACGGTGCGGACTATGACTGGGTGGTAGCAGGTGGCTCCGCGGATGGTGCCGTCGGCACAATTACGGCTGGCGACGTGGACCTGTCCACAGGTACCGTATTTGCTGATGCGCCCTCAGCGAATGTGACGTACACGTTCAGCAACCCGCCAGCAGCAGGCATAGGGTATAGCTTTACGCTCCGTGTTTTGGGTGGGGAGGACGCCTCTACATACGACATTGCTAACGCTGTAAACGATGGCGTCACTTTCAATACATACGCTCAGGATAGGTCCACTCAAGGGTTCGTATTCAGCCCCGACGGCAAGAAAATCTACGTTATCGGCCTTGTTACCAATACGGTGTTCCAATACTCACTGAGCAGCCCGTTTGACCTAAGCACTGCTTCTTATGATGGTGTCAGTTTTGTTGTCTCTGGTCAGGACACATCATGTCGTAGTCTAGCCTTCAGCGGTGATGGTACAAAAATGTATGTGCTTGGTGTCGATTCAGACGCAGTACATCAATACACATTGTCTACAGGGTTTGACCTCAGTACGGCGACCTATGACAGTGTTAGTTTCAGTGTCAGTGCACAAGCGACCGGTGCCCAGACTGTGACTATTAGTCCCGACGGCACTAAGATGCACATTGTTGGCCCCATCTCAGACTCCGTGCATCAGTACACGTTGTCCACAGGGTTTGACCTTAGCACGGCGGCATATGACACTAGCTTTAGCGTCGCAGCGCAAGAGTCGACAGCGTATGGTCTTGGTTTTAGCGCTGACGGAACGAGCATGTTTATCGTTGGCCGAGACGATGGCGACCGCATTTGGCAATATACGCTGACAACTGCCTTCGACATCAGCACTGCGTCTTATGCGAACATCGCGTTTTATATGTACCCCCCGGTTATTAGGGGCGTGGCTGTACAATTTAGCGCGGACGGCAAGAAGATGTTCGTGTTCGATATTTGGAATAATGACATTTACCAGTTTACAGTGAGTGTAAGCAATATAGTGTTCACCTTCGACTACCCTGCATCGGTAGACTGGTTTGGGTACGAAGCACCGGCGGACCCGACCCCGGGTGTGACAGATATTCTGGAGTTTTTTACGGACGATGGGGGTGCGACATACTACGGGTCACTCATTTACTCCACTGACTCGTCTAAAACCGTCGTGCGGTCGTCTAATCTGGCGACGGTGGCCACTTCGGGCAGCTACAACGATCTGGCCAACCTGCCTACACTCGCGACGGTGGCCACTTCGGGCAGCTACAACGATCTGGCCAACCTGCCTACAATCGCGGGAGACAACCCAACCTTCGTGTCCCTCTCGGTTACGGGCTCGATTACCGAAAATGTGCATACCCTTACCGGTACCGCTGTGGCGTTAGACCCATCGAACGGCACAATTCAAGCACACACCCTGACCGACGCAACTACATACACGGACAGCTTGGCGTCGGGTCAGAGCATTACGTTGGTCATCCCCGGTACCGCGAACACCGTGACATGGCCCACTGACAAGTGGCTGGGTGGTGTTGCGCCGACACTGGATGCAACGAACGATAACATCGTATCGCTCTTTAAGATCGGGACCACGCTGTACGGCAGCAGCCTCGGGGTGTTTAGCTGATGCCGCTGTTGCGCAATGTAGGGCAGATGGCGGCAGCGTATAACGTCGCGTCTAACGCCGCTTCAAGCCCGGGCACCGAACCTTACGCGCTCTCGGCGGAGGATTTCCTATTTGATGCAACTGTGATAAGTTCGATGTATCAAGACCCGTTTCAGGAGACAGTTGTTTCTGTCAGCTCTGACCTTGTGAGTTATATGAAAGATCAGGCGATTAGCACTGGCTAAGGAGAAAGAACTATGACCGTATAT
>Ga0208134_1000091_pt1 | contig 52335 bp, 70 predicted proteins | sample VirMetDEL_Mar_31_FD_184515 | JGI IMG/M metagenome (GOLD analysis project Ga0208134, IMG submission 184515) | Aqueous microbial communities from the Delaware River and Bay under freshwater to marine salinity gradient to study organic matter... | ecosystem: Environmental > Aquatic > Marine >...
CCAGCAAGCCTCTCGCAACGATCAACGCGGCGATCGACAAGATGGAAGCCCAAGGATCTCCTTGCGTGATGATCGTTCATCCTGGCTCATACGTTGTTCAGCCAGACACCGTGATCCCTGCGAATTGCGCCCTGTACGGGTACGACCTCCGCGTGACAACGCTGACGCTTCCGGCGGGCCAAGAAGTCAACAACATGTTCCTGATGACCAGCGGGATCAAGGTTCGCGGTTTCACGTTCAGAGGGTTGCAGCACGACAGCATCACGTTTGATCCAGCGACCGAGACGTACTCTGTTCCGACGAAGGGCTGGGTCTTCTCTTTCAATGCAGGAGAAGTGATTACGCGTTCACCCTACATTGCAGACTGCTCACAGCTTCATAGCCTGACACAAGAGCAACTTGTTCTTCCTATCGACCGCGCGAACGGGAATCCGGACATGCCTCTGGGGGGCGGCAACCTTCTTGCCGACGGTTCTGTTCTTGACTTGGACAGCCCTCTTCGTTCGGTCGTCGTAGACAGCTTCACGGCGATCAACCCGAACGGTGTGGGATACGCAATCACGCGCAACGCTTTCGTGCAACTGGTCTCTGTGTTTACGAACTGGTCTCGCGTCGGGTTGTGGTGCAACGAAGGTGGGCAGGTCACAGTCGCCAACTCTAACAACACATTCGGGGACTACGCTCTGGCGGCGACAGGCTTCCGGCGTTCTGTCCAGTTAGACGGGGTTCCGAACCAAGAGCTTATCACCGAGCAAGACGCATCCGCAGCAATCATCGACAGTCAGTTTGAGGCCATCGTGACTGATCTTATGGTCCGGTATTCAGGTCTTTCCGGTTGGTCAGGAACATACGACGAGCTCGCTGAGCGGGACACCCGAACAATCTTGCGGGCGATAGCGAACGACCTCCGCTCTGGCCAAGATCGAGCCACGCAGTATGTGATCAAAGGATTCTTCAACTGGAATGCGGAGCTGGCGTTCAATCCATCGCTGGTCGGAATATTCACAGCATCTTGGGACGAGATAATTGCGGAACTGGTCCAGCGTTTCACAGACGCTGCTGCCGAGCAGATGGTCGGCGAGCTTGTCGGGTTCATGAAGCTGGTGATCAATGATGTGAACACCAACGGTTCTGCTAGCCAATACGTCTCATCTTTCGCATCGGTCGTGGAAGCTACCGGACAACAGTTCAGCTATGCTGGTTCAGGTGTCAACTACAACTCCCTCCCGTTCTCGCAACGTGGAACGGGGGAGGCTCCTGAGTCTTCTCTGGCCATAATTGAGAGCCTCGGTGGCCGTGTCTACGCGACGTACAGCACCGAAGTTGGCGACACTTATCTTGGCAAAGACCTTCGCGTCGACTTCGAGCGTAGCACGATTGAAGGACAGGCATTCTCACGAGGGGTTCAGAACATCTCGCTCCCCCTAACAATCGCACTAGGAGGCTAGATGTCTACTATTACCACTCCGCGTCCGCCACTCAATCTTTTCGAAGTTGTCCGGATATCGTTCGACGAAAACTGGACGACAATTTACGACGTGCCCGATTACGTCATCCCAGCAACCGGACTTTCTCCAGAGAAGACGATCAACACAGCGGCCATCATCAGCAACTTGCTTCTGTCTAACGCGACCGCGCTTGCCATCACGGCAGACATCAGGGTTCTTGACCCTCTCGATGTGGCGTACACAGTGACGTCTGGCGAAGATATCAGTGCGTCTGGCTTCATAAAACTGGACCTGGACAAACATATCCTGATGACTGGTGACCGACTGCAAGTGAGAGGCTCCGCCTCGGCTAGTGGCATCGCGCATCTCAGTTTCGTGCTAAACCAGCGCGAACAATTCACAATCTTGTAGGAGCTAATCATGGCTATCACTCTAGCGAACAACCCACTGAATACCTCAGTCGACGCTGTCGCGGCGCTATTCGACGGCGGCTCTATCGAGTTTAAGGAAGGCGCAACGGTTCTGGTAGCTCTCACCCTAGTTGCAGACGTTTTCCCTCCGGCTGCGGCAGGGTCAACTGACGCCTCGACAACCGCTAACCCGACTCTTGGGGTGCCTGTTGTCGCATCTGGAACCGTGACCGCCACGGGGGTCTGTGACGGGTTCTCTGTTAAGAACAGCGGCGGCACAGTGATCATTTCTGGTGATGTCACGCTGGTCGGCGGCGGGGGGAGTTTTGAGTTGAGTCAGCTTGAGATGTCTTCCGGAGACCTGATGGTTATTTCTACGATGACTTACTCGCAACCAGCGACGGGAGCATAATTCATGGTCGTCCTCGTAAACAGAGCGTATGTCGAGACAGCGACCACTGGGACTGGGACGCTTTCACTCGGTGCAGCGTTGGAGGGTTATCAGTCTTTTGCTGATGCTGGGGTCTCCGACGGCGACACCGTTCGTTACGTCATCGAAGAAGAAAGTCAGTGGGAGATAGGCTCTGGGGTCTACTCAGCTGGAACACTGACTCGGACAGTCGACGAGAGCAGCAACGCTGATTCTTTGATCACGCTCGCCGGAGCGGCCAAGGTATTCGTCACCGCAGCCGCTGAAGACTTGTTGCGCGGTGTGGCTTACACGAAGCTGAACTTCACCGCGAGTGGTGGTCAAACCACATTCTCTGCGGTTTACACGATAGGCTACGTCGACGTCTTCTTGAATGGTTCTAAGCTCGGCACTGCGGATTACACGGCCACTGACGGAACATCTGTAGTCTTGAGCACAGGAGCCTCGGCTGGCGATCTTGTTGAGATCATTGCGTGGACAACAATCGGTGTTGATGTCGAGTATGTCCCTGCGTCTGGCGGCACGTTCAGTGGTGGGGTGACGTTCTCGTCGACCACCACCGTGTCGGGAGACGCCACCTTCGGAGCCTCCATCGTCGAGCAGGTGTTCGCACTGACTGGCACGACCCCCGCACTTGATCCGTCCAACGGAACCGTGCAGACCCACACGCTGTCTGGTGCCACCACATATACGGATTCCCTCTCGGACGGTGAAGCTATCACGCTGATGGTCGACGACGGAGCAGGGCAGGCGGTCACGTGGCCCACCATGACGTGGATCAATAACGCAGGTGCCGCGCCCGACTTGGCGACCACCGGATACACGACTGTCCAGCTGTGGAAGGTAAGCACAACACTCTACGGCGCACTCGTCGGGGATGGTTCGTAATGCTGAAGCGTGGTCTTATCGGTGCTGGCGGGACGCTTGGCGGAGCACCTGTGCTATTCGGGCCGAGAGGTGTGTTTGGCGGGGGTTACGACAATCCAGTTCCTAACGTCATTGACTACATCACCATCCCCACTACTGGTAACGCCACTGACTTTGGTGATTTGGTGAACGCCACGTATGATCTTGCCGCTACGAGTGATGGCTCTAGGGGTGTGTTCGGTGGAGGCTTCGTCGGTCAGCCTATCAATATTACTCAGTATATCACAATCGCCACAACCGGAAACGCTGTAAGTTCCGGCCAACTGACCCTAGCGAGATATATGCTCGCGGGTACGGGCGACGGCTCTCGCGGCGTGTTTGCAGGGGGTTCTGTTAGTGTGGGTGGAGCTGGTGTTAACACCATCGACTACATCACCATCGCCAGTTTGGGCTTTGCTGACGATTTTGGTGATTTGACTGCAAGTAGGTATTTTCTTGCCGCTACGAGTGATGGCTCTAGGGGTGTTTTTGGCGGGGGAAATGTTTCCAGCAACACCATCGACTACATCACAATCGCTACCACAGGCAACGCTATCGACTTTGGTGATTTGGTACAAACAACACAACGACAAGGGGCTACAAGCGACGGTTCCCGTGGTGTGTTCGGCGGAGGTATTGTGGGCGGAGCTGTTTCCAATACTGTCCAATACATCACAATCGCCACTACTGGTAACGCCGCTGACTTTGGTGATTTGACCCAAGCTAGACAGATACTAACCGCAACAAGTGACGGCCCCAGAGGTGTGTTCGGTGGGGGGGTTACTAGCATTAGGCTTACCACTATTGACTACATTACTATCGCAACGCTGGGCAATGCCACCGACTTCGGTGATTTAACTTTGCGCAGAAGCGATCTGGCAGCAACATCAGGTGGATAAGATGAACAACGAAATCGCAGTTCTGCAGCCTCGGAGTACGACATGACCAACGCACGCGACCTAGCCAACTTCGGACGTACGAGCCCTGTCGTGACCAGTGGCACGATCACCGAGGACGTGTACGCGATCACCGGCACGAGTGTTGCGCTCGAGCCGGACAACGGCTCTGTGCAGACGCACACCCTGACGGGAGCCACCACATACACCGACGGGTTCTCCGCCGGTCAGGGCATCACGCTCATGATCGACGACGGTACTGGGTTCGCGGTCACATGGCCTACGATGACGTGGGTCAACAACGCTGGCGCTGCTCCTACGCTTGCCACTGATGTTCCTACGGTTATTGCACTGTGGAAAGTATCAACTGTGCTGTACGGCGCACTCGTCGGGGATGGTTCGTAATGTTGTGGGGCAAGGCGATAGGTGCTGGTGGGGCTGGTGGTGTTGTCGGCACATTGTTCGGGCCGAGGGGCGTGTTCGCTGGAGGAAGAACGCCGGGAACCGGAACAAGAACCATTGACTACGTCACTATAGCGACAACTGGCAACGCAGCTTCATTCGGCGACACAATCAATCTAGGTTTATCGATGGGAACTTCAAACGGCCATAGGGGCGTGTTTGCTGGTGATTCATCTATAAGCAATACCATAGAATATATCACCATTGCCGTAACGAGTAATGCTTCAGACTTTGGTAACTTGTCTCTGGCTAGGTCCTATGGTGCTGCAACATCGGACAGTTCAAGAGGTGTTTTTGCTGGCGGGCTTGCTAGTGGAATCGGCTTATCGAGCACTATAGACTACATCGCCATAGCGAGTAAAGGTGATGCAACTCCCTTCGGTAGTTTGACTGTTGCTAGATACTACCTTTGCGCCGTAGGTAGCGAAACAAGGGGGGTGTTTGCTGGAGGCGGTGGCGGGAGCAATGTTATGGACTACATCACCATCGCCACCACGGGCAGCGCTACAGATTTTGGTGATCTATACGATTCGACACAAGGCGTTGGTGCAGCATCAAACGGCACAAGAGGTGTCTTTGCGGGCGGTGGACCTAGTGTGACCAGAGGTATACGCTTCATCACGATTGCCACTCTGGGCAATGCACTTGGATTTAACAATTTGGTGGCGGCAAGAGAAAAATTGGCAGGCACAAGCGATGGCTCAAGGGGGGTATATGGTGGCGGATATACTGGATATGGGGCATCTAACGCAATGGACTATTTGACCATAGCATCGATCGCAAATGCTTTCGATTTCGGAGACTTAACGGTCGGGCGATATGAGTTATCGGCAACATCAGGTGGATAAAATGAGCAACGAAATCACAACCACACAGAGCAACTTCGCGTCACTCGCTCCCGCCAAGGCGGTTGAGCTGGCATCTGCGCGCCTCCCTGAGATGGTAGCCAAGACGCAGTCCTTCGGGCGCAGCAACAGCCAGACGACCACCAGCCTGATGAGCCTCACGATGCTCACGGGCCAAGCGCCACACCGGCAGGTGCGTCAGGTTCTCGCGGAGATCGCCAAGCGCCAAGCGGCGCTGTCCGAAGCGCAAGTCAGCTACGTCGAGCTTACCGAGAAAGAGCCTGATCCGGACTGTTCCGAGGCACTGCATGAGGCCAAGCAGCGGCAGAAGGCATTCCAGATACAGCAGATGGAGAACCATATCTCCGGTGCGGTCAAAGACATCGCGGTCCTGATCGCCGCCTATGACAACCTTGTCGCAACTCACGGCATTGAAGACTGGACCGAGGAAGACTTCGAGCGCCACGAGAACAAGTTTCACGTCCGGCGCGGATTTGAACTTCTCTACCGCAACTTGGTAGAGTTGGGTCGGGGCAAGGAGGCGTCGATTGAATACCTTCAGCAGTTCGGGGTTCATATCCAGATCGCCTTGCGGGAAGTCACCGGATACATCGCCGCGACCGACGAGCGCATCAACAACGGCGCGCGCCCCACAGCGGCGGACCTTGAAGATTTTCTTGACCAGATGGCTATAAAATACGAGCACTGTGCGACAGAAGTTACACAGCGGATGTTCGGTGTCGAGAGCATCGCCAAACCTGAATTTATGTCCCTACCAAAAACGGAGCTTTGAATGTCCTACGTAAAGATCACAAACGGCCAGCCTGAGAATTACTCAATCGGGCAACTGCGTCGTGACAACCCGAACGCGTCCTTCCCGAAGCGTCCCAGCGACGCGCTTCTGGCGGACTGGGATGTATTCCCGCTGACGCTGACACCGCGTCCGGAGGTGGATTACACGAAGAACGTCAACGAGGGAACGGCTGTCCTGACCGACGGAGCGTGGACACAGGTCTGGGACGTGACAGACGCAACGCCCGAAGAGATCGCGCAGCGCACCGACAACGAGGGGCAATCTGTCCGATCGCAGCGGGACTACCTCCTGCAGCAGACTGACTGGATGGCCTTGAGCGACAACACGATGACTCCAGAGTGGGCCGCATACCGCCAGTCGTTGCGCGACGTCACAGACCAAGCGGGCTTCCCGTGGAGCATCACTTGGCCGACCAAACCGGAGGCATAATCAATGCTAGGCTTCAGCCCCATCGCAGACGCGCCTCTCGGAGCGCCGAGTCCGGCCGAGCAGCTCGTAATCTACGCTGACGGAATACTCGTGTCGGCCGGTCACGGCTTTCAGGGGCTGACAGCATCGCCGAACGTGGTCTACGCGGACGGCTCTCTGGAAGCCGCTGGTCAGCAGATCGAAGGTCTCGGGCAGTTCTTGGTCGTGAACAGAGCAGACGGGTATCTGTCAGCGGCAGGGGCGAGAATATCTGGCCAAGGCTCGATCCGCAAGATAATCTACTCCGACGGGACCATGCTATCATCTGGACACGCGATGTTCGGGTCAGACTTGTTCCGCAGGGAAATTAGAACAAATAGACCTCCGCTCAATCTCTTCGAGCGGGTCTACCGCTCAACATCAGCGAAGGTCTTGGGCGGATGGACTTACGTCACCCAGCCTCCGACTTATCTGGTGGAAGACAAGATCGATCCGCAGAACGTTCGTGAAGTTGAGTCTCGTTACATCACGACAGCGATGTCATTTGCTGGAGGTAACGCGAACGTCTCGATCAAGGTGCTTAACTTCGACGAGAGTGAGGAAGTGATTCTTGTCGACAGCCTCGAAGTTTCTGCTGGAACAAAGTTCCGCCTTCCGGTTGGTAAGGCCATCTTGAAGAGTCAGGACATGCTCTATGTTCGAGTGAACTCCGGTGACGAGCTCGTGGTTTCTCTCCACTACGTCGCCAATCAACGCGAAGAATTTGAGGTAATCTGATGGGTCCGCTCTGGGAAGCAACACGTGATCTGCACCACAAGGCGGAGGGCCATCCTCTCGCTAAGCGCATGGTGGACGGCTCCATCACCGCACAAGAATGGGCAGACTGGTTGCACGCCCACATGACGATCCAGCTCGCCATGGACCCATACCTTCCGCCACACATTCGGCGTGCCGACCGGCTCGCCAACGACCTTCTGGCGCTCTTGCCGGTGGTGGCCAATCCCTCGAAGGCGGCAGCAGTCTACGCTGCGACCCTCACTGGGATATCGGCCATCTTCGGCGGAGCCTACCTGACAATCGGCGCTCACCGGCGCGGCGGACAGGTCATCGAGAAGGCAATGCGTTTACGCGGAGTCGACCTTCCAGCGGCCCACATACAATTCGACCAGCCCCAAGAAGCAGAGCTGTTCGTAAAGAAGTTGCGGGAGATTCCGCACATCGCCGACGGTGCAAGACGAGCCTTCGAGGTCTTGTTCAAAGTCATGGATGAGATCGAGGCACGCAATACTGAGGGGCGGCAATGACCGAAGACACAAGATTAGCGAGCATCGAGACCGAGCTCAAGGAAATCCGCAAAGCGATCGTTGTGCTGGCACGCGTCGAAGAGAGGCTGGTGACGGTCTTCAAGCGGATCGACAGCTTCGAAGAGGCGATCAAGAAGCACAACGACCGGATCACTGCTGTCGAGCAGAACTCAGGGAACAATGGACAGGCCTTGCGCTTCGCAGAGCGCATCTTCTGGATCGTTCTGGCGGCTGGCATAACGTACACTTTTAAACAGAATGGCGGATGAAATGAATGAAGCAATTTTCAGCGCAGCAGAAGGCTATCTTGGGCTCAAGGAATATCCAGGCGCTCGCCAAAACGAAACTGTCGTCGGCTTCGCGAAGGCTGTCGGGCACGGATGGGTCAAGGACGACGAGACGCCTTGGTGCGCATCCTTCGTTGGGGCCGTCCTTGCCCAGCTCGGTCTTCCTCACACTGGTAAGCTCAATGCTCGGTCCTACGCCAATTGGGGAGATCCTGTCGCAAGCCTTGCCGAAGCACAACACGGCGATGTGGTTGTTTTTAAGCGCCCTCCAAATCCAGCTCACGGTCATGTCGGATTCTTCGCCGGTGTCGAGAACGGGATGGTCATGGTCCTTGGCGGCAACCAAGGCAACAAGGTCAGCATCGCACCCTATCCTGCATCGCGCCTCTTGGCGATCCGACGCGCAAAGGGCGCACGTCAATCAGTTGCGGCGACCAAGACAGCCCAAGCATCTACCACCCAGATACTGACTGGCGCGACTGGCATCGGAACTGCTGTTGCAGCTCTGGACGGCCAAGCTCAGATCATCGCGCTGGTCGGAGGCTTCTTGCTTGTTGCTTTCGGGTTGTGGTTCTTCCGCAATCGGCTGAAAGACTTCATGGCTGGGGCGCGCTAAATTGATCGATGTCGGGTTGGTGTATCTCAGCCTGCTCAGCGCCGATAAGCAAATCGAAGAGGCCGAGGAGTTCTGGACGATGATGAATAAGCTTAGGATCTATGCCCTGATCCTTCTTGGCGTTGCGCTAGGCCTCCTCGGTCTCCGGTTCCACTGGATGCGAATTGCAGAAGAGCGCATTGCTGCGGAGGCTGCAAGAGCCTCGAACCAAAGGATGCGGAGGTCGAATGGTGTGCGTGAAGAAATTGACAACCTTGGCGATGCTGCTTTGCGGGAGCGCGCTTCTCGCTGGGTGCGGAACAAGGCTGACGACTGATTGCGACTGGACGCGGACGATCTACATCGACTCAGACCAGACGATCGAGTGGCTGCTCGCGCACGACGAGCAGCTTCTCAGGTCAGTCATAGCCCACAACGAGATCCGCGCCGGACTATGCCAATAGGCCTCGCAGAGCAATTTCGGCTAGGCACTTGACCTCTTCGTTGTGTTGCGCAGAGCCGTGATCATTCTTCGCGATTCCGATGGTCTTCCTCGCCTCGCAGATGTGGATGATCCTCCTGATTGCCTGCTCTGCTGTCGCCTTGTTGTCTGTCATCGGATTGGAATTGGTCGTCATCTTGAATCTCCATTATTGTTTTTGCGAACTCTTCGCCCTTCTTCCTCATTTCAAGCTCGACTTGCTTGAGCTGATCTTCCGTCGGCTCGATCCCTGTGGCGCGGAACTGGGCAAGAGCCACAGTCTTGGCCATCCCTGAGGAACCGTTAGCAATAAGCTCGAATGCCAACCCCTGCAACCAGCCTGCCAGCCGCTCGTTTGTAGAAAGCGAATTCCCTGTAGGCTTCTCCGGAAGGTCAGACACTCTCGACTCCGAGGCCAGTTTCGCAAGCGTATTCCGCCTTGCCTCCTCTGCCTAGCTGGCTGGTCCTGACGATCTTGATCTGCAACAGCCGAGACTTGAGAATCAAGATCCTCATGGTGGCTGCGAGCGTCCCGTACCAGTGTACAGGGCGCTCTTTTTGTTTGTAGGCCACGGATGCTATTTCATCGATCGTCCAGAGCTTAGATCTGTCCATCAACATCGCATCGTAAATTGCCTTCTCCATCGGTGATAGGTTCATCACATCTCCTCCAGCATTTTCTTTATGTCGCCCAAGGCCAGCTCACTAATGCCTTTCTTGCGGCTGAGGTTGGTCAGTATTGCGGCGTCTATCGATCCCTTTGCGACAAGGTCGGTGTACACGACCGAGCCGGTAGTTCCGATCCGATGGATGCGGTCCTCGCTTTGCCAGCGATCCACAGCGTTGTAGCTGTTGGAATAGTAGATGGCCTGAGAGCAGAGGCCTTGCAGGTTCAGGCCGGTTCCGCCTGCTTGCGGATTGGACAAGAACACACGCGCACCACCAAGGTCCAAGAAGCTCTTGACGCCTTCGGCACGTTCGTTGTCGCTGGTCCCGCCATGGTATTCGACGAATGTGATCCCAGCCTCGTCCAGCGCGTTGGCGATCATTGCGATGTCCCGCCGGAACCTTGCCCAGATGATTGTCTTGCCTTGGTAGGCCTCGAGATATTCCATCAATGCCAACAGGCGCGGGTTCTTGTCGGGCGGGAGGAGCGTGTGCACCTCGCCATCCTCGTCGATCATGAAGCCATTTGAGGCCTGCTGGATCTTGGTCATCGCCACAGCAGCATTGGCGGCGGAAATAATCTCGCCAGTGTCAATCTGGTGCTCAAGCTCCTTGCGGATGTTCTTGATGGCCTCCTTCTGCTTTGGGTGCAGGTCGAAGGTCCATCGCTTGTAGCCTTTGGGCAGGATCCCGAGCTGGTCCTTAGTCGCTCTGAAGCTGTGCGGATCAACCTTCTCCTTGAACCGCTCGACATTGCGGTGTCCGATTACAACCCGCCCTTCGAAGCCACCCATTATACAATACTCGTTGCGGAAGGCGCTGATGTAGCGGATGCCGAGGATGTCCTCATTGACCCAGCGCAGCTGCGACCATTCGTCTGTAAGGTCTTTGGCTATCGGAGTTCCAGTCAGCGCCAAGCGGTATGGCGAGCAGGATGCCTTCTTGATCTCTTCAAGAGCCTTGTGGCGATGCGATCGGTGGCTCTTTATCTCTTGCGTCTCGTCGGCGACGATCAGAACGCGACCCTTGTGGTGGTAGACGAACTCCAGACAAGCCTCCTTACCCTTGGGCGTCTTGGCACCGTCGAAGTTGATCGAGAAGAACTTCAACGCTCCAACGGTCCGGACGCTGTCTGGAAGGCGCATCTTGCGGCATGGCCAGAACTCTCCATGCCATTCGCCTCCGAAGTGTGCCGGAACCTCACTCTCGATCCATTGCCGGTGGACGCCTTTCTTTGCGACGACCAGAACGCCAGTGATAAGACCTCGGGACCAAAGATCACCGGCTCGGTCGATCGCGACCTTGGTCTTGCCAGTTCCTTGTTCCATGAATAGCGCGAACGCGGCCCTGTCCTCCATCCGCTTCAGAGCCTCGATCTGGTGCGGATATGGCTTGGTCTTAAATGAATATTCGCTGGGCTGGTCGAAGGCGTCTAACACCTCCTTGGTCTCACCACCCTCAATCTCGATGGTCCCGAATGCCTCCCGCAAGATCGAGAAGTTGTGTTGCGTCGCCGCAATCGAAAGGCCTCCGCCGGTGAGCCAAGTCCTCTGACCCTCAATCATCGGCAACACAGCAAGCATCTTCGGTGTGGCTCTGGTGTGCACGGTGGCACGCTCTTTCTTCTTGGTGATTCTCATCTTTGCCTCCTAGGCTCCAAGTTCCATTTTTTCGCCGGTTTCCCAAACTCTCTCTATTTAATTCTCCTCCTCCTCTCTCTTAAAGACAGGAAGAAGAATAGGGGATTAAACGAGCTAGAAGCCGGAATCCCAGAATAACTGGAACCTGGTGCCTCCAGCTCTTTGTTGGTCATTCTACCGGCTTGATCGTGATGCGGTCGCGGCGGAAGTCGTGCAGAAGGTCACGCGTGTTGCCACCTTTTGCCTTGAATTGCTCGAATGTGATCCCAGCATTGTCGATGATGATGTTCATCGAGTGCCATGCGCGGGTCTCTTTGGCGCGCGGATTGTCGCACTTTGCCCAGAGCTGCTGGTTCTTGAAGCAAGAGCGGCGACCGGAGCCGGTTGCACTATCAGGCTCAAGAGCCGGTGGTGATGGATTCATTGCGTTGCTGAGGTTCATTTCTGCAGTTTCCTGATCTTCGGCAAAGATGACGCCTGAGAGGTGCTCAATCTCGATGCCTTTTGAGCTTGCGGCACGAGCGAAGAACTTGACAGCCGCTTCCTTGCTGGAGGACCGGCTCTTGGTTTCCCCGATGATGATGCCTGTCAGGCGGTCGATCCCGCCTATGGTCAGCCTTGTGCGCTCTGCGATTGTGATGGTCGTGTCGATTGCGTTCATGATGTGTTCCTCTCCTTGGTGGTTGCCGGAGCATTAGCTCCGGTGGTTGAATTCAGAATTCAGAATTCGGAAGTCTCGACCGCGCCGCAGCTCTTGGCCCAATTGCACATGTCGGTTGTGACGAAGCCAAAGGTCATGGACCGACAAACTTTGAAAACGCATCCGTCGACTTCGCCCTCGCCGACCTTCTTGGCAAATGCGCGAGCTTTGGCTTCGGTTGCGAATGTTGCTTGGGCAGTTTTGGCTTGATAGTTCATCGTCGTATCTCCTCGGGTTGGTGGGCCTCGCGGCCCGATACAGAGCTTATGCCTGATCAGACACAGAAAGAAAAGTGTTTTTATTGAGATCAGGCGTAATTTTCTGGATCACGCTCTCGGAGCCTTGCCATATTCAGCCTGACAGCGTCCGGCGTAGGTGTCCAATCCCCCCACAGGCTCGCAGGGCTGGTCAGCTGTTGCCTTTGTGGATCGACCCTCATCAGTGGAAGGTATCCTCTTGCTTCCATTTCCCTGACCAATTCTACGTGACGCCTTGCGCACCATGCCAGCTTGTCGTAGAAGAATGTGACGTGGCCAGTGCCGAGAAGGTAGCTTTGCGGAGCCTTGTCCGGCGTCCATCCTCGTTCGTGAGCGCGCTTGGCAAGGCCGAATGCGCGCGGCAACTCTCGATATTCGGCGACGAGGTGCGGACTGGTGAGTTGGCTGGGCAGTATCACATTTATGCGGGTCATCATTCTTTACTCGTCAGGAATGTGTGGGAGCCGATCGTGTCGACGTAGAACAGGTCATTCATCCAGACCCTTTGCACGTCTGTGCGAACGTAGTGGTCGGATGGCATTCCGGCAAGGATGGACGGGTCAGAAAGGATCTGGTCTGCCAGCTCGTGGGCATGGTCCCAAGCGCGCTGCTCGATCACGTTGTCGTCCGGACGCTCCGGCTTGCCATCGCACATGAATGAGAATTGACACTTGTGGCGACGCTCTTCGCCTTGGCGGACCACTCCGCAGATTGTGTCTGGCCAGCGACTGTCCTCGGCGCGATTGATGATGACTTCTGCGATGGCCAGCTGAGCCTCGACCGGCTCGGAGCGAGCCTCGAAGAACAGCGCCAATGCGAGGCATATTGCTGGGGTCATTGCTGCATCTCCTGTTGGTGGTGGACCTTCACGTAGGCGATCTGGCTGAACATCTCGGTGATCAGCCAACCAATGGACAGGCTGATCACCACGGTGGCGAGGGCAGAGCGGATCATTCCGGTCTCCCAAAGTTCCAGACCACACGCTGCATGGTGCGCTTTCCGAAGAGGATGATCGCAATGTCGTCGTTCGCCAGCATGCAGGTCTGGTACAGGCCGGTCGCGCCGGACCGGCTGGTTTTCAGCCAGTTGCGCGCGCTCGTCCGAGCCTCAGCCATCGTCGGGATGCGGTCTACGCTGGCCAGCACTTCCAGCGTGTGGGGGGTGATCATGTCGGCAGCAGCAGTGCCAGCTTTGGGGAAACGGTATGCCATGTCAGGCTCCTTCGAGGATGGGGCCGGAGCCTGAGCTCCGGCAATTGGGATCAGTCGTTTGCGAGATCTGCAGCGGTCCGCAACTCGCGAGCCTTGCCGTCAAACTTGCGGTAGTCGTCGCGCAGAACTTCGAGGGCGATGTGCGGCTTGACGAGGCAAGCGCCGACTACGCCGCAACCATTGTGGACGTAGAACCGACGACCGTGGTTGGCTTCGCTCGCCACGAGACCGAGGATCATGTCCGACAGGTTGCTAGGGTTTGCGGTCGCAACGATCGAGTGGTCGTAGGCAGCGTGGATCGAGTAAGTGGTCAGAGCAGTCATGGTAGCCTCCAGAGCAGTGTTGGTGGACCTCGCGGCCCGATAGAGGTCTTATGCGACATTCGGACAGAAAAGAAAAGTGTTTTTATGAGCAAATGCAAAAATAATTTGGGCGGCTCCGGAGAACCGCCCAATAACAGTGACTTACGATGCCAGCTCTAGCAGCTTCTGCTCAACAGCGAGCTTGTGGCGAGCGTTATCTCCCATCCAAGCACGGTCCATACGAGACGCGGCGGACCGACCGTAAACGTGGTCTGCCCAGTGGGTGACTCCATTCAGAACTGCCCAGCCGGTTCCTGCGATCTCGGCATTGCCTGGAGAGCTTTCGATAGAGGCCATGATCTCAAGCAGGCGCTTGGGCATGCCTTCCGGCGTCTGGATCTCTTCCATCAGCTCCTTGTCGTTCAAGGTCGATGGGAAGAACACCGGAGCGAGAACCTTGGTGATGGCATCCGAGGCCGACAACTTGAGCTTGTCGAGGATCTTGGCATTGCGCTCTGCCTGAGCCAGCTGCTCGTGGGCATTGCCGACAACAGCCTTGGCAGCTTCCTCGTTGAAGTCAGACATGTGCGTCTGGCGATAGTGAGTCTCGCCATTTCCACCGGCCATCGCCATCGCCATGGTGTTGGCACAGACCACGCGGACGGTCGTGGTGCGGACAGTGATTGCCTTGCCGACCTCGTTGGGCGAGGTGATCAGCAGATAACCATTGACGTGGTCACCGGCGCGGACCTCGAAGTTGTGGTTGAGCTTGGCCAGACCCCAGACCAGCTTGCCACCACGCAGCGAACCGGCGGTCTCGAGGGTCGCATTGCCGGATGCGACGTAGTTGCGCATGAACTCGATGGTCTTGGCAGGTTGCAGCGGACGCCAAGAAGGGCCAGCCACTGCCATCACCTTGTTGTCGGTGTCGCGGACCCATGCCGAACGCTCCAGAACCGGCAGACCGACCATGGCCTCCGGAGTGCGGTCGCTGGGTGCAACCTGCAACGGAACCTGCTTCAGCTCCCAATTGAGGCCAGCAGCCTCCAGCATCTCTTGAACGCTGACATCTTGGTCAACGCGAGCACCCAGACCGTGCCACGGAACTGCATTCGCATACGCCATCGTTTCTACTTCGTGTGCCATTGTGGTATCTCCCATATGTTTGGTTGGCTCATCAGTGGCTGGTAACCAACCAGCCAGACGCGGCGGACCGCGTTTCGCCTTACGCGTTTTTGAATTCGACACCCTCGAAGTCGCTGAAGTGGAACCCCATAGCTTCTGCAGCGGCAAGGATCATCATCGGGCTGCGCGCTGTCTTGAAATAAAAGCCACCAACAAGAGCGAAGGTCGCAATTTTCTCGGCCTCGGTCAGCACAGCATCGTAGAATTGAGAAACCATCTCGGGCTGGTTGAAGCGGATTGTTGTTTCGAATGTCATGTCGTCGTCTCCTAAGGAAAGATTATGGCTGGGCAAAAACGGTTGTGACGCCAAAATGTTCGGCGGCAGCTTTGGCCGATTGCGTGACGGTCCGGAACTCATTGTCGAAGAACATCTCGTCAACATTCGCGTTTCTGGTGGCGGAGAAAACCCAGCAACCTTTGCCTTTGGCTGGCTTGCCGTGGCTGGTTACGTGCTCGCTGTGATCTACGGTAACTTTGGTCATGTCGTCGTCTCCTTGGGTTGGCGAGCGTCGCGGCTCATATAAGTCTTATGCCTGAGCCTGATAGAAAAGAAAAGTGTTTTTATGAGCAGAGCCAAAAATAATTTGGATGGGGGCCGAAGCCCGCCACCTCAGTACTGGTCGACTTTGTCCTTGACGATCCGGTAAATCCCTTGCGAGCGGCAAGCGCGACCGCGTGTCCAGTCGTGGTTGACGCCATCCTTGATGCACAGGATGTGACCATTCGTGTACATCAGGTAGGTGCTGCCATCTTCCCAAACCTTCTTGAAGCGGTCTGGGTGGTGGGTGGTGACGCTTTTCAGGATCTGGTGAGCCTTGGGATACTGGCGGATGAAGTGGTTGTCCGGAACGAACTCCATCCGGTAACCGAGCAACTTCACGGCGCGCTCGATGACGGAGGTCCGCGTTCCCTTGCGGCTCAGGCGTCCCATGCGAGCCAGCAGGTCCAGAACGGCCTCGTAAGGAGTGTCAGTCGCAACCGAGATCGCGCGAACGGCGCAGTCGTTGGTCTCGTTGTTCTTGCTTGCGGCCACCATCATTTCCTTGTATTCGTTGGTTCGGTTGCAAAAGCGTGGGTTGATCGCTGGCATTGTTCTGGCTCCATTTTGGTGAGGTCGCCCTCGGTACAAGAGTAGTATGCCTCATTACGACAGAAAAGAAAAGCGTTATTACGACAGCCTTCAAATTTTCTTTCTCATTAAAAACAACGACTTGCAGAGATCTGATAGAAAACTATCAAAATAAGTATTTTCCTCCGATGAATTTGCAGGCATAGTCTCCGGACTGCGACCTCGGCAGTCAAGCACACGGATGGTCCGTTGCACCGAGGTGATGGAGAGAAAATGACTAAAGCTATTGTGAAGGCGCAAACCAATGCGCTTATGGACGCCAGCGGGTTCGAGGAATTTGCTGGCGCTGGTATGGAAGGAGTCAAGGCTGACGACATGCTCGTCCCGCGACTTGGCATCCTTCAGGCGCTCAGCCCTCAGGTGAACAAGCGTAAATCTGAATACATCGAAGGTGCTGAGCAGGGTCTCATTGCCGACGTTGGAACCGGAGAGCTGTTTCCTGATGGCATCTGGTTCTTGCCGGTTCACTACCGCAAGGATCTTCTTGAGTGGGCACCGCGCGACTCAGGAAAGGGATTGGTCAATGTCCACACTGACCCTTCCATTCTTGACCAGACGACACGCAACGACCGCAACCAGCCGGTCCTTCCCAACGGCAACTACATCGCAGAGACTGCCCAGTTCTTCGGGCTGAACCTGACCGCTGGTCGTCGCATGTCGTTCATCCCGATGACCTCGACCCAGCTGAAGAAGGCTCGGCGCTGGAACACTCTTGCCATGGGTGAGAAGCTCAAGCGCGGCGATGGATCGGAGTTCACTGCTCCATTCTTCTATCGCACCTACAACCTGACCACAGCCGCTGAAAGCAACAACGACGGCGACTGGTTCGGTTGGAAGGTAGAGCGCGGCTTGGCCTTGCCAGAGATCAATCTGGAAGAGCACGGCATCGACTGGCGGGTTCTCAAGGAAGAGGCGGTGGCCTTCCGTGAGTCGCTGATCAAGGGCGCAGTCAGGGCGGACGTTTCCGGCATGGACGGCGGCTCTGATTCCAGCTCAGAAGGGGCCATGTGATGGACAACTCTGAGTTTGATATGGGAGGAGAGGCTTCGGCCTCTCCCGACACCCTAGGAGTTCTGCACACCTTGCTCGGAGAGGCGATCACGCTTGAGCAGATGGTTGCACAAATGGAAGAGGACCTCAAGGCTGCGAAAGCCAACCTCCACACGATGAAGTCCAGCCGGATTCCTGACGTCATGGACCAGCTGCAGATGGACCAGCTTTCGTTCCGTGGCTGGACCGTCAAGATTAACGACTTCGTTTCTGGTTCGTTGCCGAAGGATCCGCAGAAGCGTCAGAAGGCTCTTCATTGGCTTGAGCAAAACGATGCGTCTGGTCTCATCAAGACCGAGATCAAGGTCGCATTCGGCAAGAGCCAGCACAACGAGGCGTTGGATGTTGCTGGGCGACTACAAGCGGACGGCTACGCGCCGAATGTTGAGAGCGGTGTCCACAGCGCAACGCTGCAGTCTTTCGCTCGCCAGCGCATCAAGGAGGGAGATCCGATCGACACCGAGGTTCTTGGTCTCTTCGTCGGCAAGGTCGCCAAGCTGCAGGAGCCGAGAGAATGAAGCGGGTCTGTTGTCAAAACTGCGGCACACAGGTGCTTCCATTGCCCAGCGGCTTGGGCGATTGGCCTTTGGAGGAAATGGTTGCCGAGGACGATCGCATCCGTGAGCTTCAGATGCAGGCGCTCCGCAATGGCATGGACCCTCGCCACTCCATCAACATCGCCAGCAACTTTCCGGTTGCGCGCGTTCAAGAGCTGAGGGTGGTCGCATGAAGGTCCATGTTGTAGGAGCTGGCATGGCAGGGTTGTTGGCGGCGGCAATGCTGCGCAACGACTGTGATGCTGTGTTCGAGGCGGCGGAAGGTCTGCCAAACAATCACTCTGCTGTTCTCCGCTTCCGCTCGTCGGTTGTGGGGGACACGCTCAATATCCCGTTCAAGCCGGTGGACGCGATCAAGGCTTTGCACGAGTGGCGCAACCCGATTGCCGACGCGATGGCGTATTCGATCAAGACAAACGGCACCGCAACGCTGCGGTCTGTTCTTTCGGCAGATGGAAAGGTCTCGCGCCGGTTCATCGCTCCGACGGACATGATCGTTCGGATGGCTGAGATCATTCAGCCTTCTCGGTTCTGCTTTGGGGTCAAATACAGCTGTTGGGATGCTGCTTCTCGGCATCCTGACATCAAGGTCATATCGACCATCCCGATGCCAATCTTGATGAACGAGCTTGGTTGGGAAGGCGAGCGGCCTGAGTTCCGGTCTCGTGAAGGGGCTAACGTCACTGCGACCCTTGACGGGGTGGACGCCTATTGCTCGCTCTACGTTCCGGACCCAGACTTTCCGGCGTCTCGCATCTCAATCACCGGCGACCAGTTGATTGCCGAGTGTTATGAAAAGGCGGCTTACGCCGGTCTGAAGGGTCAAGAGCTTGATCTCGCAAGGCACTGCTGCTCTCTGATGGGCATCGATCCAAAGCGCATCTTGAGTGCAGAAATCAAGCAGCAGAAGTATGCCAAGATCCTCCCGATCGACGAGGACATCCGGCGAGAGTTCATCATGTGGTCTTCCGAGGTGCATGGCGTATACTCTCTGGGTCGGTTCGCCACTTGGCGACCTAGCATGCTGCTGGACGACGCGGTCAATGATGTCCGCGTAATCCAAAAACTGATCAACCGTAAGGGCGCATCCTACGCCCACAAACTGAAGGGATAAACCGATGAAGGTTCAACTGATCGACTACACCGGCGCGGGGTCTGCTGACCCGTCTCGCCACGCAGCAAACCTGCTGGTGTTCACCAAGAATACGCGGCTGGAGATGAAGGCTGGGCTGATGGAAGACATCGCGGCTTGGCCACAGGAAAAGATCGACCAAGAGCTGGAGTACATGGCCAACACCATCCCGTCCAGCTGGGAATTCGTCGAATACAAGTTCCTGATCAATGACGTCACCCGCGCATTCACTCACCAATTCGTGCGGACGCGGACCGGCTCCTACGCCCAACAGACGATGCGCGTTCTCAACGTCAACGGCTGGACCTATGGAATGGGTCCGACCGTGATGGAAGGCGAGGCTGCAGCCTGCTACGAAAGCACAATGATCGACATCTCCAAGGCCTACGACGACCTGATCAAGATGGGGGCAAAGATCGAGGATGCGCGTGGCGTCTTGCCGACGAACATCCACACCAACATCGTTGCGAAGTTCGACCTCCGAACCATGGCCGACACCGCTCGCAAGCGCGCCTCTACGCGGACGCAAGGCGAATACCGCGACGTCATGGATGCAATGAAGTCCGAGGTGTTGCGGGTCCATCCTTGGGCGCGGCTGTTCTTCGAGCGCACATTCGACAAGGCTGCTGGCGAGCTTGAGAAAGAGCTGATCGGTCTGGCCATGCAAGGTGCCATCGATGACAAGCGTAAGATCGACCTGATCAAGCTGATCGACCAGATGAGGATGACAGCATGAGACAGGACAACAGCGAGAAAGAAGCCTACAACCTCGTCCTTTTCCACGAGACGCCCAAGGCATATCTCGTGGGGCGCGAGCCGAAAGATCGCGAAACCGACAATGCGATGTGGCTTCCGAAGTCTCAGGTCAGCACAGGTCTGTTTTCCAAAAAGGACGGTGTCGAATGGGCTGAGTTCATGATCCCGCAATGGCTGGCACAAGAGAAGGGTCTGGACGCAAGTCTTGATGGGGTGGTGGAATGAACAGAGCTGAGATCATCAAGGCTATCAAGGATCATCCATCTCCGGAGGCCTACAGCCTCATCACGAGCGAGGAATGGGCCAATGGCCTTGACCGTCACATCCCACAACACATGCAGAACGGCGTCGTCTTGTGGGTGTGCATGGGCATGCTTCCTGGCTCGTTCTTGCGGGCGGTGATCGGGAATGATCTGTTCAGAGCCTGCAGAGCAGCCGACGAAACCAATCAGCGAGCCATTTTCGGCTATGCCAACTTCTTCCACAACTACGCTCCTTCGGATTGTTTCGGCTCTCCGGAGAAGGTTGCTGCTTGGGAAAAGCAAGGCGGTCTGGGGGCGCGTGAGGAATGAAGACGGTTGTTTTCGACATTGACGGCACGTTGTCCGACTCACGGGCGAGGGACCACCACGCTCGCAACAGAGACTGGGACGCCTTCCACGCTCACATCATGGAGGATCCGCCGCACGAGGACGCGGCAACTCTGGTCCGCTGGTTGTCATCGCATGACGACATCGAGCTAATCGGCTGCACCGGCCGAAATGAAAAATACCGCAAGCACACCGACACTTGGTTGCGGCAACACAAGATCCCGCTGGAGCACGTTCTGATGCGGCCAGAGTTCGACTTTCGGCACGACACCGAGGTCAAGCCTGAGCTTCTGAGGGACTGGCACAGAGCAACGATGCCTGCCACCAACATGCGCGCGCAAGACCGCGTCGCGTTCATCTTGGACGACAGGGACAAAATGGTTGAGGCATGGCGTGAGCACGGCTTCAACTGCTGGCAAGTCCGCTTGGGAGGTTACTGATGCGCAAGCCATCAAAGATCACCGGAGAAGACTGGTCTGGGCAGCGGGTGTCTTACACCTCTCACCAAGGAGCAACGCCTGAGCACGGCACGGTCCAGCGGATGGCGAATGGAAAGTCGCCTTGCGCGTTCGTCCTGTTCGACGGCGACAGCTCCGCGAAGCTCTGCTACACAAAAGATTTGGAGAAATTGAAATGAAGACAGCACTAATAACCGGACACACGTCTGGACTCGGCAAGGCGCTTTGGAATCGTCTGGAGGATGCAAGCTGGTCCTTGACCGGCTGGAGCCTCGACACCGGCGTTGACGTATCAAGCGAAGAAAGTGTGAGGCGCGCGACCTCTGAATTGGACCTCGCACCGTTCGACGTTGTCATCAACTGTGCAGGAGTCAATTTCATCGACTGGCACGAGGACACTCCGATCGAGCAATGGGACAGGCTGATGAACACCAATGCGCGTTCCATGTGGTTGGTCGTCAAGGAGCTTCTCAATGCGAGCTCAATCGCCAAACCAGCGACGGTGGTGAACATCGTCTCCAATGCGAGCCACATGCCAATGACAAACAGTGCAGCCTACAACGCCTCCAAGGGCGCGGCGCACATCCTGACGCTGCAGATGAACCGCGAGCTCAAGAAGCGGCACGACATCACTGTGTTCGGCATCTCGCCCAACAAGATGTCTGGAACCCAGATGTCCGACTACATCGGCCAGCGGGTCTGCGAATTGAGAGGCATGACGCCGGAAGAGGCTCAGGCGTATCAGCTCGCATCATTGCCAGCCGGTGAAGAGACCGACCCAGACACTTGCGCCGAATTTATCGCATTCCTTCTTTCCCAACCCAAGCGCCACAAATACCTTGCTGGTTGCATCATTCCATACGGAGCATAACCATGAAACTTGACCAAATTGCATATTACGCCCACAACGAGCAGCAATCTGACGACATCAAGAAGGCAATGGGCCTGCTGGACGCCGAATGGATCGAGGACACAGCTCAAGGCTCGGTCGGAACGATGCGTTGGAGCGGCGCTTGGGAGGAGGGCTATTCGAAAGGCCATCTCCGGTTCAACTACGACCTCGGAATCGAGCTGGAGATCCTGACCTATGAGTCTGGCATCCACTGGCACGTGGACAAGCCTGAGTTCATGGAACGAGAGACCTTCCTGAGCCACGTCGGCTTCCACATGGACAAGGGTGAAGAGGTTCCGGCCCACGTCAAGGAGGCTGGCAAGCTGGTGCAGGTCATGGACACCGACAAGCACACCAACGCCTACATCGTCCAGAAGGAGCGGACCTACCACTACGAGATCTATTCCATGCCTTATGGACCAGACCTGAAATACATCTGGAGGATCGAGGCATGAACAGCGCCCACGACATCCTCCGGACAGCTGCCAAAACATTCGAGGAGCGGCACGCGGTATATGGCGACAACTACAAGCTGGTGGGAGCGGTCATGTCCGCTCTCTTCCCAGACGGCATCGTCCTCAAGACGGTAGACGACCACAACAGGTTCCACATCCTGTTGCTCGAGATCGTGAAGCTGACGCGCTACGTCCAGAACTGGAACAACGGCGGACACGCCGACAGCCAACTGGATCTTGCGGTCTATGCAGCGATGCTGAATTCCATCGACTACGAGATCAACACAAGAGAGGACCGCGATCGTGAACCGCACCTTGGTCTTTGACACTGAAACGACTGACCTCGTCTCCAACAGCCTTTTGCGCGAGAGTCAACAGCCCCACATCATCGAGTTCTATGGCCAGATCATAGACGAGAATGGGCAGCAGGTGGAGGAGCTTGAGTTCCTCTGCCACCCAGGATTTGAGATTGAGCCGATCACAACCAAGATCACCGGCATCAAGCGCGAGGATCTGAAAGGCCAACCAAAGTTCGGCCATTGGGCGGACAAGGTCATCGGCCTGATCCAGCGCGCGGACAGCGTCGTTGCGCACAACCTGAGCTATGATTGGTTCGTCGTCAACACCGAGTTCAAGCGGCTTGGCATCAACCCAGAATGGCCTCCGATCCGCATCTGCACTGTGCAAGAAACGGAATGGATCAAGGGTCACCGGCTGAGTTTGTCTGCTCTGCACGAGGAGCTGTTCGGGGAGCCATTCTCCGGCGCTCACCGCGCGCGGGTTGACGTGGACGCTCTGACTCGCTGCTTCAACGAACTACGCCAGAGAGGTGACATCTGATGCCAAGAATACGTACAGGCTACAGCTTTCGAGCAGCTGCAGGAATTCTGGAAGACGTCATGGCGCGGATCAAGGAGTGTGAGTTCTCATGCGCTCCGATAACTGACCGCGCATCCACTTTTGGCTTCAACAAGTGGTCTAAGCTTTGCACCAAGAACGGCATCAAGCCGGTCTACGGCATCGAGCTTGCGGTTGCAGAGAGCTACGAAGAGAAGAAGCCGACGGTCGACTACTGGACCTTCATAGCGATTGACACGATCGAGCCTCTCAATCGGCTCATCACGCTTGCCACGGAGCAGTTCCGCTACCAGCCAATCATAACCTACGAGGACGCTCTGGCGGCGGAAGGTGTGTTCAAGGTTGTTGGCCACCGCTGCAAGCTTGACAAGGTCCGGCTGCAGGAAAATTTGTTCTACGGTCTCGGTCCGGCCTCGTCGCGCGGTCACGTCCGCAAGGCCAAAGAGCTTGGCATGAAGTTCGTTGCGACCAGCGACAATCGGTTCGTCAAGGACGGCGACCAAGGGTTCTACGAGGTTCTCGTCGGGCGGGGCGCTGAGACTCAGACCTACGATCAACACATCCAGAACAATTCCGAATGGATGAACTCAACAGATCGTACCGGCCTAACATCTGAAGAGCGGTTCGATGCACTTGCAACGCGCGACTGGATCTGGTCGCAATCGAGTGCACAGCTCAAGAAGGCCGAATTGGTTCACCCGCCTCGTCCGGCGACGCTGAGGGTGATGTGCGAGCAGGGTGCAGAGCGCATCGGGTGCGACATCAACGACCCAGTCTACAAGGCGCGGCTGGACCGAGAGCTTGAGCTGATCGAGGCCAAGGGTTACGAGGACTATTTCTACCTCGTTGCTGACATATGTCAGTGGTCGCGCAAGCGGATGGCAGTCGGACCGGCGCGGGGTTCTTCCTGCGGCTCTTTGGTTTGCTACCTGCTGGAGATCACCACCGTTGATCCGATCCCGTTCGGCCTCATCTTTGAGAGATTCATCGACATCAACCGCTCGGACATGCCTGACGTCGACATCGACTTCTCGGACCAGCAGCGTCACCGTGTGTTCTCCTACATCGAGGACACCTACGGCGCTGACCACACGGCGCGTCTCGGCACGGTGACGATGTACAAGGCGCGTTCGGCGCTGCAGGAGGCCGGAGCAGCATTGCGCGTTCCGCGTTGGCAGTGTGATTCTGTGGCTGAGTCGCTGATAGAACGATCCGGCGGCGACAGCCGCGCGCTGGACACTCTTGAAGACACGCTTCGGACGATGGACGCTGGGCGGAAGCTGCTGGACGAATGGCCTGAGATCCTCGTTGCGACAAGGATGGAAGGTCACCCAAGACACTACAGCCAGCACGCTGCTGGGGTGGTCGTGGCGGCTGAGCCGATTGCGAAGTATGTTGCGGTGGACCACCGGACCAATGCGACCATGTGCGACAAAAACGACGCCGAAGATCTCAACCTTCTCAAGATCGACGCTCTGGGTCTCACGCAACTTTCGGTGTTCGAGGATGCGCTGAAGATGGCAGGTCTGACCATGAACGATCTGCAGAAGGCTCCGCTAGACGACCAAGCGGCCTTCGACGTTCTCAATCGGGGCGAATTCTCCGGCATATTCCAGTGGAACGGTTCGGCGCTGCAAGGCCTCACCAAGCAGATCACCGCTGACCGCTTCGATGATGTTGTGGCAATCTCTGCTCTGGCTCGTCCAGGTCCGTTGGCGACCGGCGGCGCATCCCAGTGGGTCAAGCGGCGCAACGGCTCGGAGGCTGTTACGACCATCCACCCAATGCTGACAGAGTTGACCAAGGAGACCTACGGGGTAGTGGTCTACCAAGAGACCGTTATGCGCATCGTCCGTGAGATGGGAAATATGAGCTGGGAAGACACATCTGCAATCCGCAAGGCAATGTCCAAGCGGCTTGGGGGCGAGTTCTTCGAGCAGTTCAAGCGCAAGTTCATCACCGGCGCGTTGGAAAACGGGGTTGACGAGGCCAAGGCCACAGAGATCTGGGACCAGATCAACACCTTCGGCTCGTGGGCATTCAACAAGTCTCATGCTGTGGCATATGGCTTCATCTCTTACTGGTGCTGCTGGATGAAGGCGCACTTTCCGTTTGAGTTTGCGGCTGCGACGCTGTCCCACGAGAAGGATCCGATGCGCCAGATCCAGATCTTGAGAGAGATGAAGGCTGAGGGCTACGACTACGTTCCGGTGGATGCGGAAAAGTCCGAGGACAAGTGGACCAGCGGCTGGATCGACGGCAAGCGGGTTCTGATTGGACCTCTGCACAACGTCAACGGCATTGGCCCAAAGCTGATGGGTCAGGTTCTTGCGTCGCGGCGCAGGGGCGATCCTATGCCTTCGAGGGCGCAAAAGCTCTTGTCGGACCCAAAGACCGAAATCGACAGCCTTTGGCCAATCAGAGATGCCTTCAATCGCATAATGCCAGACCCTATGGATCGGAACATCACCACTCCGCCAACGCCAATCGAGAGCATCGCAGTTGCAGCTGACCCCTATCCGGTGTTGGTTTTCTGCACGCTCGCCAAGATCAACCCGCGAGACGAGAACGAAGCCATCAACGTGCAGAAACGCGGCTACGAGATCACAGACGGTAAGGTCAATTCGCTAAACCTGCAGCTGGTGGACGACACAGGCTCCATCTTCGGCAAGGTAAACAGGTTCAAATTCGCCTCTTTGGGCAAAGAAATCATCGACCGTGGGCGTGCTGGCAAGGCGCTCTACGCAATCAAAGGGCAAGTTCGCGGTTCCAGCGACTTCCGGATGATCAGCATCGACGCGGTCCGCTACATAGGAGACTTGACACAATGAAGATCAGTTCGCTCACAGACATCGACGCGGTAAGAGAATACCTCAATCGCATTGGCGCAGAGCCTCGCTCGCTCAAGACTGCGGTGGTGCGAGAGACGCGCGGCAACTACTGGGATGATGTCGCTGTCATCCGCTTCGGCAAGGACGGCGAGATCAGCTCCTCCTCGCTCAACCACTCGCCAACAGAGCTGGAGCAGTCGGCAATCTCTGCGGCATGGGCCAAGGTTGAATTCCCCCACATCAAGCGGCTGCACCGGATCATCAACCCGCCGGACATGATCAAGAATGCAGAGCGCAAGCACATCTTTGAGTTCCGCACCGTTGACGGCAAAGAGATCCTGATGGTGCAGATCAGAATTGAGCAGAAGGATCCGGACGGCGGCACAAAGAAGAACTACGTTCCATGGACCTACTGGAGCGACAACCAGTGGCGCATGTGCGAACCGGACGGAGAATTGCCGCTCTGGGGTCTGGAGCAGCTTCAGGAGCACAAGACCGTGTTCATCCATGAAGGTGCCAAGGCTGCGGCCTATTGCCGCTGGCTGGCTGAGGGCAAGACGCGCGAGGCCGAAGAAGCTCGGGCGGCGCATCCTTGGGGTGAAGAGCTGACATGCGCAGCACACGTTGGCTGGATCGGCGGGGCAATGAACCCAAACCGCACGGATTGGCGCGTGCTGGCCAAAAACGGCATCGACAGAGCGTACATCGTGGCCGACAATGATGAGGCGGGTAAGGATGCAATCTCTTCCGTGGCAAAGTCCATCAAGATGCCGACATTCTCCATCGAGTTCAACAGCCGATTCCCGACCAGCTTCGACCTTGCAGACCCTTTCCCTAAGGAGATGTTCAGGGAAAATGGCGGCGCGCGGTTCTACATTGGGCCGTCGATGCGCGACCTGCTCAATCCAGCAACTTGGGCGACCGACATTTTGCCAAACCCGTCTGGTCAGGGTCGTCCGGTCACTGTCTTGAGAGACAGCTTCAAGCACATGTGGGCCTACGTCGAAGAGGCCGACGCCTACGTCTGCACTGAGATGCCAGATATGATGCGCTCTGAGGCGGTCCTGAACAAGATCGTCGCTGGCTTCAGCCATGTGAACGACACCGCGCGACTGATAACCAAGGCCTACAAGGGCCGTTCGGTTCGAGTCTGCTACCGGCCTGACCAAAAGGGTCTGCTTGTTGACTACCGAGGCTCCAATGCGATCAACATGCACGTGCCGTCCAAGGTCCGTGGGCAGGACGGGAATGTGAAGCCATTCATCGACTTCCTGTCGTACATGTTCATCAACGAAGACGAGCGCAAGCAGGTCGAGCGTTGGTGTGCGACCGTCATCGCAAGGCCGGAGATCCGCATGTCTTACGGGCTGTTGTTGGTCTCTGAGCGGCAGGGCATCGGCAAGACCACTCTCGGGGCTCACATCCTCGCTCCGCTGGTCGGAGACCACAACGTCGGCTTCCCGAGCGAGAACGACATCACCTCGTCGTTCAATGACTGGGTGGCGCACAAGCGGCTGGCGATCGTCAATGAGATCTATTCTGGCGCATCTTGGAAGGCCTACCACGCTCTGAAGTCCGTGATCACAGACCACGACGTCACCGTCAACCAGAAATACATGCGCCAATACACCGTCGACAACTGGTGTCACGTCTTGGCCTGTTCGAATTCGATGCGCGCACTGAAGATGGAAAACGACGACCGACGCTGGTTCTATCCAGAGATCACCGAGGTTCCGTGGAGCCGTGAGCGTTTCACGCAATTTCGCCAGTGGATCCAGAGCGGCGGCTTGGCGATCATCAAGCGTTGGGCAGAGAACTACGGCGACTACGTTTCTCCGGCGGACCGCGCACCGATGACCGAGCGCAAGCGCGAGCTGATCGAAGGCTCAAGGTCAGAGGCTCAACTGGAAGCAGCGGCGCTGGCTGAGCAGCTGAAAGACATGGGACGTCCGGCGGCGCTGCTGATCAAGGACGTGGTCGGGTGGGCGCGCAACACCGTCCAAGGGCGCGTGTTCGACAGCGACTACGAGCTGCGGCGCGTCATGATCGAGACCGGCGTGTTCAGCTGGCCAAAGCGCCTCAAGGTGAATGGGCGGTTCCAGTATGCGGTCGTCAACGACGAGCTGAGAGACCTTTGCCAGAGGTCCGAAGACCCTCTGAAAGAAATCCGTGAACACATTGTGAAATCAACAGACCTGATGGAGAGTGAACTATGAAACTGACAATCGAAGCGATCGACAAGATCTGGCAGCTGGAAGGCTACGCCATGAAGACGAGGGGCGCAAAATGATCGTGAATGGGGAATCACTTGCAAAGAGCGGGGCGATGTCCCCACTCCACCAAGAAAAGCGCAAGTTCAATGGCGTCAGCTACGGACTCGGAGAGGCGGGATACGATGTGCGGATTGCACAAGACGTTTGGCTTTTTCCTTTCCGCCGGTTCCGGCTGGCTTCCACCGTCGAGCGGTTCACAATGCCTGATGATATTCTGGGCATCGTCCATGACAAGTCGACTTGGGCGCGCAAGGGATTGTCGGTATTCAACACCGTCATTGAGCCAGGATGGGAAGGCTGGCTGACTCTGGAGCTGGTCTACCACGGCTGGCGTCCGCTGTTCATTGAGAATGGAACGGGCATCGCGCAAGTCGTGTTCCACGAGCTGATCCACCCAGCCCAATACACCGGCAAATACCAAGGGCAGGACAATCGTCCGGTCCAAGCAATCATGGAGAGTTGAGATGCAAAAGACATTCGGACCAGTGGTCATTCAAGCAGAGCTGAACAAGGATGAATTCGTTGCGAAGTGCTTCCACCAAGGCTATTATTGCATCTTCGCGGTTGGCAGATTCTGCACGCACAAAAGAGACCGCGAAGATCGAGCAATTCCGCCGGACAGCACCACGCCGGATTGGTGCGAGATGAAGGACAGCGCGCTGGAAGATGCCATGATAATGGCTTTTGAAAATGGAGACTTGTGATGGGACAAGACTCAGCCCCATTCTTGCGCGAGGCCGGATTCAGTCCGATCCCGCGTTGGTGGATCCGAAAAGAACAGATTGACATCGTCAAATCTATGGCCGAAGAATGTTCTGAAGAGGTGAATCTGATCCGCAAAAATGCAAATTCTGACAACCGCAATCCAAGGCCAGAATTCCTGAAGAAGACAGAGCGCCTCGAGCACGAGCTTTCTCAGGCCAAAAAGGCGCTGGAGGAGGCGAGTTCCGAGGGGTGCGAAAAGTTACAAGCGACGATCGATCGGATGTGGCACGTCATAAACGACAAAATGCTCAGAGACGAAGACAAGATGGACATAATTTACAACGAGCTGCACAGGAGCAGAAAATGATTGACGTCTCCAAAGAAAAGAAGGGCGCATTCCTTGAAACCGTTAAAGGCGCACAAAAGGGCGATTGGATCATTTACTGGGTTGGAGAGTTCTGCAGCGGTGTCCATCGCAACGACGCCGTGCTGGCAGAGACCAACGGGCTGGTGTCTTTGGTCCAGAAGAGGGTCGTCAAGGCTGGAAATTCTGAAAAGTCCAAGTTCCAATACATCGCACAGAGGAGATAGCGATGGAAATGATTACAGCAGCTATAACCCACCCAAAATATAGAGGAGGGAAAGATGAGTAAATACATGGGGCAGATCATGGCTGAGTGCGATTGCCAGCACACCGCCTGTGCTATGCGCGGCATCTGCATGGCGACCTGCATCGAGGAACTGGAAGCCAAGCTGGCGAAGGCGTTGGCTGGTCTTGAGGAGTGCGAGAAAGAAATAGACAGATACGTCTGGCAGGAGTATCCGAGCGACCATCCAGTTCATGAGCGGTATAGGCAGCGGGACTTCTCGGCAAACCCTGCTCGCACAGCTCTGGCAACTTTGGGGCTTAGGCCCACAGGATTGGCCACCTGATGGCGGGCAAGGTGTTCAGTGCGGAAGCGGACGTTCGCAGGTGGCTTGAGGCTCAAGGCTGGGGCGCGGTGTGGTGGTTTGAGAATGCCTCCGGCGGGACGTTCGGCTTCCCAGATGCGATGGTGGCGTGCGACGGTCGAGCGGCCTTAATCGAGCTCAAGCTCGCGCACTTCGAAGCTCAAGGGCTCGTGGCCGAAGTTCGCAATGCCCAAAAGATCAACATCCGCAAATTGCGGGCGGCGGGAATGGTCGCGAGGTTCATGGCTGGGGTTGCAGGAACTAGGTCTGTGGTCCACTGGGAGCACGATGCGATGGTCGCGTTAGGCGGCACAACCGGCCAGAAAGTGCAGATGAAAAGCAAATATCTGGTCACAAAATTCGAAGAAGTCCGAGAGGGGTTCGATGTCTACAAATCGGGGTAAATTGGCTCGTACTTAATTGAATAGTTTCTTGAAAGGAAAAGCGCCTTTCTTGATTCTTGCAGGATGTGCGAGGGCCGGTGGACGCCGGTTTATGAGCGAAACAACGAGAGAGCCAATAAAGGTTGGGAAAACGAAAGAACGGAAGGTAGGCTCCAGGTTCCAGAAGTCCGCTGGGAATGAGCTTTCGTTCTAAGTAAACCTAGGCTCTCTTATTATTCTATTCTTCTTCCTGTCTTTAAGAGAGAGAGAGAGAGATAAAGTATAAGGAGTTATGGAAAGTGGCGAAAAAATGGAACTTGGAGCCTTTTGGAAAATGGGCTGTGCTGAGGTTGCCTTCTGGTGAGGCGGCGCGTCTGGAAGAGATTGCTTCTGGTGCTGGTCTGGTCGTGGAGATCTACTGTCCTAAGCTGTTCGTGAGGCGGCGCGTAGCGAGTAAGCGCAAACCGATCATGATGGAGATCGAGGCCTATCCAGGATATGCCTTTGCGCGAGGCGAGGTTGATGAGCTGAGACGCCTTCCGCAGAGTCGGTTCGGCTTCGTGTCTCTCGGTGGCGACCGCGCGCTGATCTCGGAAGACGAGGTGAATGGGATGCGATCTTTCGAGGCGCGCTGGAAGGACGAGGCGTTTGCGTCCAAGGAGGTCCGCGAGGTGCCACAATTCGAGGCCGGTGAGCGTGCTTTATTGAGGTCTGATCTTTTCGCGTCTCCCTACGTTTTGGTCAGTATTCAGCAAGGTGATTCGGTTTTTGTTGATGTTATTGGGTCATCTGTTCGCATTAAAGTTTCCGCTTTCCTTTTGGACAGGATTCAGGCATAGTATTCATTAACGACACACTTGTTGTTCGTGGGTGATCAGACTGGAGGCGCAAGCCGGACCGCTACCCACACCTTAAAGCTGCTTCCAGCGGCTGTTGTGTCCTATTGCTTAGAGAGACTGAAATGCCAAAGGCTGACCCAAAGACAAAGCTGCACGAGATCCTTCATGAGAAGCTGACCAAGCAGATCAAGACCGGTCGACCAAAGCACTTCGACAATGCGCAGCAGATGCTGGACGAGTGCATGGAATACTTCCTGTGGCTCGACAACAACCCGCTCCACATAGACAATATCGTTAACGACCAAGGTTCTCCGATCCGCATGCCGAAGCACAGGGAGCGCGCTCCTACGGTCAGCGGCATGTGTCTGTTCTTGGGCATCTCGATCCGCAAATGGGAAGACTATGCAAAGGACTCCGACGACAGCGTTCGCATGGTCCACTCTGCGGTTGGTGAGTTGGTTCGTGAGCGCAAGTTCGTCTATGGCGCAGCAAACGAGTTCAACAGCCGGATCATTGCGATGGACCTTGGCCTGACCAGCAAGGTCGAGCTTGGGGGCGGCGACCGTCCGATCGAGTGGCGGCAGGTCGAGCACGACATGGATCCGAGACAGGCGGCAGCGAGCTACGCCGCAACACTTGAGAGCGAATGAAGCACGAAGTCGTCCAATGGCAAACGCCAAAGACGCTGACAAAGGATCAGTGGCCACCGGATTATGTTTCGGTATTCGGCTGGCGACAACAGCAGCTGTTGCGGATGAGGAACGACCCAACGCTCCTGTTCGGGGCGATCGAGTTCTACCGCGACCATCCGAAGGAATTCATCAGCCACTGGATGGACACCTACGATCCGCGTAATGCGGGCAAGCTCAAACCGGCGAAGATGCCTTTCATCCTGTTCGAGCGGCAAGGCGACATGGTCGACTTCCTGCTGGCCATGATCAGGGGCGAAGAGAATGGGCTGGTTGAGAAGTGTCGGGATATGGGGGCCACTTGGGTCTGCTCGGCATTCTCGGTCTGGTTGTGGCGCTTCTGGGACGGCGCTTCTGTCGGCTGGGGCTCACGCAAAGAGCAGCTTGTCGACAAGCTGGGCGATCCGGACAGCATCTTCGAAAAGATGCGCCTGTTGATCAGCGGTCTGCCGAAGGAGTTCATGCCTGCTGGATTCAGCACCAAAGACCACATGAGCTATATGCGCATTGTCAATCCCGACAACGGCTCAACGATCACCGGCGAGGCTGGAGACAACATCGGTCGCGGCGGTCGTAAGTTGATTTACTTCAAGGACGAGAGCGCCCACTATGAGCGGCCAGAAAAGATCGAGGCGGCACTTGCCGACAACACTCGGGTTCAGATCGACATATCCTCGGTCAATGGTCTTGGTAACGTGTTCCATCGTCGTCGCGAGGCTGGTCATGAATGGATTGGCGGCACTGCTGAGGAAGGCAAAACGAACGTATTCGTCATGGACTGGTCTGACCACCCTGACAAAGACCAGAAGTGGTACGAGACCAGAAGAGCAAAGGCGGTAGCAGACGGCTTGCTGCACGTGTTCGCTCAGGAGGTCGAGCGGGACTACGCTGCTGCGGTCGAGAATGTGATCATCCCATCCGAATGGGTCCGTTCGGCGATCGATGCGCACATCAAGCTCGGGTTCGATGTTGAGGGTCGTCTGTTTGGTGGCCTTGACGTTGCGGACGAGGGCGGCGACCGGAATGCGGTGGCGATACGCAAGGGTCCGGCCTTGCTTGAGACGAAAGACTGGGCCGACGGAGATACGGGGCAAACAACCCGACGCGCGATCCAGCTTTGCAGAGATCATGGGGCAGTAGAGCTACAGTACGACAGCGTAGGCGTTGGTGCTGGGGTGAAGGCGGAATCAAACCGCCTCGAAGCAGAAGGTCTCATGCCGAAGGGCACACGCTTGATTGCGTGGTCGGCAGGGGCCAAGGTCTTGAACCCAGACAAGCACGTCGTTCCTGGGGATAAGGACACTCCTTTGAACAAAGACTTCTACGCGAATCTTAAGGCGCAAGGATGGTGGCAGCTTCGGTTGCGATTTGAGCGGACACACAGAGCAGTAATTGAGGGTGTCGAGTTCCCACCGGACGACCTCATAACTCTGCCATCCACTCTTCCGTCCTTGCGCCAGATTCAAAAGGAATTGGGGCAGGCAACCGCCTCAACAACGACAGGCTCTATGAAGCTCGTCGTAAACAAGTCTCCAGAGGGCACGCGCTCGCCAAACCTTGCTGATTCGATCGTCATGGCCTTCTGGCCAGCCGTGGGCCAGCGCTACACCCTAGACCATTTGTGAGGACTGCATGGGTTTCGTAAACATGGTTACAGATGGACTTCGCAATGTGGTAGCCAATCTCGGCACTGCACGTGACAAGTCTACTGGCAGCGCATACGAGTTCAGTCCGCTGACAGACCAGCAGCTTGTGGCCTCGTACCGTGGTGCTTGGTTGCCGCGCAAGCTGGTCGACATCCCTGCCCTTGACTCCACCCGCCGGTGGCGCGCTTGGAGTGCGGAGAAGGAGCAGATCACAGCTCTCGAGGCAGAAGAGAAGCGGCTCAACATTCAGCGCAAGACGTTGCAGGCTCTAACAGCTGCACGCCTCTACGGCGGGGCGGCGCTCTTCATTGGCACAGGCGACGAGAACCTTGAGGAGCCGCTTCAGGTCGAGCGCCTTGGCCTTGGCGACCTTAAATACCTGACGGTGTTGACAAAGAACGATCTCAATGCTGACCAGCTGAACAACGACCCAACGACCGAGTGGTTCAACCGGCCAGAGCGGTATCAACTATCTTCATCTCGCGCTCGCATGACTTGGATCCACGCCTCGCGGCTGGTCCTGTTTAATGGCGCAGAGCCTCCTGAAGATGAGATGGACACCACGCGCGGCTGGGGCGACAGCGTTCTGCAGTCGATCATGCAAGCGGTTCTTCAGGCCGACTCAACCTCGTCCAACATCGCCTCTCTGGTGTTCGAGGCCAAGGTCGATGTCATCAAAATTCCTGGGCTGATGGAAGGGTTGCGCGACTCCGCCTATGAGCGCCGACTGCTTGAACGCTTCACGCTCGCGGCAACCGGCAAGGGCATCAATGGCGCGCTGATCCTTGACGCCGACGAAGACTATTCGCAGAAGTCGGCCAGCTTCGCAACGCTGCCAGACATCATGGACCGCTTCTACCAGAACGTCTCTGGCGCTGCGGACATCCCCATGACGCGCCTGTTCGGTCGCGCTCCGGCTGGGATGAATGCGACTGGCGAGAGCGATCTTCGCAACTATTACGACCGCATCCAGTCGCACCAGAACCTTTTGTTCACGCCTTCCATGAACCGGATGGACGAGGCTCTGATTCGCTCCGCCCTTGGCACGCGTCCGCCGGAGGTCACCTACGACTGGCGAAGTCTTTGGCAGGCGACCGAAAAAGAGCGTGCAGAGACGGGCAAGATCACGGCAGAGACCATCAAGATCTTGAAAGAGGCCGAGGTCATGCCGATGGAGACGCTCGGGTCTGCAGCAATCAATGCCATGATCGAGGGCGGACACCTTTCCGGCCTTGAGTCGGCGGTCGAGGAGTTCGGCTCAGACATAATGAATGACGTTCCCAATGACCTAACAGCGGTTCCGCCACAACTTGAGCAGCGCCCAAACACACAGGAGGTCGATCCGGATGAACAATAACCTAATGTTTGATGCAGCACCTGTTACGGGCATCCGTCGGACCTCCGACGGCTATCTCGTTGCGGATGCCCGCGTTGCTCGGACCGGCATCCAGCTTTATGCAGGTTCTGACATTGGTCTCTTTGACAAGGCCATTGCGCGCGTTTATCGTCCGGCGGACGAAGTGTTCGGGCGGGACGCCTTGCAGACTTACGCTCACAGACCAGTGACCCTCGACCACCCAACACAGATGGTCGACGCCGGAAACTGGAAAGAGCTTGCCGTCGGTCAGACCGGCGACGAGGTTGTTCGGGACGGCGATTTTGTTCGCGTTCCGTTGGTGCTTATGGACAGTGAAGCGATCAAGGCCGTCGAGAACGGCAAGCGCGAGCTTTCTATGGGATACACCTCAGAGATCGAGATTGTGGACGGAATCACGCCGGAGGGAGAGCCCTACGACGCGATCCAGCGCAATCTTCGAATGAACCACCTTGCTGTAGTCGCCAAGGCAAGAGGCGGTTCAAATCTAAGAATTGGCGACACCCGCAACCATGGAGAAATGGATATGGCAGACGCCATCAAAACGCGGACTGTTCTGGTGGACGGTCTGCCTATCGAGACCACCGACGCAGGCGCTCAAGCGATTGAGAAGCTGCAGCGCGCCCTTGCGGACTCCGCAAACACCGCAACTCAAGCAGCTGCTGCGAACACAGCGGCAATCGCCGTCAAGGACGCAGAGCTGGCAACCAAGGATGCCGAGATCGACGCTCTGAAGGCCAAACAGCTTTCTGACACCGACATCGACACCCGCGTCACCGCTCGTGCAGAACTGATCGCCAAGGCGAAGAAGTTGCACGACAGCATCGACACTTCTGGCTTGTCCGATGACAACATCCGCAAGGCTGTCGTTGTTGCCAAGTTGGGCGATGCTCGCGTCAAAGACAAGAGCCAAGCCTACATCGATGCCTCTTTCGACCTGCTGCTGGACGAAGCTGACAAGACCAAAGATGGCTTCAAGAAGGCGCTGGCGAACGACGGCGACAACACCAACCACAACGTCAACGATGCTGACCCAGACAAGGCATATGCCGAGAATGTCGCCAGCATGCGGGACGCTTGGAAGCGCAAGGAGGCCTAATCAATGGCAACGCAAACCACATACCTCACCGAGCAGCGCACAGCTCTTGAGGGGATGATCGGCAACACTGAGCCGAACAACCTGATCAGCCGTGAAGTCGAAACTGCAGCCATTGGCTTCGGTAAGGCTGTCAAGCAGGGCGTCGCCGATCGTGGCGTCATCGCAGCTTCCGCTGCGGCTGATGTCGTTCGCGGCATCACTGTCCGCGACCAGTCGGTCGGAGCAGACAGCATCGACGAATTCGCAGTCAACGACAGCGCATTGGTCATGACTCGTGGCCTCGTTTGGGTCACGGCATTCGACACCGTAATCGCCGGAGCGCCTGTTTACATGCGCGTCGTGGGCGGTTCTGGTAAATTCACTGACACAACCACCGACAACCTTGCCATCCCCAACGCCATCTTCGAGACCGGCGGCGCGGCTGATGGGCTGGTTCTCGTGCGGCTGCTGGGCTAAGAGGAGCACAGAACATGAAACAACTCAACTTCAATGACGCGATGCAGGCCAACCTTGGCTTTGTGACTTCGCAGACCTCGATGATCGAGTCTGGCGTCTATCGCAACCGCTATCCGGAGCTGGACTACGCGTCCATGATTCCTGTCGAGACCGCCGGTAACGAATGGATCAAGTCCGTCACCTACTTCTCGATGGATCAGGCCGGTAAGGCCGACTGGATCAATGGCAACGGCAAAGACATGCCCGTTGTCGGCGTCGAGATGGAAAAGCACGAGACCCAAGTCTATTCGGCTGGCATCGGCTACTCCTACGGCTTCGAAGAGGTCAATCAGGCTCGCATGTTGGGCATCTCGCTCGATGCGGAGAAGGCCGGAGCGGCTCGTCGCGCTTACGAAGAGATGATCTATCGCATCGCATTCTTGGGCGACACCGCAAAGGGCTTCGAGGGTCTGTTCTCCTACACTGGCGTCCCGACACAGTCGATCGCTGCTGATGGAACCGGATCTTCGGCGCTCTGGTCGGCCAAGACTGGCGACCTGATCAACCGCGACGTCAATGCCATGCTCATCGGCATGAATTCGGCGACGAGCACGGTCGAGATGGCCAACACCTTGATCCTCCCGATCGAGCGTTACCAGACCATCGCTTCCACTCGCCTTGGCGACACCAACCTGACGGTCCTCGAGTTCATTCGCATGAACAACGTGTACACCGCCATGACCGGCGCGCCACTGGACATTCGTGGCATGCGAGGCTTGACTGCTGTTGGTGCCGGTGGCACTGCACGCATGATCGCCTACCGTCGCGCACCTGACGTCCTGAAGCTGCACATCCCAATGGCTCACCGCTTCTTGCCGGTGCAGACTGAAGGCCTGCAGTTCACCGTTCCTGGAATTTTCCGCCTCGGTGGCTTGGACATCCGTCTTCCTAAGGCTGTTCGCTACGGCGACGGCATCTAAGGAAGACTTGCCGAGACGGCGATCCTCCCCGTCGTCTCGGCATTTCATGGGAGAATGAAAATGAAGTACAAGAACAACACCAAGAGCGACTTGACGTTCGCCGACGGCAAAACCCTTGAAGCCTACAACGTGGCTGAGGTCGACCCTAAGACGGTCGTCGAGAAGGGCTGGGTCTCTTCTGGGATGATCGAGGCCATTGAAAAGTCTGCACCAGCCAAAGCGCCTGCAAAGGCCGAGGCCAAGACCGCTTCAGACAAGAAGTAAGGCAAAACCATGGCAAGCACCTTGATCGTTGAAGATGGCACCGGCGTCGCTGGTGCGGACAGCTTTGTTACCCTTGCGGAGTGCCAGCAGTGGTCGGAAGACTTCTATGGACATCAGCTTACGGGCAATGATGCGGTCAAGGATGCTGCTCTGCGGCGTTCGGCAGCTTGGCTTTCGACATACCTTGCGAATGCCAGCTCCATCGCCGGTTTCAGCGGAAAATACAAGTGGAAGGGTGAGCGGACTTTCGGGCGCGCACAATCCCTTGCTTGGCCTCGCACAGACGCCACAGACGGAGAAGACAATGCGATAGGAGTCAATGAGATACCTGTCGAGGTGAAGAACGCACAGCACATTTTGGCTCGGGTCGAGTTCCAATCGCCTGGAATTCTCACCCCAAGCATCACCCTCGGCAATGCAGTGCAGAGCGAGAAGGTCGGTCCGCTGAGTCGATCCTACTTCGGCGCTCCAAGCTCCGCAAGCCTGAGCGACCAGCTTGCAAGCTACCGTCCGGAGATCACTGCGGCGATCGACACCCTGAAGGGTCTTCTTGAGCCAGACATTGCCTATCCGGCGGCATTGACAGTATGAGCCTGTTCGATTACGGCGCTGCGGCACAAACAGCGATCAGCCTGATCAACGACTTCGGACAAGAGGCGACGCTCATCAAGAAGGCGTCAACTACCGGTCCAGACTACGACCCAACGGCTGGGACGCCAACGAGCATCCAGATCCGCCTTGTAGATCTGTCGCGGATGCAGATGGATCGTCCAAGCAATGAGACCCTTGAGGCTGTTCGCTCGCGCACAGTCTACGTCTCGACCGAGGTGATCGACACTGAGTTCGTGGTTGAGCGCGATGACCTGATCCAGATCGGCGGCGAGCTGGCATCCGAGATCAAGGAGATCCGGACGCTGGCACCGGCTGGCATCACGGTTCTGTGGGAAGTGGACCTAGTGAGATGAGCAAGATCCCGCTGTTCCTCGAAGCGCAGCTGGAAAAGAACAGCCCTCTGGTCAGGGATGCATTCTTGAACGCCTTTCAGGACATAAAAGACTCTGTCGTGTTGGCAAACCTTATTGATGCGCTTGAGCGGGGTCGGATCGATCTGGTTCTCGAGACTCTGAACTTTGATCCGGCGTTCATGGACGAGATTGGAGACGCCTTGCGTGCTGCTTACACCGGAGCCGGTCGGGCGATCATGACCGGACTTCCGGCATCTGCGGCGTTGGTGATCCGCTTCGACGGGCGCAATCCGCGCGCAGAGACTTGGGCCTCTCAACGCTCTTCGAACTTCGTGACAGAGATCCTGAATGACCAGCGCGAGGCGATACGCAGAACGGTCTCTGCTGGCATTGCGGCTGGTCGTGGTCCTCGCCAAACGGCTCTAGAGATCGTTGGGCGCATAAACAAAGCCACCGGAAAGCGCGAGGGCGGAACGATCGGCCTGACCAGCCAACAATCTGGGTTCGTTTCTAATGCGCGCAACCAACTGACGTCTGGAAGTGAGGCAGACCTCAGACAATACCTGACGCGCGAGCTTCGCGACCGGCGCTATGATGGCGCTGTTCGACGGGCGATCGACACCGGCAGGCCAATCCCAGCAAAGCAGCTGGAAAGCATGGTCACTAGCTACTCAAACCGGATGCTCAAGCACCGAGGGGATGTCGTGGCACGGACTGAGACGCTGACGGCCCTAAATGCTGGGCGGCGCGAGGGTCTAGAGCAGCTGGTCGAGCGAGGCGGCATCCAGCGGGACAAGATCAAGAAGGTCTGGCGAGCAACCGGCGACGCTCGGACGCGAGACACGCACTCAATGATGAATGGCCAGCAGCTGGAAAGCAGCATGCCGTTCACTACGCCAACAGGTTTCCGCCTGCTGTTTCCTGGAGACAGCTCTCTGGGCGCTCCGCCGCAAGAGACGATCCAGTGTCGATGCTGGGTGGAATACAAGATCGATTACTTGGGTATGATAGATGGCTAGTCCGCAGACATTCTCTGCTCAGGTAAGCGAATGGGTCCGCCAGACCGAGAGCCGGATGGAGATGGTTTTCAAGGCAAGCTCGCAAGAGGTGTTCTCTCGCGCTCAGACGCCAAAGGCTCAGGGCGGCAACCTTCCGGTGGACACTGGCAACCTTCGCAACACCTTCGTTGCGGGATTGAATGGCACCACCTCGCTGACTGGACCGGACGCCTACATTGCTGCAATCGCCGGTTCGCAGCTGGGAGATCGCATCACCGGAGGCTGGACCGCTGAATACGCGCCTAGGATGGAGTTCGGCTTTGTCGGGCAAGACAGCCTTGGTCGAACCTACAACCAAGAGGGCAACGGCTTCGTTCGCAAGGCGGTCATGGACTGGCAATCGATCGTGACCGAGATGTCCAACAGAGCCAAGGCGAGATTCACATGAGCAACACAGACCTTGAGATTGCCTTGAAGAAGGAACTCAGCGACGCGGCGCTTGGATATCCGATCGGCTGGCCAAACCAGTTCTTTGACGCCAACGCCTTTCCATATCTCGTCGTCCAGCTCCTTCGCGGCTCAACAACCCGCCTAGGAACAAACGGCGCTGACCAAGAATACAATCAGGGCATCTTCCAGATATCGGTGATGGTCGAAAAGGGGTCAAGCACTCGCAAGGCGAATGAGATTTGCGACGAGGTGAAAGCAGTCTTTCCGGCTGGGCTTCGCATTTCTCTCGCGACGGGACATTGCGACATCTTGCGCAATCCCGTAGCCGAAGCCGGATACACGGACGATGCTGCATGGCGAACGCCTATCAGCATTTACTACAGGGCCAAATTCTAAAAGGAGACTGAAATGGCTGAGAGCATCGGAAGCACTTTTGCAATCGCAACGGGCGAACCAACAACCGTAGATCAGGCAGGCTATGAAGCCTTGACCTTTGTCGAGGTTGGCAATGTCGCAACGATCGGCGCTACGGGAGACACCCACGCCGACATCACCCCGCCACCAGATCTGAAGACTGGTCGGCAGCTGCACTTCACCGGCGCGTCGGACGGTGGTGAGGTCGCGATCACGATCCACACTGAAGACTTTGCCGACACAGGGCAGGATGCTGTTCGCGCAGCAAACGGCATGCGGGCGAACTACTCGTTCCAGATCACGGACCCAGACGGGAATGTGGAATACAGCTTCGGGCGGGTGGTCAGCTACCGCAAGATCGAGAAGTCGGCAACCTCTTATGAGGGTTGCGAGTTCACCTTGCGCATCAACAGCGCACAAACCGGCGTTGAGGCATAAACCCTCAACCACACCAAAACCACGCGGAGGAAACAGCGATGGACTTTTCTAACATTGACCTCGAGAGCTGGGCCGAAGACGGCGCAGAAATGATCGTCAAACACCCAGTAACTCTTGAAGACCTGCACGATGAAAACGGTAAACCCGTCACCATCTGGGTCAAAGGCCTCGACAGTCCTGAGGCAAAGTCCATCGCTCGCGCGGCGGCAGTCTCCATGCAGAATGGCAATGCCAAGAAGCTCGAGAAAGACGGTCTTGAGCTTTTGCTCAAGATCACCTCGAAGTGGCAAGGCATCGGCTGGGACGGCAAAGAGCTTGATTGCACCCCAAAGAACATCCGTTTTTTCTATGAGAAGCGCGAATGGGTCGGCCTTCAAGTGATTGAGTTCGCGCGAGACCGTCGCAATTTTTTCTCAGAGGAGTCGAGCGACTAAAGCTCGCCGCTCGGCACCTCGGATACCTTCACGCCTATCCCAAGGACGCGACAGAAAGTCGATGGGACGCCTACCTCTTCTACACCGGAGCACCGCCGGATCTTCCACCGCTTGAGGATGAAGAATACCTCTTTCAAGTGTTCTTGGAGATTGGCGTTGTCTCCCACGTAGGCGGCGGGATGAGCGAAGGCCAGACAGCAGGCATGGTCCAACTCCTTTGGTCCGAGCTAAAAGCCTTCTCGGACCTCAACTGGGGTCTGGCTGGTTGGGAGGCCAAAACCCTCCGCGACATGAGTCTTGAGTATATTCAAGGCGTCAATCTTGGCGGCAACCCGCTCGGGAAACCACCTTGGGAAGATGCACCGACCATCATGGTGCGCACAAAAGGATCGCGTAAATGATTGACTTCGCAACTCTGCTCCTGAACACTGACAGTCGTGGAGTGCGGACCGGTTCCAACGATCTTAATCGTCTTGGTGACTCTGCCGACCGCAATGAAAGACGCGTGAGCCGCTCGACGGCGATCATGACGCGCGCTTTCGGAACTGTCGGCAGAGCTGCTTTTGGGATGGCAGCAACACTTGGCGCGGCCTTTGCGGGCGGCGCTATTGTGCGTGAGATAGCAGGCTTCGAGCATGCCATGGCGCAGGTTGCCGCCATCACGCGCGCTACCGACGACCAACTCAAGCTCCTTCGTTCTACGGCGATGGGCCTCGGAGCAACGACCGAGTTCTCCGCCTCTCAGGCGGCTGATGGCCTGCGGTTTCTCGGCATGGCTGGTTTCAGCGCAGCAGAAGCGGTCGCAGCGATCCCAGATGTTCTGAACCTTGCCACTGCGGCGAGCATGGACCTCGCAACGGCTGCAGACATCTCATCCAACATCATGTCCGGCTTCGGAATTGCGGCGATGGAAGCGGCCTCGGTCGCTGACGTTCTGGCTGCAGCCTCAAGCCGTGCCAACACAGACGTGAACCAGCTCGGCACCGCAATGTCATACGTTGGGCCTGTGGCTTCCGCGCTCGACATCTCGCTCGGTGACACTGCTGCAGCTGTCGGAGTTCTTTCGGACGCGGGCATTCAGGGCAGCATGGCTGGCACCGGCCTCCGGCGCATCCTTTCCTCGCTGGTCAGCCCAACCGATCAGGCTGCTGATGCAATCAAGAGCATGGGCCTTTCGCTCGCAGAAGTCTCACCGGCAACAGAGTCGATAACCGACATCGTGGAACGCTTTGCCGGTGCCAACATAACGGCTGCAGAAGCATTGACGATCTTCGGTGATCGGGGCGGTCCTGCGATCCTTGCTCTGACCTCTCAGGTTCCTGGATTGAACGAGCTTACGACCGCTCTCGGGGATGTCGAGGGTGAGGCGCTGCGCATGGCAACAACGATGCGCGACACCCTTCAAGGCGACCTTCAGGGATTGGGTTCTGCAATCCAAGGCGTCGTTCTTGCTATGGGTGAGGCTGGGCTAACCGGCATTCTCCGCACCGTCGTTCAAGGCATCACTTCGGTGTTCCGCCTTATCGGGGCACAGATGGAGCGCATCCGCGCCTACATTATCGCAGCAGCCTTGGCGGTGACAACATACTTCGCTCCGGCAATCATCGCAGGCGCTATTGCGATGGGACGCCTTACTGCGGCTGCACTTCTGACGCGTGCGGCCTTGATCCGGACAGGCATCGGCGCGCTGATTGTTGGCCTTGGCGAAGCCATCTATTTCTTGGACCAGATGTCCGGCAAGCTCGGCGGCTTCAGCGAGATGATGCGCATGTTTAGCGAGGTCGCAAAAGAGGTCTGGGAGCGGTTCGGCTATGCGGCACAAGCAGCACTTTACGGGGCGCTTGAGCTCTGGCAGAACTTCAAATTCACCGCCTACAATGCCATGCAAGGCGTGGTCGATGCGACCTATGACGGCACCAACAAGATGATCGGCGCTTTCGTCGGGGCCAAGGATGCGATCATTGCCACTTGGCGTGCAATTCCTGGGGCGATCGGCGACTTGGTGTTCCAAGCGGCGAACAGCTTGATTGAGGGTGTTGAGAGCATGCTGAATGCGGCGATCCGGCGAATTGACGCCTTCGTCGGCAAGATCGGAGACGCGCTCGCTGCTGTTGGAATTGAGACGGCCTTCGGCGGCATCGGAGAAATCAGCCTTGGCGGCGTAGACAATCCGTTCGTCGGACAAGCAGCCGCTGTTGGCAAAGCAGCATCCGAGGCCTTTACAGCGGCCATGGACGTCAACTACACCGGAGCAGCGCCACGCCTCTTTGGACAGCTCGCGGCAGATGCTGCATCCATGCAGGCGATCTATTCTCAGATGGCAAGCTCGTTCCGCGACTTGGCTGGGCGTCCGCTCACTTCGGTGCAGGCCATTGTCGACCGCTTGCGCGAGAGCGGCGAGGCGGCTGGTGAGACCGAAGAAGAGATCCGAACCGTTGCAGAAGCCTTGGCAGCTGTCAATGCAGAGACCGACAGGCTTGGCGGCGCAGGCGGTGGCGGCGGAAAGGGCAGGGACAAGGCCAGCGAGGGTCTCCCGAGCATTCTCAATGGGCTCGTTTCGCCTCTGCAAAAGCTCGCAGGAGCTGCTGGTCAGATGCAATCGTCCTTCGCGGACGCCTTCACCGACATGGTGATGGGCGCAAAGTCTGCAACTGAGGCGCTTTCTGGACTGTTGCAGATGGCTGCACGCGCCTTGATCAACAGAGCTTTCGCAAACGCCTTCGCCTTCGCCTTTGGGGCGGCGGACGGGGCGGTGATGTCCGCTGGCAATGTGGTCCCTTTCGCAAAGGGCGGCGTCGTTGGTGGTCCGACCGCTTTCGGGATGTCTGGCGGCAAGACGGGTCTTATGGGCGAGGCTGGTCCAGAGGCCATCATGCCTCTCAAGAGGGGCGCAGACGGAAAGCTGGGTGTGGCCTCTCAGCGAGCGACCGAAAGGATTGAGCTTGCGATCACGGCTGAAGAGGGCGAGATGTTCACTCCGCGCGTTCGCCAGATCAGCGGCAATGTGGCAATTCAGGTTTCGACGCAAGCCAACAGGCTTCAAAAGCAGGCATTCGGATCTACACTATCGCAATATGACCAGCGAGGCACAACAGCATGAGGACCATAACAATTCCGCTTGAGTTGATGCTGTCAACAAATTGCAACTGGGACATTGATTGGCGCAGCCAGAGCATTGGCGAAACTAACGCCGCGTCGCGTCAGATCGTCTACAATGCCTTTCCGCGTTGGATCGGTTCTCCGCAGCTTGCCCTCGAAGGCCAAAAGATAGCGGAATGGCGGGCCATCAGAGCACGCGCCCAAGGGCGTCGCAATGCCTATCGAGTTCCAATGATTGATCCTTTGTCGTTTGACTATGGGCTGATCACAAAGAGCGAGGCTGAGCGTGGAATCATCCCGACAACGAGCAATCCATTTTCAGACGGCAAAGGTTATGAGTTCGTTCCGTTCTGGAATGTGGTTGGGGAGCCTTACGGGGTCTTTGATGGATCTGGCCAAGGCACGCTCCCGAGTGCTGGAGCTTATCAAGTTTGGCTAGATGTCGGAAACATTAATGCTGTCCCGAAAATAGGCGGTATCTACTCAATCAATGATTACCCATTCGTGGTTACTGAAGCCATCGCCCTCAGAAGTCTGGTCAGGGAGGATGACTATCTTGCCAACAGCGGAGAGGGCGCAGAGGAAGTTTACCGCCAGCTTGAATCAATCATCCGCCTAACGGTCGAGATGCCTCTGCGGAAGGCGGTCACCGCTGACAATGCAATCAGCACCATAGCCTTCGGAATCTTCTTCGCTGAGGACGATGCGACAGGGTCCATCAGCTACGGCGGCGAGCAGTACGCATCTCCAACGCTTAATTTTGTGGAGTGGGTGCGATGAGTGATGTAGAAATCATTGGCAAGCTTGAGCTTGTAAATATTAACACCCCAGATGGAGACTTCGGCTTCATTGTCGGAACGGATGGGTTCTTCACTGATGTTAATGGCAAGAATTGGTTTGGGTCGCAGCTCATCAAGGCCGGAAGAGTAGAGCAATCCGTCAACGGCATAGCACCGGCGGGCGAGCTGTCCATGTCGTTCTTCCAAGATCCAGACGCGCCTGATCTGATTGGCCAAGTCAAAAGTCTCGGGAACGACTACATCAATGGGCGGCTTGTCAAGTTTTATGTGCAGCCGATCACTGACCCTTCTGAGCTTTACAATCCGATGCTACCGCCAGAGCTTTTGATGACGCGCGTGATGCGAACATTGAAATACTCCACGTCTGGCGCGCAAAGTCGAGAGATCGCAATCACCTTTGAAAGCGTATTCGAGAACCGCAGACGCGCACGAAGGCTGGTCTACAATACAGTTGACCACAGCAAGCTGATCGGGCGCACCAATCCCTCGCTAGAGTTCATCCCAACGGTGGACTTTCAAGAGCAGAAGTTGTTTGATTGATGGATGACCTTTACCGCTTCTTAAACTCTCTGATCTCAAAGCCTTTTGTTTGGGGCGAATGCGATTGCATGATCGTCTTGGCCGATTGGGTCAAGGTCGTCCACGGGTTCGACCCAGCAATAGACCTACGATACACCTACGATAGCGCGCCATCTTGCCAGCGCGCCACTGGATACTTCACAGACCCTGTGGCAACGGTCGCGCGCTTTGCCGAAGACATTGCTAGGCTTCCGAGAACGGATAAGCCTGTCAAGGGTGACATTGGCGTCGTCGAGGTTCCGACAGACGGAAAGCTGCAGTTGGCCGGTGCAATCTTCACCGGAAAGAGCTGGGCAATCAAAGCGCCACAAGGAGCCACGACAATGATCCCATATAGCGTCGCGGCAGCATGGAGTGTCGGCTATGTCCAAAACTAAGAACACAGACAACCTTCCGGTGCTACGCAAGAATACGCTTCCAGCTCGCATCCTTCGGTCGGCTCGTGTGGCGGCGTTGCTCGCATCAACTGCCATCATCCCTACACCGGCGCAGGCCATGCCGCCGGTCGTCGCCTTCGTGGTGGCGGTTGTTGGTGCAATAACTGCGGCGTTTACGGCTGTTGGCATTGCGGTCGGCCTGACCGGCGCAGCCCTAGCAGCCTTCGCGAGCTTTGCTACGCAGCTGGTTATCGGCTTGGCGCTTGCAGCCCTTGCGCGTCTATTGATGCCTAAACCAGCCATACCAGAGCCTTCGGCGCGGATGGTGAACTACGCCCAAGCGATCACTTACATGGACACCATCTATGGCACCGTCCGCAAGGGAGGGCCGATCGCATACACCAACTTCGGAGACAAAAAGCGGGATGTGGTGGTCATCCTCGCAGCCCACGAGATTGATGGGATTGAGCAGCATTGGCTGGACGAATGGCCCGTTTCTGTTTCTGGAACAACCGTGACGACGACGCCGCCAGGATCCTTAGCAAGCATCTATGTGCGACTTGGGACAGATCCGCAGGCGACTCTTCCGGTTGTTTCAAAATACGCTGAGCTGACCAGCGCCCACGATTTTGCTGGTCTTGCCGTCGCTCAGATCTCGGCAGGAAAACCGGCATCAGACAAATTCTCCACCAACTACCCAAGAGGACGGGAGTGGGCCTACGCTCCTGTTATCAGAGGGCGCAACGACATCTTTGATCCGAGGGACGACAGCTTCAAGTTCACCGACAATGCGGCTCTTATTCTGGCCGATTGGGCCACTCGCATCATGGGTCGATCTGTAAACTGGGATGATGTCGCCACAGAGGCAAACGTGGCCGACACTCTTGTTCCCAAGAAAGGCGGCGGAACTCAGCGCAAGTGGACGATCAACGGCTCATTTGCAGAGTCCGTAGACGACGATCAGCTTCGCGCTCAGTTTGGGACGGCGTGCGATGCGTACATCTATGAAACGCCCGAGGGTGAGGTGGGCTTCAAGCTTGGACGCTACATTGAGCCGACAATCACACTTACCGAAGACGACTTTTATTCGATGACAGTTTCGGAGGGGACTTCGGAGCAGGAAGCGCCCAACGAGATCTTGATCAACTACACCGAGCCGCAAAACGCTTGGAGAGAGACTCCATCAGCGCCTTGGATTGCAGATCCAGAAGGGCGGCGCATACGCGAAGACTACTCGATATTTTTTATCAACAGTCACAATCAGGCGATCCGCATCGCCAAGCGGCTGTCACGGGCAAAACGCTCACAGTACAAGATCAATGGCATCGTGAAATACCGCGCACATCGAATCATGAAAGAGCGGTTCATTCGGGTGAGCCACGCAGAACTCGGCATCGACGCCGTCTTTGAGGTTGACGTCATGATCCGAAACGAGGATGGAATGTCATACGAGCTTGGCCTCGTCTCGGTGGTCGCAGAAGACTTCGACTTTGATCCGGACGTGGAAGAACCTTCGCAACCTGCATATGGAGATGTCATTCCAGTTGTGGACGATGATCGTCCGACCGGAGTAACAGCGGTGTCGATCTCAATTGGCGGAACTCCTGGATTGCGCACCTCTTGGACGGCTGCGAATTCTGTCAATGCTGCTCGCGTTCGCTGGGCTGAAAAGGACACCGGAAACTGGATTGAATCTGGCGTCATTCCGGCTGGTACTCTGTTTTTTGACATCTTCCCTCTTGATGACCAAACGACATACGATATTCAGGTTGCGGCTGTCACTGGCTTTTCTGGTGCGCAACTTTCGACCTTTGAGCCTGTTGTTCCGGTCGAGGCGACGCCGGTGCTAAACTCTACTCCGCCAAATCCGCTGACGACATTTGCAACGAGCGTTCTTGGTTTTGACGTCACGATCGAATTCCAAAGCCCAAATGACCCGAACTATTTCGCAACAAGGATATATCGCGGGACAACGACAGACTTTGGGAGTGCGACGGCAATACAGACAGAATACGGCGCAGCAAACAGTGCGGACTTCTTCGTTGATGCTGGACGTCCGGTCGGAACTTACTACTACTGGGGTGAGCCAATAAACTCTTCTGGCGTCGCTGGGGCGGTAAGCGGTCCTGAAATTGCCGAGGTCGTTTGACCTTTATTGATCTTAATCTGTCGACTGACCATAAGCTTGCCTAATTGGTCAAGATCAGCGATAATAACGACACGGCGCTTTGCGTTGTGATCGCAAGGAGAAACCATGACGACGCTCTCTGTTAAATCTGTCATCCTCGGTGATCCGGCCTCCCCGCGTCATCAGATAAACCCTTTTGAGCTGAAGACGCTTCTGGAGCAGATCCAGAGCCTTGCCGCGCTGGACTCGAATCTCTACTTCGAGGACACTTTGGCAAATCTGAATGCTGTTTCGGCACCAACGGATGGCTCGATAGGTTTCGTCTTAAACGACACAACAAACACCGGCACCTATCGGCGCGAGCTTGGAACATGGACCATAACAGCCGCGCTTCCTGCTGGCTTTTCCGGTCTTCTTCCAGATGATGCGACAGGCTTCGCAATCTTGCGCCAGTCCTATCTTGCAGGAGACACTCCTCAGAACTTCACGCAGACTCTAGACGGTTCGAGCGGCGAGGCGGATGAGTTCGTCGGAGATGTGGTTGCGACCTTTTCGGACGGAGCGTTCGTTAGGTTGTCCGGAGCTAAGGTGCTGGGCGTCCTAGAAAGAATGCGCCTTCTAGAAGACACGAAGGTGGTTGTCAGCTGGAGCGTTCGCAGAAGCCTTAACCCAACTGATCCTGCCGGTGACACCGTGCGGCTCGGCATTTCTTGGTTGGACGGCCTCAAGCAGATCGTTCTGGATCAGACCGTTGTAGACGTCACCCTCACCCAAGCCATGGGCGTGTACGACGCGAGCCGCGTGTTGGGAGAAGACATAACTCCTCCGGCGAGCGCAGTCTACTTTGTGCCTTACGTCAGAACATTCGGGCTTGATGGGCAGACAGACGTCAGGGTTCTCGGGTCGGAGAATGAGGTACAGCTTGCAAAAGAGTCCAGAACAGCCCTTCTTGCTGACCTTGCGACGAGAGCCTTGGATGCAGACAATGCCGATCTCGCCACGAGAGCCTTGGATGCAGACAATGCCGACCTAGCGACGAGAGCGACAGATGCGGACAGTGCGGACTATGTTGAGGCCGAAGATGTCAACGTCCCAATACTGTTCCAGTGGCCTCAGTCTGCCATACCAGAATTCCCGATAGCCAATACGATTTACGTTGCGGAGAACGGCAGTGACCTAAACAGCGGAACGAGCTCCAGCAAGCCTCTCGCAACGATCAACGCGGCGATCGACAAGATGGAAGCCCAAGGATCTCCTTGCGTGATGATCGTTCATCCTGGCTCATACGTTGTTCAGCCAGACACCGTGATCCCTGCGAATTGTGCTCTGTACGGGTACGACCTCCGCGTAACAACGCTGACACTGCCATCGGGTCAGGAAGTGAACAACATGTTCCTGATGACCAGCGGGATCAAGGTTCGCGGCTTCACATTCAGAGGATTGCAGCACGACAACATCACATTCGACCCAGCCACCGAGACGTATTCTGTTCCGACGAAGGGTTGGGCCTTTTCCTTTAATCCAGGAGAGGTGATTACGCGGTCACCCTATATTGCAGATTGCTCACAGCTTCACAGCCTGACACAAGAGCAACTTGTTCTTCCCATCGACCGCGCGAATGGAAATCCGGACATGCCTTTGGGCGGGGGCAACCTTCTTGCTGATGGTTCTGTTCTTGATCTGGACAGCCCTCTTCGTTCTGTTGTCGTAGACAGCTTCACAGCGATCAACCCGAACGGTGTGGGATACGCGATCACGCGCAACGCCTTCGTGCAGCTCGTCTCCGTCTTCACGAACTGGTCTCGCGTCGGGCTGTGGTGCAACGACGGTGGTCAGGTCACGGTAGCGAACTCCAACAACACCTTCGGCGACTACGCTCTGGCAGCGACAGGCTTCCGCCGATCTGTTCAGCTGGACGGAGTTCCAAACCGAGAGCTCATCACCGAGCAGGACGCATCAGCCACAATAATCGACAGCCAGTTCGAAGCCATCGTCACAGATCTGATGATCCGATACTCTGGCCTCTCAGGTTGGTCAGGAACGTACGACGAGCTGGCTGAGCGCGATACTCGGACAATCTTGCGGGCGATCGCAAACGACCTTCGCTCCGGACAAGATCGAGCCACGCAGTACGTGATCAAAGGGTTCTTTAACTGGAACGCAGAGCTGGCATTCAACCCATCGCTGGTCGGGATATTCACAGCATCTTGGGACGAGATAACTGCGGAACTTGTCCAGCGTTTCACAGACGTTGCCGCTGAGCAGATGGTGGGCGAGCTGATTGGGTTCATGAAGCTGGTGATCAATGACGTGAACACCAACGGGTCTGCGAGCCAGTACGTCTCGCCTTTCGCTTCAGTCGTGGAAGCCACCGGACAGCAATTCAGCTACGCTGGTTCAGGCGTCAACTACAACTCCCTCCCGTTCTCGCAACGTGGCACGGGGGAGGCTCCTGATCCGTCTCTGGCCATAATCGAAAGTCTCGGCGGGCGTGTCTACGCAACGTACAGCACCGAAGTTGGCGACACCTATCTTGGCCAGGATCTTCGTGTCGACTTCGAGCGCAGCACGATCGAGGGACAAGCATTCTCACGAGGGGTTCAGAACATCTCGCTCCCCCTAACCATCGCACTAGGAGGCTAGATGTCTACCATCACCACACCGCGTCCACCGTTGAACCTTTTCGAAGTCGTGCGAGTGCCGTTCGACGAAAACTGGACGACAATTTACGACGTTCCTGATTACGTCATCCCCGCAACCGGCCTTGTTCCGGAGAAGACGATCAACACAGCGGCGATCATCAGCAACCTCCTTCTGTCTAACGCGACCGTGCTCGCCATCACGGCAGACATCAGAGTTCTTGACCCTCTCGATGTGGCGTACACGATAACGTCTGGCGAAGATATTGGTGCATCTGGTTTCATAAAAGTAGACCTAGACAAACACATCATGATGACGGGTGACAGATTGCAGGTGAAGAGTTCTGCCTTGGCGAGCGGCATCGCACACCTCAGCTTCGTGCTAAACCAGCGCGAACAATTCACAATCTTGTAGGAGCTCATCATGGCTATCACTCTAGCAAACAATCCACTCAATACGTCGGTAGACGCCGTCGCGGCGCTATTCGACGGAGGTTCTGTCGAGTTCAAAGCAGGTGCCACAGTTCTGGTCGCGCTCACGCTAGTTGCGGACGTTTTCCCTCCGGCTGCGGCAGGGTCAACCGACGCGACGACAACCGCTAACCCGACGCTTGGGGTGCCTGTGGTCGCGTCCGGATCCGTGACTGCCACGGGGGTCTGTGACGGCTTTTCTGTAAAAAATAGCGGCGGCACAGTGATCCTCTCCGGCAACGTCACGCTGGTTGGTGGTGGCGGGAGCTTTGAGCTCAGCCAGCTTGAGATGTCTTCCGGAGACCTTATGGTGATCTCTACGATGACTTACTCGCAGCCAGCGACGGGAGCATAATCCATGGTCGTCCTTGTAAACAGAGCGTATGTCGAGACAGCGACCACTGGGACTGGGACGCTTTCGCTCGGTGCGGCGCTGGAAGGTTATCAGTCCTTTGCTGATGCTGGGGTCTCTGACGGAAACACCGTTCGCTACGTGATCGAAGAAGAAAGCCAGTGGGAGATAGGCTCTGGGGTCTACTCGGCTGGAACACTGACTCGGACAGTCGACGAGAGCAGCAACGCTGACTCTCTGATCACGCTCGCCGGAGCGGCCAAGGTATTCGTCACCGCAGCGGCTGAAGACTTGGCGCGCGGTGTGGCTTACACGAAGCTTAACTTCACTGCGACTGGTGGTCAGACCACATTCTCGGCGACCTACACGATCGGTTACGTCGACGTTTTCTTGAATGGCTCTAAGCTCGGTACATCAGACTATACGGCAACTGACGGAACGTCTGTCGTTCTAGGTGCTGGTGCTGTGGCGGGCGACCTCGTTGAGATCATTGCTTGGACGACTATCGGGATAGATGTCGAGTACGTTCCAGCAGCGGGTGGAACTTTCACTGGTCCTGTGACGTTCGACGATGATGTCACCTTCGGAGCCTCCATC